>ENA-UOWG01000331-UOWG01000331.1-activated-sludge-metagenome-genome-assembly--contig:-NODE-331-length-66995-cov-9.604063_pt1 | contig 66995 bp, 96 predicted proteins | sample MGYA00238147_ERZ761563 | MGnify/ENA primary metagenome ERZ761563 (study PRJEB28884, sample SAMN05720216) | anaerobic digester metagenome | isolation source: active sludge of municipal...
GTTGCTATATTAAAAGTTGTACTTCCTTGTCCTACTGGAACGCCATCTGACATAAAAAATCTCTTTATTCTCTGTGTATTATACTATTTATGAAGTTGAAGATTCTGTGAGAAGATTCCTGAATTGAATTGTATATTCTACTGCTGAAGTTTATTTGCTTTTCTTCTGCTGAAAATTCATAAGTTCTTTCTTGGCACTCAAAACTGAATTCAAATAATTCTCTATATTCAATTTTTATAACTAAAGCTTTTCTAAGTACTTCTAGTCTCGAAGAATTTAGAATTACTGAATAATTTTCTGTATAGAAAATAACCGGATCATAACTAGAAAATCTCAACTCTCTTCTGGGCAATTCAACATTAACAGAAACAGCATTTTCAGTCCATGTTACAGTAGGAACGTGAGATTGTATGACAATGTTCTTAGTTGAAAGAACAATCGTCGTTGGGTCTTTGCGTTTTCCGCGTCTTAGAAAAAACGTTAAAAGTGACATTTAGAATACACGTATACTAATACATGTATATTTAATGTTTGTGAATTATTGAATTTTGGCGTGTTTTGGGTGTCTCTTCCCGCGGTGATCTTAGTCGATATGCGATGTCATTGTCAGTTACATCGCCATCCTAAACGGGAACTTCTTGCGAACTGGTATCACCGCGACTGGCATTATCTCAACAACAACGCTAAGGCTCAAAGGACTCTCCCCCGCAAAGTCCCAATCTATGTTACCACTCCCACCAGCCAATTCGTAAGCCGCGCCCAGTTGGTTACTCTGCCACCTGCCGAGTTCAACTCCGTTTGCCGAATCAAATCGATTCACAAACCCAAAAAACTGTGAGAATACATGTAGTAACGAATTGGTATGCGCCCCGAAACTCACCATTGGATCGTAGAGTCCATAACCGTTGCTACTGGTGCTAATTGACTCGACGGAAGATCCACTATAGCTAGTGAGCGTACCGAATATGTTGTAGTAGCCCGCCCCGGTTGGGATAGTGATAACACAATCTTGGATACCAGAGGGAGGATTCACAAGCGCGTAAATGCGGCGAGTCAAGTTGCCGGAACCATGCGTTCCGATTAGCGTCATATCCTCGCCCCCGTAAGTGACGGAAACCGGAGGAGCCTCCGACCCCCCAACCGATGAACCATAGCAAAGCAAAACTACGGTCGGCGCAGTATTTAACTGCTTAGTCATTGTATAGGTGTATTGCAGATGGAGCGTTTGCGAGAAAAGTGCTATGCTCTCATCTAAAACTAAGGTCATGCGCTATGTCCTCGCCGCATACGCGCCCATACGAGCGCCGGAATTAAAAGTAAAAGCCATTTCATTTGCGCCCCTCGACAATCATCTTCAAAAGCTCCTCCCTGAACTGAACAAGCATTTCCGGTGTAACGTATTTTGATTTTGTCATTTATTCTCCTGTATTAATTAGTTAAATCGTTATTATCATCTTGCTGCATTGGTCTACTTGGACCAGAATAAACATCTCGAATAACTTTCTTCTGAACTGGTTGTACAACTTCAGTTTTTGATGGTTCGGTTTGTATTTCTTCCATTATCCTACTCCTAAAGATGCTAAAAGTCTAATTGGTGGTCCTGACGGATTTGGATTAGCAAATGTGATAATTAATTGGGGTCTGTATGCGGTGGTTGAATTATTTTGACTTGCTATTGCGCAGTTTTTTATGTTCGTCGAGTTTTCTGTTGTGTCGCGGAAACGAACGTATAAAGTTTTAGTGAAGTCTAGCGCAGAAGGATCTATTTCCCATGTATAATAAGTATTAGCCGAGGTCATTGAGTTTGATTCTTCAGTATGCTCATCGGTTGTAGTCCAATCGCGCCCGTCTGATTCGATTGCCGTTCCCCAATTATCAGCGCCCTGCGTCCACTCACACACCACCGGAACGCCCGTACTTACAGCGGTTGTTCTTACTTGCACTTGTACTCTATAAGGCGTTGTCATGATTAACCTACTGGTGTTGGCGGGTCACCGCTTGGTACAGTTTCAGTCCTAATCAGCGTTCCATCTGCTGTCGGTCCATAAATCACAACATCGGCGTCAGAGTATGCAGTTAGATCAAAAGAGGTAAAAAACCTACTATTGCCGTAGGTATCTGTTCCACCAGAAGAATTGAAACTGTGTCCGATCGCTCCAGTTGCCGTTGCGTTTCTAACTAGCCAGGTCGTTGCCATTTTAAATTACTTGTAAAAAATATTTACACTAACATCATTTGCGTTCGGTGCACCAGTATCGTTATCTGCTATTCCAGTTGTTGATGCTACCGTAATTGCAGTATTAAATTCTATTCCGTGTGAATTAAATGCATTCGCGGCTGCTCCTGCTGGTATTCCCATAGTTATAACTGGAACAGTTGTGCCCACGGTTGTGCTTGCCGCAGTAGCATTATAAAACTTAACAAATCTAACAGATGTTGATGCATTAAACATGTACCAACCAAAAACTTGACCCGCAGTTGATTTTATTTCTTCTTCCGTTTCGTCCAGGTCAACAGATTTAAATGTTGTACAACCGCCAGATGTGAGTGGCAGCAAACCACTAAATGTTGTGTTGTTTACAGTAACAGAACCAGAAATCGTTGTTGATGTATTTAAAACAGTAACACTGAACTGTGCGTTGCTAACAGTAACAGAACCATAAACTGTTACAGAAGATACAGGATTAGAAACTGTAACAGAACCAGAAATGATCTGCGTGTCACTCGGTGTTGTTGGTTGTTTTAACCACTCGGCAGTCAAAGAGCCATTATTTACTTGAACTGGTATTCCATAAGCACCAGATAATGATGCATTATTTTGTAGTCCAGATACCCAACCATCTCCCGGAATAGTTGTGATGCTGGGATTTAATACTGTTGTACTGAATTGAACATTATTAATTGTTACAGATGTTATTTGATTTAATACTGTAACTGAACCGGAAACTGTTGTTGATGCATTTAAAACAGTAACAGAAAACTGTGTATTGTTTACTGTAACACTAGTAACTGTATTCTGAACTGATACAGACACAGTTGGATTCAGTATTGTGACACTGAAAGTGGTGTTTCTTACTGTTACTGAGGGTTCTGTATTTACAGATACACTTCCAGCCACTATTAGTGATGGATTCAATACGGTGACAGATCTGGTTGTATTGAGAACAGTTGTGCTAAACTGAGTATTATTAACTGTAACAGAAGAAACTTGATTCAGTACAGTAACAGAAAATGTTGTGTTTCTTATTGTTACAGATGTTTCAGTGTTTACTGACATACTACCGGAAACAGTAATAGACGGATTTAAAACTGTAACAGATCCGATAGAATTTGTGCCAGACGGCATAGCATTTAGCTGATTAAATCCAGAATTACTAACTGTCACTGAGTGTGGCTGACAAGTAACCGTGCCCGAAATAGTTAATGAAGAATTTAATACGGTTGTGCTAAAAGATGTATTGTTTACTGTTACTGAACTAATTTGATTATTAACAGTAACACTTCCAAAAATTGTGACACTAGAATTTAATACAGTAACAGAACCAGAAACAGTCAATGATGATTGATCACTTGCTATGACAACTGGTATAGAACTTACTGATGGCTGTTGACCTATTCGAACTAGAGAAGATTGTCCATCAGCACCAAGAGACAACTTCATTATTTGCTGATGTTCAGTTACAGAATTCCTGACGATTTCATCGGTTGCAATTCTAGCAGTAGTACTGGTTTCACTGTTGCCCGTTGCATCTATAACTACTGTGTCTGACATTCAAAGAATCTCCGTGTAATATCTTTAATTATTTATAAGAAAATGGGCAATATAAAATTGCCCAAGTAAATAATTAACTAAAATCGAATCGATTTTATTACACAAATGCTGTAGTAAAGAATCCAGATGCATCAACATTAATTGTTAATGTATTTGTATCTGTCGTTGTGACTACTGCCCCCGAGCTATCAAGTAATCCATATGCCAGAAGTGTATTAGCTACAGCTGTGGCACCAGCAATTGTTACTGATGTCGGAGTATAAATGAAATAATATTTTGCAACGATTGATCCGCTGGCTGCTGTCCATGTTGGATCAGAAAAATCGAATGTGCCAAGAAGACTTCCTGCTGTTCCGGTTGTTGTGTACGAAACGCCGGAAAGTGTTAATCCGGGCTGCGTATATCCAAAAGTAGTTGAATGTTGTCCTGAACCAATATTTGCATAGATCGTCTGTGATGCAACATTTGGCGTATAACTTGTTGTTGCAAGTCCCATTGTAAATGTTAATGACGAACTAGTCCAATTTAAACCCGAGAACATTGTAAGCAATGCTCGGTCGTAGAAGACGATAGTTCCTGTTGATGTGGCCATAATTAAATCTCCTGTAAAAATCTTTTTAAGTGTTTTTAATAACTGAACTTTTTTTAAACTGTTCAGAACACATCAATATTTATACTATATATCTAAAGTACTTTTTGGATTGTTCTTTTTGATTTGTTGTAAGATTTCGCGAAAGTCTCCGCGAGGCTTTGTAATTCCCAATCTAACAGAATCTCCTATTGCAGTTGCACATATGAGTATATCAACGCCAGACGGATCTCCATCTTTTGTCTTTTTTCCATGTACTGCGCCACATTCCGGACAGGGCTTTTTTGTTGGCTCTAATCTTTCAGCAACAGTTCTAGACTCTTCCCAAACATGTCCACATGAATAACAATAAAATCGATATAAAGGCATTTATAATTCCTCTGACTTGAGATCCCAATTTCTTCTAGCAAAATCAAATAAAGAAACTCTGTATATTCTTTGATTTGATGTAATCAAAACAGCATTCTTATATATACGTTTCAGTTTACCGAATAATGATCCGTTATAGTCTGAATCATATTCAACAAGATCGCCAATCTTAAAAGTTCTTTGATATTTAGTGCCAGAAACACTACCTCTAATTGTAATGTTACTATCTGATATATCAACGACTGTGTGCTTTTCTGGTCGACAAAGAATTACAATGTTATTTTCTGGGTTTAGAATTTTTTCCGTCATTCAACTTTTCAATATAACAATACTGACATAAAAATGCGCCCGTGCTCGGATTATACTCAGGGTCGTAGGAAATTACATATTCATACGGCTCACAGCACAATTCTTTTGCTGCACTTACTATATAGTCAAAGTCTTTTGACTCTTTGTGGCATTTGTAACAACGAATTTTCATTTAAATGTTAGTCTATTAATTTTGTCTGTATTTGAAAGTCTTTTAGCTGCAATTTCACAATATTTTTCTTCAAGTTCTATCCCAATAGCTTTTCTGCCCAAATTTTTAGCTGCTACTAATGTAGTACCTGAACCGAGAAATGGATCAATAATTACATGATTTTCTAAACTAGAAACATCAATTAACTCTTGAATGATGTTTACATTTTTTTCTGTGGGATGACCGAATGTTGAAGGAATACAATTTACCATTTTAATCTTAGAATAATGTGAAAATGTAGCATGATTATTCCAATAACAGTTTGTACCTCTCATGAAAAACAGAAATTCGAAACTAGACAGATATCTATTGTTTTTCATTGGTATAGGATTATTCTTACCGTAGATTAAAATGTCCCAATTAAGTTCTTGTGCATCTGCGTGTCTACATAGAAGAGGCAGTGTGCTTCTAGAACAAAAGATATAAGCATGTTTATTCTTTGTACAATGCAAAAGAGGTGACCAGAAATCATCAAGATTGAATGATGACAAATCTTTACCGATCTTTTGAAAAGTTTCTCTTTGTTTGATTAGTCCACCACCAGCACTAGACTGTTCATATGGCGGATCTGTAATGAGTAAATCTGCTTTCTCTAGCTGGGGCAAAATTTCTTTACAATCTCCGTGATAAATTTTCACGGATTCGTCTTCGTAATATGGATTCATAATCCGTAATTATCAATTAAATAAAGTCCATAGTTGTTTGGTTTGTCGGAAAATTTTAATCCCGGTTTTAGCTTTAGTTTATTGTTTTTGAACGGACTATAGTCAACGTAGTGATGCCAACGGTCATATTTCCAAACAACTTTTGCAACATCTGGATGGATATCTTCTAACATTTTCGACTTAGCAATTGTACCGTCAGCATTATACCTATTAACTAGACTTTCAGACTTTATTGCCTCTCCGGTTTCTTCATTGAGTCCAATTTCTGCATGATAAAATTCTGATGTATTTCCTCCGCTAACAGTCTGAGTTGCACATTTTCCCTGTAGAAAGAAGTTGAATTGTATTGTACAATCTCCATCTTTGAGTATATCAAGACTTAGAATTGTATCTTCATTGTATCTACCTCGCCATCTGTGTTTACAATTATTTCTAATTAAATTGCAAGAGTATATGCGGGTGTTAATTACATATGGAGGATATGACTGATTTGGTGCAACAAAAAATCTATATTGCAATCCAGACATCGGAACATTTTCATATCTCTCTGTGAAATCTTCACACGCTCGAAATAGACAACCGCTTTCTACTCGTATTCTTTGATTCTTATGCAATCGATAGAAATCGGAAATATTATCATCCATTACCCAATGATACTCTGCATTCTGAGAAATTGCATGATCCCACGCCCAATTTCTTGCTCTTCCAGGTCCATCTCCATGATTTGAAAACGGCGCAACAAGCAATGTTACATAATCTCGAATTTGAAAATTATCTAGTGCTTTATTATAAGAATCAAAATCCTGTGGTTCTATCACTATATTATGAGGAACTTTCATTCTAGATAGAGAACGAGAAGTAAACATAGAATCTGAACGATTCTTGGATACGATGTATATGGGATGACGAGGATTAGTTGTCATTATTCTACTAACAAATTCTTTAATGTTGTTAATTGTGATTGTTTGAATGCTTTGTTCCAATTGATTTTGGATTTTCCATGATTTCTAAATCCTCCGTGAATTCTAGAACCACTCTCATCTCTTAGAATTTGAAAAATTCCAGGAAATTGTTTTTCCAAAATCTCATGATCTTTCTGTACTTCCTCGGCTTTCATTTTATCCCATTGAGGAGACTTCATTGTTTTTTGAATTGTACTAGCATTAAAAAAAATATACTCCTCACTAACTCTATTTGCAAATCCCCTTGTTAATAAAGTCAACAAAAAAAGAACATCTTGTGCCACTCCAACGCAAGTTAAATCCAAATCTTTCAGAATGTGGGAGAAATGAGAACCATTTATCCATAAAGCACTGCTTAAAGATGCATTATCACGATATCTTTCATTTCTTGGAGGTCTATCAACAAATCCACATCCACAGACAGTGACTTCATCTAACCAAGTGTCATATAAATCAAACATCTGAATTACATCATCATTTGTTGCATATCTTTTTGACCTCTCCATATTGACGGCATCACCAAAATACTTGGCATTTCTTCTTCCAAATTTCAGATCATCATCAAGCAATGCATATTTTATATTTTTACCTTCTTCATAAATGAGTCTTTTTGTATTTGTCAAACAATAACGATTACTAACATTGTATTCTTCAGTATCAGGCAATACTAGATATTCAGTATCATATTTGTATTGATCTCGTTCCCAGGCTTGAACAACAAAGACAACTCTTTTTTTCAATTCGTCGGGAAGATTGTTATATGTTATTTGATTCTCAACTCTTTTTACAGTTGGAATAAATATTTTATCGATCACCCTCGATCCATCTTAGAAGAGAATTCTTTGTAACGTCAAGTTTTGGATACCATATTGATTTGGTCTGATCCGTTAATTTCTGATTAATTAATTCTGCGAATTCCTCATAGTCTTTTTCGTTACGAAAATGAAGATATATTGTTTTGAATGGTTTATTTTCTTCTTGCTCAAACTCTGGCATTTCTTTCCAGTGTTTTTTCCATTCTTTATCATACTGCGTTTTCTCAGCTAATCCTGCCAATGGATTAGTATTCGCACTTTTTCCTATTAAGTTATCGTATTCTGTTTTCTCAGACATATTTTATCATTTATTATTCGAAGAAATATCTATCTCTTCCGATGTTGGTGTTAAAGAAGACATTATTGTATCATTTTTTTTATTTTCTTTCAATTGTATTTTAGCTTCTTTTTTAGCCCGACGAATAGTTTGCCTTCGAATCTGCTCGGCAAATTTTAATTTTTTACTAAACCATTTTCTGAAAATTTGTTTCTTAAGACTGCTCAATCGATCAAGGTACAAAATTCCATCTAAATGATCAATTTCATGCTGAACAACATGTGAGAATTCATTTTCCGCAACAAGTTCTTGTAATTCGCCGAATCTATTCTGATATTGAATCTTAACTCTCTTAGCTCTTTCAACAAACTCAGAATATCCCGGAACACTCAGACATCCTTCTTTCATTGAAGATTTCCCGGAAGCTTCGACTATAATTGGATTAATTATTTCATATTTAACATTATCATATTCAACAACACACACTCGAACATTTTTTGATACTTGAGGAGCAGCTATACCATAGCCATCTTGAGCTTTGACAGTCTCATACATTTGATCGAGAAATAAATGAAGATTCTCATCAAAATCTGTAACTACGGCGGATTTGACTCTCAAGCTTTCGTTTGGAATAATCAACACATTCAACATATTTCTAAATCTTCTTCTTTTAAAAACTCATAAAACTTTTCTCTAACTTCTGCAATCGAATCTATTCGAATCTGCTCAACATCAGTTTCAGCTATCGAATGCTTAATGATAGATCTCATCCAATTATCAAATTCCAACATTGCGCATTGCCACGTGAGATGTTTTTGAGTGACTATTGCTTGAATCTCTTTTTGATCTTCAAATTTATCAGTATTAAAATCAATTATCAGTCTTGACTTCATTGATATTTCTCATAAAATCGGGATAAGCTTCTTGAACTTGCTTTAGAGTAATTCCCTTCAATTTTTTATCTTTAATTTGTAATAGAATTTCAGACTCAACAGAATCCAGACTTTCTAGAAGACTAATGAAAAGCATCTCTCTTTTCAAAGATTTTACATCAGGAGATTTATCTTTAACAAAAAGATACATTCTCTTCCATTCGTTGAGAAGTGTTGTATATCCCATTCCAACGGGTTCTGTAGATTTTTTATATGGTGGAGCTCCTTCTGGTAAACTAAACTGAAAGTTCTTATCAAAATTTACTCTAAGAAGTTCCCTTAAAATCTTTGAATCATTTGCTCGAAGAATTTTTATCTTCTCTGCATTATTTTTTGTTTTGTTGAGATCTGTGAATATTTCGCCAATCTGTTTAGACATCTCTTGTATTCTCCATAATTAAAACATTTTGTAATAAATCTAATGCGAATTTTTTTGCCGTTTGAATAGGCAGTGAGATTGAGGTAGTAATCGGCGCATCATCGGGATAAATGTTAATCAACACATCAGAATCAACTCTATCAAAATCCCAATTCAATTCAGGCGTCACCGTCTTTACTTTCTTTTTCATTTTTTATATTCCTAATATATTCAATTAAACCATCAATTAATTTCCAACAAGATCCAGCATCGTGATATTTAGAACCGAGAGTTTTTGTAGGATTACTCACAAGAAATTCTATATCATTCTTTAATTCAGAATCCAACTTTGGATATAAAATCGTCGACCAATCCAATAACTCCTTTTCTAGATCATCGAAATTCATTGCATAAAATCCGGCAAATCAGTCATTAAATTCTTAAGTCGATTCTTCATAAAATAACTGAATAGATTCTTTCCATCAGATACATTCACTGTATTATATTCATTTATAACTGCTAATTTCACATCTTCTGGTATACACTCAAGATCGATCAACAGTCTATTTCTATCATAATTCTTTCTTAACATATCATTAAGTGAATTTAGATCGCAATTCATATATTCAGCTAGTCTTTTCTGTGTAAGGGGTGACTGTCTCTTTTCTGAATTGACGAATGTATCATCGGCAGATAAAAAATTTGGAATGCCATCACTCGAATCTCCAGAAAGAATATGTTCTTTCAGAAAATTCTTAGGATTCTCTACATCTAAAATTGTCTTATGATAGATGCTGTAAAATTTAACGTTACTATATCTCAGAAGTTGTTTCATATCTTTATCAGAAGAAACAACAAGTGCCTTTTCAAGTACATTTTTGGTTTGACAGATTACAGCTATGATATCATCAGCTTCAGCATTATGAACTTGCAAATACTTATATGGAAAATATTCCTTGATTTCGTTCTTGATCTTTTGAAGAATATCAAATACTGCATTCCAATCGAGTGAAGATCTTTCTCTGATTTTCTTTCGATTTGCTTTGTAATGAGAAAAAACTGACTTCCTCCAATTACACTTGTCATCACAGCAAATAATTAATTTACCATATTCGTTGCTAAACTTTCTCTTATATCCAAGAATACTAGTTAGAACCATATGTCTAACAAGATCTTCCTGAATATCCGAATTCTGTTTAACCTGCTGAGTGATATTTGATATCATCACAGGATGAAAATCTATTAGTATCAATCCAAAATTCTCCTTTGCGCGACTGGTATATTCTCGTTCTCAGTCTTTATCTTTTCGACGATTGATTCTAATGATTGTGGCGTGTAATTGTTTGAGTCAACGCCAACATCCAACGAATTAAAAAGATGTGGAAGTTTGCCATGAGAGTGACCGTATAAACAATAGCTGCCATGAAAACTTTTGTACCAAGACCTGAGACTATAGTGGCACAGACAAAACACATATGTATTTCCTTTAACCTGACTAGTTAAAACATGAAGATCTTTTATCCATTCAAATCGATTTGCACATGGCTCTTTGACAGTACTCTTATCATGATTGCCACGAATGAGATAAATTTTGCCATTCAATTTATTTGCAATCGTACTTAAATAAGTAGGACTACCAAACCCAAAATCTCCTAAATGATATACTTCATCTTTCTTTGTAACAATAGAATTCCAATTTGCAATCAGACTTTCATCATGCTCATATGAATTTTGAAAGGGTCTGACACAGTATTTAATTATATTCCCGTGAGAGAAATGAGTGTCAGCAGTAAAAAATATCATCTTTTTATAATATCAGATCTTATAACTTTAGTCAATCCATATTTGACAAAACTGGAGAAAAATCTACAATTTGAACGTCTAGGATTTCTAACTTTGTAAATGCCATTCTTATTTGTATTGTGTTTCTTAACAAGTCTTTCATTACACATCAACTTGATTTGATGTCGAGGCATAGGAACTTTATCAAATGTTCGATAGAGATTAGCAATCAACAATGATCTTTTATTTTTGTATTTGACTTTTATTGTTGCATACTTGAGTGCTTTCTGTCGAACGGAATCGGATTCTAACACAACGGATGCTACATTCAATCTTTTAAGTCCATTAACAAAATCAGATCTACTCATCAATCTGTTCTTTATTTCTGATGCTGCGAACGGAAACATGGACTTCAATAAAGCTATTGTTGCAGCAACTTCTGGTGTTGACATGGAAGTGCCAGACATTGGAACATATGAACGAGTAAAAATTGTGCTAATGACATTCATTCCCGGAGCATATACGTGTACATTAGAACCAAAATTTGAAAAGTCAGAAATTGAATCATCATTGTTAGTTGCTCCAACACAAATAACATTTTCTAAATTGTGTTCGCATGGATAAGAATTATTATTCGGCAAATCTAAATTCAATTTACTGTTACCGGCAGCTGCGACAATCATTACATTGTTATCCCGGGCGTATTCGATCATTTCATTTAGATATGAAGAATACATACTGCCAGAAAGAGACATGTTTATTACAGATGCGCCCCTTTGAACCGCGTATTGAATTGCCAGAGCCATGTCATAATATGTTGCAAATCCATTCGAGTAGACTTTAATAGCCAACAATTTACTTTTCGGTGAAATCCCTGTAATGCCAGTATCATTATTACCAACAGATGCTACTATACCAGCAACGTGTGTTCCGTGTCCAAAGTCATCGTAAACTGAATTATTAATTCCATTTCTGGAATCATTATCAAATCGACAGCCATAAGTATCATCCCCCGGGCAGCCAAATATATTTTCCGAAGTGTTGATTGCTATATTCTCAGATAAATCCTCGTGATCATATGCAATACCGGAATCGACAATGGCTACTATCTGATTTTCTCCGCGAGTTATATTCCATGCGGGTCTAACATTTATTATATCCAAATTCTCTTGTACTCCGAAAACATACATTGGATCATTCGGATAATATTCCAACTGAATCTGTTTGTTCTCTTCGCACGAACCTTCTGGATGTTCTTTCAAATACTGAGCGCAGTATTCAGCAGCATCATCAACAGTCTCTAGTTGATACCACTGATAGTCTCTTTTTGTTATTACCTCATCCGCCAAACATGAACATGAGAGTAATATTATACTTAGTAATGGACTAATTATCCGTGCCATTTTTCCTCAAGTAATATGCTTCTGATATCTTCTTAAGTATAATACGCCCAATGTGAGAGTCAAATGAATTTGTCAAATCTTCAATAATAATACCTTCTTTGATATGATCAGCTAACTCGCTCTTACCATTACACAAATCGAGAAGATTTTCATTAAAATTTCCATCATACAAAATGGGAACAAATTTTAAATTCAACATTTCTAACGACAGCTTCGCTATTCTCGGATCTATGTAAAGTCCATTTATCGTAAGACCGAATGCATAGAATTCAAGTTCATGCCCATACGTCAAATCTTGAATTCCGGGTCCTACAATTTCACCATAAACAACTATATCTGAATTCGGATAAACATTTCTCAGAGAAGAAAGAACTTCACTAAAATTTTCTCGATAATATATCTGAGACCAAACACTCGGCGGCGGAACTGTTACTTTCGGTTTTCTTCTCAAGACATAATCAACAACTTTTCTAAAGAAAGATCTGTTATTCCATCTCTTTTGTTCTCGACTTGAAATAAACGGAAACAGTTTTAGGGTTCTGTTGTGAGAGCCAATAAAAATCTCGCCGTCCTTCGAAATACCATAACGACTGTTTGTGCCATGCAATTTTTCAGTAATTACAACATAATCTCCAGATTTAATAATACTGGGATAGTTATTCCAATTCTCAATATCTGTAAATTTACAGAACCAATCTGGCTGTTCGTGATATATATCAACAAGAGATTTTCCACTCTGAAACATTGATCCAGTCTTCAGAGGAGCTTCATATTTTCGAATTGACAATGCATCAGCTAAATTTTCATCAATCTTTGGTTCATAGCCGAGATATCTACAAACAATTGAATATGGCAAAAGCACTCCCTGAGATAGTATCTTTCTCAGTTTGATCGTTCTGACTTTCTTGCCTTCCAGAAATCCGAGAAGAGCATGATCTGATTCTGCTATGGAGTCAATTGGCACATACACGCCCAAAACTTCATTCTCAAAGTCTTGAGTTTTAACTACACACTGCCAACCTTTAATATGAGCAATACTAAGAGTATCTGCATTCGGATGTTTTTCTAGAGTGAATTCAACTACTGGAACATTTAATTGTGACATAACATTTAATAATATCTAAAATTCTTTTTCTCGCTTCAATAAAAGAAAATCCGTCCAACAGTAAACAATCATACAGACTTTTAAAATATTTTTTCTGATTTACACTTAATGATTGCTGATCGATAAGATTTTCTAATGATTCAAAATTGTCTTCATACATCTTTAACTGAATATGTGATATCTAGAATACAACGAAGGTTCTATTGGAGTCATTTGCAGATGTTCAAAATCTTTATGTCGAAATGCTCTATGATTTCTAGAGTTGCAATGTAGCATTCTATTTATAGACTGATTAGCAAATGTCATCTGTGATGCATAACCATTTACGGCATAATAGCCAGCGTTGCTATGCATAAGATTTATTATAGAATCATAATGATTACATCCATACTGATGTCCAAGTTCGTGTCCCAACACAACAGCAGCAGCAAACAATCTATCTTCTCCCGTGGGAATTCTTTTTGCGATAGCATTTCCCATTGAGAATCCGCGTCCGTGAATACAAATGCCGGAAGAATATCCGCCCTGCCAGCTAACACCATTCTGAATCATCGGGGGTAAGACGAAATAATGTTTATGATCTCCGGGATATAGATCTCGTCTCTGTATAAAATGTATTTTTAAGCAGGCGAATTTCTGTAAGCCAGAATCTAATGTGTTGGGAATACGTTTACACGGATCATTAATCTTTCTCATTCGCACAGCAATCAGATTAACGTCAATTGGTGTATAGAATTGCTTTGCTGAACGAAATACTTTCTTGGCTTGATTTGTTGTAATTGAATATTTGCCCTTGAGTATAATTACAGATACTCGTTTATCTTTAACGTCGGCGCATGAAAATTGTGGATACAAAGAAAAACAAAGAAAGATAAACAGAAGTATTATATTAATTTTCATCAGACAAAATATTTTCGCAGATTGGATAAGCATCAAGTTCAATTTCCTCATTAGTAGCTACATTAGTTTTAACATGACGAGATTCACCGCATCTAAATCCAGCTTTAAATGCTTTTATCAGTTTCTCATTGAAAAACTGCGAATCACCGATGAGCTTAGTTTTTCTTTCAATATTATTCATAATATTTTATATTAGACGTTAGAGTCTTCTTCGTCATCAGATTCGATAATCTCATTTATATCTGTCACATCAACAACATTCTTCTTCCACAAAAAAATAACAGTCACCAAAGCACCAATCAAAAGTCCTGTTAAAAAAGCAATCATCTATTTCTCCTTTATTGTTCAAAAATATTTCCATCTGCATAAAAATAATCAAAGGAAGCATCAAAACAATCTTCAGAAAACTTCTTCTCATCTTCCTTTCGTATCTCTTCCATTGCAGCATCTTTAAATTCTTTGTTATTAATAAGTGTCTTGATAAGTCTGGCTACAGTATATGCTGGCAAATCATTAACTATAGTGTCCGGAACATAAACATCAATTATAATATTACTATTTGTTCCTCCAACCAAAAGAGATAGAGAACAATAATAAGCATCATTACTAGGTTTTGATGAGTTAAACATTTAAATTTTTCCCCAATACATAGTCAACAAACATCTTACAAATATCTGAAAACTCAAATTTTAGAATGATCGATTCCATACCACCAAGAGTAGGAACATTGACTACTACTAGATTTTCATTGTGTGTTGATGAAGAAACTCCCAGTATTCTTCTCCAATGTTCCCGAGTGTGTGTTGAAATGAATCCGTTGGAAGTAACAAAAACCTTGTGTCCATCTATCGTTCGAAGTGGTATTATCCAGTTCATATAATATTAATAATTAATTATTGAATACGAAAAAAGTATATCACGAAATATTTACAAAAGTCAAGATATTATTGTACAGGAATAGATCCATCAAAGTTTTCTATGACAATTTTGTCAAAGAAATTATTGAATTCATAGTCAGACATTTGTTTTTCTTCGAGTAAATATCTAATATAATGTGTCACAGATTCTTTGACTAATCTAGACCACTGTTTTGAATCACCAATTTTTTCTAGGAGTTCAATCGGAACTTTCACATCAACATCAAACATACCAACACCGCAGTTGAATCTGAGCGTGGTAGTATCAAAAGTTTGTTTTTTCTTTTTAAACAATTTCATTCTTCTATATTTAGAAGACCCTCAACAGAAGAACATCCGAGTTGATTCTACCATTCAGCGGTTTCTCTTTCGATCTAATCTTCTCGAATGTCTTACGCAACAGAACTTTACTGCACTTCATGATTTCTGACAAGATCAAATCTGGTTTTCGAAGTGTCTTTGACAAAGATTTTTTTTCATCAAAGTTTCTTATAGTAGATCCATGCACAAATAATCCATGAACATTTGCTGCATTATAACAGCAGAGTTTTCTAGTTTTAGTATTGTACGTCCAGAGTTGTTCGCTGTCTATTATATCTACCGGATTAATACTTCGAATCTTAAGATTCGATTCTTCTCTCATGTAACGCAACTTTGAAACAGACTTCTGAGGATTTTTCTTAACTGTTCTCGGCTTTCTCAGTTTTTTTGATAGACTCTTCGATTCATCTCTGTGTTGATTCAAAATGTCGATTGTTTCAACTAAACAATCAATCATTTTCTTAAGTTTCTCTTTCGGAAATACAGAATAAGCTTCCACTAAATCTTCATCTTTACCAGAATGTGCAAGAGAATATTCAGTCAATCTACTTTTCAGTTTCTCCACAATCATCGGAATATGAATGTGTTTTATTTCATACTTTGTCAGAAAAGATTTTGCATCATATAAATCTTTACAGCCAGACTCGATCCAATCATCAATCTCAACATTCAGCACTGAGGCGAAATAGATCGATTGTTCTTTAACATAATCCTGAATGTTTCTTCTTGGTTTATTTGCCGTACAAGTCAAGACATCATTCTTTGGAAGATATCTGAGAATGTCTTCTTTCAATCTAGAAATGATTTTTTTGGGCAATTCGGTTATCTCAGCTTGTCTGGATAACCAACACAATGAGTATGGAATATATTTTGCTTCCTCAATTGCTTTCACCTGATCTTCTGTTAAAGTCTTTTGAGCATACACTGAAAGCCATTTCCTGGCTTTATCGTGTTTGTTATGCTGATTGTACCAATTGAAAATTCGCATTAGCTGAAAGGTATCAGCTGATATATTTTTCTTGTTTGGAAAATCCTCTTGTAATCGAAAGTTCTTATCAAATTTCGGTTCTTCTTCTTTAATTATGATTCGCTTTGTTCTCATAAAATCAATTCTCTCTCAAAATAAAAATGGCTCCCGCGGCTGGACTCGAACCAGCGACAAATTGATTAACAGTCAATCACTCTACCAACTGAGTTACACGGGAATAATATCAAGAATCTTTTTTATCTTCTTTATTAAGTCTAGCAAACTCTCTCTTCACATCCACAAACAATTTCTCTTTTGAATTTTCTATGAGATAGTCATCAATTTTCTCCATTACAATATCTCTATATTTCTCTGCTCTCGGTCCACTGCCATTAAATTCCTTAACGCATGTTCGGACTCTTGCTGCGGGCTTCAGGTCTGAATTTCTGTTAAAACAGTTTCTATATAACTTTGCAGCACAATCTAAATTTTTATCAGGATCTAACAGTTCAGTGAAGTGTTTAATCTCGCACGTATCTCTATGCAAACCATAACCTATTTGCATCAAACCAATTGAAGAAAAAAGCAAATCATATTCTATATCGGTGAGTTTACCCTGTTTCCAAAGTTTCTTATACTGATCTTTCCATGATTGTTCAAATCGAATGCGTGTTGGATCAAACCCAGATTCTTGATCTGCTGTAGCTAAAAGAATAGCTGGATTGATGCCGTATTTTTCAGATTTCTGCCTTACAAGTTCTCCGATTCTAACTGAATCGTAACTTGATTCATCAATTTGAATTGCTTGAGTTCTTTCAACTACATTCAAAAAAGAATAAAGATCACTCTTCGCAATCTTGTATTGTGTTGTTAGATAGTCAGATGCAATATCATAATACTTAACTGTTTGTTTGGAAGCTATAATCCAAATACAAGCAATTATAATCAATTCTATCAGATGAAGAATAACACGAAAGAATGAAAAGGACTTTTTCTTTCCAATAACTGCAACTTCTCTCTTGATTGGATTCTCAGACATAGATATTAACCTTATGTTTATAACCAGTTTCTTTTTTTACTTCAGAAGAAGGAAAAACTTTTTCCTTATTATTTTTAGTTTCCTTTTTGACTGTCTTTTCAGAGACAACAAAAATGCTAGATACAGATTCAACTGTCATATTCATGATTTTACTATAGCATAAACTATAATTGAAAATCAAGAAAAAACTGATTTTTTTTATTAATTAAATTAAATAGTTACAAATGTAAAAATCGACTTTTATGTGAGATCTGAGTCATAGTATAGATTTATGCATAAAGAATGCGTTATTTTATAACTCATTGATATGTTTATCAAAAGAATATTTGCAAAGATAATAAGCATCAATGCAGTCACATGCAGGAGAATCTCCGGGCTCACAGTTGACTAATTTACTGAAATCTTTATTAGTTTCTTTCTGAAATGCAGAATGCATGAATAGTTTTGTTGCATTGCCTCTATCACTGGCATATTTCTTCAAACTTGTTGGCGGAAGTGTTTCTATTTTACAGTTCTTTAAATAAAGTTTATGCTTGAGAATGCCAGTACATTCTGCGATGTTAAAAACTTGTCCGATAGAACCGAAACTATATGCTTCAATCAAAACTCTACAGCAGTAATCAATTTGTGAAATAAAGAAATCTGCGATTTGGTCAAATCGTTCTTCATTACTCGAAAACGATTTATGTAATTCACTTGTAATATTTCCACAATTTATTAGAGATTTTTTCCTGCTAGTGAGATAATAAAAATGACAATTATCATATGACCAATTATCTCCTTCATGAATACACATCGCCGGACAAGAGATTGAATAGTCTATTCCAAAAAAAACTTTACCAGTCATTTTCAGAATCATCCAAAGTATCAGATTCGTAATCCGATTCATCTTCTTCTAGTGTCTCGTTGTGTGTAGCGATTATGAATTCGCCACAAAATGGACAGAATTCTGCTGTCTCCTTCGAATTGTGATATATTTTATATTTCTGATTGCACTCCGCACATTCAAATTCAACTTTGGTCTGATAGATCATATAAATCCTAAAAAGTATAAACTGTCTATATCAATTTATACTTCGAGGATTTTTGAAATTATTCTTTTACAAGATCTGCTATATCACACGCGCCGCCCGAACAAGCAAGTGTCTGCTGACCAACTGTATTATCCTCACATTCATATTTTGACAATTCGGTCCAATCAATATAAGTCGGCATTTTCTTGACTAGTTCTTCGTATTGTTCTCTATCAATTTCTTGAAACGGAGCTTGTTTATATACGTGATCCGTGTGTGGTAAAAATGATAATCCAGTTATTTCATCAAAATGATTATAAACCCACGCACCAACATCTAGCCATTCATGTTCTTTTACATATATTGTACATGATACTGTGTGTTCTGTCCAGTGCTGTCTGTAAAGCAACCAAATTTCACATTGTTCGATTGCAGATAAATCATTTCTAAATTTACTAGATTTAGGAGCTTTCATCGGAAAAGAGAATACCACTGTGCGATCTGGTTTTGTAACGTCCGGCTCACACGGTATTCCCATATCTTTCATAAACTTACAGATAGGATCTTTATTGTCTACCCTCACGGTTCGAATATAATACTCAGAATATCTTGTATGAATACCAGAAGCAGAATCTACCAAACACGAAACAGTACCGCTCGGCTTGACAGCTGTTGTTGCTGTTGACTCTTGTATGTTAAGTTTTTTTGCCCACTCTTTGTTTGTCTTTACAACAACGTTTTTCAATTCTGATAACAACGCGATCAGCTTTTCTTTGTTTTTACCATTTGTTAAGTCTGAGTCCATGATACCAGTCATTGAAACGCCGAGAAGTCTTTCATCTTCTGTATTCTTTTGCCAATCCTTTGATATGTATCTAAAATCTGTTAGTGTTGATTGAAAAGTGCCAAGAATTGCAGCAAGTCTAGCTTTTCTTTTTAAATCCTCTGCTGTGTCAGTAGATCTAACTACTATCTCGGAGAGATTGCAGAATTCTTTGTTTCTTAGCAAAATTTCGCCACATTGTAAGTTATTGAACATACAATATTTTTCAGTACTCGCAAATTGATTCCAAAATAAATTCTTAGTTAAAGATTTAACAGCAGCTTCTGGAAATCCGCCAATAAAAAAGTTGTGATACTCATCCACCGTACCATTATATACATCTTCCACACCAACTTCTTTGACTGATACCACCCTATGATTATATGTCTGCGAATATGATTCTAGTTCCTTATAATCTCTGAATGGAGATGTAGTTCTACTAATTTCAAAACTTATATTATTTTTCTTACATTCTTCTATCCATTCTTTCTTCAGTGGATTCCTCTGAAATTCCAATTTAAGTTTGCAAAATATGTCTGCCTGAGATTTTCGCACAACTTTATGCTTGTCTTCATAAGCACACGCAACAGCATCAGATATATTCTTACTATATTCAGTTCTAAATTTTGAATCGTGTTTCAATTTACAGTTCAATGAACAATATGAAAGTTCTCTATGCATTGTGTTGATATTCTTACCACATCGAACACATTTTTTCCGAAAGATGAAATGACCATCTACTAGTGAAAAATCATATCCTTGCTTCAACAAAGCATTATATTTTTTCATTGTTCTTGGATTTGAGATTGAAGTGTCAAATCCCAACTCTGTCGCTGCCCAATTAGCTAATGTCTCTATAGATCCCAATACAGATTTTCTATATCCGGAAAATGTAGTTGGCAAATTGTTTTCTTTTGCGTATCTTTGCCATTCGCCGATGAAAAATTTGTTTCCCAACTTCTTTGTTAATATTAATGCATGATTTCTAATCTCATCATTTGAAACTAATATAGAATTTCCATTTCGCAATCCTGAGGTAATCATTGACAGCTTTTGTTTATAATTATTCCATTTCTCATTAGACCATTCTGATTTCGCCCGTCTCATTGGATTCATATCACCCAACATATTCTTTCTATGAAATTTCATATGATCGGATATTGTCATTAGTTCTAGATTATTAGGATGATTATTTAACCCATCATAATCTTTGTGATGTATATGATATCCGGATGGCACTTTAGCATCATAGTAGTGTTCTGCTATGGGTCTATGTGAAAATCCGCGAACGTTTGCTCCGTTTGTTTTAATGTATTCATAACCCTCATAAAAACATTTTGTATTTTTTTTCTGAAGAACGTTCTTGTAAGCTATGAACAACGAATCTCCAACAGAAATATCTTTAGCTTCTCTGTATGTACCATCTCGCATCAATAACTTATGATTTTTTGTGCACCTAAGTTTGTGTCCACCCTCAATTTCTATTTCAAGAATAGGAACATTATATCCGGTTATTCTAGGATGTCTCATAGTCCTGACAATCATATTCTGCGCTTCATCTAAACAAAACACCGGAACATCTTTATTTTCATCAGCCAATTTCTTAATTGGAACATATCCTCTACCATCCGCAACATAAACTAAAGTATCTCCTGTTATACAGGGATTTGTACCAGCAATCAATTCTGGATCTCTTTCTCTAGATTTGCTTTCTTCTCTATTCTCGTTGTTCTTTCTAATGTGTTTAATAGCACCTTGTTTGTTCCAGATTCCTCTTTCACCAGCTTTACTCACATACAAAGATCTCCACTCTTTTAGAAAAGTGCCAACATCTGGTTTTTCAGAGTAACAAACAGAGTTATTGGCTAATGCTCTTTGCTGATCTGTGAGCCACCAATTTCCAGTTTTTGCTTTACGCATTCTCTCATCCGAAAGATCTGAAAGAGAAATCAACGCACTGCGTCTACTTCCGCCACTAATTACAATATTTCCAATCATACACATGATATCATGGCATTCTAGTGGATTTAATTTTCTACCAGCGGCACTCTTAAATATTCTGACGCAAAAATTAAACAAATCATTCAGCGGCTCTGGTCCAGAAGATCTACCACCAAATATTTTTAATGGAGCTCCAAGTGGTCTCAATCGACTTAAATCCCAGCGAGGAATCTGTCCAATATAAAGTAATCCTAATAGCTCTTTAAATGCCTTTGCCCAACCAATTCTAGAATCTGAAACAACAATTGTAGTATCTGTTTCATAAAATTCTTCTGCTATAGTTGGAAGTTTAGATGTATACTTTTCTTCAACTGAAAATCCAACGCCCACTCCAAGCATTAACAACAACATAGTTTCATCAAACGCCCTCGGCGTCTCTACTGTCTGAAAAGAACAGTTGTAAGCACACATTGGATCTCGTTTCAATGCTTCGCCAGCAGTCATGAGAGCCCTCATACTGGGCATAACATCGAGATTTAGAACTGCAATCTCAAGTTCTTCTCTCTCTTTTTTTGTTAAAGCATATTTGCAATTCTCTCTGAGATGTTCTTCGAAAAAATCAAAGTAACGTTTAACTGTTTCATGCCATTCTTCTCTTCGCTTTTCTTCGGGTAGCCATCTGGAATATCGACTTTTATGAATAAATTGAGAATAAACACTTGGCAGTGTAACTGACATAAACAACCTCTAATTTAATTAAAATTATTTTGAAATTTAATCACTGAACCAAAACATTCGTAGAAACATAACGGCCAGCGTGACGGAAAAACTATTTTTGAAGTATAACTATGTACTTCAGAATCAATAAACATCATTAACTTGTTTGATTTTAATTTCTCATCAAAAAGACTCTTAGCATCAATCATCTTTTTGAACATAGAAATTCTAATATAACAGAAAAAAATATATTGTCAATCTCTTTGAGTTTATTTAGACGTTAATGCTATTTTGCAAGTAGCTGCAAACTCTATCTGTGCAAATAAATCTTTAAAAGTTCTTGTGTTAATTAAATTAACAATATCTTCAGCTTGTAAATTTGATAGAATCATATCATTGATATCTTTCTCTTTGAGAGAATTTGGCCAGACACAAACATTGTAACCACAATCAATTGCTGATTTTAATTTTGATTGTATCTCTGGTTTTCTTTTTTCATTATCAAAAACAAGTACAAGATTTCGAGAATCAAATTGGAACTTTTCTTTTAACTTTCTAACACAACCAACAAAGTCTGAACTCATACAAGCAATTGAATTCGGAAGAAACATCGAATCTATTGGTCCCTCAACAAGATAGGTCTTGCGAAATGGTTCCCATCTCTCTAGTCCATAGAAAAATATATCATCTGTCCACTTACATGAAATATATCTTATACTGCTATTTGTAAGTGTTCTGCCCTGTGCGCCCACTACTTTACCGAGTACATCAAAAACAGGAATAACAAGTCTCTCATCCGATTGAATTTTTGAGTATTTACCAATAGAGTCATAATGTGCAATCCAATCTCGATAAGACTCTGCATAGAATAATTTGTTGTAAAATTTTTCAGGGATTTTTCTGCCAAGAACATATTTTTTTGCTAGATGATTATTTGGCAAATCAAGTATGCTCGGCAAATCTATTTTCTCGTACTGAACATATTCTTCAGTTTTGAGAACAACTGCTGGTGCTACTTTTTTCTCGATTGAATTCTTTTTATTTCCAAACAGTTCTAAGTTGTATCTCTCGTACAGAGATGAATCTATTAACTTGAGAACTTTTTTTAATGAAAGTCCAATGTCACAATTATGACATTTGTATAATATTTTATTTTCTTTTTTGAAGAAATATCCTCTGGCTTTATTTTGATTCTTCTTAGAATCGCCACAAAATGGACAACGACAATTCCAGAGATTGTCATTCTTCTTTTGAAATCTTTTAAGTTTTGTTGAGATTAAATTTAGATACTTGGAGTCAATATAAAAGTAATTTTGCATAATAAGAAAATGAAGAAAGAAATTGTATCATATTAATTTATATAAGACAATTTCTTTCTTCTGAGGGAGGAGTAACAATTAGAATGAAATTGATTCGATTTCTTTGATCAGAGAATCCTTCTCGTTCTCACACATCTTCATAATGTCGAAGATTTTTTCGGAAAATCCTGCTAAAAGGAACACATTTCGTTCTGGGAACTTAAGTGTGCCATATCCAGCAACATCCCACGAATACATAAAGGGTACACTGCCGTTAACTTTACAATAAGAATGAAAATCTCTCATTAGTTCAGAATCATCTCCAGACCATCCCTGCATATCAGAAAAAATCAAAATTCGATTATATTTTCGATTAGATATTCCCTTAAAAATCTGACTGAAATCAGTTCCACCCTGATCTGATCGTAATATCTTTTCAGTAATTGAGAACAAAGAATCTGCTGGTGAATATGAAATATACTTATATCCGGATCCAAAACACAGAATGTCAGAATTATTTTTCTTTGCAAAAGCAGCTGCTAATATTGCGGGCTTATGTAGAAACGAACGCATTGACCCAGATGTATCAACTACAACCAGAGTATTGCCATTGAGTGTCGGACAATTATCTAATGAAATTTCAGCAGCATCATTAATTGCTTTTAAAACCTTTCTGATAGACTGATCTTGTTTGGAATATCTGTTCAGCAAAAGATTATACGCAGTTGCATATCTAAACGGAAGAACTAGTGATTGTTTAATTGCATCTCGATTGACAAGTCTTTCACAAGTCAAATCAATTAAATCCGGAGCTTGTTCTAGTATATTGCAAAGATTTCTAAGCAGAGCGAAATAACCAAGTTTATTTTCTTCTAACAAAGATTTCCAAGCATCTGCTTTCAGTGTCTTCTTTTCTTCTTCAGTTTCAGCAACTTGACCTGCTTGTGTAAGCTTTGTCTCCCAGGTATTAGTAGACTTTAGTTCTCCTTTAACCAACTTAGTTAAAGCTGAATTTGCTTTTGGATGAGTAAGATTAACAAGATCAACTAGCTTAACCTCTTTCTTTTCTGCTCGATATTTCGCAAGACTGTATTCGCTGAGATTTTCAAGAGTGTGTCGAATAGCTTTTTTCAAAGAATTGGGAAGAGGTCTCTTGCCGACTTGTTTAATATAACAAGAAACAATTTCAGTCATATCATCTGGTCGATGGAAAAGTTTACTGAAAAACTTTTTTGTCCATGTGTCATTTTTTACCTTCTTCGCAACTTCAACAGCTAACAAATGAGTGATTGATCTCATGCCAAGAACATTTCTTGCATACAAAGCTGTCTTTGCTGCAAATTCTGGATCAACTCGATCAAAAAAATTCTCTAAACAAGATTCTACAGTTTCAGCACTTCTGTAAAATTGCTTTTCTGCAAATGACGAAAACAAAAGAGATGCTAATTGAAATTTAGGATCAACAGTGAAAGCAGTACCACCAGCGAGATTTTTTGTTTTTGTACCAATCGATGGAGTATTATATTTCGCCATATTCCCTCATAATAAAAAAAGAGACGGAAGAAAAATTAACTGAGTAGTTTTTCCATAGCATTTGAAGTAACTCAGTTATCTCTTTCCGTCATAAAAAGAGATAGAAGAAAATCTAGTTGAGTATATATCTGATATACTCTGTGTATGTGAAGTAACTCAACTATCACTTTCTATCATACATAAATCGAAAAAGAGGAGAAAATTCTAAAGAGTGTTGATCCTGCTCTACCACTGAGCTACGTAATCTTTCGATCTACGATGGGACTTGAACCCATGACCCGGAGCTTGAATAGCTGAAGTAACTCTTTAATCACTACCCAAAATCAATTTATTCTATGAGTATATCCTATTTCGGGATAAATGTCAATTGTTTTTTACTTGTCTAACGAAAATTCTTGTAAGCCATATCAGAATTTTAAATCCAATTACAAATACAATGCCCACAAGAAAGAAGTAACCAATCAAGATGGCAAGCAAAAAAACTAACATTCCTAAAAGAGGATCACTCATCATGCTGTCATAATAACAAACAATTTGAGATATGTCAATCACTTTTTTTCGTAATAATCGCGGTAGGACTCAAGTATTTGATTCTGTAGAATAATATAATTTTGCACGATTGCTGCATTATACATAAGATTTTTATAACTTCTCTCATCAACACAGATTAAATCATTGTGTAACACAACATCAACAGATTCAAGCTTAACTGGATCTGGACTAGATAGATTTAACGCAACTCTCTCAACTGGATCACTCTTCACTCTGAGAGAACTAGTGCAATTAGTTAATAGTAACAACAGGACAATCAATATTTTTTTCATTTCTCGAAACCTTATCTCCAGTTACAACTTCGAAACATCTAAGAATTAAATTAGAATTCTCTACAATTTTATTGTGAAGTTTTTCTTCTGTATTGATCTGTTCACTCAAGACAAATTCTTTTTTGCTACTGAGAAGAAGCTGAAGCTTTTTGTTTTTTTCGCTCATTGCAGAAAGTTTCTCACCATATTCTTTATGTTCCTTTCTTGCTAATAGAATGTCTTTCTCTAGATTCTCAATTACTTTGTATTGCTTATCAAGTTCTACTCGGATTATAGAATTATTATTCTTAAGAACCTTAAGTTCTCTTTGAGACCAGTAATAATAACCACCTAAAGTAGAGAATAACAGAAAAATGATAATACTTATAATTCCTGTTTTTGATGTGAGAATTGAGAGTAAAAATGCTGGCATATTACATTCTCAGATTTCTTTTTAAAACTTCAGTGCTGTTTGTTGTTGTGCTCGAAATGCCCGTGTCAAGACCGCCAATTGTACTTGGATTAGCACTATTAGTAACAGCATCTTCTGACATTAACTTTTCAATTACTTCCCTCAACTTAGGATTTCTCTGAACTTGATCCATATAGTCACTGAAAGATTCATATAGTATAACCTGATCTTGCATCAAAGGATTCTTTTGCTCTTTGATTAAAAACAATGCAGCAACGTATGATGCAAGTAAAGTTTTTCCGAAGGGAAACTTAGCAAGTATCTTTTTGAGATTCCAAACTAAAAGATCAAATAGAGTAAACGCATTTTTTTCTTGAGAAGTTTTCAGATCTTTTCGATGTTTGAGAATCTTGCCTTCTTTATCGATTAGTCCTAATTTAAATGCTTCTGTACTTTTGAATGGTGTAACTAATCTTCTTAGAAAAGAATAAAGAAGAAATGCATCGAATATTGCTCCCTCATTTAGCAGATTATTCTCGATCAGCAACTTTTCGTTTTCTTCTAACAGGATCATATTTTTCTTAATAAATTAGCAATGTACATGTCAATCGGTATATCACTGTTATTTATTGTATTATTTTTGCTTCTTATTCCATACACCCTCTCTGGCATATAACTCAGAAAAACAAGATATGTTTTCAATACAGAATACATTACAGTGTTTAATCTAAGAAAAAGAATTCTTGTTGAAGCTTCTACGCCAAACAGATTGTAAAGAGAAATAATGTGATTTAGAAGAAGAACTGGCTTAATTTTTCCAGTTCTCAAATATTTGTTAATAGCTCTTTTTATATATCGAACAATTCTTAAATCGTTCTGAAACTGACTCACGGATGTACAGTTTGAATTGTCATAGCATTTAGCTGCATACAATACAAAATTGTCATCCGTGAGAACATCAAAAGACATAACAAACTAATTTTTAATAATTACTTATACTGTTGTATAAGGAGCATGTGTGTTACCAAGAGCAGCAACAACACTAGCAGTAACAGTAGTCACACTAACTGTTGTAGTACTAGCGTCAACAATTGTTCCCGTAATCACACCAGTCGTCAGTGAAACTACTTGTCCTTGTGCTGACCAAGTTGCTGTTGTGGAACCATCAGTCAATTTGTCAAAAATAACTCTTGAAAGATTCTGAGTTACCGAATGTGCTCCAAACTTCAGAGTAATTTGAGTTGTACTACCCAAAACAACTTGAGTTGTACTAAAAGCAATTGCAGCATTAGTAATGCTATCTGTACAAGCAGATGTGTTTGATCCGCCATTTTTAGCCTGAACTCTAAGTTTACTTATGCCACCGAGCAATCTTGCGCCAGACACCAACATCGTTGCACTTGATGTATTGAGAATGACATTACCCTCAACACCCGCAGTCTTCGCTGTTAATGTCATTGCAGTAACAGATGTTGCGACAGCCGTAACCGTTGCGTGAGCAGCCTCAACAAGATAAATGCTCGAAGAGGGATTGAGTCCATCTCTTGCTGTGATAGCACCGAGTAGATTCGACAGAGCTTGTGTGGCTGATCCACCATAGAATACTTTTCCGGCAGACAGAGTTGCTGTACTGGAATTAAATGTGTATGTTGTGCTGCCAATCGCAACTGTGCTTCCATTCGCGGGAAATGTACCATTAGCTGCAACTGTGACAGATCCAGTCGAACTAACAGCAGCCGTTCCAGCCGACTCTATTGTCGCGTGAACTGTTGTTGAAACACCATAATCTGTTCCTTCGATACCAGAAAGATTAATCGCTTTATGCAAAGCAGTAAAACTAGCAAGAACTGTGCTTTCAAGTTTCACTTCGTTTGCATTTGTCGGAGTTGTTGTGAAAGAATATGTTCTAGCATTAGCGCCAGTTCCTAACACAACCGCATCTGATGCAGCAAGAGCACCCGTTGTGGATGCGGTCAATGTCGCGTAAGCTTTCAGATTGGAATATACAACGAGACTCGCGCCTTCTGTGACATCAACTTTTTCATTGAAATCAACATAAAGTCTAGCAATGCCACCACCAACGGGTGTAACACCCCAACTTGCACGAAACACATCGCCCTCGCCAGATTTAGTCGATAGTCCTCTAATAGCAACTATAACCTCTCCAGTAACCGGATTTTCCCAACCTCGATGTGTAGCCACAGCTTTCTGTGTTTGACTATTTCCTTCGACGCCCGACATATATGGGGGTCTGTTTAAAGTCCAACTAGGCATTTAAATTCTCCTTTCTAAAACTAAAATTTTTCTACATTAATCGGATTAATAAACTTACCGTCTTCAATACCGCCTTTGACTACCATTCTATCAGTTAGAATATCTCGAATAAGAGATATTTTTGTTTTATCTAACTCCAAATCATCCGAAACTGCTTTTTTGGTAAATGTCAACTGATTCCACATCTGCACAAGTTCATCATCTGATAGTTGTTCAAGTGTTTCCTTAAGATCATCAATGTTTTCTACACTTTCAGTTAAAAACTGAGCATCAAGAGCTTTCTTAATATCTGCCAATGAATAATCTCTACTGACTTTAGGAATACCCGGAATAGCTCTACCAATTGTATCTGTTACAATTGTTCCATAAACAGATGTGATAACTTTGCCCAGCAATTCCTTACTTGTAGATCCGACGATGTTATACTCTCCTTCGTTGCCAAGGGGCACAAGATCGACATTCTCGGTGACATTTTTTTTCTTTAAAATACGTTTGCCAATCTGAGCACCATTCTGAATTAACTGTCTGCGATCAATTTCATTCTTCAGAGCTTCAAGTTTATCTGTCGGCTTGTAATCATCTTCTTTGATGTTATTCGAAACATCAGTCAAAAGATTCCAGTCATTAACAAGTTCTTCATCGGATTTGTCTTTAAATGGATTTTCATCTTCTTCACCAACAGGCTCTCCGCTATCATTGGGTTCTTGTCCTGCGGCAAGTTCTTCTGAACTACCGGCTTTTAACTTATCTTCATCCTCTGCTTCTTCTTTTTCGGAGTCTTCTTCGTCTTCTTCACCGAGATTTTGGTGATTCTTATCCGGATTCAACTGAGACTTATTAACAGCAGAAGTCTGTTTTTCATCAGAATCAACTGCATCTTCTTCTTCAATATCTTTCGTTTCAGGATCAAGAATCGTTTCAATATCTTCTAGTAAATTTTTCGGTAAATCGTCGAACATTATAGTTCCTCTAATTGATTGAAATCTGTATGTCTTTATTTATACAGATCAAAAAGTTGAAATGGTTTAATCAGTTCTTTCTTAACAATTGAGAATGTTAATTTGTTTTCAGAACCGCTATTCGTTGAAGAACTGAATGCTAGATTACAATTCACGGGTCTAAAATTTATAGCTTTTCGATTTGGAATCAACAAAGACTCGTAACTTGTTTGTTCTGTTCTGAGATCTGGAACTACATATTTAAAAAATTCATCATAATCTCTTGTTATTTTTAGCTGTCGAATGAACTCTGATAAGTCTTTATTCGCAGAAAGCGGCAAAACTTGTAACAACAAATCATCTTTAAGTATAGGAATTAATGTATAATAATACACATTTTCGAAATAAACAGCTTTTAACAAATAACATTCGCTCGAATTAAATATAACAGAAACTCCAAGAGCTTCATATTCTATCAAAACATCAGCAGCTTCCTTCGCTGTCATTGAGAGTAGAGCTTTTCTAATCTGAATATTATTTGTTATTTCAAATATTTGTCTGGGCTTTTGATTGAGTGACTTTTTTTTAATGAATTTTTTAGCGTACTCTGCACCAATTTTTTCATTGACAAAGTTATTTGAAAGAATTGTTACTCCATCCTCATTCATGCCTTCTGAGTAGCGAAGAATATCATCCCAGAGATAAACTCTTTCTTTGCCACCAAAGTAGCTATTACGAATATAGACATTTGGTTTTTCTGGTCTTTCTTTTATTCTTAACCCAACAAAACCTACGTCATCAAAAAATTTACATGCGAGAATTCCCATTCTTAATACCAGTATTCCACCACACGAAAATTTCCTTTATATTGCTCAATCTCTGATTTATCTGGAAATGTCCACATAGTAACATCAGCATTGCTAAAAGCTTCGGCGTTAGAATTTTTCAAGTTAGCTAAAATTTGACTAAACGTGCCTTTACCTTTCTCTCTCCAAAATTTTTCGGCGTCGGACCATTCAGTAATTAATTGCTTAAACGTTTTCACGTATACGCCCCTTAAATTATAGTATACTTGATCTTAGCATTACTCATTACACGTTTAAAAGAATCTAAATGATGCTTTCTTCGAAATTTGCAAATGAAAGTATTGTCATCTGCGCCATACAAAGAACCAAAACAATTGGTCATTGCTTTTTTCAACTTATCAATTTCGCCCGGATTAGACAATTTTATCTTCAAATCAAAGCTTTCTGCGAGGTAGTTCTTGAATGTTTTCATTGTAGTTCCTTAATATCTCTAGCATTATCCGATGTTGAACCGAGTTTCCAATAGAATCCCGAGTTTGCAAATTTTTTACTAGTAGGAGTTTGTGGAGACCATTTCCATCCAAGATTGCGTAGTTTGTTCCTCAGATCAATCAGCTGAATCTGTGTCTTTGTCTTTATATTATATATGTAAGTCACTTCAAGCGTTGGATGTAAAATCTCATCCCACACAGATACATATGTAAATTTATCTGTGTTTGTTGGAAAAAATCCTTCCTTTAGCTGTTGATATGTTTTCATATCTTGTTTCTCCAAATCCTATCTTTTTCCTTTTTAACCTTTCTTCGTTCTTCTGCTCGACGTTGATCAAACTGTTCAAACAAATCTACTTTAGGTATCTTAACTACATTATTTCCGGAAGTATTTTTTTCCGAAACAGACATCATATTTTTTTTATAATCTGTCTGGTAAAATCCCTTTCCTTTAAACTCAAATCCACCCGGTGCTGAAATTAACTTCTCAACTTTCTCGCCGCACTCAGGACAAAACTTCACTTCTTTATCAGAAGCATTTCTTATCATTTCAAACTTGCCACAATTGGGGCAATCATATTCAAATATGGGCATGTTAATCTTTTCTCAAATAAACAACTGAAATTTCTTTTATTTCCTTTAAACCCATTTATTTACTTTATCTATTAACTTCTTCTTCTCTTCAGGATGAGAAGTCCAATATTTGTCTCTCAGTCCTTGAATGTATTTTGCAGATGAGTTGCTATTAAAAAACTCTTCTGCCTGTTTTTCGTAGGAAAATACAATGACATCTCCATTCTCCATGCCAACAACACAATCTGCATTATGCATTTTTAAACTTTTCTGTAAAGCATTTTCAAAATTCTTGGGAGTAACAGATTCATTCAAAAACTCTTTATTAAATTTATCTTCTATACTCTCCTTAACTCCAGATTCTTTTTGAGCCTTCCTAGCATCTCTCTGTCTCTCTTGATCTCTGCGCTTGTCTTCTTGTTCTCTGTACTTCTGTTCTCTCTTTGATTTTTCTTCTCGCTGTTTGGCAGCAAACTCATCTGCTTGCTCTCTCTGCTTTTCTTTAAATTCTTGTTCCCTCGCCCTAGACTTTTCGTCATCAGCCTTCTTCTTAAACTCTACTTTCTTGTCATCAAGTTCTTTCTTAGCACGTTCAAAGTCTTCTGATGCGTCTTCATCCAAAGGACTTCGTGGCTTCGTATTATAACTCTGTTGATATGTAACAACAAATCCTCTTTCGGTCATAAGAAGATCTGTCAATTGGAATTCTTTCTTTAACTGATCTATGATTTGTTCATGAGTCTTTCCAGCTTGTATCTGCTTGAACCGAGTTTGTATGTCGTTCTTCGAGACATATGATTCATCCATATCAATCACAACACGTTTCTTTTGTGCTGGATCTACGTCTTCTTCGAATGGTCGAACATAAGATCCTAATTCTATCTGTTTATCTGTATTCGCTTGAATCGCGTGTACATGTATGCGCGAAGGTTTCTCGCCAGGCACTAACATCTTGACAATTCGATCATTTGGAAATTTGGCTTTATGATCTTGAATTGCTTTTTCGACCTTAGCTTTTTCGTCCTGATATGACTCTGTAAACGATTTGAAAGTCTTCATACTGGATTGTACTTTTTCTATTTAATTAACGGATGAGATGCTTTATTTAACCAAGCCTTTTTAACTTCTTCTGTCTTTTTTGGAGACACATTCTTAAGCTTGATTTTCTTTCCACTTGCATTGTCGATCAAATCTATATTATAACTTCCCTCATAACCAGACAAATCTTCTCCGTTCAGAGAACTGATTATTACTTGTCGGGAACCATTTTCATATGATTCTTGATTGACATCATAGTCTTCTTTAATTAATTGTTTAAATGTTTTCATTTATTTCCTTTAACTAACGTAAGCTATAAACTCATATCTCTTCGGATCAGAATCATGAGGATTTAATAATTCCCAAGTAACAGCGAGCACTCTATTATCAACGGTCTGGCCATTCTTGATTATATCATAGGCAATGTTGCCCCTGTCTTTTGCTAGAGCCACCGCGCTTGCAGCATCATAGTCAAGAGTAAGACCTTCGACTTCTAAAATTTTGTGTATATTAGAAATAGCAGAACCTTTTGTGGAAAATCTGATATTTCCATCGAGACCAGCTTTTCTCAATTTCGTATTAATTCTTTGCGCCGCACTGACATCAAGTATGACTCTATTCGTCGCTTCTTTTATCAATTGTTTGAATGTTTTCATTTTAGTCCTTTTCTCGTTTCATTATACATCTGTCTACTCTCTTTTTTAGTGAAGCACGTTGGCACATACTTGCTGAAAGATTCAAAGTCATTTTTCTTAACAAATTCTCTCATGACTGTACCGGAAATTTTGTTCTTATCATCTCTCTCAGCGACACTTATGAGTTTAAACGATTTTACTCTATCCTGAAAGTACTTTTTTAGTCTTTTATAGTCAGCTAACCTATCAGAACCACAGAAGAAAATCAATTCATTAAAACCTTGTTCAACTAAATATTCAGTTGCTTTCCATGGATCATTAATTTTTTCGCACAACGTCATTCCACAATCCGGAAAAGCTTTCATAAAGTAGCTGCTCTTAGCGCACTTATCCAGTGGATTTCGTTCTGAATCTTGTTTACAACTCAAAAACACCATCGCTGGACAATTGACATCGTGTGATTTTAACAACATTTCATTGACCAAAAGCTGATGCCCAATAGTCAGCGGATTCATTCTTGCGAAAGTATAAACAATTTTCATAATCTATTTATCTTGTTGAAAATTTCTACGCGAAAACTCACAACGATCAACTAACTTGTAAACTGAATCTTTATAAGACGCAACGTAACCTTCATGAGAAGTTGATTCAAGTTTTCCTTCTGTCAAAAAGTATGTTTGCATTTCAGAAGAATTGGTTTCATCGAGTGATTTCATGATTTCAGTTTTACATTTTACAATGTTATTATGCAGAGAAAACAGATTGAACAAACGCTCGGCATTATAACGAATCAACTCAATCAATTTTTCACACTCACCCGATTTTCTGAGTTTGCCTTTATCAGTTTTTAATTCACGAATCTGATTAGCATAGTCGGTTGAAATGTATTCAGTCAGCAAAGGTATGCTATAATTTAAATTATTCCTTCTAATTCCAGTATTAATATATCTCTTCACATACTCTCTCAATCTGTACTTGTCAGAAAAGAGATTATCTATAACTCTTGTGTTTACTAATTCCAGTATTGTTTTATCGGGTGAAATATTCTTTTCAATCTTGTTCACTATTGCAATTTCCGGAATGTATACGGAATTATTGCTTCTAATACTCTTCTTACTGAGAAATTGACACTTCAAATTATTCCAAGAATTACCTTTGTACTCAGTGTGAAAAGCAATACAACATGCACCAGCAACTATGTATTGATATGCTAATGAATTTTTATCTAGCAAGTAAACAATTGTATTCGGTTGAAGACAGATATATTCGTTAATATCGACCAATGAGGTTTTAATTGTATTCGGACAACAGAGCAGATCTCCCTGTAAAACTGTTTTCAAATTCAACGTTCGCAATAAATCGAACAAAACTTTTAAGTCATCTCTCAGTTTTTTATTATCAGAATAATACTTATTAATGTCCTTTGTGCTATAACAACGAATTGGAGTTCTTGTATTAAATACTGATTTCGTTCCAAGAAAAAAATTCTTATTCTCCGGATCTCTGCCGCACACGATGGATGTTTCTCCATCATACTTGCGTGTAACATTACACTTTTTAAAATTTCTAAGAACACTAAGAACGTTTTTAATGCCACCGGGTTCAAAGATTCCATCTTCAAGATGTTCAATGTGTATATTTTTCATATGATCATTAGTCCTTTTCTATTCATTAACATATGAATAGAATAAATGTTTACTCGAACATTATTATATACTGCACCGTCGATCTCGAATTTTCTGCCAGATCGAAATGTAGCACCAAAAACTAATTCATTATTAAAGATATTTGTGTCACTGTTTCGAATAAACCACTCTGTCCAGTTAAGACTATAACATGATTCATCTATTTTGTCAAGAATGGGATTTCCCTGTGCTACAATATGACAATTATCAGTACCATATTCTTTACCGTAATTTGGTCCAAAAACTGCATATCTAATAAGCATTGGATCTTGTATCTGTCTCATGCATGGCACTCTAAGTTCATTTTCAACTATCGATCTTAAAAACGATTGCGTCTCTAAATGATTTGAAATGTTTGACCCGGATCTAGCAGAAATACCAGCAAATTGCTGATAAGCTAAGTGACCGCCCTCTTTTTTGTGAGAAATAAAAACTTCGGGTACGCCCAGAATTTTAAAATCTGCCTTTGGTGTTCCGGGAATTTTTACACAAGAAGTTACACTGACTGATAATACAAATGTGGATAAATCTTCATTCAAAATTTGAAGATTCAATGGTGGATGATTTTTGATCATCTCATCTAACTTTCTAATGACTTCTAATTCTGAAGTCATATTGCCATTGTGATTAGTTGGCTTTCGAATTTTACTGATTAGTACAAATCCAATAATATTCTGAAACAGAACTTTTGCATATTTCTTATTATTCAGAACGTGAAGATTTCTATCAATTATCTTTACGAGAACTGATTTATGAAGTATACAGATTTCAGTTAACTCAGAAGAAACAAGAGGAGTCTCCTCTTCTATCTGAAATTCAATTTTGTCTGTTTGTTCATTCTGTAAAACGTAGTAGTCCCAATTTGTAATTCGACCACCCGTCTTAAAGCCACTAAGACTAGCCATTAAAACATATCGTCATCAAAATCAATTTCATTTAATTTGGACTTATCAATAACTTTATCTCGTTTTCGAATTGGCGAAACAGCTTTTTTAGATACTTTATCATCAGAACTGACTATATTCTGTTGTGCAGACTCTTCAAGATCATACAATCTCATTTTAGATCGATCTATGCCAACAACAAATTTTCTATTCTTACTCACATCATTATATCTATTTTTTAGTTGCTTGACCAAAATCTGATTCAATTTTTCCAATTCTTCAGTTGATATAAGAGCAATCATGAGGTCGGCCGTTGCTGGCAAGCCGAACGACTCTGATGTATTTTCTAATCCAAAATCTGTGGAATTATATGCAGCGCGATTTGTTTGTGTTGCACTGACAATCGGAACATTATATTCCACTGCAAGTCCTCTCAATTCTTCTGCTATACTCTTAATTAATGAATAGCTATTAATCGATGCTCCCATCTTTACGCGGGAAGAACAACACAGATTAATATAATCAACATAAACAATATCTGGTTTAAAATTTTGTCTCAGTTGCAATTCATTTAATAGATGTCGAAAATGATTTGTATTTGCTACTGAAGTTGGATACTCCTTAATAATTAATCTACCAACAGTTTTCTTTCTAAGTTCATCTACCTTTTTCTTAAATGTTATTTCATCAACAGTCTTCATGTCCTCGATATTAATATCAAGTAGATTTGCATCTATTCTTTCGGCAATCTTTTCTTCCGACATTTCAAGTGTGATATACAAAACATTTTTGCCATTCAACAAATTAGCTGAAGCTAAGTGACACATCGCTAAACTTTTTCCAACGCCAGTTCCAGCCAGTATAATGTTTAGACTTTTTTTAGAAAGACCGCCACTTGTGATTCGATTGAAATATGTCAAATCAAATGCTATCTTTTCTTCAATTGTATGATAAAAATCAAATCTTTTACTCGAATCCTCGATATATGAATGTCCTATTTTGGGATCAAAACATACTGCAATCGCATCTCCTAAAAGTTTCGGAATAGATCCCAAATCATTCTTCTTATCTTCACCCTGAAATATTTTTATTGTTTTGGTTACAGCATTGTAAATAGATTTCTGTTGACAGAATTTTTCTGTCAAATCAATTAACCAAATTAAATCTTGCTGTGTTGTTTGAACAAGACCTGAAATAGAATTCTTTGCAGAATTGAATATCTCTTCATCTATAGATGAATCATTGTCCATCGAAATAATTAATGCCTCTCTTGTTGGAGGTAGATTATATTTCGATATGAACTGTTGAATGTGAGAAAAAATTATTCGATCAACAACATCTTGAAAATATTCAAGCTTCAAATACGGAAATACTTTTCGAACATACTCACTGTTATAAATTAAATTTGTTAATATAATTTTCTCTGTATTGGCGTCAATTATTCCCATAATACTTTATTACAATTTTCACAGAGCCAGACTCTATTCGGAAATTCTGGAGGACCTAAATATTTCCCACACAACCAACAAGTGGATTCATCGTAGTTTTTGAGAATAGCTAGATCTAATTTTGTTGGATACTTTCGTCGAAATAATTTAAATAACCATTTTAACATTGTATCACAGTCAAAATAAAAAGTCTAGAATTTATTCATCATCATCTGTTAAATGATCAATAAAATTGAATCCGAACGTAATAATAATAAGAATCAATATACCTGCTAAAAGACAAAGTATAGCTTCTTGCATTTATTTTTCTTTTCTTCTTTTTGCTCCTGTGGATTTTATTTCTTCAGTTCGTTCATTTTCTTCTACAGGCGCGGAGTTATCTAATTGATCTGAACCATAAAGAAATTCTTTACCAGCAGCTTGGTCAATCAAATCGAGTATTTCTTTTGTATAATAGTTCTCTGCATTATTATTTAGTTGTTTTTCGAAAACTTTTGTACCATCCGGTAACTCATATCTATTACCAACTTTCTTGAAAATTCCATGTTTTTCAGCTAGTTCGTGTAATCCATAATACTTATTGAGTCCTTTTTCATATGTAAGAAGCGCATCTACTTTTTTATTTTCAATTGTTAATCTAGATTTTTCATTCTTACAATGGACAATATTACCTATAACATCTGTTCCATCTTTCTCCTTTCGTCTTGAGAGAAATACAATATTTGTACCACAATACTGTAAGCCAGTACCAGATCCCATTATCGTCTGCGGGAACATTGCTCCGATCTGCTGATAAGTATGATTAGTAATCAGCAACGGAACTTTTGTTTTTGACAATCTTAAAGTTAATATTCTGAAAAGACCTTTTATGATTCTAGCTCGACTCATATCGGTCGTTTCTCGCCCCTGAACTGCAATTTCAACCTCGGCTGAAGATGCTAGATTACCAAGAGAATCGAGACACAGAAGAAGCTTGGGTTTATTTTCCTGATTCGAATATCTTTCTAGTACCTTGAGAATTTGAGTTCTGAATTCTTGAACGGTTGCAACCGAGACAATAGCAACTCTTTTCGAATCAATTCCGCGTTTGATGAACATCTGCTTTGTTAGTGCACCCTCCGATTCAAAATAAACAACAATCGAATCCTTATCCTTGTCAAGAAATGTCTTAACAATACCAAGCAGTAAATAAGTCTTTCCTACACCAGACTCGCCAGCAAAAGCAGTTACTTTATTTGCGGGAACACCTCCATATATGCTACCCGAAATCAGTGCGTTTAGAATATAACAACCAGTATCAATATAATCTTCAACATCACCAGCTATTATTCCGTTCTCCACAATAGCTGCATACTCATTTTCTAAACTCTCAACAATATCATTCAATAGATTATTCATTAACAAACAAACTCCTTTAAAGTTTCAGTTCAGGAACATTAAAATTATCTTTTTGCAACAATGCTAAAATCAATTCTTTAAGTTGCTTATTCTCAAACAAACCAAGAATTTCTTGATCAGATGTTATACATGTTGAATTATTTTTCAATAAAAGTTGAGCTAAATTGTATCCCCACTTATCAGCAAATGCTACTGTGTAGTCCGAGTTTCGAGTGGCTGTATCGAATGGGGTTTCTGGTCCACGCCAAGTAGATTTTCCCTGAAAATGCAACAAATAAGAATTGAGTCCTAGCAGTACATTAAAATCTAATAATTGTGCTCTTAAACAATAGTCTGTATCTTCAGCGCCACCTTTGCCGAATTGAGTATCAAAATATCCAACTTTTGAATAAACAGCTTGCGGTATCTTAACACAATAAAACGGAATAGTCAAATATTGACTATAATATTGTGTCGGTTGCTCAGACTTTTTAAGTGCTTGTTCTTTATGATATTGCACAATTGCGTGTAAGTGATTTTCTTTACCCAAAAACTCTTCTAATTCCATCGAAGGTTTAATCTTAAAATCATCAGTATTATACTGGACATGTTGATTGCAACACGGCACAACAATATTGTCATTCACAGATGCCAGACTTTCAAACCAACCCGGAGTAAAAATAATATCGTTGTTCAGAAAAACAAAATCAGCATCATTCTTCATTGCTATATCGAGAATAAAATTTGCATTCTCAGCAAATGATTTTGATGTCTCATTCTTATGAACCGTGAAATTACTAATTGGCGTATCACTAAACATCATTGACGCGGATGCTGCACCATCGTTGTCAATAAGAATAAACTGATCGCCATCTTCCATCGGCGTTGTCACTGCAAATGATGATAATGCATGAATAGTATACATCCACGATGCATTTGTTGTTACCATTCCATATACTTTTTTTGTCATACAAAGAACCTCGATAATGTGTTTGTTTTTTTAACTGACCAGTTAATACATTTAAAAATTATATTCAACGGATCCAGAAATGCTTTTTCAAATTGTTTATCATAATCAATATAACTCGACAAACCAAATTCTTCTGGAAGCTTATCTACAAATGAAATAACATTCTCTCGAATAGTGTTTGGTTCTTTCAGATAAACAAATCTTATTTTTTCTCCCTCCTTAATTTTAGGATATTTCTTGTCAAGATTCAACTCAGTTAACCTCTTATTGTAGAGTAAACATCCTCGAACATGAATGGGAGTAGCTTTCTTATATATACTAGTTCTGTCTGAGTATGTTGAGAGTCCATTCACACTTCTAGGAAAAGCAATTTCTTCTGGAAGTAATTTTTTAAATTCCTCTTCGCACACACTGATATAATCTTGAGTAGTCTTCTCGGACTCTCTCATCATCAACTCAAAAACTTTTTTAATCATCTTTCGACACACCTCTGGTGTTGAACTTCTGATTGCTTCGTTGCCCATGATTTTCAAATGCGGCTCAGCATATCTTACACCCTCATTATCATATACATTTAGAATATATCGTTTTTTTGCCGTCCAAATTCCTTTATCGGCAATAGACTCTCTTTTCATGACAATTTTATTCTGATAAGCATTTGTATATTGCGCAATTTCAGAACATGCAGAATCAATCACAGTCTGCAATTTTGTATTACAGAATTTGTCAATGAAATTTATGATTTTTATTTTATCATTTTCAGTTGGAAATAACTTTTCAATAACAGTTTCTAGTGTAATATAAATGCCGTCTGTATCTATTGCTACAACGTAATCAATATCACTTGTCTTTAGAAGTTTGTTTATGTATTGATTAATTCTTTTTTCTAACCATAGAATAGCAAATTGTCCAGATAATGTAATGGCTTCAGCCAATCTTGTGTCATATAAACGAAAATACTCATTTCCGCATGCCCCATAACAGGAATTGAGTGCAACCTTCTTGGCTAATTGAAAATTTTTATATTTTGCAATATCAGCAAGAATTTGTTTTTTGTGTTTAAGTAATTTCTCAGTAGAAAAGTCAGAAAAATCCATAACGATAACTATACATTATTTCAAATGAAAAATCAAGAATAAATAATCGATTCACACCTCTTTCTGTTTTCCATTAGAAATCTAAATTCTGATATAAATTCACTTCGGCTGGGAACATTAGAACCATATTGATGAATGATACTATCAAATAGTTCGGCGGGAGAATCGACAACAACAAGAGAACTAGATTTAACTTCGGCATCTGTGGACGATCTTCTATGCAAGTTTCTAATCCAAAAATAACGATCTCTAAACTCAGCTTCTAGAGATCTATAGATGACCTCTCTTTCTTTAAAATGCAATTTAGTCATCGCTTGACTAAATTTGTAAAACGATTCTCTACGTTTAAATTCATGAGAAAGTACTATTGGATGAAATTCTAATGTTATGCCTTGTTCTGGTAAAAAGAAGTCAGCTTTTGTACCGTGTGCCATAGGTCTTTGAAATGTAACACCATTAATCATTTTAACGTTAAGATATTTTCTTAACATTGCGCCGCAGACCATTTCACCCCTCGAGGCAAAAACGAGTTGTTCTTTGTTGATCCTTTCCCTGAAATTCGAAGGAACACTCTCTAATGACAAATCAAAATTTAATTCGGGATTGGAGGTCTGATTTCTAACACGTCCCATTAACCTCCCACGAAAGTCTATTGTCACTTATATTTATAATTTGATATATCTCTTGTTAAATTTACTATCGGACAATAGAGTGATATTACCATCTTGATGTTGAATTTGCCAAGTAGAAAACTCGAAGTGTTCGGGTTCAGCATTACTGCCTTTCTTTCCGGTCTCTCTATGAGATATTTTAACCTTTTCCGCGGTTACTACTTCTTTAGTTGATTCTTTCATATATTTCGCTTTCATAGTTTACCTCCAGCTTTAATGTAAAATTGTTTCAGTTCCTCTTGCGAGAAAAAATCTTCACCAAGATACACATCCCTCACAAAATGACATATATTACATCTTGCGTAAATGGAATTATCATCAAGTGTAAATGCATAAGAATGATTACACATTTCTTGCATTTCTTTAATACTACAATGTCGTTCACAATCTTCGGCAAGATATTTTAATATGTGAGTTCTCTTACAAATTGAACATTGATATTCTGTGGTAGTTATTGTTTTGGTTTTATATACTTTCTTAATTTCATCTACCACAGCTTCTTCTCTCCAACTCAGCTTCAATTAATTCCAGTTCTTTCTGTTTTTCAATCATCAACTTTTTGTATCTGACTCTATCTGCATACATTCGTTCAATGATTATCGGCAAGAATCCTTGTTTTGATCGAGTGAAATGTTGCCCATTAGCAGTCATTGAACAATCTTCATCGTGAAGATGAGACAAGTCATATTCAGAATTAACTAATTTCGAAACATCAATTGGAACATATTTGCCAGTAATTGTATCTGGACTTATATTGTATTGAACAATTAAATTTGGATACATCGAATTAACATCCATTGATACAACCCACTTATGAGAACCAACAATAGGATCTTTTACATATGCTCCTGCGTAGTCATATTTTTCATTCTTCTTTTTGAATGGATAAGCTAAATTGTTTTTGCGAAAATAATCATAGATAATACAATCCCACATTCTGACTTGCATAAACACATCTGAAAAATTCACTTTAGTATCATATGCAATTTGAATTGACTGTGACAGAAGATTCAGTTTTGTCTCCAGCATGTCAACAAGTTGAACATCTCTTATGTTATATTCTAAGAATTTTTGTGGATTCTTGTCATACAATTCATTCAAGTTTGAATATTCATCATAATTCAGCTTTCTTTCCCCAAGTTCCACATGACAGATATAATCTAATCGATATGATTCCTGATTGACAAAAGTAAATTTTCTATACAAACTTAAATAGTCTAAAATTGAAGTACCCAAAATCTCAGGAACATATCGAATTGTGCCGTCAATATTCTTTGATTGTCGAACGTAAACCACTCCCCATTTAGAAAGTTTGTTTGCACCAATTCTCGGATAAAAAATATTAAGTCGATTAACAATATAAAGCCAATCAAATGTCTCTGAATTCCAGCCAGTTACAACATCAGGATATACACTAGACCAGACTTTGATAAACTTCTCTAAAAGTGACTGTTCACAATCACACTTTGCATATACAACATTGCTATCACCAACGTCAAAATTCTTAAGTCCAAATACAAAAATTTTATCAGAATTGTTATATTTTAATTTAAGAGCAATTGACAATATTGGTCTTTGAGCTTTGACTGGATCTGGAAATCCATCGGATGAATCAACTTCTATATCAATAATGCCGATAACAATTTTACTTAGATCAAATTCTACTTCATTCGGAAACAAATCTGATAGATAAACATAATTGTATCCGGTGTTGCCAAAAATCTCAAAATTCTCAACATCCTTATATCTATCTACAAAATCATTTGCATCTCGGATTGATTCAAATTGAATCTTATCGACAGATTGATTATCTATCGTCTTAATGCTAGATTCTGATTTTGTAGGTACAAATAATTTTGGTTTATATCGTATTTTGGTGGAAATTCTTTTTGAATTTTCAACCCCTCGATATAAGATATCATTGCCCCTAATCAGACAACTAGTATAGAATGAAGTCATTTTAACTTATGCCGGGACAGTGCCTAAATTCGCTGTTGGAATCTTAACTGTATTATTACTGTTAGGTAATACTAATCCGCTTCCAAATTGAATATTAAATCTCTGCCTAAGTTCATCAATTGGCTCAAAGGTTAAAAGAACATCAGATTTATCAAGCACAATACAATCCGGATTATCACTTGCATAGCTAGGAATATACGGAACAAATGTTAATTCCGCCTGTGTACCAGAATCTTTTTTCATTGCTGGCATATGTGGTTTGTCAATTTGAATTTTATTATCTGACAAATCTTTTACAATACCGATAATATCTGGATGCTGTGAAATCTTCAGTCTAACAATAAGTACTTTATCCATTATTTCTCCTAATTTCAATATAATATATTACACTTTCATATATTTGTCAACAGTTTCTTTATCCCAGTCGAGAATTAATTTTCCCGTTTTGAATAAAGCACATTCTGACAATCTTCGTTTAATCAATCCCGCTAATATTTCGCCCTCATCATATTTCCAACGCATAAACTGTTCCGGCACAGCATCAAATAAATTAGCATTTAATTTTTTTAATAGTGTTGATTTTTCAAAATTAGTTTCACCAACATTCCAGAAAAAGTCCAATAATGCTATATACTGAGATTTGTTAACAGTTACTTTAATTAAAGATGAAAGTTGATTGCTATAAAGTTCTAACTTTTCTGCAAACAAACTTTCGCTTTCTTCCTTTGTAATTGTCAGACCTTTGTACACAGAAAAGCCAGACGAACTTGTAATTCCATATCCAATGGTCCAAACACCATCATGTTTTTTATAGGCTTTCAGTTCATTCTTTTCGAAGAAACGTGTAATATACGTATCTTCATAAGACAATTCAAAATCTGTTACTTTTATCGGAAATGACATTTAATTTGCCGAACAATAACAAGTCACATTATCACTTGAATAAAAAGGCTGTTTGAATGCATCATTTGATACCGAATCAAATGTTAATGGTGCAACACCATCCCCCACTGTTAGTGGTGCTACTGTACTTGTATTATCATACCATGTATATCTCCACCAAGGATCAGTATATGGTTTTGGATAAACAGGATAAGGATACGGAATTGATTCTCTAATCACTTTTGGACTTGGATATAGTTTGTCCAAAGCTTCCTTTAAATCTCTCGCTTCTTCTGGAGATAATGTTAGACTTTTCTTTCCAATCTGAATTTCTATGTTTTTAATTTCTACTAGCTTCTTTTGTTCTTTCATTTTGATTTTTGTGGGGCTTTCGCCCCACTTCCTATGATTGTAAAAGTTTAGTTTCTTTTATTTCTATTTTCTTTGGTTTCTTTTCTTCTGGCACAACAGTAGACAATTCTATAACAAGAAGTCCGCTATCAATACTAGCAGATGATATCTGTACATAATCAGCTAGTTTAAATTTAATAGAAAAAGATCGTTTTGCTATACCTTTATGTATATAGTCTCGATCATCCTTCTTTGGTTCTCCTCGAATATATAGATAACCATTTTCTACTGTAATATCAATGTCTTCTTTTGAAACGCCAGCTACAGCAAATTCAATCGACATTTTTTCATCATTGTGTTTTACAACATCATATGGCGGATATTTTGTTGTAGTTGACAGCATTTCATCTACCCATGTCGGATTTAATAGTTGGGACGCAAGCGGATAAAGAATTGGATCTACATAATACATATAATTTCTCCTTTTATTAAGCGAGTCTAAAATGTACGACCATAGAATTATGCATCGTATAGTTTATAGATAATCATGATTTTTCAAATTTCAACTACTATGGGAGAATTTGTTGGGCTATATTGCAAAGTACAAATAGATGCATTTACAAAATGTAACTTATTCTTTCCATATTCAACTATTTCACCTCTAGATTCATGAATGTGACCGCCAACAAAAAGTTTCAAATGTTTCAATTCTTTAATTCTCTTGAGCAAATCTTCACACCCCGTTAATTCTTGACCATACTCAGCAAAATCTAAAATACCATATGGCATACCATGTGTTATGAGAACAGATACGTCATCTGGAATTTTAGACCAAATTCTTTGTAATTCTGGTCCTCTATGCAGATTAAATGCCCATCCACCAAACCACGGCTGCCACGGAGAACCATAAAAATTCAAACCATTAAACTCACATCCAGAATCTTCGAGATATGTAATATTGTGTTCTTCTAATATATACTTGGCAAAATTTCTGCTTTGATCTTGGAAGCAGAAATCATGATTTCCGGCGATGGTTATGACCTTACTGTGACCAAAAGATGTCACCCATTTACTAAAAGATGCCACATCAACTAAGTCACCATGATTTGTGATATCACCCGCGCAGACTACAACATCTCCTTCCGGTAATATCACATTCTTATGTAAGTTATGGGTATCACTAATGCAGACTATTCGCATTTTTTTACCTGAAACTGCCAGCCCTTCTACCCAGAATAACTGGACCATAGCAAACATTACCAGCTTTTAACCAAGTATTCGGATTTCCAGAAGACTGCCTAGCTTTTATCTCATATTGATAACCACTCAAATTAGAACCGCCGCGCCACTTAGCATAATATCTATGTCCTTTCAGAGGATCATATGTACCATAATATCCGACAGTGCCCACCGAATTTCCCTTAAAATCAAGTACTGACAACGCTGAAGATTTGTCTTTAATGATAATCACGGGATAATTAGCTCGTTGATCGCCTGTTCCTTTATCTTCCGAGAAAGGCTTATTAACCCACGGAGAAGAGAAAGTAACTATTTTTCTACAATTCTTACCAACAAATTTTGGCGCATCTTCTCTTTGATCAAAGATATGAGCAAGTAATTGAGACTGTGCTCCATTTGGACAAGCTGTTCTTTTTCTAGGATCAACAAATTCGACTGCATTCGTTCTACAGTTATAGACTCTACTCCAAGAATAAACATATTCAGCTTTATTTGTTTTCTTTAAATATTCTGGAATATTCGAATCTGTTATTTCTGCACCATCTGTTGATACAATATCGGCATTTAAAATATCATTGCCGGTTCCATGTCTTTCAATAAGAGATCCCTTATATTTCTTTACTGCAACACCATTGACTGCGTTATTTACAAGCGTGATTCCCGGACATATCTCAAGTGTCACATCAGCTAAAACGTTCCATGCTTCTGGAGATAAGTTATGCTCTAAGACTGGCGAGAATCCAAACTTAGTCTTTGGATACGAATCTTTTAATTGACAATACAATTGAACTCGCTCTTTGTATTTGTTGAGAATCGATTTCTTCTTCGAAAGAACGGCTGAATTGAACTGAGAAATACTAAGACCCTCTGAGTATTCATAGTTTCCACAATTTCGATTTCGAATGCATGGACCATTTATAAAATGAACTCTCCAAAATCTTGGCTCAATCGCGGTTAAAAGTTTCTTAACTTTTGTTAAATCTGTTCCAAATGTATAATCTAGATTGCCAAGAATTGTTCCTTTTGTATTATGTTCAATAATACTTTTAATTTTGAAATTCTGTTGCTGCAATCCAAGTAGATCTTGACCCAAAAGTCTTTCAGCTGCAACATTAGTAACACTCATTAAAATTGTAACTATGATAACAAATAAATATCTAAGCATTTTTTTCTCCTATTCAGAAACTTCTATAACACCAATTCCACAATTGAAAAATGTATTACTCGGACAATGAAATTCCCAGTACTTATGATCATTCTTAATTTCATTCCAAAGGAATGATACTTGTGCTTCACCCGGCTTCTTTGTCTCAACAGTATCATGAAATGCAATAATACCACCGGGCTTTACAAACTTCCTGTAATCAGCATAATCTCTTCTCACGGCAGCATCAGAATGATCTGCGTCTATAAAAAGACAATCTACTTGAGGACAGATTTTTGAAATGTAAGATTGTATTCTTTCTTCTGTACTATAGCCATGTACGAAAATGAAGTTGCTTTTCAAATTCTGTAATTGTTGAATGTTGCTGTTTAGAAATGGATCCATACTCACAACCAGATCAACTATTTCAGTGAAGCCCCTTGCAGTTCCGGCTCCATATGTTCCTATTTCCAAAAGAGTTTTACATTTTCTTTCGTACAATAGATCCATTAAATTTTTGAATTCCCATTCAAGCTGAAGAATTCCAAATTTCAAGCATTCTTTCCAAATTGCATCAAAATCATACATAGTAAAATTCCTATTCTATAAGTTCTATTTTTGTAAAATAAAGTCCTGCCAATGGTACAGTCTTCTCGATGACAACTTCCATTTCGGAAGGATCTCTAAAAATTAACAAATCAACAACCACTCGATGATATTCGGTGATATTGGTAATATTAAAAGTTTTAGATAACACAAATCTATTACTATATGTATAATCAATAGGAACTATGTTAGCAACAAATCCCCTGGGTACTCGAATAGAGACATTCGTATTAACTCGAAATATCATTTTATCGAGAAACATAAAATATTTTACAGTTTCTCTAGCAGAAAGTAATATTAATCCAGAAGCATTTATCTTTGTATCGCCCAGTTGTACGCAAGGTTTATTCAACATTTCATCTATCCTCTCTTCAGATGAAGTTTGATTTGAAATAAAAGTAGGTCTATCTGGAAGAACTACTCGATTATAACCAGTCATTGAATAATAACTCAAAAAACAAATGATAAATCAAGCCAACCAAAACTATGAACTTCCTCTTCTTGTTCTTGATACTCTTTTGTAGTAACTACAAAATGAAACTTTAGTTTCGGCGAAAAATATTTAGTCTTAAAATCACATCCAATTCCACTATCCAGTACAAATACGAAGTGAGATGTATCTACACTGGGACTATCATGAAACATCGTACCATCATAATATAAATTGTAAGCTACAAAATGATTTGATAAGTCTGAGAAGAGATAGTATGACAAATTATCATTACTATTATCAAATTTAGGAAGATTTTTTCCAAGTTTAAATCCATTCGTGAAAATAGAATCTACATGAAAATTGCCAGCGCGTGCCTCAATAGATGATTGAGAATCTAAATCAAAATATTTAAGTTGCTTTCGAAAGTTAATCCACTCTCTCTTATACGAAAAATTAACAAGAGCTTCACTGGGTAACTGATAATCCCATCCGAGAACACGCTTGTTTCCGATCAGATCATGAAATTTATTTTGAGTCTGTTCACCGAAAGCATATTTGCCCACGATGCCCGCATCTACTGAATAAACTATTCTATAATCGTCAAATTCATTATATCTTCTACCAGTCATAAACAAAGTAGCTGCATATGGATTCTCTGTATTCAGAGGCGGCACAAGTTTCTTGTGTGTGGGAGTATAAAGTTCCTGCGTGACTGCAATTTCGGAATACTGTTCTTTTATAGGTTCTCTATATGAAACACTTAATCCCTGAGTGAAATTATTATCTATATTATCAGGACTAAAAAAATCATTTTTCTCGCTGAGATTATACGTGCCGCCAGCTACACATCCCGTGACAAATAGAATACAAAACAACAGAAAACATTTCATTTCTTGGCACCAATCTGATACTTAGATACTAAATTCCAATTTTCTTTTTCTTTAAACGAAATAACTCTCACTTCACCTGGACGTGCCAGTGGAGATTTAATTTTTTCAGGATCTAATACCTTGATTAATCCCCAGTCAGCCAGCATATTTACAATCGTGTTTCGGCGGGCAATATCATATTCATCAAATGACGAATTTTTACCATCTAACTTAAACATCTCTTTAAAATGCAAAATAACGTATCTGCCCTGTTTATGTAAAATGTGACAACTCTGTGTAATTGTTTTTTTGGCGAAGGAAAGAATTCCAATTCTTGTAAGTGTCTCTCGCACTTTTAGAAAATCATCACTATTCTTCAACTCAATCTCGATTCCACAACCTCTAAAAATATCTTCCATAAAAATATTCCCAATAAGAAACTATATTAACTCACAGAGAATATTTAGTATTTGTAAGATTTTGTTACTCTATACCACCATGAGACATTTTACTTTTAATCTCTTCAAACTGATCATCTGATATCAGGTCAGCGATCTGTTCTGCTTTCTTGGTGCTATAATTAAAATATTCTTTCAGAAGTTCGATTTTTTCAAGCTTCTCCTTTTTGAGCCACTTCAAATATCTTTTATTTTTTCTGATAGAATGTAGAAAAAAATCATACTGCATTCTAGCTGGAGCAAATGGATACATATTCATCTCCTGTGCATATAAGACAGTATCAAGAGATGCGGATAAAAATCGATTGATGAGAAACGGCTTATAAAGCTTTTCGTTCTCTTCAGTCATTATATCTTTTTTTGTATAATTAATTGAGTCTAGAAATGTGAATATATTTATTTCGTCGGACATCTCGATTTGATTCCCATACTATTCAAATTCACAATTAATCATCAGGTCAGTCAAACAAGCTAGAAAACATAATTCCTGATCTGCAACAAAAGCAGATTTGAATTCATAATCCAGTAATGATAGAACTGCTTGTGGTATACTTGTATTTTTTACGTTGCCCTTTAAACTCTCAAAAATCTTTCTATATATTCTTGATGGTTCATTATCTATATTTTCTAATATCCATTCTCTAACCTGAGAATACTTTTTTTCTTTCAGAGCAAGAAAGAGTTTAGAAATTCCTAAATCAGGATTTGCAGCAAGAATCCCTTCATTAATCTCACCAAATTTAGTATAACATAATTGAAGTTCATTGATAATTCTTCTGAAATCAGGAAAATATTTTCCGATAATTTCAATGACTACCTTTGTGTCATACTTAACCTTTTCTTGCTTTAAAATATTAACAACACGATGTAGATATCCTTTTGCAATCTGCTGTTTTTCATTTTTTGGAATTCTGAATTCAACAACCGAACATCTAGAATGCAATGGTTCAATAATCTTATTCTTAAAATTGCAAGTTAAAATGAAAGCACAATTTCTCGAAAACTCTTCTATGAATCCGCGAAGGGCTGGCTGAGTAGAATTTGCATTTAAATAATCACTTTCATCCAGTATTACAACTTTTCTTTTTCCATTGAAACTAACTGTAGATGAATAGTCTTGAATTGTTGTTCTGAGTGTATCGATATTACCGTCTTTGCTGCCGTTAATAAAAAGATACGCCACTCCAAGTTCATCACATAAAGCTTTTGCTACTGTTGTTTTTCCAACTCCAGCTGAACCAGAAAATAGCATGTTGGGAATTTCATTTGATTTTATAATTCCCTCAAACACGGATTTCAATTCATCGGGTAAAATACAATCTGATATTGTTCTGGGACGATATTTCTCACACCACAAATATTGTTCTTTCATTGAATCACTATACAATAATTAAAACAAAAAGTCAATCAATTACATTTTCTTTAAATTCACCGCACCAATGAGTTTCGTGAACATCGACGGTGTTTGGATTTCTAAAGCATTTACCGAAGGTCTTAACTTCAATACCAGCTTTTTGTCGCTCTAGAATATTCTTACAATCATATTCCGACAATTTCCATCCAGTGGTTGCACGATAGAATTTACAAAGTTTACAGTTTTCCATATTGTCTAATCTGATTTAAAATATAATTAGTGTGTCCGACAGTCGCTTGTACACCGGACATTAAATAATTACCATATTCTCCGATGATATCATAAGAGTGTGGATTGCCATAACCAAATGAAAAATTGACGTTTACGCTATCATTCCAAAAATGATATGTATTCCACAAATCACTACCTCTGTGCAATTGATCGATCAGAAACTTATCTGGAAATTGTATATGTTCCATTATAGGATACTTAGGCACTACAGTCAAAGTTGTTCCATCTGACCACACTATCGAACGATGATGATAATATCCTCTCCAAGGAGGACTTCCCGCATCTGCTCCGCGAACTATTTCAATCAACGGAGAAGGACATTCAATATATCCAGCTTTAGCAACTCGATTTATTTCTGATATAAGCCAACGAGGATTATCTATATCTTCTAGCGTGTGTCTGCAATATAAGAAATCGACTTCTTTGTCTTTAAACGGAAGCTTATCAAAGCTAACATCTAAAACATGAAGTTTTTTACCAGTATTTCCAAGATCAACATAATCAATTAAATCTGTAGCTGTTTCTAAATATTTTTTCCCACATCCAACATCAACAACTAGAGAGAGATTTTTTGTTATATCACAAACATATTGATAGACTTGCTCATCTCTTTCCCAAAAATGATTTGTCAAAGTTTCCATTCTATTCTCCAAAATTAAATTTGGACAAATCTAACTCCTTTGTTAGATTCTGATTAGCAGCTTCATTTTCTTTACCACCAAATCGAATTGCTAAAGTTTCTTGTCCCTGTTCTTTTACAATATCAAGTTCTGCATTTCGAACAATATCTGGTGTCAATACAAACCCTCTTTCGAGGGCGAGTGCAATTGTCGATAAAGTTTGTTTTGCTACATGTAAAATAATTTGTTTATGTTCTGGATCAACGTGCAATCTCATTTAATTATTCCTTCACCAATGTACTAAGTCTTGTTAAAAGATCTTCAAAATTAACAAATATTTCCTTAACAGTAAAATCTTGACCCGAATATATCAAGAGATATCCACCTTTTATAACTTCAATCTCAATATATGTTATAGCTTCTTTTTTATTCATCATTTATACACCAAAATGGGCAGAGGTGGATTCGAACCACCGAACCAAAATAGGATCGCGTTTACAGCGCGATGCGTTTAACCACTTCGCTACCTGCCCAGAATTACAATCTCCATTCTAATGGTAATGGATATCCAACATTGATAGGATATCCAACTCTTTGCGTTGGAGAATCTTTTCTAACATAAGAAGGATTTTCTTCTTCTAACAACTCCAATTTACGAAATGCACGATCAAAAACAACATCTGGTATTTCCGTTCTGTTCAGAATATAATAACAATACGAATGATAATTCAAATACTCAACCAAATAATTAATTTCGATTTCTATATTGTTCATCTAAACCACTCTGGCACACTTCTATTAGTCCACTTTGCAAACGCTTTCTTTTCTCCTATATAGTAGTCTCTATATGCTTTAACCGGATCAGAATCTTTATACTTGTCTGGCATTGCTTGTGCTGGTTCAGTTATTGGTCCAGCAGGAACAAACGGTGCTTGCATCAATAAATTTACAAGAGATTCTGTCTTGTGAGTCTTATTATATCTAAATGTATACTCTTTACACAAACATGACAATAAACACCATGTCCAAACATAATTACTAACACTCTCCCTGACCCATCTTGCACATGGATGATTTACATGCGTTTTCTTATACAATCTATCTTTATTGACTAGTGATCCACACACATGGTGTGTAGTAGAAAGTATTTGTGCTGTTTCTACTATCATCTTAACAACATGTTTATCACAATGCTGTTTAGCACAAATATCAGGATACCAATTTAAAATAAAAATATTCATATCAAAAAAAGTGGCAATGGTTGGATTTGAACCAACATCTCACAGATACCAACGCGCTAAATTATGCGCCGAACTGTTTGAGTTCGCCATTTACTCCACATCGCAAATTAATTATAACATACCTTCAGATAACAAGTCAACGAATTTCTTCTTGTGTATCGAAGGATTAAATTGACCAGATCTAATCTTAAAGCCAAAACTAGACAAGTGTGGCAAATCTTTGCACCAGTCAATCAGACTTAAAGCAAATTCTTTTTGCTCTAAATGCTTATTAGCAGACACAAAATTGCCGACAAGTTGAAGATTAGAATACCAAGTTGTTAATTTATCAAATAAATCGTTTATAAGTTGTTGAGATTCAACTAAACACTCATAGTCAAATGTTGATTGAATGTAAGATTCAAAATCTTTCTTAACATTTTCTGTGGGCAACGGATCATTCGATAAAAATTTCTGTGTCTCGAAAAACAATTCTGCCATTTTCACAATGGAAAGATTACTCTTGAATGCGTGTAACTTCAAATATAATGCAGACTTTACTTTTCTAATGTGTTGATCATTATCATAGTAAATGCAGACACCTTCTTTATCTAGAAAGTCTTTAACATTTGCTACAAGTTCTGCTTGTGTTTTGAAATAATATCTGTTGGGTCTTCTCAACAGAAGATCTTTAGCAACAAGATCTAAAACATCTTGATGTGCTAATCTATACTCACTATGCTCAATGACACCCATCAGTTTAATATCTGGTGAATTGCCATAGTCAATTACAATTTTGTTTCTCGGCGATGTCCATTCAAATAGATATGAATGCCCCTTTGTTCCTTTGTCACCAACAACAGCATCAGACTCTACAAAATTGAAAAACTTAGAATACAGTGAGGTTAAATAATCAATTTCATCACCATTACTCATATGTCTAGCATCAATAGATCCGCGTGTTCTGATGATGGTCTGTCCTTTATATCTTGAAACTATAAGACACGATCCGTCCAATTTCTCAACAACGTTTACATTCTCGAATGAATTGAGAGGATCAATTGCGGGTCTTTCGCCTAGATTGAAGAACTTTTTGAATCCAGCAGATATCAATTCACCATCAGAATTCCAAACAGATGATCTGAAATGTAAAAGATCTTCTGTCCAGTCAAAGAAATTTGGCTTTGGATTTACAAGATAGCAAATTTCATTTGCAACATCTACTTCTCTAACAGCAAAACATTCAATGTCTATTTTACTCAGATCTATTTTCATAACAATCAAAAATGGAGCGACACCAAAGAATTAAACTTTGATCTTCGGTTTGGTAAACCGACATAATATCATTATACTAGTGTCGCTCGTTGGAGCCCTCGAAGTAATATAAAACTTATGTTATTTTATAATACAAAATAACATTTGTCAATAACTTTTTCCATCAGCATATCTTTTTCTTCTTGCAAATCTTCCTTTGCCTCTGTTGCCGCCCTTAGAGGTTTTTGTCAATGCATGACAATTTGGACAAAGAACTTGTAAATTTTCTAATACATTATTAGATGAATTTCCGTCCAAATGATGTAATTCTAAAGGTATTCTATTTGTAAAAACGTTTACTGTATTCCAACCACACAATTCACATCTATTATTGCGAATTTCTAGAATATATTTTCTACTAAAAGATTTTATAGTGGGATAACAGTTGTTTTTTCTAGGAATGGTTGTATTAGAAATTTCACCAGAAAGCCATTTTTTAAGACTAACTTTTGTTCTATATTCTCCCTGACATTTTAAATTACAAAATTTTTTAACTGGACTTAAAATTTCAGAATTACAGTTCAAGCAAAAAACAACTCTTTTCAGAGTATTTCTCTTGCCGTTATTGAATATTGCTGCACATTTATGACCGCAAAATTTACCCTTTCTTTTTTCAAAACTTAGTGGCGATAAACAACACAAACACAACTTAGGAGTTTCTAAGTATTCAGATTTAATTTTATTCCATTTATTTTTAGTTGTTTCTCGACTTCTCTGTAGTGCTGCTAAGAAATTTTTTCTAGCTTCTTCTGTTTTAAAATTTTGCATAAAATATCATACTTTGGAGCACGATTGAGGAATCGAACCCCAATCACCGGAGTACAAAACCGGCATAATAACCAATTATACGAATCGTGCTTTGAGCTAATGTGATTATTTATACTTTCTTCGACTTCAAGTGATGACTTGAGCTTTTCTCTACCAATCGAAATATAGATGCTAAAATGTACTATATTCTAACTCTGATGTGAGCCAGTATTGTAAATTGATATTCTTATTAGACCAGTGTACAAGTCCGTTAGAAACACTGATAGAATAATCACCGGGCAAAATCGACTCAAATCTATCTAACAGAACAACACACTCAAATTCTTTTTGTGTTTCACAATTCAAATTTAATGTGAAATTATTTGATGCTGGATTTTCTTTCGCACAAGATGAAAGACTGATCTTACCATCTTTTCCAACAAATGAAACTTGTGGAAGATCAATAACAGAACTTGACTTTAGAACAGTGAGAAACTGATCTTTCGTCAAATCAAAAGTAACACAGTCAGAAGCAATTTCGCATGATGTGTTGTGAGGATACAACAAAGTATCAACATCAGTGTATACATATTTAATAGTCTTATTATCACTTTCAATCAGAACATACTTATCAGAGAATGTAAGTTCTGGCTGCTGAAATAGAGAGTGTGCTGCTAGAAATCTATTCAATTCATAGAATGCAAATTCAGTTTCGAAGTTTTCTTGAACTGTTGCTGTTGCGAAAATTGTTTCACTTGTGTTGATGTTCTGTTTGTTCTATCGCGCATTACACATTGTTTATGTAATACATCATTTCTGTATAGAGTGTATAATGCTCTAGTTGATTGAGATTGTTTATCTACTTTAACACCTTCTCCATCACCGCCATCTGATATCACTATGAAGTTAACAACATCTAATGAATTTTCAGACTTGAATTTTCCAATGAATTGATTCATAACAATTAGAGAATTTACCAGCGGTGTTCCACCCATATATTCAAATATACTTTTGTTGTAAATCATACTGGAGAAAAATTCGAATGCTTCTGAAAACTCATTCTGATTCATTCTACTAGACAAATAATTCTTCAAATTAAGATCTGATAATATCACTTCATCTTGATTGCTCATTGATTGATGTGTGCCACCCGAAGTGAAACCGAAAACTTCGAATGGTATCTTTACTTTCTTACAGAACATAACAACATTCAACATCTGTTCATATACGCCGTGTATAATACCAGACATACTGCCAGACATATCAAACAATAGAATCACACCATGATTCTTACCTTTTTCGAATCTGATAGATCTCTTAAAAAGATCTTCATTATACTCATATGAGTATAGCTTATCAGAGTTTAAAAGTCCTGTGTTTGTTATCTTGCTCTTCCATCTGAGCTACAAGGGCTAAAATTTACTGTGATTCATTTCAACGGCAATCCAGTATTGTAGTCCGAAAGATTTATTTATGAAGTGAATAACGCCCATTGGGGAAATTTCAATATCATAAATGTCGGGAATAATAAATTCAAGTCTCTTCAACAACACGGAAGCTTCAAACGAACGAGCAGTGTCAACATTAAGTTTCAATTTAAAACTGCTACCATTCGGGTTCTTTTTATTACTCGATACAACATTAACAGAATTTCCATCGCCAACAAATGATACGTGTGGCAAATCAATCACAGAACTGGATTTAAGCAGATCCAAAAACTGTTCTTTTGTAATTGAAATTTTGATTAGATCTTCACCAATGTCAAACTCAATCTTACTTGGCTTTAACAGAGTTTCTGGATCAGCATATGAATACTGAACAACTTTATTATCAGTTTCAATCAAAAGAAATTTATCATTAAACGTGATTTCTGGGTTCTCAAAAAGATCATATGCTCCCAAAAATCTGCTCAGTTCATATATGCCAAAGGGAATGTCAAACTGCTCTTTAACATTTGCAACTGCAAAAATCGTTTCACTCGAATCAATTGTGGACAGGATATTTCCCGATTTAACGTAGATATTAGGATTAATATTGCCGAAATTTTTTAGTATAGAAAGAGTTTCTTGAGAAAGTTTCATGTTGAAATTTTAATTAAAAAAAGAAAAAACTGCCAACATTATTGTTTGAGAGAGTGACATTGAGAGAGACAACAATGTTGGCAGAACATAAGTTTTTGAAACACCAGAGACTTGATTAATTACTCAGCCATACGATACGCTGTAACCTTGCGTCCAGTCTTACTATCACGAATCTGATTTGTGTAAATAGTGAATCCAGCATCTCTGAGTTCTGAGACTCTAGCAGAAAGATTCTGTACACCATAACGCTTCGTTGCTTCCGAAACAGTCAGATTCTTACCAGTGGCAAGTCTCTTCATCAGCTTTTCAATTTTAGTCATCATTTTATTTTCCTTTAATATGATTCTTTCGAATCGTTAATTAATTAATTACAGCACTTAGTTTATCACACAATAAATCAATTGTCAACATTTAATCAAAATGATATATTTACTTCGGTCGTGGGAGATGACACTATTACGTCGGTACCATTAAGAGAATACAGAGAGTCAGACTGTGAGGATTCACGTTCTTCCACAGGAACTGGCTCAACAAATATTTTGTCCCAATATGCCCGCAAAGCATCTTTTACATTTTGATCAAATCTGTTAGTACAATATTCAATTGCTTTCTGTTTATCACCGAATAGAGCAATTGCCTTAGCAATTCCGACAAGTCTTCTAGTTGAGATTACTTCATCGATACTGTCCGACTCATACATAGTTCTTGCGTTACTAGCAAACTTCGAAAGCTTCTCAATCAAAAATTCATCTGACTCTGTTCCACATTCTTCAAATGCATTTCGAAGAATCTTTCTTTCAATTGTCTCCGAAGGATACTCTTGTTCCAGAGTAATCGCAAATCGATCTAGAAATGCTTCATCTTGAATGTTTGCTCCGGCAAATGTTCCCTTTTCAGAAAATTTTCCCTTTGTATTCGCTGTAGCAATAACATTGAATCCGGGTGCAGGGTAAACAAACTCATTAATTTTCTTTAGAAATACTGCCTTGCCTTCAAGAACTGGCTGAAGACACATAATTTCCATTGATGCAAGATGTACTTCATCTAAGAGCAATATTGCACCACGCTTCATTGCTTTAATCACGGGTCCTTCGTGAAAGACAGTTTCGCCATTGATAATTCTCATACCGCCGAGAAGATCGTCTTCATCAGTCTTCTTTGTGATATTTGCTCTAACCATCTCTCTACCCAGAGATGCACAAATTTGTTCTACCATGAAAGTCTTTCCATTTCCAGAAAGACCCGCAATATAAACCGGATAGAATATTTTGCTCTTAATGATCTGTGTCAAATCATCATGATATCCAAACTTAACATAATTTCTATTGATAGCTGGAACAAAAGAATTTTCTGACTGTACTGGAATTACTGAATCAAATTTTTCTGATTTTCTTGACTTCACCATTTCAAGTTTTTCTTCCTTCTGTTCCAGTTTAGAAGCATTCTTCATGTCCAACATCCAGTTAGGAATATGAAAAAATCCTCTTTCATTCGTTCGATTTGCTGGACTAATCAGCCAATACGGAATTGGAATATTCTTTTCCTCACATATCTGAATTACCACAGATCTCTTAATCTTTTTCTCCGAGAAAAAATTCTCAGGATTTTCAATCAAATACTTTACAAAAAGATCTTTAGGATGTTTCTTCATTTGTCACTCTCCAATAATTAACTCAATAACTAACTATAATATATCAAATAAATGCTTATCTGTCAAGCAATTGTTTCAATGAATTTTCTCAGTAATAATCTACTTGTTAGCTTTTTATTCAGAATCTTTTGCATACTGCTTCGAATTTTAGCTTCAGAGTTTCCGGAAACTGAATCAAATGTTTCATTGCTAATGGAGAATCCTTTTTTAGAATCAACAATAAAATATTGATCATATCCGTTTTGTTTGGTAGCAATAAAACCTTTTTGTTTATAATCCTTCAAGTCTGTGACTTTCGTATTCTGAATAATATATCTGAGATCACTGATTCCATTAATTAAATAGAAACAAATTAAATTACATGCATAATTATCTTGAATAATTTTCAAGACTCCCTCACAAATACTTTTTTTGCTTGAGACTGTTCCAAGTTTAGCTGATTTCTTGTTAATAATATCTCGAATAACGACTGTGGGATTACATCTCAGATAAGGGTTTTTTGTAGTGGGTAATCCCTCGTTATCACCTCCATCTGAAATTACAATTAAATTAACAATATCAAGATCATTTTTGGTTTTGAACTTACCAATCACTTGATTCATGACAACTAAACTCTTAGCAAGGGGAGTTCCTCCCATGTACTCTTCCGATGGGACATAGGCTCTACCAAGCCGATAAGAATGAATTAACCGCGACATATTTTCCACGGCAGTGGAAAATTCTGAATTTGTCATGGTGCTGGAAAAATATTGACGGATTGTTAAGTCACCCTTCTTGCAAAGAACTTCATTTGGATTTGCTGGTGGTGCTGATTGAGTATAGATAAATTTCTGTGACGTAAATCCAAAAACCTCAAACGGAATTTTTTCTTTTCTACAAAAGAACACTAGATTGAGAATTTGTTCATATGTTTGAATGATTCTACTCACCATCGATGATGAAAAATCAAAGAGAATAATAACTCCATGACTCTTACCGCGGTCACTCAACATATTTCTTTTAAAAAGATTCTCCTCAAACTTGTATGAATACAGTTTATTCATATCCAACACACCAGTTTTAACTGATTGAGTTTTGGCATTAATCAAAGCAGACTTTTTCATTTCGAATTCTTTGATCAGATAATTGACTGTATTTCGAGTCTCGGAGTTAACTTTTTGATACTCTGCATCATCACCAAATCCCGAGTAGACGGATAAATATCTATTGTAATGTGATCGAAGTTGTTTACTAACAGTCTTATAATCGGTAATTACACAACTCAAATCCCGAGTTGGTAAATCACAGTATACAATTTCATTTGAGTGAGCATATGGATTTTTACTAACAAAGGTTTTTCGAATTTCTTCCTGAAGTTTTTCTTCAAGAGTCATATCTGTGGGAGTATCCTCCTCTGAAAATACATCATCACTCTCCGTATTTTCAATTTCTTCAGATTCTTCATCATCACTATTTTCAATTTCTTCAGATTCTTCATCATCACTATTTTCAGATTCTTCCTCGAATTCTTCCTCGGAATTCTCATTGTCAATTTCTTCAGAATCTTCTAAATCTGAATTAGAAGCACCCCTATTATATTTCTCAGGATTTATCGTACTTTGCTCGGGTACTTGTTTCTTTTTCTCCTCCGCTGATACCAACTTTCTTGCAATAGCAACAGCCGATTCGAATGATACACAATTATCGATTAACTTTACAAACTCAAGTTCCTCTTCAGAGAAGGGAACAAAAAGTTCCAATGTTGAATCCTTCATTTTGAAGTATATATTGAGTCTATCCAAGAAATCCAGATCTTTTACATTTCTATTTTTAAGACCAAAGAAATCTCTTTGGTAAAGATCTTTGAATCCTTCAATATAATCTTTTTTAAGTCCGGGATATTTTGTTTTGACTAAACGATCAACTCGAACATCTTCCACGACATTAAGAGCATATCTGAATTTATCTGATGTATCTTTCACAATTTCATAATAGTTTCTCGGAGTAAAAAGAGCGTGCCCAACTTCATGACCGACAAACAAACAATACAGATAATCGGTAATGTTTTCCCAAACGGGGAGAACTAGATTTCTTTTTTCAATCTCAAAATATGCAGTCTGGGTTGTTGGTGAATGTTGAATTGTTATGTCTTCCGATGCCAACAATTTCGAAAACAACTCAAGGGTTCTATCACCATTTTTAGATGTAAAATAATTTGTCATTAGATTCCTCTCTCAATCTGTAAATCAAATATATCAAATTATTCAATGACTGTCAAGCACTATATAACCCTTGTAAATGACTTGTTTTTGTCGAATTCTAGACAAGCGGTAAATTTATCTTTAATCTGATTTTTATGAGATATCACAAAAACATTCATACTTCTAAAAATGTCGGATGAAAGCAACCCCACAACATTTTCTGTGGCATTAAGATCTAATGCACTGTCAAAAATTTCATCCATGATTAATAAATTTGTATTCACCGAATTTTTTAATTGTGCTACATGTCTCCATGTAAACAGCACTGCGAGATCAATTCTCTGTCTTTCACCCTCGGAAAAATTACCATAAACAAAGTTTTCATATCCCAGAGACTTAATTGACTCATCAAAATTCTCATCAAAAACAAACTTAACAAAAAAGTTCATGTCTTGTAAATATTTGTTAATGTACTTATTGATCACCGGCAAATAATTTTTAATGATTTGAGATTTAATACCTGTATCTTTTAATAAGCCACTTACAATATCATAGAGCGACTTCTTTTCAACAAAGGTTTTTTCGGCAGTTCGCAATTGATCAAGATCTGATGTCAAGGAATCAATCTGAAAATCCTCAATCGTAGAAGTCTGTCTTTCATCCAGTTTTCTCAATTGAAATTCTGCATTCTTGATCAACTCTTCCTTGAATTTGATGTCGTTTTTCCAACTTGAGATTTTAGATTTCTGATCGGTGATCTTAACATTAACTGCATCTATTTCTGCTCTTTCTTTGTCTAACTGAATAATGGCTTTTTCGGTTTTGATTAGTCCAGCCGATAATTCAGTAATCTTGATTTGTTTGTCATAAATTTCTTTTTCTTTAAATTCAGAATTGATGTCTTGATTGCAAACTGGACAAACATCATTCTCTGAGTAAAATTGAATCTGTCGATCTAACTTATTTTTGTTCTGTACAAATTTTTCTTTCAGTTTTTTGTATTTTTCTGTCAGTAATTTATTTTTTCTCAGAGATTCTATATTAGATTCTAGAGTATCAATAGTTGTAGTGGCAGTTTTTATCCATGTGTTATCTTGTTCTATCTCACGATTATACTCTACTATTTTTTGTCTGAATAATTCTCGATCTTCTTCAATGTTCTTCTCAAGTTCTTTTTGATGATCTTCACATAACTTGATTTTTTCCGAGACTAATTTCTGTTGATATGAATTGTTTAATAATTCATCCTTGACAGATGTTATTTTCAATTTCAGCGATTCATTCATTTGAGAGAAGATCTGAAGACCAAGTAATTCTTCAATTACAATTCTTCGATCTGCGGGTTTCAATTGCATAAACGGTACATACCCAGATGTACCTAAAACAATTATCTGAATGAATGAGTGATAATTAAATCTTAGAATTTCTTCTTCAAAAAAAGTTTGATAATCTCGACTATGAGCATCTTGACCGATTAATTTACCGTCACGAAATATCTCAAAAATATTTGGTTTAATTCCACGGCGAACGAAGTATTGTTTTTCTCCAACTGAAAAATCAATTTCAACAACACAATCTTTGTTGTTAATAGAATTAACCAGCTGCGGTTTACTTATATTTCTATAAGGTTTATTAAACAGCACGAATGATAGAGCATCCAATAAACAACTCTTTCCAGAACCAGATGGTCCAAGAAAAACTGTTGTTGGATTTTTACTCAGTTCTATTTCTAGAAAATTATTTCCGATTGATAGAAAATTCTTCAATCGAATTTTCTCAAATAAAATCATACAGCTTCTATTTTATTTTTAGCGTCTTGTATAAAATTAATCAGATTTGTTCTCATCGTTTCTAAGTGATAGTATATCATCTGCTTCAATTCATCTATAGATTGAACTGAATCCACATATCTAGAATTTAGAGCACTGCGAATCTTTATTTCTGAAAAATAGTTATTCGAATCATATCTTTCTTTTTTCAAATTAATAATGTTCAAAATCTTTTCTATTCGAGGATCTATTCCCAATCGAGGATCTAACACCGGCATTTTAATTTTCCTTGTTAATAGCTTCTGTATATAATTCTGATAATAACACATTTATCAAATTTTTGTCACATTCAATTTCTGATGAATTAACACAATCTCTTAAGATTGTTAAGGTATCTTTTGTTTCATCAATTGATTGATTTTCTATTAATGAAGAATCGCCGAGATCTTCTTCTATGACCAACAGTTCAATAGGATTTTGTTGATTAAGCTTTTCCAAATATTTTTCGAAAAGATAAGCTTGTATGCTGTTTTTATTTTTGACAATAATTTTGACATATTTTTCAGAGACATCGACAATCTCATTTTCTTCGCTGTAATAAATTTTTTCAAATAAGGTCGTCTTGTTTTCCACAAATTCTTCAGTACAGGTATCAGTATCAAAAATATAAAAACCGTTACTGTTCCCGTGATCAGCCCAAGTGATCTTGCAAGGAGAACCCAAATAATAAATGTTATTCCGATTAGATCTTTTGTGAAAGTGACCTGAATAAACTTTGTCAAACTTTTGAAAAGTGCTTGAGTCAAAACCATGATCATTGACTACTCCTGACATTAATTCAAAACCTTTTATTTCAAGATGACCCATTATAACTTTAGCTTCTGTTGATTCGATTAAATTGATCGAATCATCTCGATTGAGATCATTGATCCACGGCAAAAATAATATTTTTCGCTGATCGAAATCAAGTTCTTTCGGACTCTTGTATATTTTTATATTATCATAATGTTTCAGTAACAAATCTGGACTATTGACTCGATTAGTATCTTTGTAATAGCAATCGTGGTTACCAATAATTAGATGTGTATCATATTCATTGAGTTTTTCAAAAACGCTTTGCCACGTTTTGAGTGTAGAAAAATTAATGTACTTTCTTCTGTCAAAGAGATCTCCGAGATGTATGACTGTATTGATATTGTTTTGAGTCAGATATGGAAAAAAGATCTGTTCAAAAAAATTTAAAAGATGTTTATTATACACCTCGGAATCATTTCTGCAACCGATGTGTACATCAGTTAATAATGCTATTTTCATTTACTTTTTATTCTGTAAAGAAGCTTCAAATTTTTCAATGAAATCTCTCATGTTTTCATCTGATTTATCGTTGATGTATTTTCTATTGTAAGGTTCATTGTGTAATGATGAGTGTTCTACAATTTTAAATTTTGTGTATAATTGAGTTCTTTCTTTTTTTATTCTGCGAATGAAAGCAAATGATATAATCTGAGTAAAATAAGCAAATGGATTTTCAGATTTAGTTGGATCAAAATTGTTTACAGCTTGTAAAGAATTTTCAATACCATCTGATATCATATCTTCTTTGAAAATATAATTAACAAAATTTGGTCTGTTTGACAATTTTTTAGCTATGTTGATAAAACATTCACCAATGTATTCTGGTAATCTTGGTATTGGTTGAGAATTTTCTTTAGCTAAATTAACTTCTTTTTTGTAATCAATTAATGCTTTTAGAAATTTTGAATTATCTACATAGAATTCTTTACTTTTTACTCTTTTTAGATTTTTGGATTTAATGGGCATTTAAAAATACAACCTTTTTGAATTAATAATCGATTTATTATAAAACAATAAAATTAATATGTCAAGATTAAATTAAGCGAAGCGAGGTGAAACCGAGCGAAGCATTCAAAACATGAGCGATAGCGAAATGTTTTGAATATTGGTGTTCTTATGTTTACTTATGTCTAATTGGATTTTCTTTGAAAATCCAATAGTTTTGAAGTTTAGTCTGCCAAAGGCAGCCTAATTCTTCAAAACGGATTTATTTTTTTATATAATTTTTATACAGTAAATTTTTATTATATATTTTTTGTGTGAGCTAGAATTTTGCCCCTTTCGGGGCAAAATTTGACAATTCTATCTGCTCACCTAATGATAATAAAAGGTTCGGGGGGTTACCTGGTCTCCGTTTATGCAGTTTTGCGATTCGTACAAAGAAGGTTTCTTACATCTTACAATTGATTAGAATCCGCAGCGGCAACATAATCATAACTAATAGAACAATTATGATCTGTTCGTGGGTGTATTTTGATTTCCCACATCCTGAAAGTTACTATTGGAACAACGATGGGTTAACTTCTTGACCATCTCCAGCCGAGAAAATCCGAATCGAACATTGCGATCTCGATCTCACTATTCATACAAATAGCTTATGGGCTGTATTTGATATCTTTTTTATCTATATATACTTTTTTGTGTTTTGAGTCAAGACTTTTCTTTTTTGTTAATTATCTCAAGATTTTATTACTTGTAACAACTCGGAAATTTTGCTTTGTGACTTGCATCTTCTCTGTTGATATAAAGATTTGAAGCATTGACGGTGTGAATTGTTTCAGGATTATAAAAGCCGTATTGATTAGAATCACCCACTGGCTCAAGTACTTTTACTGTTACGCTAGAATGCCATCCGACACCGTTCGGTTTTGTTGACTTTGAAACAACTTCTACCCATGCGCCGTCCTTGTCATAAAAAGAACTGAGAAAATATTTGTTTCCGATGACAAGAGCATTAGTTTTCTTTTTGCACGATTCGTTTATTGCTTTGTTTAACTTACTTTGTCTCATGATTTTCTCTCTCAAAAAGTTTCACTCTCAATCTCTTAACTACAAGATTATGATGACACTAAACACGATAATTGTCAATAAATTATTGAAAATAATTTAAGTTATTGATTACATTCAATATTCCCAAAAAATAATGCATTCTTTTGATGGTTTAATATGCGTACCCTTATACTCAGTACATAATCGTAATAAAACCATAAAAATGACTTTGTAACTTATCGATTTTATTGTTGTTCTGGAAGCACTTTTTTTGTCTCCAAAGGTACAGGCAGCATTTTCAAATTAAACTTCTCTTCTTGATACATTTTGTATCTTTCAACAAAATGCTTCAGTGAATATGATTTGTGTTTCTTGTGACTGAGATCATCCACTATGTCATATAGATTTGCAAAGTCAGTGTTGCCTATTCTCAGTACTCTGCCGATACTCTGTAGTGTTCTCACTCTTGATTTGCCGGAATGACTGAAAATTACATTTACCAGATTTTTGATATTAACTCCTGTGCTGAATACGGCTGAACTTGCTACGATAATTGCATCAGTTTCTTTTTCGACAATCGATCTAATTTCGTTTCTGGTATCTGCATCCGTTGCGCCAGAAACGAAAAATATTTTTCTGGTTGATTTCTGTTGATCTAATTTTTCTTTTATCATCTCAAAAAGAATTTTACCATGTCGCTCAATAAAATTGAAAAGCAGAAGTGTATTATGTTTACAGCTTAAGGTTAGATTGGTAATGAATTTGTTTCTCTTTTCATGCGAAAGAACAAAATCAACTTCATCCACATATTTAAATTTTCTGGCTAGTTTTCTTTCTGCTTCTGAGTATTTCAGAATAACACATTTTACTGAAAGCGAGGAAAGATATCCTTGTTCAATTAGTTTGTTTGTTGTTGTAACTTTATATACTGGACCAAGTAGACCTTGAATTACCATTTTATTCGTCAACATACCGTCGAGTGTGCCTGTTGTTCCAAATCGATATTTGGCATTCGTCATATTTTCCAGAATATCTTTGATTGATGTAGATTTGGCAAGATGACATTCATCTACTAAAACAAATTCAAATTGATCGAAATAAGATTTTGGAAGTTTATACAGACTTTGCCATGTTGAAACTACAATTCTTTTGTCTGTGTGTTTATTTTGTCCTGCATATATTGCATGACATTCTGAATCGACATTAAAATTGGAATCTTTACTGGCATATTCAGAGAAATCAGATATCATTTGTCCGACAAGATTAATTGTTGGCACAATAACTAAACATTTTTGTTCTGAGTAGTATCTAAGAAGAGAATAGATAATAAGACTTTTGCCACTTGCTGTAGCACTGAGTAGCAGTGTTCTTTTTTTCGCAACAGCTGTTTCTACAGCATCAATCTGATAATCTCTTAATTGAAAATGTGTAATTGTTGATAGAAAGTCTTTTAGACTGATCTTTTTTTGATCTTGAATTAGAGCAGGATCAAGTTCAACTTCATATTCTCTATCTTCACAGAATTTTATAATGTCTTCCAGTAAGCCTTTGTAGATTGTTTTTTTACTGCGATTGAAAAATCTAATAAAGCCATCCCAAATTCTTGCTTTAAATTTAGGATTGAATTGAAAATTTGGTACTCTAAATTTGAAGTGATCTGATAATTCATATTCAACAGATTGTTCTTGTGTAAGAACTTTTATGAATACTTCATCAGAATGTTGGATTCTCACTTTTACCATCATCTTTCTCCACGAGCATACCAATAGTGCGTAGACTATTTAGTGCTGTCTCCAGAGAAGTAACTTCCAGGTTATGTGAGTTTTTTAGATGATCAACAAAGTTTTGTTCGTTGATAAAACA
>ENA-UOWG01000332-UOWG01000332.1-activated-sludge-metagenome-genome-assembly--contig:-NODE-332-length-66906-cov-21.039147_pt1 | contig 66906 bp, 66 predicted proteins | sample MGYA00238147_ERZ761563 | MGnify/ENA primary metagenome ERZ761563 (study PRJEB28884, sample SAMN05720216) | anaerobic digester metagenome | isolation source: active sludge of municipal...
GCGCATCGCCGACTGAGCGGGCGGATCTTCCCCGCCACCTTCAGGACTGGCTGGCGCGGCGCGCCGTGTCGATGGACTGAGCGCATCGACCGTTCCGTGCGACGCGCGGCTTGGTTAGCATCGTGCCCATGCGCCTGTCCGCCGTCCGTCTCTTCGTCCGCGATCTCGAATCCGCCGCGGCCTTCTATGGCGCGGTGCTGAGCCTGCCGCACGTGGCGGGCACTGTGGCCTGGGGCTACCTGGTGTTCGACGCTGGTGGTGTCGAGCTCGTGATCGAAGCCGTCGCGGCCGACGCGCCAGCCGAGGATCAGGCCCTGGTCGGGCGATTCACCGGGCTCTCCTTCGAGGTTGACGACATCGTCGCGCGTTACTCGGATCTTCGGGCCAAGGGTGTGGACTTCGCGGGCGCGCCCGAGCGCCAGGCCTGGGGCGGCGTGCTGGCCACCTTCCTGGATCCGGCCGGCAACCAGTTGCAGCTGGTGCAGCGCCCGCATGGCTAATCCGCGCCCGAGCACGACCGCGCTGCCGCGGCGCCGGGCTGTGGTGGCGAGGCTGCCCGTCGTCGAGCTCGAACTCTTTCTTCCGGCGGCAGCGGAGGAGTTCGCGGCGGCGGCGCGCCGCTCGCGTGCACTGCATCGGCCTTGGGTCCACCCGCCGCTGAGCGCCGACGCGGCCGCGGAACTCGCGCGCGGCCGCCTGGGCCCCGCGAGTTACGGCTACCTCGTGCGCGCGGGCGGCGACGCCCGGCTGGCGGGCTACATCGCGGTCAGCAACATCGTGCGCGGCGCCTTCCGCAGCGCCTACCTCGGCTACTACGCGTTCGCGGGTTGCGAGGGGCGGGGCCTGATGAGCGCCGGCTTGCGGGCCTTGCTGGCGCAGGCGCGCACGACGCTTGGCCTGCATCGGCTCGAGGCCAACATCCAGCCCGGCAACGCGGCGTCGATCGCCCTGGTGCAGCGCCTGGGTTTCCGCTGCGAGGGCTACTCGCCGCGCTACCTCAAGATTGGCGGTCGCTGGCGCGATCACGAGCGCTGGGCCATCCTGCTCGAATAGGACTCAATGCCGTGAACTACACACTCTATGGCGCGCGCGGCTCGGGCTCTGCCGCGATCGAAATGGCGCTGCGCGCGGCCGAGCAGCCCTACCGCCTGGTCAGCGCCGCGAGCTGGGAGCCGGGGCCGGGTCTGGAGGCGCTGCGCCAGGTCAACCCGCTGGCGCAGATCCCCACGCTGGTGCTCGGCGACGGAACCGTGCTCACCGAGAGCGCGGCCATCCTGATTCACCTCGGGCTCACCCATTCCAGCGCGGCGCTCCTGCCCGCGGCGTCCGGCACGCGCGCCCTGGCCCTGCGTGGCCTGGTCTTCCTGGCCGCGAACTGCTACGCGGCCGTCTCCGTGAGCGACTATCCCGAGCGCTGGACCACCGCCCGAGGCAGCGCAGCGCATGGCCGGGTTCGCACGGCGGCACGCGCGCAACTGCATCGCGACTGGGAGGTCTTCGCCGACACAATTGCCCCGGTCACGGTGATGGCCGAAGCCACGCCCGGCGCGCTGGCCTTCCTGACGGTGGTGGTCTCGCAGTGGTCGGGCGCGCGGCAGCACTTGCAGACGGCGCGCCCCGACTTTCATGCCTGGCTGCTGCGCGCCGAGGCGCACCCCCGCCTGGCGGGAACGCTGGCCGAGCACCGGAGCGGCTGAGGCGTGGGCGCAGGAAGCACGAGCGCCGCGGCGTCGGCCGAGCAGACCGGCTACGGGCCGCTGTGCACCGCGTTTTACGACCTCGACAAGCCTGAGCCTGCGCCCGAGGCACTGGCCTACTACCTGGCGCGCGCCCGCGCCTGTGGCGGGACGGTGCTCGAGCCCATGTGCGGCTCCGGCCGCTTCTTGCTGCCCCTGCTCGAAGCCGGCGTCGCGGTGGAGGGCCAGGATGCGTCGCTCGCAATGCTCTCCGCGTGCCAGCGGCGTGCACGGGCTCGCGGGCTCGCGCCGGTGCTGCACGCGGGGCGCCTCGAGTCCCTGGCCCTGGGCCGACGCTACGCGCTGGCCTTCGTGCCCTCGGGCTCGATCGGGCTGCTCGACGCGCACGGGCTGGAAGCTGCGCTGGCTCGCCTGCGCGAGCATCTGCAACCCGGCGCGCCCCTCTTGCTTGAGCTCATCCTTGCCGATGCCACTGTGGCCGCGACGAGCGATGCGAGCCTCGCACCGCGGCGGGTGCGGGATGTCGACGGGACTTCGATCACCTATGCCTGCCGCGTGCGCCCCGACGCGGGCGGTCAGGTCCTGGTCTACGAGGGTTGCTACACCCGGCAGCGCGATGGCAGGGTGGTGGCGACCGAGTCCGAGACCCTGCGGCTGTGGCTGCACGCGCCGCAGGTGATGCTCGAGCGGCTCGCTGCCGTCGGTTTCGAGGCGGCGGCGGTCCTGCCGCGCGCCTACTCGGGCCTCGAGCACAGCGGCTGCGTCCTCGTCGAGGCACGCGCGCCGCGCTAGGCTTGCGCTGCGCGACGCAAGGCCTGCTCGACGCCGGCTGCGCCTGCAGTGCGCGCCTCTTGAACGCCGGACGCGGCATCGCGCCGACTGGCCGCCGCTGTTGAAATGGGGGAGGGCGCATGGCAAGCATTCGCGCGGGGCAGCGGTCGGCGCTGCTGGTGGTGGACGTCCAGGTCGGCGTGGTGGCGCGGGCCTGGGACTCCGAGCGCATTGTCGGCAACGTCGCGCGCGCCGTGGACCGCGCGCGCGCGGCGAGCGTGCCCGTGATCTGGGTGCAGCACTCGGGCGATGAACTGCCGGTCGGCAGCCCGGCCTGGCAGTGGGCGCCGGGTCTGGCACCCGCCGCGCGGGAGGTGCGGATCGACAAGCGCTACAACTCCTCGTTCGAGCAGACGCCGCTGGAACACGAACTGGCACGCGCCGGGATCACGCACCTCGTGCTTGCCGGAGCATCGACCAACTGGTGCATCCGCGCCACCGCCTATGCGGCGCTCGAGCGAGGCTACGACCTGACCCTCCTGGCCGACGCGCATACCACCGAGACACTGGAACTCGAGGGCGGCCGAAGCATCGAGGCGTCGGTGGTGATCGAGGATCTGAACCTCACGATGCGCTGGCTCGACTATCCCGGCCGTCGCAATAGCGTTGCAACCGCCGAGGCCGTGGACTTCGGTGTGGTGGATCCCTAGGCGTGGACGCCGTCGCGCCCCGGGCGAGCGCGCTGCGCGTGCTTGGCCGCGCGCTGCTCTACTTCGTGCTGGTGTTTGGCGTCGGCTTTCTGCTCGGGCCGATCCGGGTGCTGTGGCTGGCTCCACAAGTGGGCGAGCGCAGCGCGGAGCTGATCGAGGCGCCGCTGATGTTCGGCGCCATCTTGCTGGCGTCGCGCTGGATCGGGCGGCGCTGGTGCGCCGGGTGGAGCCATCGCGCGATCCTGGGCGTGGGCGCAGGCGCGGCAGCGTGCGTGCTCGGCGCCGACCTGGCGGTGGGCGTGGGCCTGCGCGGCATGAGCGTGGCGCAAGTGTTCCTGGCGCGCGATCCGGTCGGCGCGGCGGTGTACTACGCGCTCGTGGCCTTCATGGCGCTCGCCCCATCCCTCTGGAAGCGCCGCGAGGCACCGGCCTGATCCGCGGTTCGCTTTTTGGCCTGTGTGGAACACGCCCGCGACCTAGACTCCCCCGGAACACCGCGTCCGAGGCATCGGGCCACAACAGCCGTGCGCCCGACCGCAGATGCGCGGCCAAACATCGGGAGAACGCCATGAAGCACCTTGTCTTGACTCTGGTCCTGCTGAGCGCCGCGGGCGTTGCGCAAGCGGCCGTGCCGGTCTTCAGCGCCCAGTGCTCCACGGACATCCGGGTCGCCACCGACGCCCAGGGCAAGGCCCGCATCAATGGCAAGGCCGCCACCGTCAAGAAGGTCAACGACAAGTTCTACTCCCTGCAAGGCAGCGGCGTGACCGTCGATGTGGCGCTCGATCCCCTGACGGTGAGCTACACGGGCAAGCATCGCGCCCACGGCATCTGCCAGGTCACCTCCGAGGGCGCGTCCGCCGCGCCAGGCCCGGCCGCCGCCCCCGTGCCTACCGCAGGCCTGGGCATGGCGCGTGATCTGCCAGGCACGGTCGATCGCGCGTCGCAAGGGCGCTTCAATGCCACGGGCCAGATCCCCTGCGCGCAAGCGGCCGGCCAACCCATGACCCAGTGCAACTTCGGCGTGGCGCGCGCCGCGGGCGGCACGGCCACGGTGGTGGTCACCAAGCCCGACGGGCGCAAGCGCACGATCTTCTTCGAGAAGGGCCAGGCCGTCTCGGCAGACCTGTCCCAGGCCGATGGCGACATGAACTTCCGTGCCAGCAAACGAGCCGACCTGTTCGTTATCGAGGCAGGCAAGGAACGCTACGAGATGCCCGAGGCCGTGATATTCGGCGGCTGATTTCGAACTCTGGACGCGGCCCGAGTTGGAGCCGGGCTGCCGGGCGCCGGCCTCAGGTAGTCGGCGTCGGGCGCTCCTGCCGCCGCGCGTGCCAGGCGCGGCGCAGGTAGATGCTCCATCCCACTCGCACGAGCAGGTAGCCCAGGCCCGACAGCAGGCAGGCGAGCAGAAACACGCCCAGGGCCAGGGGTGCGCCCAGGCTCATCGCCCAGGCACCGAGCGCCTCGACCGATTGCAGCGGCCTGCCGAAGTCCCAGTCGGGCGCTGGCGGCACGTGCAGCGAGCCCGAGGCACCGAGCACGAAGCTGCCGATCTCGTAAGCCACGAGGTACAGCGGCACGATCGTCAGCGGATTGGTGTAGAGCGTCGCGGCCAGGGCCAAGGGCAGGTTGACGCGAAAGAGCAGGGCGCCGATGGCCGCGCCGAGCATCTGCAGCGGGCCGGGAATCAGCCCGCAGAACAGGCCCACGGCCACGCCGCCCGCCGCCGAGCGCCGGTTCAGATGCCACAGGGCCGGGTGGAACAGGGTGTCGCCGAAGAGGCCGAAGGCCTTGACTTCGCGGACCTTGTCCACGCTGGGCATGATGCGGCGGAGGTACTTGCGGGGCATGCCGCCAGTCTAGCGAGCGCGCGACGCGCTTCCGGCTGGGGGTTTGCGCGGGGCTCGCCGGCGCGCCACTCCGTCGGTGCGCCGGGCGCTGCCCAGCTTGCGTCGTTCGCGCGGCGGGCGCCTCTACACTGCCCGCATGTGGATCGACACCCACTGCCATCTCGACGCGGAAGTGTTCGACGCCGACCGCGATGCGGTGGTGGCACGCGCGCGTGCCGCGGGCGTGGCCATGTGCGTGCTCGCGGCCGGACACCCCGAGCACTTCGCGCAGACCGTGGCGGTGGCGCAGCGCTACGGCTACGCCTACGCCCTGGGCATCCATCCGCTGTGGGTCGATCGCGCGGCCGAGGACGACGTCGAGCGCGTGCGCGAGGCCCTGGCCGCGCATCGCGACGATCCGCGCCTCGTGGCGGTGGGCGAGATCGGACTCGACTTCTATGTTGCCGCGCCTGACCACGCACGCCAGGAGTGGTTCTATCGCGAGCAACTGCGGCTGGCGCGCGAGGCCGGCCTGCCGGTGATCCTGCATGTGCGGCGCTCCGCCGATGCGCTGGCCAAGCACCTGCGCCGCATTGCCGTGCCGGGTGGCATCGCGCATGCCTACAACGGCAGCCGCGAGCAGGCGCAGGCGCTGCTCGGGTGCGGCCTGCGCCTGGGCTTTGGTGGCGCCTTGACCTACGAGGGCTCGCGGCGCATCCGGGCGCATGCCGCCGAGCTTGCCGACACCGCCTGGGTGCTCGAGACCGACAGCCCCGACATCGCGCCCGCCTGGCTGCGCAGCGCCGAGCGGGTAGGCCGCAACGAGCCCGCCGAGTTGCCGCGCATCGCGCAGATCATGGCCGGCTTGCGCGGCTGCGACCTGGCGCAGCTGGCAGGGCAGGCGCGGGTCAATTCGGTGGCGGCGCTGCCGCGACTGGCCGCGCTGCTGCCTCCCGACTGAGCCGCGATGAGCGCCGCGGTGCTCTCTGCCTGGGTCGCGGGGGTGCTGGCGTTGCAGTGGGCGGCTGCGCTTCCGGGCCTGGGCACGCGCGTTGCGATGGGCGCCGCGGCGGCGCTGGCCGTGGGTCTCGGCGCGGTGCTGCGCAAGCGTTGGGCGCCCGAGGGCAAGCGCCGCGCCGGGGCTGCGCTGCTCGTCCTGGGGGCGGTGCTAGCCGGCGCCACCTGGGCCGCCAGCCTCGCTGCCGTCCGACTTGCCGACGCACTCGGACCATCGGACGAGGGCCGCGATCTGCGCGTGGTGGGGGTGATCGACAGCCTGCCGGCGCGCGGCGAGCGTTCATGGCGCTTCGAGTTCGCGATCGAGCGTTCGCTGCAGCCCGATGCGCAGGTGCCGACGCGCGTGTGGCTCGCCTGGTTCGATGCGCCGGTGGTACCGCTGCCCGGCCAGCGCTGGGACTTCACGGTGCGCCTCAAGCAGCCGCACGGACCCTTCAACCCGAACGGCTTCGATCTCGAAGCCTGGATGCTCGAGCGCGGCCTGCGTGCCACGGGCGCGGTGCGGCCCGGCCCGGCGCCGCGCCTGATCGATGCCTTCGTGCTCACGCCCGGCACGGCCATCGAGCGCGCCCGCGCTGCCCTGCGCGAGCGCCTGGCCACGATCACCGAGGGCTGGCGCTACGGCGGCGTGCTGATCGCGCTGGTGCTGGGCGACCAGCGCGCGATCGGGGCTGCGGATTGGAGCGTCTTCAACCGCAGCGGCATCTCCCACCTGGTGGCGATCTCGGGGCTGCACATCACGATGATCGCCGGGCTCGCGGCGCTCTTGGTGGGCGGCGTGTGGCGGCGCGTGCCGGCGCTGCTCGCGCGAGCGCCGGCGCAAAGCGCAGCCGCCTTGGCCGCGGTGGTCACGGCGCTTGCCTACTGCCTGCTGGCGGGCTGGGCAGTGCCGGCGCAACGCACCTTCTTCATGCTCGCCACGGTGGCGGCGGCGCTGCTGCTGCGCACCCGGCCGGCGCCGGCCAGCACGCTGGCGATGGCTGCCGCGGTGGTGTGCCTGCTCGATCCCTGGGCGGTGATCGCACCGGGCTTCTGGCTGAGCTTCGGGGCTGTCGCGGCGATCTTCTGGGTGGCAACGCGACGCCCGGCTGCGCAGGCCAGCGGATGGCGCGAGCGGCTGGGAGGGGCGCTCGCCACCGCGCTGCGCGTGCAGATGGCCGTGACGCTGGTACTCGTGCCATTGACTGCTGCGCTCTTTCATCAGGTGTCGGTGGTGTCGCCGATCGCGAACCTGATCGCCATTCCGGTGGTGAGCTGGATGGTGACGCCCCTGGCCTTGCTCGGTGCCGCGCTCGCCTGGCTGCCGGGCCCCGCCGTCGCGCTGCCGCAGGCGCTGCTCGCCGCGGCGGAAGCCATCTTCGCCGCGCTCATGCTGGTGGTGGGCGCGATGGCCGACGCGCGCTGGGCAAGCTGGCCGGTCGCCGCGCCGCCCTGGCCGCTGTTGCTGCTCGCACTGGCCGGGGCGCTGTGGTGCCTGGCCCCGCGCGGCTGGCCGGCGCGCCCTCTGGGACTGCTTTGGCTGGCGGCGCTCTTCGTATGGCCGGCGCAGCGCCCCGCACCGGGCGAGGTCTGGGTGAGCGGCGTGGATATCGGCCAGGGTGCCGCCGTGCTGATCGAGACGGCCGAGGCTGCCTGGCTCTACGACACCGGCCCGCGCCACACCCGCGAGACCGACGCGGGCGAGCGCATCGTCCTGCCCTGGCTGCGCGCGCGGGGCATCACGCGGCTCGACGGGCTGGTGGTGTCGCACCTCGATGCCGATCACTCGGGCGGCGCGGCGTCCATCCTGCGCAGCCTGCCGGTGGACCGCGTGCTCAGCTCCGTGCCCGCCGACTCGGCCGTCCTGGCCGGGGCGGGTGCCGTGGAGCGCTGCGAGGCCGGTCAGCGCTGGGCGCAGGGCGGGATGGACTTCGAGGTGCTGCATCCGCGCGTGGCCGACTACGCGGCCGGACTGGGCACCAACGCGCTGTCCTGCGTGCTGGCGATCCGCGCCGGGCCCTGGCGCTTGCTGCTCACCGGCGACCTGCCCGCGCGCGAGGAGGCGGCGCTGGCGGCGCGCGCCGCGCTCGCCGCTGACTGGGTGCTGATGCCGCATCACGGCAGCCGGCACTCCTCGAGTCCGGCGCTGGTCGAGGCGAGCAGTCCTCGCTGGGTGCTGGCGCAGGCGGGCTATCGCAATCGCTACGGCCACCCCGCGCCCGAGGTCGAGGCGCGTTGGCGCGCCGCCGGCGCCCAGGTGCTGCGCAGCGACGCGGCTGGCCTGGCGCAGTGGCGACTGGGGCCGGACGGTCGCTCGACGCTTGCGCTGACGCGTCCCGAGCGCGCCCGCTACTGGCACCACCAGTTGCCGGGGGCGCTGCCGGCGCGCGACGGCGATGGGCAGGTCGCGCCGGCCGAGGGCGACGGACAGGTCGCGCCGCCCGAGGGCGAAATGGCCGATCCGCTGCCCGAGGAGGTCCTGCCCGCCGCCTGAGCCTGGGTGAGCCCGGGTCGCGCAAAGGCGCCGTGCAGGCCCGGCGGTGCGGGGCGAGCGGGTATAAACGCGTCTCAGGATGACTTACGCCACCCCCGCCCCCCTGGTTGCCGAGGCCGCCGATGCGCTGGCCCAGATGCTCGAGGTCTCGCTCGACGGGGTGGTGGCCATCGACGCCGACGGCCGCGTCTTCCTCGTCAATCGCGCTGCCGAGCGCCTGCTGGGCTATGCGCGCGCGCAGATGCTGGGGCGCGACGTCGCGGAACTCATGATCCCGCCCGAGCAGCGGGCCGCGCATCACGCCGGCATGGACCGCCATCGCACCACCGGCCGCTCGCTGATCCTCGACCGGCGCCTGCACGTGGACGCGTTGCGCGCCGACGGCTCACGCTTCCCGGTGGAACTCACGGTGGGCGCGATCCGGCTTGGCGCCGGGCCCGCCTACATCGCCTTCCTGCGCGACCGCAGCGGCGACGTGCAGGCGGTGCGCGAGGTGGCCGTGGCGCGCGCCAAGGCCGAGCGCGCGGAGCGCAGCCTGCGCGAGGCGATCGAGGCGCTCGACGACGGGTTCGTCCTGTTCGATCGCGGAGACCGGCTCGCGCTGTGCAACGAGCGCTTCCGCCAGCTCTATCCGCGCAGCGCCGAGTTCATGGTGCCCGGGGCGCGCTTCGAGGACCTGCTGCGCATCGGGCTGGCCCGCGGCGAGTACCCCGAGGCCGCCGGGCGCGAGGAGGCTTGGCTCGCCGAGCGGCTCGAGACGCACCGCCGTGCCGACGCGGTGCTCGAGCAGCCGCTCGACGGCGGGCGTTGGGTGCGCATCTCGGAGCGGCGCACCGCCGAGGGCGGAACCGTGGGCTTCCGCGTGGACATCAGCGCCCTGAAGCAGGCGCAGGAGCGGGCCGAGCAGGCCAATCGCACCAAGAGCGAGTTCATGGCCAACATGAGCCACGAGGTGCGCACGCCCCTGCACGGGGTGCTGGGCCTGGTGGAGCTTCTGCTCGAGACGCCGCTGTCCGAAGACCAGCGCGAGTACGCGCAGCTCGCGCGCAGCTCGGCGCGCAACCTGCTGGCGGTGGTCAACGACCTGCTGGACTTCTCGAAGATCGAGTCGGGCCGCATGGAGTTCGCGCACGTGCCCTTCACGCTCGACGAGTCGATCGGCGACATGGTGCGCACCCAGGGCCTGCAGGCGGGCGCCAAGGGCCTGGACTACACCTTCGACGACGCCACCGCGGCCGCGCGCTTCATCGGCGACCCGGGCCGGCTGCGCCAGATCCTGCTGAACCTGGTGTCCAACGCGGTGAAGTTCACCGAGAACGGCGAGGTGCGCATCGAGGCCAGCCTGCTGCCCGGCGAGGGCGCCATGGTGCGGCTGCGCGTGGCGGTGCGCGACACGGGCATCGGCATCGCCCCCGAGCATCGCGCCCGCGTCTTCGAGCCCTTCACGCAGGCCGACGCGGGGATCTCGCGCAGGTTCGGCGGCACCGGCCTGGGGCTGGCGATCGCCAAGCAGCTGTCCGAGCGCATGGGCGGCAGGCTCGAACTGCTGCCGTCCTCGGGGCGGGGCAGCGAGTTCGTCATGGTGATTCCCTTCGCGCTGGCTGCCGAGCAGACGGCGGTGGTGGAGCCCGCCGGGACTGCCCTGCTGCCCGAGCGGCGCCTGCGCGTGCTGCTGGTCGAGGACCACGAGGTCAATCGCCTGGTGGCCGCGCGGCTGCTCGAGAAAATGGGCCACGAGACGCTCGAGGCCGGGACCGGCCACGCCGCGCTCGAGGTGTTTGGCGCAGGCGCGCCCGACCTCGTGCTGCTCGATATCCAGTTGCCCGGCATGGACGGCTTCGAGGTGCTGCGCCATCTGCGCCAGGTCGAGCAGGCCCAGGGCCGGCACACGCCGGTGGTGGCGCTCACCGCGCACGCCCAGAGCGGCGACCGCGAGCGCTGCCTGGCCGCGGGCATGGACGGCTACCTGTCCAAGCCCTTCAGCCCCCACGACCTGCGCAGCGAGATGGCCCGCGTGCTGGGGCTGGCGCCGGTGGCCGAGCCCGCGCCGCGCCCCGACCAGGAGGGCCGCTTCGCCGAGGTGATCCTGGGTCTGGACGGCGACGTGGAGCTGTTCGAGGAGCTGGCCGAGCGCGCGGTGGTGAGCTTTCGCCTCTCGGCCGCGCGCCTGTCGGCCGCGGCCCGGGCGAAGCTGCCCGAGGCGCTGCGCGTCGAGGGCCACAAGCTCAAGGGCCATTGGCCACAATACGCGGTGACGGCCGATCGCGGCCTGCTTACCGAGATGTCGCAGCAGCTCGCGGCGGGTTCCGACGAGAGCTGGGTGACGGCACAAAGACTGGCGACCGCGGTGCGTCGCACCGCGCGCGAACTCGAACTCTGGTTGCTCGCACGGCGAGGATAGGAAAGGAAGAGGGACTGACCATGGTGGAAGGCAATTCAGGCGGCAAGCGCATCCTGATCGTGGAGGACGACGACCTGGCGGCGACCACGCTGGCGCGATTTCTGGAAAAGCAGGGCTACGCGGTCGATGTGGAGATGCGCGGCGACCGCGCGGCCGCGCGCATCCTGTCCAGCCAGCCCGACGCGGTGGTGCTCGACGGCATGCTGCCGGGCTGCGACGGGCTGGACGTGGTGCGCGAGGTGCGCGCGAAGTTCCGCCAGCCGATCGTGATGCTCACCGCCCGCGGCGAGGAGATGGACGAGATCCTCGGGCTGGAACTCGGTGCCGACGACTACATCGCCAAGCCGGCCGAGCCGCGGGTGGTGCTGGCGCGCCTGCGCGCCTGCATGCGCCGTGCCGGCGAAGGCTCGCCCGAGACGCGCAGCGACGTGCTCGCCTTCGGACAGCTGAACATCAACCGCGCGACGCGCAGCGTGACCCTGGCGGGCCGTGAGATCGACTTCACCACCGCGGAGTTCGACCTGCTGTGGCTGCTCGCGGCCAACGCGGGCCGTACGCTGACGCGCGACGCGATCTTCGGCGAGTTGCGCGGCCTGGAGCACGACGGGCTGGATCGCTCGATCGACATGCGGATCTCGCGTCTGCGCCGCCGCCTGAGCGACGATGGCGCGGCTCCCAAGCGGATCAAGACCGTGCGGGGCAAGGGCTACCTGTTTTCGCCCTCCGACTGGGAGTAGGACGCGCTGCACCTCGGTGGGGCGGATGCGCTCCACGCTGGTGCGCGGGTTCGCCCGCTGCGCGGCAAAACGCCCTACGCTGAGGCAGCGCCAGGGTCCGGGCTCATGGCAAAGCTCTTGCTAGAGTTCTCCTGACAACAAGGAGGCAGCGCGCATGGCCGCGGCACGCGCTTACGACGAGATGTACCGCCCGGATGCGGCGGTCAGAGCCCCTTATCGGGGCTTTGAGTCCTGGCTGGCGGAGCAAAGCGCCGAGGCGATGCGTGACAAGCGCGCCGAGGCCGACCTCGTGTTCCGCCGCGTGGGCATCACCTTCGCGGTCTACGGCGACCAGGATGCCGACGGCAGCGGCACCGAGCGCCTGATTCCCTTCGACGTCATCCCGCGCATCATTCCGGCGGCCGAGTGGCGCAAGCTCGAGGCCGGTCTGCGCCAGCGGGTCAAGGCGCTCAACGCCTTTCTGCACGACGTCTATCACGAGCAGGCGATCCTGCGCGCCGGCCACATTCCGGCCGAGCAGGTGTTCCGCAACAGCCAGTACCGGCCCGAGATGCACGGGGTCGACGTGGCGAGCCAGATCTATTCGCACATCGCCGGCATCGACGTGGTGCGCGCCGGCGCGGGCGAGTTCTACGTGCTCGAGGACAACCTGCGCGTGCCCAGCGGCGTGAGCTACATGCTCGAGAACCGCAAGATGATGATGCGGCTGTTTCCCGACCTGTTCGCCCGCAACAAGGTCGCGCCCGTGGCCCACTACCCGGATCTGCTGCTCAACAACCTCCGCTCGGTCGCGCCGCAGGGGGTGGACGAGCCGACCGTGGTACTGCTCACGCCCGGGATGTACAACTCGGCGTACTTCGAGCACGCCTTCCTGGCGCAGGAGATGGGCATCGAGCTGGTCGAGGGCCAGGACCTCTTCGTGCGCGACAACGCGGTCTGGATGCGCACCACGCGCGGCCCGCAGCGGGTGGACGTGATCTACCGGCGCATCGACGACGACTTCATCGATCCGCTGGCCTTCCGTTCCGACTCTTCGCTGGGCGTGCCGGGCTTGCTCTCGGTCTACCGCGCCGGCCGGGTGACGCTGGCCAACGCGATCGGCACGGGCATCGCCGACGACAAGTCGATCTACCCCTACGTGCCGGCGATGATCGAGTTCTACCTCGGCGAGAAGCCCCTGCTCGCCAACGTGCCCACCCACCTGTGCCGCAAGAAGGACGACCTGGCCTACGTGCTCGACCACCTGCCGGAGCTCGTGGTCAAGGAAGTCCACGGCGCCGGCGGCTACGGGATGCTGGTCGGCCCGGCCGCTTCGCGCGAGGAGATCGCCACCTTCGCCAAGCGCCTGCGCGCGTCGCCCGACAACTACATCGCCCAGCCCACCCTGGCGCTGTCCACCTGCCCGACCTACGTGGAGTCCGGAATCGCGCCCCGCCACATCGACCTGCGGCCCTTCGTGCTGTCGGGCCGGGAGGTGACCATGGTGCCCGGCGGACTCACGCGGGTGGCGCTGCGCGAGGGCTCGCTGGTCGTGAACTCCTCGCAGGGCGGCGGCACCAAGGACACTTGGGTCCTGGAACGCTGAGGACGCGGAGACCTTCATGCTCAGTCGCACCGCCGACCACCTGTTCTGGATGGCCCGCTACATCGAGCGCGCGGAGAACACCGCCCGCATGCTCGACGTGAATCTCAGCACGGCCTTGCTGCCCCAGTCGGCCGAGGAAGCCGAGCGGGGCTGGCGCGCCATGCTCGGAATCTCGGAACTGCTGCCTGCCTACGACGCGCGTCACGCACACCTGAGCAAGCGCGACGTGCTCGACTTCATGGTGCGCGACCCGAACAACCCCTCGTCGATCTTCAACTGCCTGCAAAGCGCGCGCGAGAACGCCCGGGCGGTGCGGGGCGCGATCACCACCGAGGTGTGGGAGACCCACAACGGCACCTGGCTCGAGCTGCAGCGCCTGCTGCACGAGCGCCTGCCAGAGCGCGACCCGCAGCAGTTCTTCGAGTGGGTCAAGTTTCGCTCGCACGTCTCGCGCGGGGTGACGATCGGCACCATGCTCAAGGACGAGGCCTTCTACTTCGTGCGCATGGGCACCTTCCTGGAGCGCGCGGACAACACCGCCCGGCTGCTCGACGCCAAGTACCACGGCGCCGAGGACACGCGCGAGCTGTTCGCCGACCCCGGCGCCGAGGGCATCGACCACCACGGCGACTTCTACTACTGGGCGGCGGTGCTGCGCTCGGTGTCGGCCTTCGAGATCTACCGTCGCGTCTACCGCAACGTGATCACCCCGGCACGCGTGGCCGAGCTGCTCATCCTGCGCGGCGACATGCCGCGCTCGCTGGCCAGCTGCATCAACGAGGTGTGCCTGAACCTCGAGATGGTGCGCAATGCGAGCTCGAACGAGACCGAGCGCCGCGCGGGCCTGCTGCGCGCCGAGCTGCGCTATGGCCGCATCGAGGACATCCTTGGCCAGGGGCTGCACAGCTATCTCGCGCGCTTCCTGGAGCGGGTCAACGACCTGGGCGGCCGCATCAGCCAGGACTTCCTGGTGCCGCTGGCCGTGCACTGAAACCCGGGCGCGCATGCTGCTCTCGGTCCTGCACCGCACGGTCTACCGCTACTCCCGGCCCGCGCAGTCCACCGTTCAGACGCTGCGGGTGACGCCGCGCGCCGAGGCCCACCAGCGGGTTGTGCGGTGGCGGCTGACCGCGCCCGGCGCCCTGGCCGAGCACGTGGACGCCTACGGCAACGCCACCCACACCCTGGCACTGCACGCGCCGCATGACGAAGTGGTGATCGAGGCGCTGGGCGAGGTCGAGGTCGACGCCCTCGACGAGGGCGCCCTGCAGGACCGCTCGGGTCTGCCCGCCTTTGCCTATCTGGCGGCCACGCCGCTGACCGAGGCCGGCGAGCGCGTGCGCGAGTTCACGGCCCGCCACTGGCGCGGCGCCAATCGCCATCGATTGCTCGATCTGGCGCAGGCCGTCTTCGAGCAAGTGCGCTACGCGCCCGGCCACACCGACGCGGGCAGCAGCGCCGAGCGCGCGCTCGAGCTCGGGCGCGGCGTATGCCAGGACCACGCGCACCTGTTCATCGCAGCCTGCCGCGCGCGCGGGGTCCCGGCGCGCTACGTCTCGGGCTACTACTACCGGGCCGACGCGCCGCTGGCCGCAAGCCACGCCTGGGCCGACGCCTGGGTCGAGGGCCAGGGCTGGGTGAGCTACGACATCACCCACCGCGGCTTTGCCTCGGACCAGCTCGCGCGCCTGGCGGTGGGGCGCGATTACGACTCGGCCGGCCCCGTGCGGGGCGTGCGGCTGGGGGGCGGCGAAGAGGCCCTGGAGGTGCGTGTCAACATACGCCCCTTGCGGCCGGACGGAGATCGTCCCAAGCCGGGCAACTGAGTGCATCAGCAACAAGGGACGGCGAGCGCATGACCTACTGCGTGGCGATGAAGCTGGACATGGGCCTTGTGTTCCTGTCCGACTCGAGGACCAACGCGGGCGTGGACCAGATTTCCACCTTCCGCAAGATGACCGTGTTCGAGCACCCGGGCGAGCGCATGCTGGTGCTGATGAGCGCCGGCAACCTTGCCATCACCCAGGCGGTGCGCCAGGCGGTGTGCGAGCGATGCGGGCCCGAGGATGCCTCGGTGTGGAGCGCCCTGAGCATGGCCGAGGCCGCGCATGTGGTGGGCGACGCGGTGCGCGCGGTGCACACCCGCGACGGCGAGGCGCTGAAGAGCTTCGGGATCGACTTCAACGCGAGCTTCATCCTCGGCGGACAGGTGCGCGGCGAGGCGCCGCGGCTGTTCCTGATCTACGCGGCGGGCAACTTCATCGAGGCCACCCCCGAGAGCTGCTACTTCCAGATCGGCGAGTCGAAGTACGGCAAGCCCATCCTCGACCGGGTGATCACGCCGTCGGCCACCCTCGACGAGGCGGCCAAGTGCGCGCTGATCTCGATGGATTCGACCCTGCGCTCCAACATCTCGGTGGGCCTGCCGCTGGACCTGCTTGTCTACGAGACGGGTGCGCTGCGGGTGACCAAGTTCGTCAAGGTCGACCAGGGCAACCAGTACATGCAGTTGATCCGCGACACCTGGGGCACGCGCCTCAAGCAGGTGTTCCAGGAGATCCCCGATCCGATCTGGCGCGACGCGCTCGCGGCGCCCAATGCGGCGCGTCTCGAGACCCATGCGAGCGAGCCGGTGAGGGCGCCGCTGCCCCCCGCGCTCGCCGGTGACGAATCCGAAGGCGTCGCCCTGCAATTGCTCGCGCAGACGGGTCGGGCACGCGCACCGCGCTAGGCGGTGCACCGGGCCGGGCCGCCGCGGGCGGCGAGGCGGTGACGCAGGCACGCGAATTGCCTGCACTGTAAGAAGGCGGGCCTGCGCCAGCGGGCCTGTGCAAGTCCATCCTCGAAGGATCCTGCCGTGTCGATCCATGTCGCACTGAATCACGTCACCCACTACCGCTACGACCGCCGCGTTGAACTGTCGCCACAGGTGGTGAGGCTGCGGCCGGCGCCCCACTGCCGCACGTCGGTGCTCTCGTACTCGCTGCGCATCGAGCCCGAGCCGCACTTCATCAACTGGCAGCAGGATCCGTTCGCCAACTACCTGGCGCGAGTCGTCTTTCCTGAAAAGGTGACCGAGTTCAAGGTCACGGTCGATCTGGTCGCGCAGATGGCGGTGTACAACCCGTTCGACTTCTTCCTCGAGCCGAGCGCCGAGAACACGCCGTTTCGCTACGAGGCGGGGCTCGCCCACGACCTCGCGCCCTACCTGGCGTGCGACGAACTGACGCCCCGCTGGCGCGAGTACCTCGCGAGCATCGACACCCGCGAGCAGCGCACGATCGACTTCCTGGTGGGCATCAACCAGCGCCTGCACCGCGACATCCGCTACCTGATCCGCATGGAGCCGGGGGTGCAGACGCCGGAGCAGACGCTCGAGCTCGGCTGCGGCTCGTGCCGCGACACCGGCTGGCTGCTGGTGCAGACGCTGCGCCACCTGGGGCTCGCGGCGCGCTTCGTGTCGGGCTACCTGATCCAGCTCAAGCCCGACCAGAAGTCGCTCGATGGCCCCTCGGGCACGGATCACGACTTCACCGACCTGCACGCCTGGTGCGAGGTCTACCTGCCGGGCGCCGGCTGGATCGGGCTCGATCCGACCTCGGGGCTGCTGGCAGGCGAGGGCCACCTGCCGGTGGCCTGCACGCCTGAGCCGTCCACCGCGGCGCCGATCACCGGGGCGGTCGACGACTGCAAGGTCGAGTTCAGCCACACGATGGCCATCACGCGCATCTACGAGGCGCCGCGTGTCACCAAGCCCTACAGCGAAGAGCAATGGCAGGCGGTCGACGCTCTGGGCCGCCAGGTGGACACCGAGCTTGCCGCGCTCGACGTGCGTCTGACGCAGGGCGGCGAGCCGACCTTCGTGTCGGTGGATGACCGCGACGGCGCGGAGTGGAATACCGCTGCGCTGGGTCCCACCAAGCGGAGGCTGGCCACTGTCCTGATCGAGCGCCTGAGCGAGCGCTATGGCGCCGGCGGATTCATGCACTTTGGCCAGGGCAAGTGGTACCCCGGCGAGCAACTGCCGCGCTGGGCGCTGTCGGCCTACTGGCGCGCCGACGGGCAGCCGTGCTGGCAGGATCCGAAGCTGTTCGCCGACGAGCGCGATACCGTGCGCATGGGCGACGAGGACGCGCGAAAGTTCGTCCACCGCCTGGCCGGCCGCCTGGGCCTGGATCCGCGCTTCGTGCGGCCAGGCTACGAAGACCAGGCCTATTACCAGTGGCGCGAACGCCGTTTGCCGGTGAACGTCGATCCCGAGGACTCGCGACTGGACGACGAACTGGAGCGCGTGCGCCTGCGTCGCGTCTTTGGCGACGGTCTTGCCACGCCCACCGGCTACGTGCTGCCGCTGGCGCGCCAACGACGCGCCGAGGGCGCCAAGCCGACCTGGGTCAGCCGGCCCTGGTTCTTCCGCCACGAGCACATGTACCTGGTGCCGGGTGACTCGCCCATGGGCTACCGGCTGCCGCTCGATGCTCTGCCCTGGGTGGCCAAGAGCGAGCGTCCGAACCCGCACGAACGCGATCCATTCGATCCGCGCGGCCCCCTGCCGCTGCATGCGGACATCGACGCGAAGTACGCACCGCACGAAGAGGGTGGCGGGTTCGCCGAGGGTGGCGCGGTCGCGCTCCAGGCGGGCTTCGAGCAGCCGGGCGAGCCGCTCGCCCCCAAGAAGGGCGCCACGAGCGGTGCAGACGCGGCCTCCGGCGGCGCCGCGGCGAGCGGGGCCGGCGCGAACGGTGCCGCCGCAAGCGCCGAGCGCCCGCCGGCGCGTGGCGAGTCGGCCGACGGCAGCGAGCGCACCGCGCTGTGCGTGGAGGTGCGCGATCCGCAGCGCGCCAACGGGCCGAGCGCCGAGGCCGAGCATGGCGGAGCGACAGCCCTGCTACACGTCTTCATGCCGCCGCTGCCCATCCTGGAGGACTACCTCGAGCTGCTGAGCGCCATCGAGGCGACCGCGGCCGAGCTGTCCGTGAAGATCGTGCTGGAGGGCTATCCGCCGCCGCGCGACCCGCGCCTGAAGGTGCTGCAGGTGACGCCGGATCCGGGCGTCATCGAAGTCAACATCCATCCGGCGCACGGCTGGGACGAGCTGGTCGATCACACCGAGTTCCTCTACGAGACCGCGCGCCAGACGCGCCTGACCACCGAAAAGTTCATGCTCGACGGGCGCCATACCGGCACCGGCGGAGGCAATCACATCGTGCTGGGCGGAGCCACGCCGGCGGACAGCCCCTTCCTGCGCCGGCCCGATCTGCTGGCGAGCCTGCTCGCCTACTGGCACAACCACCCGTCGCTGTCCTACCTGTTTTCGGGGCTGTTCATCGGCCCGACCAGCCAGGCGCCGCGGGTGGACGAGGCGCGCAACGATCAGGTCTACGAGCTCGAGATCGCGCTTGCCGAGCTCGCGCGCCGACGCCGCGAAAGCGGCGAGGCGGCGCCCCCGTGGCTGGTCGACCGCAGCCTGCGCAACCTGCTCATCGACGTGACCGGCAACACCCATCGCGCCGAGTTCTGCATCGACAAGCTCTACTCGCCCGACGGGCCCGCCGGCCGCCTCGGCCTGGTCGAGCTGCGCGCCTTCGAGATGCCGCCGCACGCCCGCATGAGCCTGGCGCAGCAGTTGCTGCTGCGGGGCCTCGTGGCGCGCTTCTGGAAGAAGCCCTACGTGGCGCGCCTGACGCGCTGGGGCACCGAACTGCACGACCGCTTCATGCTGCCTACCTTCGTCGAGCAGGACTTCGCCGACGTTCTGGAGGAATTGCGCGAGGCCGGCTACGCCTTCGACCCCGCATGGTTCGCGCCGCACTTCGAGTTCCGCTTCCCGCTCTACGGCGAGGTGGCGGCGGCGGGCGTGGCGCTGAGCCTGCGCGCCGCGCTCGAGCCCTGGCACGTGATGGGCGAGGAGGGCGGGGCGGGCTCCACCGTGCGCTACGTCGACTCCTCCCTGGAGCGCATCGAGGTCAAGGCGAGCGGGCTCAACGACAGCCGCCATCGGATCGCGGTCAACGGGGTTGCCCTGCCGCTGCAGCCCACCGGGCGGGTGGGCGAGTTCGTCGCTGGCGTGCGCTACCGGGCGTGGCAGCCGTCCTCGGCCCTGCATCCGACCATCGGGGTGAACGCGCCGCTCACCTTCGACATCATCGACACCTGGACGCAGCGCTCCCTCGGAGGCGGTCAGTACCACGTCGCGCACCCTGGCGGGCGCAACTACGAGACCTTTCCGGTCAACGCCTACGAGGCCGAGAGCCGCCGCCTGGCGCGCTTTTTCAAGACCGGGCACACGCCCGGCCGCGCCGTCGTGCCGCCGCCGCAGCGCAGCCTGGAGTTCCCGTTCACGCTCGACCTGCGGCGCACCTGAGGCGGGCGCCTGGCAGGGCGCCTTCCTCCGCACCCCTAGGGGCCCGACGCGGTGGGTGAGGAATCAGGCCTGGCGATGCGCCGGCACAACGCTTGGCGCGGTCTGATTCGCCGCGGCGGTGCGCTGCCCTTAGGCTAGACCCCGGACCGGGGCCGCGGGCAGGTTGAAGTGTGTCGCCTGCCGCACGGCGCCACAGCGCGCGGCGGCGGATGCTCGCGGCGCTCGCGTGGCAGCTACCTCCGTGGACGACAGACTTGGCGCAGACCCACTTCAGCTTCGACCTTCCGGACGACGTCGCCGCACTCGTGGCGGGGCTGGCCTTGCCTGCGCGACCGGGTCACTACGACCTGCTGCGGGCGCCCGACGGCAGCCTGCGCGATGGCTGGCGGCATTTCTTCGCGCAACTGGGCGTCATCGGGGTGCACGACCTCGAGCGCCGCGCCGAGGTGCTGGCGCGCCACATCCGCGAAGACGGGGTCACCTACAACGTCTACTCGGAGGAGGGCGGTCCGCAGCGGCCGTGGTCGCTGGACCTGCTGCCCACGCTGATCGGCGCGCAGGAATGGGCCGGCATCGAGGCCGGCGTGGCGCAGCGCGCCGCCCTGCTGGCGGCGATCATGGGCGACGTCTACGGCGAGCAGCACCTGCTGCGCGCGGGGCTGCTGCCCGCCGCGCTCGTGCACGGCAACCCCGGCTACTTGCGCCCGCTGGTCGGCGCGCAGCCGGCCGGGGGATTGCTGCTCCACATCGTGGGCTTCGACCTGGCGCGCGCGCCCGACGGCCGCTGGTGGGTGGTGGCGCAGCGCACGCAGGCACCGTCCGGGCTGGGCTACGTGCTGCAGAACCGGCTGATCGTCTCGCGCCTGTTTCCCGAGGCCTTCCGGGAACTGCGCGTGCAGCGGCTTGCTTCCACGTACCGCCGCCTGCTCGACACGCTCGACGGCATGAGCCCGCGCGACGCGGGCGAGCGCGGATCGGCGCGGATCGTGCTGCTCACGCCCGGTCCCTACAACGAGACCTACTTCGAGCACGCCTACCTCGCGCGCTACCTGGGCATCCCGCTGGTCGAGGGCGGCGACCTCGCGGTGCGCGACGAGCGCGTCTACCTCAAGACCTTGCACGGCCTCGAGCGGGTGCACGCCATCCTGCGCCGGCTCGATGACGACTTCTGCGATCCGCTTGAACTGCGCGCCGATTCGACCCTGGGCGTGCCCGGCCTGCTGCAGGCGATCCGGGCCGGGCAGGTGCTGGTGGCCAACGCGCTGGGTTCGGGCTTCCTCGAGTCGCCCGCGATCCATGGCTTCCTGCCGGCGATCGCGGAGCACTTGCAGGGGACGAGGCTGCTGCTGCCCTCCCTGAACACCTGGTGGTGCGGAGAGGCGGCGGCCTTCGAGGCGGTGGCCGACGCGCTGCACGACAAGGTGGTCAAGCCGACCTATGCCGCGACGCCGTCGCGGCCGGGCTTCGACACGCAGATCGGTGCAACCCTGGGCGAGGCGGCACGGCGCGCGCTGCGCGAGCGCATCGCCGCCGATCCCGATGCCTACACCGTGCAGGACTACTTGCCGCTGCCGCAGGCGCCGACCTGGAGCACGGGACGCCTCCAGCCGCGCGCCGCGATGCTGCGCGTCTATGCGATCAGCGACGGCGCCGGTGGCTGGCACGCCCTGCCGGGCGGCATGACGCGGGTGGCGGGGCGCGAGCAGATGATCGTGTCGATGCAGCGCGGCGGCAGCAGCCAGGACATCTGGGTGCAGACCGAGGGCACGGTCGACGAGTACTCGATGCTGCCCGAGGCCCTGCGGCCCGAGGACATCGAGGGCCGGCGCCGCGTGGTGAGCTCGCGCGCGGCAGAAAACCTCTACTGGATGGGGCGCTACGCCGAGCGCGCCGAGTTCAGCGCGCGTCTGCTGCGCGCCGTGCTGACCCTGCTGGCCGACGAGGCCCGCGGCCCGTCGCCGCTGCTCGACGCCATCGAGCAGCTGGCGGCGGACTTTCACCTGGTGCCGCCGGGTACGCCCTCACCAACGCAATCGCTGGCGGTGTTCGAGCGCACCCTGATCGCCGGCCTGGCCGACCCCGGCACGCAGGAAGGCGGTGTCGAGTTCAACCTCGAGTCCCTGCTGCGCACCGCGGGGCAGCTGCGCGAGCGCCTGTCCGGCGACCATTGGCGCCTGCTGGTGGGCACCGTCCAGTCCTTCCGCGAGGCGCGCCGTCGGGCGCAGGCCGACGGGGTGCTGAGCTCCGACGAGGCGCTGAGCGTGCTGCGCGAACTCTCGGTGCACCTGCACGCCGTCACCGGCGCGCAGACCGACCACATGACGCACGACGACGGCTGGCGCCTGATGACCATCGGGCGGCAGATCGAGCGCCTGTCGGCACAGGCTCACGCCCTGCAGGTGCTCTTCGCGACCGGTGCCGCACAGCGCGATGAGGGCTTCGATCTGCTGCTGGTGCTGTTCGACAGCACCATCACCTATCGCTCGCGCTACCAGCGCACGCTCGAGATGCCGGCGGTGATCGACCTGCTGGTGCAGGAGCAGACCAACCCGCGCGCCTTGGCCCGCGTCGTGCACGTGCTGCGGCGGGAACTGGAACGCCTCCCGCCCGACCCCGCGATGCCCGCGGCGCGTCTGCCTTCGTCCGCGGACTGGCCAACGCTCACCCAACTGTGCGCCCAGCAGGCCGATGGGCGCTTCGAGGTCCTTGCGCGCTTCGCCGATTCGCTCGCGAGCAAGGCCTACGAACTGTCGGACGACATCGTGGCGCGCTACTTCAGCCACGCGGCGGGATTCCGGACGCTCAACGCATGACGACGGACTCGCTCGTGGTCGATGTGCATCACCGCACCCACACGCGCTACGCCGCGCGGGTCGATGTGGCGCATCACCTCGCGCACCTCAGTCCGCTGAGCGGCGCGGCGCAGCAGGTGCTGGCGCACGCCCTGACGATCGATCCGCTGCCCGCGCGGCGGCAGATGCAGCACGATGTCTTCGGGAACCTGCGCACCTGCTTCACCATCGACGCGCCGCACGAGGAGTTCGTGGTCGATGCGCACAGCCGCGTGGTGCTCACGCCCGCGGCGGCGCCATCGGTGTCCGACTACAGTCCGCCCTGGGAAGAGGTTGCCGAGTCGATGCGCTACGTGTCGGGTCGCCGCTTCGAGCCGACGTCCGAGTTTGTCTTCGCGTCGCCCCACGTGCCCCTCCTGCCCCAGGCGCGCAGCTACGCCGCCGAGCTATTCGCGCCGGGCCGGCCGTGGCTGGACCTGGTACTCGACCTGATGCGCGTCGTTCACGGAGATCTGCAGTACGAGCCGGGCGTCACCGACGTCCACACCCCGCTGGCAGCGGTATTCGCCGAGCGCCACGGCGTGTGCCAGGACTACGCGCACCTGATGATCGGCGTGCTGCGCGCGCGAGGCCTGCCGGCCCGCTATGTGAGCGGCTACCTCCTGACCCGCCCGGCGCCGGGGCGGCCGCGACTGCTAGGCGCCGATGCCTCGCACGCCTGGGTGCAGGCGTGGAGCCCCTCCCAGGGCTGGCTGGATCTGGATCCGACCAACGATCTCGTGCCCCACCTGAGCCACGTGCGGCTGGCGGTGGGGCGCGACTACAGCGACGTGCCTCCGCTGCGCGGCGTGATCCGCGGCGGCGGGGAGCACCGGCTGAAGGTGGCGGTGAGCGTGATTCCCGAGGACGAGGCGGACTGCCAGCCCGCCTGAATCGCGAAGGCGCGGGCGGCAGCGCCTACTGCAACTCGATCTTGCCGTCGAACTCGACCGACAGGTCCAGGCCGGCGACCTCGAGGCGGACCTTGGCAGGAAAGGACTCGGTTCCCTGGATGCGGCCCTCGGCGAGGGCGCGCGCGACGGCTTGTTCGATCTCGCGTTGCGAGCCCACGCCCACGGTCTTGAGGAACTTGCGGATGCTGAGGTTGAAGGTCTCTTCGTTCATGGTCTGATCCTGGTTTGAAGCGGGGTTCCGGGTTCTTCGGTTCTTCTATTGGGCGGTCCATCCGCCGTCGAAGGCCACCGACTGGCCGCGCATCTGGGCCGCCGCGTCCGAGCACATGAACACCGCCAGCGCGCCGAGTTGCTCCGGGGTGACGAACTCGAGCGAGGGCTGCTTCTCGGCGAGCAGCGAGCGCTTGGCGTCTTCGTTGCTCAGTTGGTCGCGCGCGGCGCGCGCGTCGACCTGCTTTTGCACCAGGGGCGTGAGCACCCAGCCCGGGCAGATCGCGTTGCAGGTCACGCCGGTGGTGGCGGTTTCGAGCGCCACGGTCTTGGTCAGGCCCACGACGCCGTGCTTGGCGGCCACGTAGGCGCTCTTGTCGGCCGAGGCCACGAGTCCGTGCACCGAGGCGATGTTGATGATCCGGCCCCAGTTGGCGGCAAGCATGGCCGGCAGCGCGAGCCGCGTCGTGTGGAAGGCCGAGCTCAGGTTGATGGCGATGATTGCGTCCCAGCGCTCGGTGGGGAAGTCCTTGACCGGCGAGACGTGCTGGATGCCGGCGTTGTTGACGAGGATGTCGACGCGGCCAAAGACGCGCGCGGCCTCGCTCATCATCGCTTCGATCTCGGCGGGCTTGCTCATGTCGGCGCCGTGGTAGTGCGTGCGCACGCCGAGCGCTTCGAGCTCGCTGCGCACGCCGCGCACCGTGCCCTCGTCCCCGAAGCCGTTGACCACGATGTTCGCGCCCTCGCGCGCCAGTGCCCGGGCGATGCCCAGGCCGATGCCGCTGGTCGAGCCCGTGACCAGGGCGGTCTTGCCCTTGAGTGCTGCCATGTGCGATCTCCGCCGTGTCGTCCGGTCGGTATGCTAGCGCCCTGCCCGGCACGGCTCGACCGCAGCGGTCTGTGCGTGCGAGCGGCCCCCTCCAACTTCCATGCACAGCCCATGATCCCGACCGCCCGCACCCGCGGGGTGCAGTGCCTCAGCCCCGCCGGCTTCCACACCATGCGCTACCGCGAGTGGGGGGACCCCCACAACCCGCGCGTGGTGGTGTGCGTGCATGGCCTGACGCGCTGTGCCCGCGACTTCGACCGCCTCGCCGCCGCGCTGGCGGGGCAGGCGCGCGTGGTCTGCCCCGACGTGGCGGGCCGGGGCGACAGCGACTGGTTGGCGGCCGGCGCCGCCTACGGCGTGCCCCAGTACGCCGCCGACATGGTCAATCTGATTGCCCGCCTGGACGTGCCTGAAGTCGACTGGGTCGGCACTTCGATGGGCGGGCTGATCGGCATGGCGCTCGCCGGCCAGGCTCGCAGCCCGATCCGGCGTCTGGTGCTCAACGACGTGGGGCCGCGCATCGAGTGGGACTCGCTCGCCCGCATCGCGAGCTACGTGGGCAAGCCCGTGCCGCTGCCCGACTTCGACGCGGCAGTGGCCTACGTGAAGCGCGTCTCGGCGCCGTTTGCGCTGCGCTCCGAGCAGGATTGGCGCGAGATCACCGAGAGCGTGATCCGGCCCGACGGCGCGGGGGGCTGGCGCCTGCACTACGACCCGCGCATCGGCGAGGCCTTCGCGGCGCTCACGCCCGAGGCGGCCGCCGCCGGCGAGGCCGCGACCTGGGCGCTCTACGACCGCATCAGCGCCCCCACGCTGCTGGTGCGCGGCTCCGAGTCGGACCTGTTGTCGCGCGCCACCGCCGACGAGATGGGACGGCGCGGTCCGCGGGCGCGACTGGCCGAGATTCCCGGCGTGGGCCATGCGCCCATGCTGATGGACGAGATGCAGATCGACCTCGTCCGCCGTTTTCTATCAGAAGCCTGAGGAGCGAACACGATGAACATCCGCCGCCTGCACTGCGGCCCGCGCATGAGCGAGGCCGTGATCTACAACGGGGTGGTCTACCTGGCGGGCCAGGTGGCCGAGGACGCCGAGCAGGACATCACCGGCCAGACCGAGCAGGTGCTGGCGGCCATCGAGGCACTGCTCCAGCAGGCGGGCACCGAGAAGTCGCGCCTGCTCACGGCGCAGATCTTTCTCAGGGACCTGGCCGACTTCGCGGCGATGAACGCCGTGTGGGAGCGCTGGGTGGTACCGGGCGCCACCCCCACGCGCGCCACGGTGCAGGCGGCGCTGGCGCGCCCGGGATGGAAGGTCGAGATCCTGGTGACCGCGGCGGCCGCCTAGAACACCCCGGCCGCGAGCCCCGCAGCGAGCGCGGCACCGAGTTCGGCGCAGCGCGCGAGTTGCCCGGCGGGCAGGTGCTTGGGCGCGAGGATCTGCTCGCGCGTTTGCGCATGCGTGCACACGATCAGCGCCGGCGCCACGGCGCGCAGCCGCAAGCCGGTGGCGATGCGCTCGATCTGGCGCACCGCGCCGGCGCCGTCGGAGCCGGCGCAGACCAGCGCCACGTAGGGCCGGCCGTTCACCTGGTCGAGGACACCGTAGTAGCTGCGGTCGAAGAAATCCTTCATGCGGCCCGCCATGCTCGCCAGGTTCTCGGGCGCGACGAAGGCATAGGCGTCGGCCGCCAGCACCTCTGTGGGGCCGGCGGCACCGGCCTCGAGGCAATCGACCTCGACTTCGCCGGGTGCGGCCGCTCGGGCGGCGTCGGCCAAGGCCTGCGCCATCTGGCGCGCGCCGCCGGTCATCGAGCACCAGACCACGAGCAGGCGCTTCATGGCGTGGCCGACAGCGGGTCCTGCCGGAAGAAGGCCGCGAGCTGCTCGTACCAGGCCGGGAAGGCGGCTTGCAGCGTCGCCGGCGCCACGAAGAAGGCCTCCGCCGAGACCGCGAAGAACTCCGCCTCGTCCTGCACGGCGTAGGGGTCGAGCGGCAGGCGCGCGTACCAGGGATCGGCCTCGGGCGAGTCGGGGTCGATGTGCGGGGGCAGCTCGGCCTCGATCAGCTCGAGCTCGGCGTCCAGACGCGCCAGCGCATCAGCGAGCGCGGCACGCCAGGCGGCCGCGGTGAGCGTGGGATGCAGGCGCCGGTCAAAGGGCGGGACGCCGTCGGCCTCGCCGTCGAGCATGTCGAGCTTGTGCGCGAACTCGTGGATCACCACCGAGTAGGCCTGCGGGGTGCCGGCGCTTTGCGCATCGGCCCACGAGACGACCACCGGACCACCGTCCCAGGATTCGCCAGACAGCGTGTCGTCGAACTCGTGCACCACGCCGGCCTCGTCGGTCAGGCGGCGCGGCACGCGGAATTCGCCGGGATAGACCACGATGCTGGTCCAGCCGCGATACCACTCGAGGCCCAGCCCGAGCACCGGCAGGCAGGCCTGCACGGCGATGGCCAGCTGCATCTGCGTGGTGAGTTCGATACCCGCGGCGGCTTCGAACTGCTTGTCGGCGAGCAAGCCGGCCACGAGTCCGCGCAGGCGCTCGCGCTCGGGCGCAGGCAGCGACTGCGCGCAGGGCAGGGCGGCAAGCGCGGCCTGCCACTGGGCGTCGGGAATCTCGACGCGCCGGCCGTTGCGCCAGCGTTCGATCAAGGTGCTGATCATCGGACGATTGTGCCGCAGCGCGACCCGGGGGCACGCCACGGCCCCTTCCTATAATCCCCACCGACCCCTGCCTGACGCGTTCGCGTCCCAGCCTCTTATGAGCCGTTCCGCCGCTGCCTCCGACGAGGACGTCGCGCCCGTCGACGTGGCGGCCGCGCGCGCCCTGGTCGAACCCCTGTATCTGGGGCGCAGCCTGCGCACCGGCGAGTCCTTCCTGGACCACGCCGAGGGCATGGCTGCGATCGTGGCACCCCTGCGCGCGGATCTGGACCTGCAGGCGGCGGCGTGGCTGTTCGGCGTGCACGACGTCCTGCGCGAGCCCGAGGAGTGGCTGCGCGCGCGCTTTGGCGAGACCGTGGCGCAACTGGTGGGCGATCTGCGCCAGCTCATGCGGCTGTCGGAACGCACCCGCGGCCAGTCGGCGCAAGCCGCGACCGAGGCCCAGCCCGAGGCGCTGCGCCGCATGTTGCTGGCCATGTGCAACGACCTGCGCGTGGTGCTGTTGCGCCTGGCCTCGCGCCTGCAGACGCTGCGCTATCTGGCGGCGAGCCGCCATCCCGAGGCCGCGCCCTTCGCGCGCGAGACGCTGGCCTTGTACGCGCCCCTGGCCAACCGCCTGGGGATCTGGCAGATCAAGTGGGAGCTCGAGGACCTGTCGCTGCGCTTCATCGAGCCCGAGACCTACAAGCGCGTGGCGCGCCTGCTCGAGGAGCGGCGCGTGGAGCGCGAGTCCTTCATCGAGGAGTCGATCGCGCAGGTGCGCGCGCGGCTGGCGGCCGCGGGCATCGCCGCCGAGGTCAGCGGGCGGCCCAAGCACATCTACTCGATCTGGAACAAGATGCGCACCAAGGGCCTGGCTTACGAACAGCTCTACGACGTGCGCGCGCTGCGGGTGATCGTCGAGGACGTGGCGCAGTGCTATCAGGTGCTCGCCCTGGTCCACGCCGACTACACCCCGATCGCCGCCGAATTCGACGACTACATCGCGCGTCCCAAGGCCAACGGCTATCAGTCGCTGCACACGGTGGTGCGCGACGCGCAGGACCGGCCGCTCGAGATCCAGATCCGCACGCGGCGCATGCACGAATTCGCCGAGCTCGGCGTGGCCGCGCACTGGCGCTACAAGGAAGGCGGCCGGGGTCGCACCGGCGACGAGGAGCGCGTGGCCTGGCTGCGGCAACTGCTGGCCTGGCGCGAGGAGATCGAGCCGCCCGCGCGCCCCGGTGCCGAGGAGCGCGTCTACGTGCTCACGCCGCAGGGCCGGGTGGTGGAGCTGCCCGCGGGTTCCACGCCGGTGGACTTCGCCTACCACGTGCACACCGAGCTCGGGCATCGGTGCCGGGGCGCACGCGTGGACGGCGCGATGGTGCCGCTCAACGCGCGCCTGCATTCCGGCCAGACGGTCGAGATCGTTGCCGCGAAGACCGGCGGGCCGTCGCGCGACTGGCTCAATGCCGAGCTGGGCTACCTGGCCAGCGCGCGCTCGCGCACCAAGGTGCGGCAGTGGTTCAACGCGCAGGAGCTCGAGGCCTCGATCGCCGTGGGCCGCGAGCGCATCGACAAGGAGCTCGCACGGCTCGGAAAGACTGCCGTCAAGCTCGACGACCTGGCGCGGCGCCTGGGCTTCGCCGGCGTGGACGAGCTGTGCGTCGCGGCCACCAAGGAGGAGTTCAGCTTCCGCGCCATCGAGCATGCGCTCGCGCCGCCGGCCGCGCCCGCCGAGCTGCCGCCCCTGGTGCGCGCGGCCAACCTCAGGGCGCCCAAGGGCAAGGTGCTGGTGGTGGGGGTGGACTCGCTGCTCACGCAGCTCGCGCGCTGCTGCCGGCCGGCACCGCCCGACGAGATCGTGGGCTTCGTCACCCGCGGCCGGGGGGTGTCGATCCACCGCGCCGATTGCTCGAACGCGCAGGCCCTGGGCGAGCGCGAGCACGAGCGCCTGATCGAGGTGACCTGGGGCGCGCAGCCCGACGCGGTCTATCCCGTGGAGATCTTCGTCGTCGCCCAGGACCGCAGCGGACTGCTGCGCGACATCTCGGAAGTCTTCGCCCGCGAGAAGCAGAACGTGATCGGCGTGAACACGATGAGCAGCAAGGGCGACGCGCGCATGAACTTCACCGTCGAGGTGAGCGACGCGGCCGAGCTGGCGCGCACGATCGCGCTGGTGCGGGAGGTCAAGGGCGTGATGAGCGCGCGGCGACGCTGACTCGGCCGTGATATAGTGCTGCCGACTTCAGGCGCGTAGCTCAGCTGGTTAGAGCACCACCTTGACATGGTGGGGGTCGTTGGTTCGAGTCCAATCGCGCCTACCAATGCTTACTGCAGGATAAGGACGCCAAGCCATGCCGGCTTTCGTTGTCGCCCGAACTACCACGACCGGACACTGATCCCGGGGCGGGCGCGCGTCTTTCAAGAAAAAGTGCGGCTCGTCCGCACTTTTTTGTTGCCTGAAAGCGGAGCACACATGATTGCGATTTCCCTGCCCGATGGCTCGCGTCGCGAGTTTCCGGGCCCGGTAACGGTGGCCGAGGTCGCGGCCTCGATCGGCCCGGGGCTGGCCAAGGCCGCGCTGGCCGGCAAGGTCGACGGACGCCTGGTGGATGTATCGCACCGCATCGAGACCGACGCGGCCCTCGCGATCGTGACCGATCGCGACCCCGAGGGGCTCGAAGTCCTGCGTCACTCGACCGCCCACCTGCTCGCCTACGCGGTGAAGGATCTGTTCCCCGAGGCGCAGGTCACCATCGGTCCGGTGATCGAGAACGGCTTCTACTACGACTTTGCCTACAAGCGCCCCTTCACGCCCGAGGATCTGGCGGCGATCGAAGCACGCATGGCCGAACTGGCGAAGAAGGACGAGCCCGTGGCGCGGTCCGTGATGGACCGCGACGAGGCGGTGCGACTCTTCGAGGGCATGGGCGAGCGCTACAAGGCCGAGCTCATCGGCGCGATTCCTGCCGGTGAGCAGATCTCGCTCTACCGCGAGGGCAACTTCGTCGACCTGTGCCGCGGTCCGCACGTGCCTTCGACGGGCAAGCTCAAGGTCTTCAAGCTCATGAAGGTGGCCGGCGCCTACTGGCGCGGCGACAGCAAGAACGAGATGCTCCAGCGCATCTACGGCACGGCCTGGGCGAAGAAGGACGAGCAGGACGCCTACCTGCACATGCTCGAGGAGGCCGAGAAGCGCGACCATCGACGGCTGGGTCGGGAACTGGACCTGTTCCACATGCAGGACGAGGCGCCGGGACTGGTGTTCTGGCACCCCAAGGGCTGGACGATCTGGCAGCAGGTCGAGCAGTACATGCGGCAGGTCTACCAGGACAACGGCTACCAGGAGGTCAAGGCGCCGCAGATCCTGGACCGCAGCCTCTGGGAGCGCTCGGGCCACTGGGACAAGTACCGTGACAACATGTTCACCACCGAGTCGGAGAACCGCTACTACGCCCTCAAGCCCATGAACTGCCCGGGGCACGTGCAGATCTTCAACTCGACGCTGCACAGCTACCGCGACCTGCCCCTGCGCTACGGCGAGTTTGGCGCGTGCCACCGCAACGAGGCCTCGGGCGCGCTGCACGGGTTGATGCGGGTGCGCGGTTTTACCCAGGACGACGGTCACATCTTCTGCACCGAGGACCAGATCCTCGACGAATGCGTGGCCTTCACGGCACTGGTGCGCAAGGTCTACGAGGACTTCGGGTTTGCCCGGATCGCCTACAAGATCGCCACGCGCCCGGCGCAGCGCATCGGAGCCGACGAGATCTGGGACAAGGCGGAGGCGGCGCTCGCCGCGTCGCTCGAGCGTTCGGGGGTGCCCTTCGACATCCTGCCGGGCGAGGGCGCCTTCTACGGTCCCAAGATCGAGTATCACCTCAAGGACTCGCTGGGCCGGCCCTGGCAGTGCGGCACGATGCAGGTCGACTTCTCCATGCCCGGTCGTCTGGGCGCCGAGTACGTGGCCGAGGACAACAGCCGCCGGGTGCCGGTCATGCTGCACCGCGCGATCGTGGGCTCGCTCGAGCGCTTCATCGGCATGCTCATCGAGAACTACGCGGGCGCCATGCCGCCGTGGCTGGCGCCGGTGCAGGCAGCCGTGGCCAGCATCTCCGAGGGACAGGCCGACTACGCCCTGGAGGTGGAGCAAGCGCTGAAAAAACAAGGATTTAGGGTTGAAGCCGATTTGCGCGACGACAAGATCACCTATAAAATCCGCCAGCTCAGCCTGCAAAAGCTGCCCTACATCCTCGTGGTCGGGGACAAGGAGCGACAGGCGGGCACGGTGGCCGTGCGAGCCCGTGGGGGCGTGGATCTGGGCGTGATGCCCATCGACGCCTTTGCCGCCCGACTTCGCGAGGACGTGGAGCGGCGGCGCAACGTTGGCGGCACGGCCTAGGTCTTATCTGACGGAGAACTCAAGATCGCTCAGGAACGCACGCATCGGATCAATGGCGAGATCCACGTCTCGGAAGTCCGGTTGACCGGCATCGAGGGAGAGCAACTCGGCATCGTCCGCCTGGCAGAGGCGATGCGCATGGCAGAAGAGGCCCAGGTCGACCTCGTGGAGATCGCGCCAACTGCAGTTCCTCCCGTGTGCCGGCTGATGGACTACGGGAAGTTCAAGTACCAGGAACAGAAGAAGGCCGCCGAGACCCGCGCCAAGCAGAAGCAGATCCAGGTCAAGGAAGTGAAGTTCCGTCCGCAGACCGACGAGAACGACTACCAGACCAAGATGCGCAACGTGGTGCGCTTCCTTGAGGAAGGTGACAAGGCCAAGATCACCTTGCGCTTCCGCGGTCGCGAGATGGCTCACCAGGAGTTCGGAGTGCAGTTGCTGGCCCGGATCCGCGAGGAACTGGGCGAACTGATCCAGGTCGAGCAGATGCCCCGCCTGGAAGGGCGCCAGATGGTCATGGTCCTGTCGCCCAAGAAGCGCAAGTGACCTGAAAGCAGTTTCACGGCAGCCCCCAGGGCCGCCGCAACAAGTGAGACCGGGCTTCAAGCCTCGCGAGAGCGCCCGGCCTCATCCAATAAAGAGAGAAAGGACGGCGAACATGCCGAAGATGAAGACGAAGAAGGCCGCTGCAAAGCGGTTCAAGGTCCGCGCCAGCGGATCGATCAAGCGCGGTCACGCGACCAAGCGGCACATCCTCACGAAGCGCACGACCAAGAACAAGCGCCATCTGCGCGGCATGGTCACGATCCACGAATCGGACAGCGCCTCGATCCACCGCATGCTGCCCTACGCGTAAGGAGGAAAGAAGATGCCCCGAGTCAAGCGTGGTGTAACGGCGCGCGCGCGCCACAAGAAGGTGCTCGCCCTGTCCAAGGGCTACACGCAGCGCCGCAACAACGTCTACCGCGTCGCCAAGCAGGCGGTCATGAAGGCAGGCCAGTACGCCTACCGCGACCGCCGGGCCCGCAAGCGCGTGTTCCGCGCCCTGTGGATCGCCCGCATCAACGCCGGTGTGCGTTCGCACGGGTTGACCTACAGCCGGTTCATGAACGGGCTCAAGAAGTCCGCGATCGAACTCGACCGCAAGGTGCTCGCCGACATGGCCGTGCTCGACAAGCCCGGCTTTGCGGCGATCGTCGACAAGGTCAAGGCCAGCCTCGCCGCCTGATCCAGGCGCGCCCGTGTGGCGCGCCTTCAATACAGCAAGAGGCCTGGCCGCAAGACCAGGCCTTTTCCTTTCCGCCGACGATGGACGACCTCAACCAGCTGATCGCCACGGCGCGCGCCGCCTTCGCCGCCGCCACCCAGCCCGCCGCGCTCGAAAACGAGAAGGCGCGCTTCCTTGGCAAGTCCGGTGCGATCACCGAACGCATGAAGGCGCTCGCCAGCCTCGCGCCAGACGAGAAGCGAACCCAGGGCGCGGCGATCAACGCCGCCAAGCAGTCGATCGAGAGCCTGCTGGCCGAGCGACGCGCGGCGCTGGCCGAGGCGGAACTGCAAACGCGCCTCGCGTCCGAGGCCATCGACGTGAGCCTGCCGGGGCGCAACCCGGGCGCCGGCGGCCTGCACCCGGTGATGCGCACCTGGCTGCGCGTCGAGGAGATCTTTGCCTCGATCGGATTCGACGTGGCCGACGGCCCCGAGATCGAGACCGACTGGTTCAACTTCACCGCGCTGAACAACCCGCCGAACCATCCGGCGCGTTCCATGCAGGACACCTTCTACGTCGACCAGCGCGACGAGGAGGGCAAGCTGCTGGTGCTGCGCACCCACACCAGCCCCATGCAGGTGCGCTACGCGCGCAGCCACACCCCGCCGATCAAGGTGATCGCTCCGGGGCGCACCTACCGGGTTGACTCCGACGCCACCCACTCGCCCATGTTTCACCAGGTCGAGGGTCTGTGGATCGGCGAGGACGTGAGCTTTGCCGACCTCAAGGCGGTCTACACCGACTTCCTGCGCCGCTTCTTCGAGACCGACGATCTGGTCGCGCGCTTCCGTCCCAGCTACTTCCCCTTCACCGAGCCCTCGGCCGAGATCGACATGATGTTCACGAGCGGCCCCGACAAGGGCAAGTGGCTCGAGATCAGCGGGGCAGGGCAGGTGCATCCCGACGTGGTGCGCAACTTCGGGCTGGACCCGGAGCGCTACATCGGCTTTGCCTTCGGCTCCGGCCTCGAACGGCTGGCGATGCTGCGCTACGGGGTCGACGACCTGCGCCTGTTCTTCGAAGGCGACCTGCGCTTCCTGAGCCAGTTCAACTGACACCCGCGCGAGTCACAAGATGCAATTTTCCGAGCAGTGGCTGCGCCACTACTGCAACCCGGCGCTTGCCAGCGAGGCGCTCGCCGAGGCCTTGACCATGGGCGGCCTCGAGGTCGAGGCGGTCGAGCCCGTCGCGCCGCCCTTCAGCGGCATCGTGGTCGCCCGCATCCTGAGCGCCGACAAGCACCCCAACGCTGACAAGCTGCGGGTCTGTCGCGTGGACGCAGGCACGGGTGAGGAACTCGTGATCGTCTGCGGCGCCCCGAATGCCGCGGCCGGCCTGGTCGTGCCCTGCGCGCTGCCGGGGGCCGAACTTCCCGGAGGCCTGCGGATCAAGGCCACGACCATGCGTGGTGTCGAGTCGCAGGGCATGCTGTGCTCGGCGCGCGAACTGGGGCTCTCGGACGAGCACGCCGGTCTGCTGCCCCTGCCCGGGGACCTTGCCGTGGGCCAGGACCTGCGCCAGGCGCTGGCCCTGGATGACTGCAAGCTCACCATCAAGCTCACGCCCAATCGCGGCGACGCGCTCTCGGTAGTGGGCGTGGCGCGCGACCTGCACGCGATCACCGGCGCGCCATTGGTGTTGCCGACCTTCGCGCCGGTAGCGCCCACGACCGACGAGCGCCTGCCGGTGCGGGTCGAGGCCGAGGACCTCTGCGGACGTTTCTCGGGACGCGTGATCCGTGGCGTGGACGCGCGGGCGGCCACGCCGGACTGGATGCGCCAGCGCCTGGAGCGCAGCGGGCAACGCTCGATCTCGGCGCTGGTCGACATCTCGAACTACGTGATGCTCGAGCTTGGCCGGCCCTCTCACGTGTTCGACCTCGACAAGGTGCGGGGCGGGCTGACCGTGCGCTGGGGCCGGGCGGGCGAGACCGTGACGCTGCTCAATGGGCAGACCGTCGAGGTCGATGGCGAAGTCGGCGTGATCGCCGACGAGGCGGGCGTCGAGGCGCTGGCCGGCGTCATGGGGGGCGACGCCACGGCCGTGAGCCTGGATACGCGCAACATCTTCGTCGAGGCGGCATTCTGGTGGCCCGAGGCCATCCAGGGCCGCAGCCGCCGCTACGGCTTTGCCACCGACGCCGGGCACCGCTTCGAGCGCGGCGTGGACTACGCCACCACCGACGAGCATCTCGAATACATCACCCGGCTGATCCTGCAGATCTGCGGCACGCCCGCCACCCAGGTCGGCCCAGTGGGCGATCAGTTGCTGCGCCTGCCCGCGCGAGACCCCGTGCGCATGCGCACCGAGCGTGCGCGCCGCGTGATCGGCGCGCCGATCACCGACGAACAGATGGCCCGCGTCTTCGACCGCCTGGGCTTCGTCTACACGCAAGGTGCCGACGCCTTCCTCGTGACGGCGCCAAGCTACCGCTTCGACATCGCGATCGAGGAAGACCTGATCGAGGAGGTGGCGCGTCTGGTGGGCTACGAGTCCCTGCCCGCGCATGCACCGCGCGCCGCGGCGCAGATGCGCGCCCGACCCGAGGGCGAGCGCAGCGCACACGCCGTGCGGCGCGCGCTTGCCGCCCAGGGCTATCAGGAGCTGATCAATTTTTCCTTCGTGCCGCGTGAGTGGGAGCAGGACTTCGCGGCCAATGCCGCTCCGATCGAGGTGGTGAATCCCATCGCCAGCCAGCTGGCGGTGATGCGCAGCCAGCTGCTGGGCGGCCTCACCGACATCCTGCGCTACAACCTCAACCGCAAGGCGGCGCGCGTGCGCGTGTTCGAAGTGGGCCGCGTGTTCATGCGCGATGCCGCCGCCGCGGCCGGGCCGCTGGCGGTGGCGGGCGTGCGCCAGCCCATGCACGTGGCGGCCCTGGCCTATGGCCCGGTGGCCGAGCCGCAGTGGGGCATTGCGCCGCGCGACGTGGACTTCTTCGATCTCAAGGGGGAACTCGAGCGCGTGCTGTTGCCGCTGGTGGCCCGCTTCGAGCCGGCCGAGCATCCCGCGCTGCATCCGGGACGTTCGGCACGCGTCGTGATCGACGGACGATCGGTGGGCTGGATCGGCGAACTCCATCCCCGCCTGCAACAGCGCTACGAGTTGCCCAAGGCCGCCGTGTGCTTCGAACTCGAGCTCGAGCCGCTGCTGGCGGTGGGGCTGCCGCGCTATCGCGAGGTGCCGAAGTTCCAGGCTCTGCTGCGCGATGTGTCCGTCACGGTCGCCGAGTCCGTCCCGGTGCAGGCCCTGCTCGACGCGGTGCACGCCGCCGCCGCGTCGGATGGCCGTCTCACCTGTTTGCGGGAGTTCCGCTTGTTCGACCTCTACCGACCGCGCGACGATGCCGCAGCGGGCCTGAAGGAGGGCGCTAAGCTCTTGTCCGAAAAGGAAAAGAGCCTCGCCTTCACGGTGCGCCTGCAGGACCCTTCCCGTGCGCTCGCGGATGCCGATGCCGATGCGGCCATGGCGGCCATCGTGGCCGCGCTCGAAACCCAGGGCGCACGACTGCGCCAGTGAACGATATGCCTGTGGATCCCGCCATGAGTCCTGCCCTACCGCCCGCACCGGCCGAAGCCGCGGCCGAGGCGCGCGACGCGCGCACCTTGACCAAGGCCGACCTGGCCGATGCCCTGTTCGACCGCCTCGGTCTGAACAAGCGCGAAGCCAAGGACATGGTCGACGGCTTCTTCGACGAAATCCGCCAGGCGCTTGAACGCGGCGCCACGGTCAAGCTCTCGGGCTTCGGCAACTTCCAGTTGCGCGACAAGCCGCAGCGCCCCGGGCGCAACCCCAAGACCGGGCAGGAAATCGCGATCACCGCGCGCCGCGTGGTGACCTTTCACGCCAGCCAGAAGCTCAAGTCCGCCGTGGCCGCGAGCCGCGGCGAACACTGAGCGCCTAGCCTCGGGCCGGAACCATGCAGCGTGCCGAGCCGGCGGCCGTCCTGCCTCCGATTCCAGCGAAGCGCTACTTCACGATCGGTGAAGTCAGCGACCTGTGCGGCGTGAAGCCGCACGTCCTGCGCTATTGGGAGCAGGAGTTCACCCAGCTTCGTCCCGTCAAGCGCAGCGGCAATCGCCGCTACTACCAGCACCACGAAGTGCTCCTCGTTCGCCGTATCCGCGAACTGCTCTACGAGGAGGGCTTCACCATCAGCGGTGCGCGCAACCGGCTCGAGGAGACGGCGCGTCCTCGCGGACGCGCGGCGCCAGCGGTGTCCGCGGCTCCGATCGAGGCCCCCGCGCCCGCTGCGCCCGCCTCGGGCGAGGAACGCGCCGAGATCATCCGCAGGCTCAAGGAAATCCGCGAGTTGCTCGGGCGCGACTGAAAACTCCGCTATACTTCGTGCCTTCGGGGCGTAGCGCAGCCTGGTAGCGCACTTGCATGGGGTGCAAGGGGTCGCGAGTTCGAATCCCGCCGCCCCGACCATCATCCAGGAAGGCCGTTCGTGCCCAGCGCGAACGGCCTTTTCTTTTCGACTTTCGATGCGAATCCTGGTTTCCAACGACGACGGCTATCTCGCTCCCGGCATCATCGCCCTGGCGCGCGCCATGAGCCGCCTGGGCGAGGTGACGGTGATCGCGCCCGAGCAGAACCACAGCGGTGCGAGCAACTCGCTCACGCTCTCGCGCCCGCTGTCGGTGAGCCGCGTCGACGAGCGCACCTGGTTCGTCAACGGCACGCCCAGCGACTGCGTGCACGTGGCCCTCACCGGCCTGCTCGACGAGCGGCCCGACCTCGTGGTCTCGGGGATCAACAACGGCCAGAACATGGGCGACGACACGCTCTACTCGGGCACCGTGGCGGCGGCGACGGAGGGCTACCTCTTCGGCATCCCGGCGATCGCCTTCTCGCAGGTGGACAAGGGCTGGGCCCACCTCGACGCGGCGGCGGCGATCGCCGAGCAGGTCGTGCGCCGCTTCCTGGACCAGCCGCTGCCTGGCCCGGTGCTGCTCAACGTGAACATCCCCAACCTGCCGCTCGAGGCGCAGCGCGGCCCGCTCACCGCCCGCCTGGGCCGCCGTCATGCCTCCGAGCCGGTGATCCGCGCGACCAACCCGCGCGGCGACCCGATCTACTGGATCGGCCCGGCCGGCGGCGCTCGCGAGGCAGGCCCGGGCACGGACTTTCACGCCACGGCGGCCGGCTACACCTCGATCACGCCGCTGCAGATCGACCTCACGCACACCGGCCGCCTGGCCGAGGTTCAGTCATGGCTGGACGCAAGCCCACGGTGAACGAGCGCGGCGCCCCCGGGCACGGTGGCCTGGGCTCGGAGCGCGTGCGCAGCCGCATGGCCGACCGCCTCGCGGAACTGGGCATCCGCGACTTCCGCGTGCTCGAGGCGATGCGCAGCGTGCCGCGCCACCTGTTCGTCGACGAGGCCCTGGCCTCGCGCGCCTACGAGCACACCGCCCTGCCCATCGGTTTTGGCCAGACCATCTCGCAGCCCTACACGGTGGCGCGCACCGCCGAACTCATGCTCGAGGGCGTGGCCGACCCGCGCAGCGCCCGCGTGCTCGAGATCGGCACGGGCTGCGGCTACGCGGCCGCGGTGCTGGCCCAGCTCTTCAAGGAAGTGGTGTCGGTCGAGCGCATTCGCGCTTTGCACGAGCGCGCCCGCGCCAACCTGCGCGAGCTGCGACTGCCCAACCTGCGGCTGGTCTGCGGCGACGGCTCGCTGGGCGTGCCGGCGGCAGCCCCCTACGCAGCGATCGCCTCGGCCGCGGCGGGCGACGCGGTGCCGGCTCAGTGGATCGAGCAGCTCGCTGCCGGCGGGCGCATCGTCGCCCCGGTGGGCAGCACCGAACAGTCGCTCGAGGTGATCAGCAAGGACAGCGAGGGGCGCGTCGCGCGGCGCAAGGTCGAGGCCGTACGCTTCGTGCCTCTGCGGGGCGGCGTGCAATGAATCAGCAGGCAGCCTCGCAGGCGCCGCAGCGGAGATCGTCGAGATGAAGTCAAGCACCATCGTCCTGTGTCTGTTCGGGTTGGGCCTCGCCGCCTGTGCCTCGCGTAGCCCGGCGCCGATCGTCGACCGCTCCGGCGGCGCGACGCGCACCGCCCCGGCCGCCCCGACGCCCACCGCTGCGGCGCCCACTGCCGGACGCGATGCCGCGCGCACCTACACCGTGCAGCGCGGCGACACGCTGCGCACCATCGCCACGAGCCAGGGCGTGAGCGTGGCGGATCTGGTGCGCTGGAACGCGCTGCCCAATCCCAACGTGATCGAGGTGGGGCAGGTGCTGCGCCTGGGGCCGCCCCCGGGCTCGGAAGTAGCAACGCAGGCAACCGCCGGTGGCGCGGTGGCCAGTACGGCGCCCGTGAGCCCGACGGGCAGCGTCGAGGCCCGCCCGCTCGATACACCTGCGTCCGGGGCCGGCGCGGTGCGTGCGGAGCCCGCCAAGCCGGCCGAGCCCGCCAGGCCCGCCGACGCGGCCAAGCCGATCGAGCCCGCCAAGCCCGCGGAGCCGGCGCGCGCCGACGCCAGCATTGCTCTTGCCTGGCCCGCCAAGGGGCCGATCCTCGAAGGCTTCGGTGACGGCCGTAACAAAGGGGTCGACATCGGCGGCAAGGACGGCGATCCTGTGCTCGCCGCCGCCGACGGCGAGGTGTTCTATGTGGGCGCCTCGCTGCCCCAGTACGGCAATCTCGTGATCATCAAGCACCCCGACGACTTCATCACCGTGTACGCGCACAACCGCAGCGTGCTGGTCAAGCAGGGCCAGAGCGTCAAGCGCGGCCAGCGGGTGGCGGAGATGGGCAAGTCGGGAACCGATCGCACCAAGCTGCACTTCGAACTGCGCCGCCAGGGCACGCCGGTCGACCCCATGCGCTACCTGCCCACGCGCTGATGCACCACTCACCCGTTGCCCGATCCGACCATGGACGAAGCACCGCGCCGCGCGCCCGAGCCTGAATTCGAGGAAGGCCCTTCCGGCACCGACGAGGTCGCACCGCTGGACCTCGAGGCAGAGCAGCCCGAGGAGGCGCAAGCCGCCCCGACCCCCATCGAGGTGGTGACCGAGGCCGCAGCAGCAGCCGGCGCCGATCCGGTGAGCGACATCCTGCAGCGCTACCTGGACTCGATCGGCCAGTATCCGCTGCTCACGCCTGCGCAGGAATTCGCCGCCGCGACCGCCGCGCGCGCGGGCGACGCCGCCGCCCGCAGCCTGATGATCGTGAGCAACCTGCGCCTGGTGGTGTCGATCGCCAAGCGTTACTCGATGCGCGGCGTGCCGCTGCTCGACCTGATCGAGGAAGGCAACCTTGGCCTGATGCACGCGCTGGGCAAGTTCGAGCCCGAGCGGGGCTTCCGCTTCTCGACCTACGCCACCTGGTGGATCCGGCAGGCGGTGGAGCGGGCCGTCATCGTGCAGACGCGCGTGGTGCGCCTGCCGGTGCACGTGGTGCGCGAGTTGCATCAGATTTTGCGCGCCCGCCGCCACCTCGAGACCGAGGCCGGTGGCCGCGCCGAGGTCGGCATCGAGGACATTGCCCACCTCGTGAACCGGCCGGTGGAAGAGGTCGAGGACGTGCTGCGCCTGGGCGAGCCCGCGGCTTCGCTCGATGCCCCGCTCGACGCCGATCCCGACAGCGCCTTGGTCGATCTGCTCGAGGATCCCGGTGCGGTGTCGCCTGATCGGGAGGCCGAGCGCCACGAGATCGAGCGCCTGGTCGAAGACTGGCTCGGCACGCTCGGCGAGCGTCAGCGCCGGGTCATCGAGCGCCGCTTCGGCTTGCACGGCCTCGAGGCCTGCACGCTGGAGGACCTGGCTGCCGAACTCGAGCTCACGCGCGAGCGCGTGCGCCAGATCCAGCAGGAGTCGTTGCTGCGCCTGCGGCGCCACCTGGGTGCGCGCGGCCTCGGCTCCGAGGCGGTGATCTGAGGCTGGCCCGATAGAATCGCGCCCTTTGCGCAGGCGGCCACGGCCGCACGGGGCTCATGGGCAGACAGGCGCCGGTCAGGCAGGAGTTCGTCGCGGAGATCGAGTCGCTCGACCTCGAGGGGCGCGGCGTCGCTCACCGTGAGGGCAAGGTCGTCTTCATCGAGGGCGCCTTGCCCGGCGAGCGCGTTCGCTACGAGCGGGTGCGCAACAAGCCGAACTTCGAGACCGGCCGCACGCTCGCGGTCGAGCGCGAGTCCTGGATGAGGGTGGCGCCGCGCTGCCCGCACTTCGGCCTGCACGCCGGGGCCTGCGGCGGCTGCGCGATGCAGCACCTCGATGCGCGCGCGCAGGTCGCGGTCAAGCAGCGAGCGCTGGAAGACGCGCTCTGGCACATCGGCAAGCTGCGCGCGGAACAGTTGCTGCCGCCGATCCACGGGCCTGACTGGGGCTACCGTCACCGCGCGCGCCTGACGGTGCGCGACGTGACCAAGAAGGGCGGCGTGCTGGTGGGCTTTCACGAGCGCGCTTCGAGCTACGTGGCCGACATGGACTCCTGTGCCGTCCTGCCACCGGCGGTGAGCGCGCTGCTCGTGCCCCTGCGCCGCCTGGTGGAGGGCCTGTCGATCCGCCAGCGCCTGCCGCAGATCGAACTCGCGGTGGGCGCGCAGGCGCGCACCGCGCTGGTGTTTCGCGTGCTCGAGCCGCCGTCCGAGGCGGACCTCGATACTCTGCGGGCCTTCGGCGCGGAGCATGGCCTGGACGTGTGGCTGCAGCCCAAGGGCCCGGACAGTGCGGCGCCACTGGAGCCGGCCGCCGCCTCGGCCCTGCGCCTGCCGCTGCCGCAGTTCGGCGTGTCCCTGGCGTTCCGGCCGACCGACTTCACCCAGGTCAACCACCGCATCAATGAGGTGCTGGTCGGCCGCGCTCTGCAACTGCTCGAAGTGCAGGCTGACGAGGTGGTGGCCGACTTCTTTTGCGGCCTGGGCAACTTCACGCTGCCGCTTGCGACCCGCGCGGCCCATGTCACGGGACTCGAGGGTTCACAGGCCTTGCTGGAGCGGGCGGGCGCCGCAGCGGCCGAGCACGGACTGGCCCAGCGCACCGAGTTCCTGGCGCGCAATTTGTTCGAGTGGAGCCTGGCGGAGTGGGAGGCGCTCTGGGCGCGGCGCGGGCGCGTCGATCGGGTGCTGCTGGACCCGCCCCGCGAGGGCGCGCTCGAAGTGGTGCGGGCGCTCGCGGCGAGCGCCCAACGGCCGCGCCGACTGGTCTACGTCTCGTGCAACCCGGCCACCCTGGCGCGCGACTGCGCCGTGCTGGTGCACGAGGGCGGCTGGCAACTGCGGGCCGCCGGGGTGATCAACATGTTCCCGCACACCGCGCACGTGGAGTCGATGGCCGTGCTCGAGCCCGCCGCGCACTGAGCTCGCAAGGCAACGGGCCCCGCAGGGCCCGCTGGGTGGCGCCGCGCGGTCGGCTTACTCGCGCTCGCCGGTGAACGCCATCAGCAGCGACAGCAGGTTGGCGAAGATGTTGTAGAGGCTCAGGTAGACCGCGAGCGTGGCGCTGATGTAATTCGTCTCGCCGCCGTTGACGATGCGCGAGAGGTCGTAGAGCAGGAAGGCCGAGAACAGGACGATGGCGAGCGTCGAGATCGTCAGCGCCAGCGCCGGGATCTGCAGGAACAGGTTGGCGACCACGGCCACCAGCAGGGCGATCAGGGCGACGAACAGGAACTTGCCCATGTTCGAGAAATCGCGCTTGCTGGTGGTGGCCACGGCGGCCATCACGAACATCACCGCCGCGGTGCCGCCGCCGGCCAGAGCGATGAGTTGCCCGCCGTTGGCCAGGCCCAAGGCCACGCGCAGCAGGCCCGAGAGCATCAGGCCCATGAAGAAGGTGAAGCCCAGCAGCAGGGCGACGCCCCAGCCGCTGTGCTTGGTGCGCTCGATCCCCCAGAAGAATCCGAACGCAATCGCCAGGAACACGACGAAGCCCAGGAAGGGGCTGCCGGCGAGCAGGCTGAAGTTGGCCTGGATGCCGAGCCATGCGCCCGCCACCGTGGGCAGCAGCGACAGGGCAAGCAGGCCGTAAGTGTTGCGCAGCACGCGCTGGCGCTCGACGGGCAGCGGCAGCGAGCCGGTGGTGTGGAGGCTGGGGGTGTTCATCGCTTCCCTCGGGGTCTCGGATGCCCCGAATTCTCGCAGCGTGGGGTGCGCCGGCCACTGGCGCAAACCCTTGCGCTCCAGAGGCGCGCTAGCTGCGGGGAAAGCCCGCGCACGATGCTCGGAGCAAGCAGCCCGCGTGTTAGACTCCAATGTTGAATTTCGCAGGCAAGTCCTTATTTTCTCGGCACTTTCCCCGCGCCTGGCGACTTCGCCCCGGGGCCCCTGCGAGCACTGCATTCCATCCACTGCCATCCACACGAGGAACATTCATGGCTCTCGAGCGCACCCTTTCAATCATCAAGCCTGACGCGGTCGCCAAAAACGTGATCGGCAAGATCTACTCGCGTTTCGAGACCAACGGCCTCAAGGTCGTGGCCGCTCGCATGCAATGGCTGTCGCGCGGCGAGGCCGAGGCCTTCTACGCCGTGCACCGTGAGCGCCCCTTCTTCAAGGATCTGGTCGATTTCATGATCTCGGGTCCGGTGATGATCCAGGTGCTCGAAGGCGACGATGCGATCGCCAAGAACCGCGAACTGATGGGCGCCACCGATCCGAAGAAGGCCGCGCCTGGCACGATCCGCGCCGACTTCGCCGACAGCATCGACGCCAACGCCGTGCACGGCTCGGACGCAGCCGCCACCGCGGCCGTCGAGATCGGCTTCTTCTTCCCGCAGATGGCGGTCTACTCGCGCTGAGCTGCGGCTGACCGGCACATGAGCGACGCGCGCGTCAATCTGCTCGGCTTCGACCTCCAGGGACTGATCGCGTATTGCGAGTCCCTGGGCGAGAAGCCGTTCCGCGCGCGACAGCTGGCCCGCTGGATCCACCGGCGCGGCGCGTCCGATTTCGACGCCATGAGCGACCTGGCCAAGAGCCTGCGCGGCAAGCTCTCGGGGGTGGCGCAAGTGCGCGCACCCGAGGTCATCCGCGACTCGACCTCGGCTGACGGCACGCGCAAGTGGCTGCTCGACGTGGGGCAGGGCAACGCGATCGAAACCGTGTTCATCCCCGAGGACGACCGGGGCACCCTGTGCATATCGACCCAGGCAGGGTGTGCGATGAACTGCCTGTTCTGCTCCACGGGCAGGCAGGGGTTCAATCGCAACCTCACCACGGCCGAGATCGTGGGCCAGCTCTGGCTGGCCGAGCACGCGCTGCGTGCGAGCCTCGGAGTCCAGGACGAGAACGACCGCGTGATCACCAACGTGGTGATGATGGGCATGGGCGAGCCGCTGCAGAACCTCGATGCGGTGGTGCCGGCCCTGCGCCTGATGCTCGACGATCACGCCTACGGGCTTTCGCGCCGGCGCGTGACGGTGTCGACCTCGGGGCTCACCCGCCAGATCGACAAGCTTGCCCAGCTCGTTCCGGTGGCGCTTGCCGTGTCGCTGCACGCGCCCAACGACGCGCTGCGCGACGAACTCGTGCCGCTCAACCGCAAGCACCCGCTTGCCGACCTGATGGCCGCCTGTCAGCGCTATCTGGCGGTCGCACCGCGCGACTTCATCACCTTCGAGTACGTGATGCTCGCGGGTCGCAACGACGCCGACGCCCATGCCGACGAGCTCATCGAGCTGGTGCGCGACGTGCCCTGCAAGTTCAACCTGATCCCATTCAACCCCTTCCCGGGCTCGGGGCTCGAGCGACCCTCCACCGAGCGGGTGCGCGCCTTCGCGCAGCGCCTCAGCGACGCGGGAATCGTGACCACCATCCGCAAGACCCGCGGTGACGACATCGATGCCGCTTGCGGTCAGCTCGCCGGCGAGGTGCAGGATCGCACTCGCCGCGCCGAACGCGCCGCCACAGCGCGCCGTACCTTTTCCCTGAACCCGGTTCACGCGCCTTGAGCCTCCGACCCATGCGCCTTCTGCTCGTGCTGCTCGCGGTCCTCGGACTTGCCGCCTGCAAGACCACCACCACCACCGCCGTCGACGGCACGGTGGTGTCGCAGACCACCGGCAAGCCGTCGCAGGAGCGCGATCGTGCCGACCGCGCCCGCATCCGGCTCGAGCTTGCCGCGGCCTACTTCACCAACGGCCAGATGGCCACGGCGCTCGAGGAAGCGCGGCGCGTGCTCGTCATCGATCCCACCTACGCACCCGCTTACGGCTTCCTGGGCGTGATCTACATGGAACTCAACGAGCGCGCGCAGGCCGAAGAGAACTTCCAGCGGGCGTTGAAGATCGAGCCTGCGAACCCCGAGATCAACAACAACTACGGCTGGTTCCTGTGCCGCACGGGCCGCGAGCGGGAGTCGGTGCAGTACTTCGATCGTGCCCTGCGCGATCCGCTCTACGCCACGCCGGCGCGCGCGTTGCAGAACGCCGGTCTGTGCCTCGCGAAGATCCAGGACTACACCGCCGCCGAGACCTACCTGCGCCGCGCCTTCGAGCTGGAGCCGGGCAACGCCTCGATCCAGTTCGAGCTCGCGCGCGTGTCCCTTTCCCGCGGCCAACTCGAGCGCGCCACTTTCTACTACCAGCTGCTCACCAGGGACTCGGGCGAGGCCGCCTCGGCGCCGGTGCTGTGGCTGGGCGTGCGCATCGCTCGCGCCGGCGGCGACCTGCGCACCGAGACGCGGCGCGCGCGCCTGCTCGCCGAGAAGTTCCCCGGCTCGCCCGAGGCGGCGCGCCTGCAGAAGGGCCAGTTCGATGAGTGATTCCATCTCGCCCATGGCGGCGCCCCCCGAGCACTTCGGGGCACGCCTGCGCGCCGAGCGCGAGCGTCAGGGCCTGTCGGTCGGCGACGTGGTGGCGCGGCTGCGCCTGCATCCCAAGCAGGTGCGCGCGCTCGAGGAGGCCGATCTTTCGGTCTTGCCCGAGCCGGCTTACGTGCGCGGCTTCGTGCGCAGCTACGCGCTGTCTCTTGGCCTGGCTCCCGAGCCCTTGCTCGCCGACCTGGCCACGCGCCTCGGCCAGGGCACGCCGAACCTCGACGCGATGGCCGACGATTCGCCGCGCTCGCCGGTGCGCGAGGCTGCGCGCGAGCAGAACTCGCGTCGCATCGTGCTGATCGGTGCCCTGGTCTTGCTTGCGGTGCTGGGGGCCTTGGGCTGGTATGCCAGCCGTCCCGCGCTGGCCCCGGCCCCAGTGGTGGCGCCAGCGCCAGCACCCGCTGCGGTGGCGCCTCCGGTCCCCGCCCCGGCGGCCGAGGCGGTCGCGCCGCCTGCCTCGGGCCCCGCTTCCACGGCAGCGGGCCAGGCGGTGGTGGATGCCTCGACCGCTGCGGTGCCCGTGGCGCCGCTGCTCAAGTTGTCGGCAAAGAGCCGTTCCTGGGTGCGCGTGGAGGGCTCGGACAAGGTCGTGCTGCTCGAGACCACGCTCGAGCCTGGCGCAGAGGAAGTGATCGAGGGCATCCCGCCGCTGGCGGTGGTGATCGGCGACGCGTCCGCAGTCAAGCTCGAGCTGCGCGGCCAGCCTATCGACCTCGCGCCCCACACGCAGCGCAACATCGCGCGCCTCACGCTGGAGTAGGTGCGTTGAACCAGCCCGTCGATCCGGCTGCCTGCCTGCCTCAGCCCGCGCTCGCGGCGCCGCGGCGGCCCACGCGCCAGGTTCAGGTGCGCTGGGCCGGTCGCGTGGTGCGGGTGGGTGGCGACGCGCCGGTGCTGGTGCAGTCCATGACCAACACCGACACGGCCGATGCCGTCGCCACCGCGATCCAGGTCAAGGAGCTCGCGCAGGCCGGCTCGGAAGTGGTGCGCATCACGGTCAACTCCCCCGAGGCTGCGGCCGAGGTGCCCGCCATCCGCGAGCAGCTCGACCGCATGGGCGTGGACGTGCCGCTGGTGGGCGACTTCCACTACAACGGCCACAAGTTGCTCAGCCAGTACCCGGGCTGCGCGCAAGCGCTGTCGAAGTACCGGATCAATCCGGGCAACCTGGGCAAAGGCGACAAGGGCCAGGACAACTTCGCCCGGATGATCGAGGTGGCCTGCCGCCACGACAAGCCGGTGCGCATCGGCGTCAACTGGGGCTCGCTCGACCAGGAGCTACTGGCCCGCATGATGGACGACAACGCGCGCCGCGCCGTGCCCTGGGATGGCCGCGCCGTGCTGCGCGAGGCGCTGGTGCGCTCGGCCATCGAGAACGCCGAGCGGGCCGAGGCGCTGGGTCTGGCGGGCGATCGCATCTGCCTGTCGGCCAAGGTCAGCGGGGTGCAGGACCTGATCGCGGTGTATCGCGAGCTCTCGAGGCGCTGCGACTATCCGCTGCATCTGGGCCTGACCGAAGCCGGCATGGGCAGCAAGGGCATCGTCGCCTCGACGGCGGCCTTGTCGGTGCTCCTTCAGGAGGGCATCGGCGACACGATCCGCGTCTCGCTCACGCCGGCGCCGGGCGAGGCGCGCACCACCGAAGTGGTGGTGGCGCAGGAGATCCTGCAGGCCCTCGGTCTGCGGGCATTCACGCCGCAGGTGGTGGCCTGTCCCGGCTGCGGCCGCACCACCAGCACCTTTTTCCAGGAGCTCGCGCAGAAGATCCAGGCCTACCTGCGCGAGCAGATGCCGGCGTGGCGCGAGCGCTACCCGGGAGTCGAGTCCATGAACGTCGCGGTGATGGGCTGCGTGGTCAACGGGCCGGGCGAGAGCAAGCACGCCAACATCGGCATCAGTCTGCCGGGCTCGGGCGAGGCGCCGGTGGCCCCGGTGTTCGTCGATGGCGAGCGCAGCGTGACCCTCAAGGGCGAGCGCATCGCCGAGGAGTTTCAGGCGATCGTGGCCGATTACGTCGAGCGCCGGTACGGCCGCGGCGCCGCCTGATTCCATGGCCAAGACCAAGCTCGCCGCGGTGCGCGGCATGAACGATCTGCTGCCTGCAGACGCTGCGCTCGTGGAGTGGTTCGAGGCGCGCGTGGCGCAATGGCTGCGCAGCTACGGCTACCAGCAGATCCGCACGCCCATCGTCGAGTACACCGAGCTGTTCGTGAAGGGCATCGGCGAGGTCACCGACATCGTCGAGAAGGAGATGTACTCCTTCGAGGACCGCCTCAACGGCGAGAACCTCACCCTGCGCCCCGAGTTCACTGCCGGTGTGATGCGCGCGGTGGTCGAGCACGATCTCGCCTACGGGGCCCCGCGCCGCTTGTGGTCGATGGGCCCGGTGTTCCGCCACGAGCGCCCGCAGCGTGGCCGCTACCGCCAGTTCCATCAGGTCAACGTCGAGGCCGTGGGCTACGCCGGACCGGACATCGACGCCGAGCTGATCGTGATGCTGGCGCGCCTGTGGAAGATCCTGGGCATCGAGCGCGTGGGCCGCGTTCGCCTGGAACTCAACTGCCTGGGGCAGGCCGAGGAGCGCGCGCGCCACCGCACCGACCTGATCGCCTATCTCGCGGGCCACGAAGCCGCGCTGGATGCCGAAGCGCGCCGTCGGCTGCACACCAACCCGCTGCGCATACTTGACACCAAGAATCCCGCGCTCGCGGCGATCGTCGCCGCTGCGCCGCGTATCACCGACTACCTGGGCGAGGCCTCGCGCGCGCACTTCGAGGGCCTGCAGGCGCTGCTCGGCGCGGCGGGGATCGAGTACACGGTGAACCCGCGCATGGTCCGCGGCCTGGACTACTACAACCTCACCGTGTTCGAGTGGATCACCGACGCGCTGGGCGCGCAGGGCACCCTGTGCGGAGGCGGGCGCTACGACCCGCTGATCGAACGCATGGGCGGCCGGCCCACGCCCGGCATCGGCTTTGGCATGGGCATCGAACGCGTGCTCGAGCTGATCCGCGAGGCGGGTTCAGCCGGCGCGGCGCCGCTGCCCGACGCCTACCTCATGCACCAGGGCGGCGCGACCAGCACCGCGGCCTTTCTGCTCGCCGAACGTTTGCGCGACGCGGGCCTTGCGGTCGTGCTGCACGCCGGCGAGGCGAGCCTGAAGTCGCAGATGAAGAAAGCCGACGCCAGCGGCGCGCTCTTCGGCGTGATCCTCGGCGAGGCCGAGCTCGCGCAGGGCGCGGCAGCCGTCAAGGCGCTGCGGGCCGTGGCGCCCGAACACCCCTACGCCACGCAGCAAAGCGTGGCGCTCACCGACCTGCCGGCGCGGCTTGCCGCGGCGGCAGCGCACTAGACCCGAGACCAGACCCGAGCGCCCATGGCATACGACCTCCAGGAACAGGAATCCATCGACGATCTGAAAGCGTGGTGGAACAAGTACGGCACCTTCGTGCTGTCCGTGATCACGCTCGTGCTGCTCGCCTTCGCGGCGTGGAACGGCTGGCAGTGGTACCAGCGCAACCAGGCGGGGCAGGCGGCAGGCGCTTACGCGCAGTTGCAGTCGGCGATCGCCGCGCGCGACAGCGCCAAGGTCAAGCAGATCGCCGACACGATCGTCGACAAGTACGGCAGCACCGTCTACGCGGCCTTCGCCAACCTGCAGGCCGCGCGACTGAACAATGAACTCGGTGACGCCGCCACCGCCAAGGCGCAGCTGCAGTGGGTGATCGACAAGTCGGGGCACGACGAGCTGGGCCTGATCGCCCGGGTGCGCCTGGCGGGCATCCTGATCGACGAGAAGCAGTACGACGCCGCGCTCAAGGCGCTCGAGGCGCCCGCCCAGGGGGCGCAGGCGGTGTCGGTGGCCGACCGACGGGGTGACGTGTTCGTCGCGCAGGGCAAGATCGCCGAGGCGCGCGCCGCCTACTCGGACGCTCTGGCCAAGGCCGACGCCCAGCATCCGCTGCGTGCTCTCACCCAGCTCAAGCTCGACGCGCTGCCGGTCCAGTGAGCCGCCTTCATCCTCTGCCTCCTCGCCGCCCTATGCGCACAACGCTGCCTTCCGCCCGACTGCTAGCCCCGCTGCTGCTGGCGCCATTGCTGCTCGCCGGCTGCTCGACCTTCTCTTCGATCACCTCCTGGTTCTCGATGTCGAAGCCGGTGCGCGTGCCCAAGGAACTCACCGAGATCAAGTCTGCGGTGCCTGTACGCACGGTGTGGAAGGTCAGCCTGGGCCGCTCCAACGACGCCCTCCTGGAGCCTGCGGTCACCGCCAACGCGGTGTATGCGGCAGCGGGCAACGGCACGGTGCTGCGCCTGGCGCCCGAGACCGGCGCGGAAGTCTGGAGGTTCAGCGTCGATGCGCCGCTGGCCACGGGCGTGGGCAGCGATGGCTTCACGGTGGCGGTGGCCACCACGCGCGGCGAGCTGGTGGCGATCGACGCCGAGGGCAAGCAGCGCTGGCGCGCACCCCTGGGTTCCGAAGCCCAGACCACCCCACTCGTGGGGCGCGGTCTGGTGGTGGTGCGCACGGCCGACAACCGCGTCGTGGCGTTCGATGCGGCCAGTGGCAAGCGGCGCTGGAGCGCGCAGCGTCAGGCACCTGCGCTGAGCGTGCGCCTGCCCATGGGGCTGGCCTACGGCGGCGACCTGGTGCTCTCGGGCATGCCCAATGGACGACTGCTCGCGCTGGCGCCCGCCAACGGCGCACCGCGCTGGGAGGCGACCATCTCGGATCCGCGCGGTGCCACCGAGGTGGAGCGCCTGGCCGACGTGGTGGGCACGCCGTGGGTCGACGGCGGCGATGTCTGTGCCGGCTCCTACCAGGGCAAGGTCGCCTGTCTTGATGTGACGTCCGGCGCGCTGCGCTGGAGCCGCGACTTCGACGCCGGGGCCGCGCCCTCGGCAGATGCGCGCAATGTCTACGCGGTCAACGGCAAGTCGCACGTGGCGGCCCTGTCGCGCACCACGGGCAGCCAGCAGTGGATCAGCGACAAGCTCGAGTGGCGCGACGTGAGCGCGCCACTACCCTTGGGCCGCGCCCTGGTGGTGGGCGACTTCAAGGGCTACGTGCATTTCCTGTCGGTCGAGGACGGCAACTTCCTGGCGCGCACGGAACTGTCTGGCGCGATCGTGGTGGCTCCCAAGGCCCTGGCCGGTGGCGCGCTGGTGCAGACCAGCCGCGGCGAGCTCGCGCTGCTGAGTATCGAGTGAGCATGCTGCCTGTCGTCGCCCTGGTGGGCCGGCCCAACGTCGGCAAGTCGACGCTGTTCAACCGGCTCACGCGCTCGCGGGATGCGCTGGTCGCGGACTTCCCGGGCCTCACCCGCGACCGCCACTACGGCGAGGGGCGGGTGGGCGCGCGCCCCTACATCGTGATCGACACCGGCGGCTTCGAGCCGGTGGCGGGTGAGGGCATCGTCAAGGAGATGGCGGCGCAGGCCGAGCAGGCGATCGCCGAGGCCGATGTCGTGATCTTTGTGGTCGACGCCCGCGCCGGGCTCACCGGGCACGACATGCGCATCGCCGTGCGCCTGCGCACCACGGGGCGCACCGTGCTGCTGGCGGTGAACAAGGCCGAGGGCCTGCCCCCGGAGGCGGTGGTCGAGTTCCACGAGCTGGGTCTGGGCGAGCCCCGGTCGATCTCGGCCGCGCATGGCGACGGAGTGCGCGCGCTGATTGACCTGGCGCTCGAGCCCTTTCCCTACGACGAACAAGAGGTCGAGGCCGAGGCGCTCGCTGGCGAGCATCGGGTCAAGGTCGCCGTGGTGGGGCGGCCGAACGTGGGCAAGAGCACGCTGATCAACGCCTTGCTGGGCGAGGAGCGGCTGATCGCCTTCGACCTGCCGGGCACGACGCGCGACTCGATCGAAGTCGAGTTCGAGTGGGGGGCTCGTCCCTACACCCTGATCGACACCGCCGGAATCCGCCGCAAGGGCAAGGTGTTCGAGGCGATCGAGAAGTTCTCGGTCGTGAAGACCCTGCAGGCGATCAACGACGCCAATGTCGTCGTGCTGATGCTCGACGCCCAGGCTGGCGTGGCCGAGCAGGACGCGCACATCGCCGGCTACGTGCTCGAAACCGGCCGCGCTCTGGTGGTGGCGGTCAACAAGTGGGACGGGCTGGACGAGTACACGCGCGACACGGTCAAGCGCGACCTCGAGCGCCGGCTGCACTTCCTGCGCTGGGCCCGCATCCTGTTCATCTCGGCCACCAAGCGCAGCGGTCTCGGGGCGCTGATGCGTGCGGTCAACGACGCGCACCGCGCGGCCTACGCCAAGCTCGCCACGCCCAAGCTCACGCGCGCGCTGATCGCCGCGGTCGCGCGGCAGCAGCCGCCGCGCTCCGGCCAGGTGCGGCCCAAGCTGCGCTACGCGCACCAGGGCGGCTCGAACCCGCCGGTGATCGTGATTCACGGCAACTCGCTCGCGCACGTCAGCGACGGCTACCGTCGCTACCTCGAGGGCTGGTTTCGCGATCAGTTCGACCTCGCGGGCACGCCGCTGCGCATCGAATTCAAGACGAGCGCAAACCCCTACGCCCGCTGAGCCTCGCCTCGGCTGGAAAAGGGCACCCCTTTCCTATACATTCGATCGCAGGACGCAGTGCCGGTCGCCTCGGTGCAGCGCTCCTGTCCAACGGGGCGCGACGCCCGAATCCGGTCGCCAAGGCGTCAACTGAAACGCTGGAGCCAAGATGAGCAACAAAGGGCAACTCCTACAAGACCCCTTCCTCAACGCGCTGCGCAAGGAACACGTGCCGGTGTCGATCTATCTGGTCAACGGCATCAAGCTGCAGGGCCAGATCGAGTCCTTCGACCAATACGTCGTCCTGCTGCGCAACACCGTCACCCAGATGGTCTACAAGCACGCCATCTCGACCGTGGTGCCGGCGCGCGCCGTCAATTTCAGCTCGGAGTCCGACTCCTGACCGTCTTTCAGGTCGATCAGGCGCGCGCCGAGGCCGCGCCGCGGGCCTACCTCGTCACGGTCGCGGTGGGGCGGCAGCCCTTACCCGACTCCAGCGGCGAACTCGCGCAACTGGCCGAGTCCGGGGGCCTGGAGCCCGTGGGCCTGATGCAGGCGCGCCGCGACAAGCCCGATCCCGCCACCTACATCGGCAGCGGCAAGGTCGAGGAACTCAAGGCCGCCGCGGCCGGGGTGGAAGCGGGGCTGGTGGTGTTCGACGTGGCGCTGTCGGCCGCGCAGCAGCGCAACCTCGAACGCGCGCTCGATTGCGCCGTGGTCGACCGCACCGCGCTCATCCTCGATATCTTCCGTCAGCGCGCCAAGAGCCGCGAAGGTCGCCTGCAGGTCGAGCTTGCCAGCCTGGAGCACCTGTCGGCCCGACTGGTGCGTGGCTGGACCCACCTCGAACGTCAGCGTGGCGGCCTGTCCAAGACGGGCGGCCCGGGCGAAAAGCAGATCGAGCTCGACCGCCGCATGATCGGCGTGCGCGTCAAGCAACTGCGCGAGAAGCTGCGCCAGCTTGAGCGCCAGCGCCACACGCAGCGCCGCTCGCGGGCGCGCAGCGATGTGCTGTCGGTGTCCCTGGTGGGCTACACCAACGCCGGCAAGTCGACGCTGTTCAATTCGCTCACGCGTGCCGGGGCCTACGCCGCCGATCAGCTCTTCGCCACGCTCGACACCACCTCGCGGCGCTGCTACGTGGGCGAGGGGGTCAACGTGGTGCTGTCGGACACCGTGGGGTTCATCCGCGGCCTGCCTCACCAGCTTGTCGAGGCTTTCAAGTCCACCCTCGACGAGACCGCGCGCGCCGACCTGCTGCTGCACGTGGTCGACGCGGCAAGCCCCGCGCGGGAGGACCAGATCGCCGAGGTCGAGCGCGTGCTCGCCGAGATCGGCGCGGACCGCGTGCCGCGCATGCTGGTGCTCAACAAGATCGATCTCGCGCAGCGTGCGCCCTCGGCGGAAGGCCCGGACGCGCGTGGTAACATCGCCGTCGTTTCCGTCAGCGCAGCGCAGGGCCTAGGCCTGGATCTGCTGCGCGAGGCGATCGCCCAGTTCGCGCGGGCGGCACTCGAACCCGTTGCTCCGGGCGAAGCCGTCGAGCGGCTTGAACAGCCCGCTTGAGAGCGCAGCCCATCCCCCATGCCCATTCAGGACTAGCGATGTCGCTCAACGACCCGCAGTGGGGCCGCGGCAGCGGCTCCAACGAGTCGCAGGACCCCGAGCCCCGTCAGCCGCAGCGCCCGACGCCCGGCAAGGAGGGCCCGCCTGATCTCGACGAACTCTGGCGCGAACTCAATCGACGCCTCAACGGCCTGTTCGGCAATCGTGGCGGCGGCAACGCGCCGCGCGGCGGTGCGCCGGGGGGCTTCCGTCCCGACGGACGCAGCGCCGGCATCGGACTGGGATTGGTGGTCCTGATCGCGGCCCTCGTGTGGGGCGGCAGCGGCTTCTACATCGTGCCCGAGGGTCAAGTCGGCGTGGTCACCACCTTCGGCCGGTACAGCGAGACCACCGGCCCCGGCTTCAGCTGGCGCGCGCCCTGGCCCATCCAGGCGCAGGAGCTGGTCGACGTGAGCTCGGTGCGCAAGGCCGAGATCGGCACGCGTGGCCGCACCGAGCGCCTCAAGGAGGCGCTGATGCTGTCTGACGACGAGAACATCGTCGACATGCAGTTCGAGGTTCAGTACCGCATCAAGGACGGTCCGGGCGCACGCGACTTCCTGTTCAGCTCGCGCAACCCGACCGCCGCAGTGACCCAGGCCGCCGAATCCGCGATGCGCGAGGTGGTGGGACGCAAGACCATGGACTCGGTGCTGTTCGAGTCCAAGCAGGAGATCGCCGATCAGGTGCGCGCGCGCATGCAAGAGATGCTCGACCGCTACCACACGGGCATCCAGGTCCTGTCGGTGGCGATCCAGAACGCGCAGCCGCCCGAGCAGGTGCAGGCGGCGTTCAACGATGCGGTCAAGGCGGGCCAGGACCGCGAGCGGCAGATCAACGAAGGCCAGGCCTATGCCAACGACGTGATCCCCAAGGCGCGCGGCATGGCCGAGCGCCTCAAGCAGGAGGCCGAGGGCTACAAGTCGCGCATCGTCGAGACCGCCGAGGGCGACTCCTCGCGCTTCAAGCAGGTGCTCACCGAGTACCAGAAGGCGCCTGCGGTGACCCGCGATCGCATGTACGTGGACGCGATGCAGCAGATGTTCAGCAACACGTCCAAGGTTCTGGTCGACTCCAAGGGCGGCAACAACCTGCTCTACCTGCCGCTCGACAAGCTGATCCAGCAGTCCAACACCGACCCCGCCACGGTCACCGCGCCGCGGCCGGCCGCCGCGCCGCCGCCGGCGCCCGAGCCCGCCGCTCCGGCCGCCGAGGCCGCCCGCAGTCGCGACGCGCTGCGCAACCGCGACAGCCGCTGAGGAACCGGACATGAACAAGCTCGTCGCCGCGCTGATCGGGGTTGGCCTGTTGGCCCTCCTGGTCCGCGCCAGCACCTTTTCGGTGAGCGAACGCGAGTACGCCCTCGTGTTCGCCTTCGGCCAGCTCAAGGAGGTGAAGTCCGAGCCCGGCTTTTACTTCAAGCTGCCGCCGCCCTTCCAGAACGTGGTCTATCTGGACCGGCGCATCCTGACCATCGACACGCCCACCACCGACCTGGTGCAGACCTCCGAGAAGAAGAATCTTCTGGTCGACTCGTTCGTGAAGTGGCGCATCGTCGATCCGCGCCGCTTCTGGGTGAGCTTCCAGGGCAGCGAGCGTGCTGCCGAGGATCGCGTCGGCACCCTGCTGCGCGACGTGCTCAACCAGGCGGTCAACAAGCGCACCGTCAACGACATCACCTCGCGCGAGCGCGACAAGGCGATGCAGGAGATCGCCGAGGCCCTGCAGGCGCGGGTCAAGGATCTGGGTGTGGAGATCGTCGACGTGCGCCTCAAGCGCGTGGACTTCTCGCCCGAGATCAGCGAGTCCGTCTACCGCCGCATGGAGGCCGAGCGCAAGCGCGTGGCCTCCGAGGAGCGCTCGAAGGGATCGGCCGAGGCCGAGAAGATCCGCGCCGACGCCGAGCGCCAGCGCGAAGTCCTGCTCGCCGAGGCCTACCGGGAGGCGCAGAAGCTCAAGGGCGAGGGCGACGCCCGCGCCAGTGCCATCTACGCCCAGGCATTCGGCCAGAACCCCGAGTTCGCGCAGTTCTACCGCAGCCTCGAGGCCTACCGTTCGAGCTTCCGCAACCGCAGCGACGTGATGGTGGTCGATCCCTCGTCCGAGTTCTTCCGCTACATGAAGAGTCCCACGGGCAAGGCCCCCGCGGCCAGCCCGGCGCCCGCGCCGGCGCGCTGATGGGCGAGCAGTTCCTTCTGGCCTTCGCGCTCATGATGGTGCTCGAAGGCCTGCTTCCCCTGGTCGCGCCGCGTGCCTGGCGCGAGACCTTCCAGCGGGTGGCGCAGCTTGCCGACGGTCAGATACGATTCTTCGGACTGGCCGCCGTGGCGGGGGGCCTGTCCCTCTACTGGCTGTTCCACTGACCCAACCCTCCGGATCGCCCGCGCCGCTCGCGGGCGAGCGCTCCCATGGCCCGCTGGCTGCTGCCCGAGAACATTGCCGACACTTTGCCGCTCGAAGCGCGCCGTGTCGAAGAACTGCGCCGCGCGCTGCTCGACCTCTACGACTGCCACGGCTACGAGCTGGTGCGTCCGCCGCTGATCGAGTATGTCGACTCCCTGCTCACCGGCACGGGTGGCGACCTGGATCTGCTGACCTTCAAGTTCACCGACCAGGCCAGTGGCCGACTGCTGGGCCTGCGCGCCGACATGACGCCGCAGGCTGCGCGCATCGATGCGCACATCCTCAATCGGCCGGGTGTCGTGCGCCTGTGCTACGCGGGGCCTGTGCTGCACGCGCGGCCCCAGCATCCGCTGGCCTCGCGCGAGCCGCAGGTGGCGGGCGCGGAGCTGTTCGGCTACGCCGGCCCGCAGGCCGACCTCGAGCTCGTGCGCCTGGCTGTGCAGTCGCTGCGGGCGGGCGGCGCAGGGCGGGTGCAGATCGACCTCGGACACATGGGCGTGGCGCGCGCGCTGCTCGGCGCGGAGCCGGCGGCCGGGGAGCGCGCCGGCGCCGTGCTGGCCGCGCTGAGTGCCAAGGACGCCTCGGCGCTGGCCGATGCCCTGCATGGCTTCGGCGTCGAGACCAGCGCCGGCCTGCGCCGCCTGCTGGGAATGTATGGCGGGCGGGAGGTTCTGTCGGCCGCGGCGCGTGAACTGCCGGCCCTGCCCGGCGTACGCGAGGCACTGGATCACCTCGTGTGGCTCGCCGCGCACTGCGGTGCCGACGAGGTGGCCGTGGACCTGGCCGACCTGCACGGCTACCAGTATCTGACCGGGGTCACGTTCAGTGCCTATGTGCCAGGGGCGACGAGCGCCGTTGTGCGCGGCGGCCGCTACGATGACGTGGGGCGTGCCTTTGGGCGTGCGCGGCCGGCAGTGGGCTTTACCGTGTATCTGCGCGAACTGGCCGGGCGCACGCCGCTGGCGCTGCCGCGCGCGATCCTGGCGCCGCCCGGCGAGGATCCCGAGCTTGCGCGCCTGGTGGCGCAGTTGCGTGCGGCGGGCGAGATCGTGGTGCAGCGCCTGCCCGGAGAGTCGGCGGAAGGGCACGCCGAGAGTTTCGAGTTCGACCGACGCATCGAGCGCGGCGACCAGGGTTGGAGGATTGTCGGCTGACCCTCGCGGGCGCGCCGGCATGATCGAGGAATGAACAAGATGACCAAGAACGTCGTGGTCGTCGGCACCCAGTGGGGTGACGAGGGCAAGGGCAAGATCGTGGATTGGCTCACCGAGTCGGTGAGCGGGGTGGTGCGCTTCCAGGGCGGGCACAACGCCGGGCACACCCTGGTGATCGGCGAGCGCAAGACGATCCTGCGCCTCATCCCTTCGGGCATCCTGCGCCCGGGTGTGCGCTGCTACATCGGCAACGGGGTGGTGCTGTCGCCCCAGGCGCTGCTCTCCGAGCTCGACGAACTCGCGCGCGCCGGCGTGGACGCGGAAAGCCGCATGGTGGTCAGCGGCAATTGCCCCCTGATCCTGGACTATCACGTGGCGGTGGATCAGGCGCGCGAGGTGCGCAAGGGCGACGCCAAGATCGGCACCACCGGACGCGGCATCGGCCCGGCCTACGAGGACAAGGTGGCGCGCCGCGCCGTGCGCGCTCAGGACCTCTTCGACGAGGCGCGCTTCGCCGATCGAGTCCGCGAGGCGATGGATCTGCACAACTTCATGCTGGTGAACTACCTTGGCGCGCCGGCCATTGATCCGCAGGGCGTGATCGACCGCACGCTGGCCCTGGCGCCGCGACTGAAGCCGATGATCGACGACGTCTCCTACCGCCTCAACGAGGTGATGGGGCGGGGCGAGGCGCTGCTCTTCGAGGGCGCGCAAGGCACGCTGCTGGACGTGGACCACGGCACCTATCCCTTCGTGACCTCGAGCAACACCGTGGCGGGCGCGGCCTCGGCGGGCGCCGGCGTGGCGCCGCAGCGCCTCAACTACGTGCTCGGGATCACCAAGGCGTATTCGACACGCGTGGGCTCGGGGCCGTTTCCCACTGAACTGCTCGACGAAACCGGCGAGCGCCTGCGCGAGCGCGGCCAGGAATTCGGCTCGGTCACCGGTCGGCCGCGTCGCTGCGGCTGGTTCGATGGTGCGGGTCTGCGCCGCGCGGTTCAGCTCAACGGCCTGACCGGACTGGCGCTGATGAAGCTCGACGTGCTGGATGGCCTGCCGACCGTGAAGCTCGGGGTGGGCTACCGCCACCAGGGCAAGCTCACCGACATCCTGCCCTACGGCGCGGACGAAGTTGCCGCTTGCGAGCCGGTGTACGAGGACTTCCCGGGCTGGACCGACTCGACCTTCGGGGTCAAGCGCTGGGAGGATCTGCCATCCAACGCACGACGCTATCTGGAGCGGCTCGTGGAGGTCGTGGGCGTGCCCATCGCCATCGTGTCCACCGGACCCGAGCGCGACCAGACCATCCTGCTGCAACATCCCTTCGGCGCCTGAGCGCCTTGCCCGATGCGGAGTCCGTCGTGAGCGCCAAGCCCGACCTGTACGTCAGCTGGACCGACTATCACCGCCTGATCGAGCGCCTGGCGTTGCAGATTCACGAATCAGGCTGGGCCTTCGACTCGATCCTGTGTCTGGCGCGCGGCGGCCTGCGCGTGGGCGACATCCTGTCGCGCATCTACGAGATGCCGCTCGCCATCCTGGCCGCCAGCTCGTACCGGGAAGCGGCTGGAACCCAGCAGGGCGAGCTCGACATTGCCGAGTTCATCACCGTCACGCGCGGCAGTCCGCGCGGCAGGCTGCTGCTGGTCGATGACCTGGTGGATTCGGGCGTGACGCTCACCCGCGTGATCGAGCACCTGAAGCGCCGCTTCCCCGAGGTCACCGAGGTGCGCACCGCCGTGCTCTGGTACAAGGGCTGTTCGGTGGTCGAGCCGGATTACTTCGTCGAGTACCTTCCCGAAAACCCCTGGATCCACCAGCCTTTCGAGGAGTACGACGAGTTGCGTCCGCACGAGCTCGTGGCGCGGCTCGGCACCCAGAAATGAACGACCCCGCAGGCGCGCGAGCGGCTGCGGGGTCCTGAAAGACTAGCCTTGGTGCCCAGGAGAGGACTCGAACCTCCACGCCGTTAAGCGCTAGTACCTGAAACTAGTGCGTCTACCAATTCCGCCACCTGGGCTTAGGGGCAGACGCGAATTCTGTTCAATGGAAAATTGCTTGTCAAATCGGGCACAAGAATTGCTGAAGATGATCGAAGGCGCGTTCGCGCGCGGGAAGCACGAATGAGCGGCCGTCGCGTCAAGCCCGCCACCGAGACCCCGGAAGGGGCGGCCCGTCTGCTGGCCGAACTGGCCGCGGCACGCGCGCCGCTGACCCTCGCCCAGCTTGCCGAGAGGGTCGGAGTCACCGCCGCCGGGCAGGGTGCCTTCGACGAGGATCTCGCACAGCTTGAGCGCAGCGGACAGGTGGTGCGCAATCGCGCCGGCCTGCTGCTGGTAGCGGCGCGCGCCAATTTGCTGGCCGGCCAGGTTCAGGGGCATCGCGAGGGGTACGGCTTCCTGATCCGCGAGGACGGTGGCCAGGATCTGGTGCTGCCCGAGCACGAGATGGCCAAGGTCCTGCACGGCGACCGCGTGCTCGCGCGCGTGTCGGGCGAGGACCGCCGCGGCCGACCGCTGGGCGAGATCGTCGAGGTCACCGAGCGTCGCACCAACCAGCTCGTCGGCCGCCTGCTCAACGAGCGGGGCGTGCTGATCGTCGCCCCCGAGGACCAGCGCATCCGCCACGACATCCTCGTGCCGCCTGGCGCGGCCGGCGGCGCGCAGCACGGCCAGGTGGTCGTGGTCGAGATCGTGCAACAGCCCGCGAGCTACGTTCAGGCGGTGGGGCGCGTCATCGAGGTGCTGGGCGAAATCGATGACCCGGGCATGGAAATAGAGATCGCCGTGCGCAAGTTCGGCGTGCCGCACGAGTTCCCGCCCGCCACGCTCGAGGCCGCGGAGCGCCTGCCCGACGCGGTCATGCCGCGCGACCTGCGCAACCGCGTCGATCTGCGCGACGTGCCTTTCGTGACCATCGATGGCGAGGACGCACGCGACTTCGACGACGCGGTCTACTGCGAGCCGATCAAGGGGCGCAAGAAGGGGTGGCGGCTGCTGGTGGCCATCGCCGATGTTTCGCACTACGTGCAGCCGGGCGACGCGCTCGACGCCGAGGCCCAGAACCGCTCGACCTCGGTCTACTTCCCGCGGCGCGTGATTCCCATGCTGCCCGAGAAGCTCTCGAACGGGCTGTGCTCGCTCAATCCTCAGGTCGATCGCCTGGTGCTGGTGTGCGACTGCGTGGTGAACGCCAAGGGCGTGGTCGAGGCCTACCAGTTTTATCCGGCGGTGATCCACTCGCACGCGCGGCTGACCTACACCGAGGTCTGGGAGGCCCTGTCCGTGCCCGGCAGCCGTGCGGCGCTCAAGCGTGCCGAGCTCATGCCGCAGCTGACCGAGCTTCACGCGCTCTACGAGACCCTGGCCGCGGCGCGCGGGGTGCGCGGCGCGATCGAGTTCGAGACCACCGAGACCTACATCGTCTGCGACGCCAACGGGCGCATCGACAAGATCCTTCCCCGGGTGCGCAACGACGCACACCGCCTGATCGAGGAGTGCATGCTGGCGGCCAACACCTGCGCCGCCGACTTCCTCGATCGCAACAAGCAGCCCTGCCTGTACCGCGTGCACGAGGGACCGACGCCCGAGCGGCTCGAGACCCTGCGCACCCTGCTGCGCAGCCTCACCCTCGTGCTCGAGGGCGGCGACGCGCCCGAGCCGGCCGACTACGCGCAGCTGATGCGCCGCATCGCCACCCGGCCCGACGCCCAACTGCTGCAGACGGTGCTGCTGCGCTCGATGCAGCAGGCGATCTACACGCCGCACAACGCGGGCCACTTTGGCCTTGCCTACCCCGCCTACGCCCACTTCACCTCGCCCATCCGCCGCTACCCCGACCTGCTCGTGCACCGCGCGATCAAGGCGGTGATCGCCGGCAAGCGCTATCAGCCGCAGCTGCTCGTGACGCCGCAGCCCGCCGCCGCGCCGCGTGGGGCGCGAGCACTCAACCGCACCCCGCCGGCCGAGGCACGCAGCGCGCCACCCGGCACCGAGGTCTGGGAACGCCTGGGCCTGCTGTGCTCGGCCAACGAGCGCCGCGCCGACGAGGCCTCGCGCGACGTCGAAGCCTGGCTCAAGAGCTACTTCATGCGCGAACGCGTGGGAGAGTCCTTCACCGGCACGGTGGCCTCGGTGGTGCCCTTCGGCATCTTCGTGGTGCTCGACGACCTGTACGTCGAGGGTCTGGTGCACGTGTCCGAGCTGGGCTCCGAGTATTTCCTCTTCAACGACTCCCTGCACGAACTGCGCGGCGAGCGCACCGGCTTGCGCTATCGCCTCGGTGACCGCGTGCACGTGCAGGTGGCGCGGGTCGACCTCGAGGCGCGTCGCATCGAGTTCAAGCTCGAGCGGCCCACCGACCGCAAGACCCTGCTCGCGACGCCCGCCGAGCCGCGCCAGAAGGCCGTGCGCAAGGGCGAGAGCGTCGAGGAGCGCCGCGCGCGCCAGCACGCGGTACAAGGGCGCAAGGCCGCGACGCGCAAGAGCCGCGAGCCGGCGCCTCAATCGGGCAAGGCGGGTAAGAGCGCGCGACGCCCGGCCAAGGGGCGCTAGGTGAGCCGCGAGACCATCCTCGGGGGCTTCCATGCGATCGGCGCACGGCTGCGCCACGCACCCGAGTCGATCGAGGTCGCATACCTCGATCCGAGCCGCCGCGACGCGCGCATGCGTGAGCTGCGCCAGCGGCTCGAGGCCGCGGGGGTGCGCGTCGTCGCCGCCGACGCGCAGCGACTGCGTGGCCTGGCGGGCGACGTTCCGCACCAGGGGGCCGTGGCGCTGGCCCGCGAACTGGAGCCCAAGCTCGATTTCGATCAGTTGCTCGACGCCATCACGCCGCGCTCGCTGTTGCTGGTGCTCGACGGAGTGACCGATCCGCGCAACCTGGGCGCCTGCCTGCGAGTGGCCGATGCCGCCGGGGTGCAGGCGGTGATCGTGCCGCGCGACCGCTCCGCTGGCCTGGGTGTGGCCACGCTCAAGGCGGCGGCGGGCGCGGGCGAGTCGGTGCCGCTGATTTCGGTGACCAACCTCGCGCGCGCCATCACCGACCTGCAGGCCGAGGGGGTGCGCGTGGTGGGCGCGGCGGGCGAAGCGCAGCACTCGCTCTACGAAATCGACCAGACCGGGCCCTTCGCCTGGGTGCTCGGGGCCGAGGGCGAGGGCATGCGCCGCCTCACGCGCGAGCGCTGCGACGCCCTGGCCGCCATTCCTCTGCTGGGCGCGGTCGAAAGCCTGAACGTGTCGGTCGCGGCGGGCATCTGCCTGTACGAGTCGGTGCGCCAGCGACGCGCCGCTGGGCCGGCCGTCTAGCCGCAGGGCGGCCGCTCAGCGTTCGGGTTGCCCCGGGGGTGGGGCGCCAGGAGCTTGCGCGCTTTGCTCCGCCGAGCGAATTTGCGATACAATTCAAAGCTTTCCATGCCCTTGCCACACCGGACGACGCCCCGGGTGGCTACATCCACAAGGAGGCTCAATGCGTCACTACGAAATCTGTTTCATTGTCCACCCGGACCAGAGCGAGCAGGTGCCCGGCATGATCGAGCGCTACACCACGCTCGTCACCAGCCAGGGCGGCCAGATCCATCGCGTCGAGGACTGGGGCCGTCGTCAGCTTGCCTACCCGATCGAAAAGCTGGTCAAGGCGCACTACGTGCTCATGAACATCGAGTGCGACCAGAAGACCCTCGACGAGATGGAAAACGGCTTCCGCTACAACGACGCCGTGCTGCGCCATCTCACCATCGGCACGAAGAAGGCCCAGACCTCGCCCTCGCCGATGATGAAGGTCGTCGAGAAGGAAGAGGCCAAGAAGGCTGCGGCGGAGGCGGCGGCGCAGGCTTAAGTGCCGCGCGCGCCCGGGAGGTGAACCGGCTCGCCATCCGCGCCGTCCCCATCGAGCGTGCAGCGCTGCGCTACACGCCGGCGGGAGTCGCGGTCGCACAGATCGGCTTCCGCCACGAGGGGGCCGTGACCGAGGCGGGCAGCGAGCGCACCCTGGACTTCGAGTTCGACGCCATCGCGCTTGGCCCCGTGGCCAGCGCACTGAACGTCGAGCCGCTCGGACAGGTGCTCACGCTCAGCGGCTTCATCGCCCCGCGCAGCCGGCGTTCGCAAAGACTTATCGTACACATCACAGAATACGCAAGAGGAGTCTGACCATGGCTTTTGGTGCACGAGGCAAGGGCAAGGGCAAGCCGCGCCGTCCCGGCCAGCAAAACGCGCTGTTCAAGCGCAAGAAGTTCTGCCGCTTCACCGTCGAGGGCGTCGAGCAGATCGACTACAAGGACGTGGAGACGCTGCGCGACTTCATCCAGGAAAACGGCAAGATCATGCCGGCCCGCCTGACCGGGACGAAGGCGCACTACCAGCGCCAGCTCGACACCGCGATCAAGCGCGCGCGTTTCCTGGCGCTGCTGCCGTATACCGATCAACACTAAGCGCAGGGGACCAGAATGCAGATCATCCTGCTCGAGAAGGTCGTCAACCTCGGCCAACTGGGCGATGTCGTCAAGGTCAAGGACGGCTACGCCCGCAATTTCCTCATCCCGCACGGCAAGGCCAAGCGCGCCACGCAGTCGGCCATCAAGGAGTTCGAGGCGCGTCGCGCGGACCTCGAGAAGACCCAGGCCGACAAGCTCGCCGCGGCGCAGGCCCTGGGCGAGAAGCTCAACGGCACGGCGGTGCGGGTCTCCGCCAAGTCCGGCGTCGACGGTCGCCTGTTCGGTTCGGTGACCAACTTCGACGTCGCCGAGGCCCTGGGCAAGCTGGGCTTCGAGATCCACAAGTCGCAGGTGCGCACCCCGATGGGCGCGATCAAGACGCTGGGCCAGTTCCCGCTGAAGATCGCGCTGCACGGTGACGTGGTGGCCGACGTGACGGTCGACGTGGTGCCCGAAGGCGCCTGATTCGGCCCGCACCCCGCAAGACGGCGGCAGGCGACCCCTGCCGCCCTTTTTTTGCCCGCTGCCCGCCGGGCGGCGGGCGCTATAGTCCTCGCCTGCCCGGGCGCCGGCCCGACTTCCTGCTCCAACATCTCCCATCGTGAACCAGCCCAGCGTGGACCCCCAACTCGCGGCACTGCGCACGCCGCCGCACTCGCTCGAGGCCGAGCAGTCGGTGCTCGGCGGCCTGTTGCTCGACAACGCCGCCTGGGACCGCATCGCCGATCAGGTGACGGCCGAGGACTTCTATCGCCAGGAGCACCGGCTGGTGTTCCAGCACATCGCGCGGCTGATCGGCGCCAACCGTCCCGCCGACGCCGTCACTGTCTACGAGTCTCTGCAGAACGCCGGGCGGGCCGACGCTGCCGGCGGGCTGCTCTACCTCAACTCGCTGGCGCAGAACACGCCATCGGCGGCCAACATCCGCCGCTACGCCGAGATCGTGCGCGAGCGCTCGGTGCTGCGCCAACTGGTCACGGTGGGCGACGAGATCGCCACCAGCGCGCTCAATCCGCAGGGGCGAGACACCAAAGAGATCCTCGACGAGGCCGAGTCCAAGGTCTTCAAGATCTCGGAGGGTGCCGCCAAGGGGCAGCAGGGCTTCCAGGAGATCGAGCCGCTGCTCACCACCGTGGTCGAGCGCATCCAGGAGCTCTACGAGCGAGCCGGCGCCTCAGACGTGACCGGTGTGCCCACCGGCTACGTGGACCTCGACTCGCGCACCTCGGGCCTGCAGCCCGGTGACCTGATCATCGTCGCGGGCCGACCTTCGATGGGCAAGACCTCGTTCGCTCTGAACGTGGGCGAGCACGTGTCCATCGCCCAGGGCATGCCGGTGGCCGTGTTCTCGATGGAAATGGGCGCCGAGCAGCTCGCGCTGCGCATGCTGAGCTCGGTGGGCCGCCTCGACCAGCAGCGCCTGCGCACCGGGCGCCTGGTCGAGGAAGACTGGCCGCGCCTGACCACGGCCATCCAGAAGTTGAACGAGGCGCCGGTGTTCATCGACGAGACTCCCGCGCTCAACTCGCTCGAGCTGCGCGCCCGCGCGCGACGCCTGTCGCGCCAATGCGGCCAGCTCGGGCTGATCATCATCGACTACCTGCAGCTCATGAGCGGCACCGGCAACGGCGAGAACCGCGCCACCGAGATCTCCGAGATCTCGCGCGGGCTCAAGGGCCTGGCCAAGGAACTCAAGGTGCCGGTGGTCGCCCTCTCGCAGCTCAACCGCTCGCTCGAGAGCCGCACCGACAAGCGCCCGGTGATGAGCGACCTGCGCGAGTCGGGCGCGATCGAGCAGGACGCCGACGTGATCCTGTTCATCTACCGCGACGAGGTCTACAACCCCGACACGCCCGACAAGAACGTCGCCGAGATCATCATCGGCAAGCAGCGCAACGGCCCCATCGGACGCGTCAACCTGCGCTTCGACGGGCAGTTCACGCGTTTCGAGAACCTCGCCTCAGGGCACCACGCCGCGCCGTTCTGATGGACGCTCCCCGACTGGTCGAGGACCGCGAACGCACCACGCTGCGCGGCCTGCTTACCCAGCGGCTGCCCGCCAACCGCCGGCTGTACGCAAGCCTGGCGGCGCAGGGCGCGCTTCTGGTCGAGGCCACCGAGACCCTGACTCAGCTATTGGGCGACGTGCGCGACTCCGACGGCAGGGTGCGCCAGATCGAGGCCATCGAAAAGCGCGGCGACGAGGGGCTGCTGGACATCCTTTCGGCGCTGCGCGCCACCTGGCTCGCCCCCTGTCCGCGTCCGCTGGTGCACTCGCTGGCCAATCACCTCGACGACGTGCTCGACCTCACCGAGGACGCGGCGCAGTCGCTGCACCTGTATCACGTCACCCGCGTCACGCCCGAGGCGGTCAAGCTCGCCGAGCTCACCCTGCAGTCGGCCCGCCTGCTGCACCAGGCGCTTGCGAGCCTGGGCCAGCCGCGCAGAGTGCAGGCCATCGTGCGCGCCTGCCGCGAGGTCGCCGAGCACGAGGCGCAGGCCGACCACGTGATGCGCACCGCCATGTCGCGGCTGTTCCGCGAGGAGCCCGATGCCCGCCAGATCGTCAAGCTCAAGGCGATCTACGAAGTGCTGGAGTCGCTCACCGACCGCTGCAAGGATGCGGCCAACGACCTGCAGGCCATCGCCCTGCGCCGCTGAAGGGAAGGGTCCTCAATGGATGCGCTGTGGTGGACGATCGCCGTGATCCTCATGCTCGTCGGCCTGGCTGGCACGGTGCTGCCAGCCTTGCCGGGCGTGCCGCTGATCTTCGCGGGCATCGTGCTCGCGGCCTGGATCGGCCACTTCGAGGCGATTTCAGTGACCACGCTGGTGATTCTGGGCTTGCTCACCGCGATCGGCGTGGTCGCGGACTTTGTGGCCACGGCACTGGGCGCCAAGCGCGCGGGAGCCAGCCGCTACGGCATCATCGGCGCGGCGCTGGGCACGGTAGTCGGAGTGTTCACGGGGCTGTGGGGACTGGTGTTCATGCCCCTGGTGGGAGCCGCCCTGGGCGAGTTCTACGCCCACCGCGACGCGCTCAAGGCCGGGCGGGTGGGACTGGCCACCTGGGTGGGGATGCTCCTGGGCACGGCGGTCAAGCTCGCGATCGCGCTGACCCTGATCGGCGTGTTTCTCGCGGCCCTGCTCTTCTGACGGCGGGGCGCGGCCCGCCTGGGGCCGCGCCCGCTGCAGCGTTCCGGTTCCTCTAGGTCAGCGTCTCGGTGGCGAAGTCCGCCAGCCGCGAGCGCTCGCCGCGCTGCAAAGTCACGTGGCCGGCGTGCGGCCAGCCCTTGAATCGGTCGACCACGTAGGTCAGGC
>ENA-UOWG01000337-UOWG01000337.1-activated-sludge-metagenome-genome-assembly--contig:-NODE-337-length-66511-cov-7.804051_pt1 | contig 66511 bp, 88 predicted proteins | sample MGYA00238147_ERZ761563 | MGnify/ENA primary metagenome ERZ761563 (study PRJEB28884, sample SAMN05720216) | anaerobic digester metagenome | isolation source: active sludge of municipal...
TCGTTGACAAATGCAATAGCTGATGCGAACAAAGTGAACCTTGGAAGATGGACAGCAGCTCAGTTGGATTCAGTCCTGAATGCAATCGAAGATGCGAACAAAGCGAACTTCAAAGCAACAGGATTTGCAACCAGCACTCAGGGAGATTCGTTGACAAACGCTATTACGGACGTGAACAAAGTGAACTTCGGGACGTGGATATCCGATGAGAAAGATTCAGTCCTGAATGCAATCGAAGATGCGAACAAGGCGAACTTCAAAGCAACGGGCTTCGCAACAAGCACTCAGGGAGATTCGTTGACAAACGCAATAGCTGATGCGAACAAGGCGAACTTCAAAGCAACGGGCTTTGCAACCAGCGCTCAGGGAGACTCGCTGACAAATGCCGTACGAGATGTGAACAAGGCGAACTTCAAAGCAACGGGCTTTGCAACCAGCACTCAGGGAGACTCGTTGACAAACGCAATAGCTGATGCTAATAAGCCGAACTTCATGAAGTGGTCTTCGGCCGAGAAAGATTCAGTCCTGAATGCAATAGAAGATTTGAACAAAGTGAATCTTGGAAGATGGACAGCGGCGCAGCTGGATTCGATTTTGAACGCAATAGACGATGCGAACAAGGCGAACTTCAAGGCGACTGGATTTGCGACGGTGGAGGATGTGGACACGTTGACGGATACGCTGAAAGCTCGGTTTGATCACGCAGCGTTGGTGGACGATTCGATAAAGGATACGTTGACGTATTATTTGGAGTGGCTGTACGGAGAGGTGGATACGATACGCGATACGGTATCGACTTGGCTGGATGCGTCGATATCGAGTCGATATGCAGATACGGATACAGTTGCGTTGAATTATGATTCGTTGTTGACACTGCTTTGGGGATACGACACGACGAATTTTGCAGCGACTGATATGGGTAGGTTTGTGATTGACGGAGGGCTTGGAGGTTCGGGTAGTGGAACGTTTGAAGCAGCTGATAGAGCGCATTTGGATACGTTGCTTGCAAGAGTATTATTGTTGAGTGCCGATGACAGTTCGTATATGTATTGGACGGAGAAAAGAGAGCTGGCGGCTGTGTTGACGGATTCGATAAGAGAGCTGGCGGGATTGTTTGGGCATCATGCTCGAGATTCTGTAAAGCTGGATTCGACAGCGTTTCAGGGGTCAGCGTCGGGTTTGACTGCAGTCGAGATTCGTGATTCAGTATGGAAGGCGTATCAGTATACGTATGCAGCTGATACAGGCACGATGGGATATTTTTTGGATACGATGATGACAGCTTTGTTAGGGCTGACGGGATTGAATTCAGTCAATTTGGTGGTGTACGATTCGTCGACAGATGCAGGAGTTTCAGGAGCAGGCGTGCTGCTGACAACGCTTAGTGGTGAGAATATAGGGTGGAGACAATCGAAGTCGACTGGATTGGCAGCGTTTGTTATGGCTTCGAATGATACAGTGTTGGCGTATCCGTCGGCAGTGTTCTATACGTTCCCGTCGAGTCCGGATACGATAGTTATTGGAACGTCGACAGTGCGCGATACGCTTTATGGATATAGATACGCGCCGACAGTGTCTTCTGATTCGGACGTCTGTATAGTATGGGGATACGTACAGTCGTTGTCAGGAACAGGGTCTTCGGGCTCGATTGTGGAAGCGACGATAGACGTCCCGTTTGCCGTTCGCTATGGACAGGTTTTGTTGAACAGATGGAAGGTAGCAGATACGACGGGGGTTGATGGACTGTGGCAGTTACCAGTCTTTGTTAGCTCGAAGCTAACGCCGTCGACGACTATGACGACGTTTATTGCCAGAAATGCGAATGGGAATTCGCTCGGAAAGAAGTCTGTGATTGTGCCCGACAGCTCGACGTATTATATGCAGTGGGGAAATTGACAGAGATGGAAAGACTAATTATATTGGGTCGAGGAAAAGAAGATGGATTATTCGACGATTCGGCGTAAGCTGTATTCTACGCCTTTGGACGTTAGACTCTGCTCGTCGCTGCTGATGCCTGCTTTGCCGAAAGTCAGTTCGGATGAGACAGGAATTATAGATCAGACTGAGAATCAGGTAGTGTCTGATGCAGAGATTGAGCAGGCGATCATGATGGCCGATGGACTGATTCGATTGGCTTTGTCGACGTTGTATTCCGAGAGCAGTTTCTTGCTATCGACGCCGATAGCAGGGGTTGTGATTCCGTCGAAGAGCAATACGACACGGCCGAATAGAGCGAGATTGCAGGGGGTACAGGCTGGATCGGCCGCGATTACAGAGCAGTGGACGATCAGATTCGATACGATCGTTACGGCAGTTAAGAGTTTTACCGTATACGGATCGTTTAGTGGGACGCAGGGAACTGGGAATGTGTCGACAGATTTTACGTCGACGAATTCGAAGTTGACGATATCGAAAAATGGGTGGTGGTTTGTTGAGTCTGGAGTGGAGTTTGCAACGTATGATGAGCTGTATGTTGCAACGTATGATGTTGATCCGAGGATAGTCTATGTTTCGAGTCGATTGGCAGCAGCGGATGTGCTGAGATCGTTGTTGTCTGATGCAGCGCCGAACACGTCGAAGTTCGTATCTGAGATTGAGTCGCAGGCAAAGTCGATGTTGGCAAAGTTGTCGTCGGGTGAGATTTCGTTAGTTCAGACGACAGGTGTATTTGATCCTGATGCATACGCGCATGAGATTAGTACAGTTGGCACGCGTGTTACAGATAATCTGGTGGTGTCTGGTTCTGAGTCGGATTTGTTGTACGACGGAACGAGGTTTGACGAAGATTGATAAAGATGTCTGTGGATGATAAGAACGTACAGGATTTGATGAAGAAGCTTGTACAGAGATCGAAGACGTTGCGACCGTTCTTTGTGGTGGCAAAGACTGTGCTGGATAGGTCGACGATGAAGACGTTTAGAGAACAAGGTCGTCCTGTAAAGTGGACACAGCTTGCGCCGTTTACAGTCGCATCGAGATCTGCTGAAGGGACGATGAAAGGAAGTCCGATATTGCAACGTTACGGAACGTTGCGTCAGTCGATAGGGACAGAGGTTTTGGAGATTGGGCAGAATTATATGATGTATGGAACGAAGCAGGTAAAGGCGGCAATGTTGCAGTTCGGCGGGACGATTAGGCCGAAGCATGGGAAGTATTTGGCGTTGCCGTTCCCGAGGGTGTCAGGAAGACCGAGAGATTATGAGAATACGTTTGTCCCGAAAGGGAAGCGTGTTATATTCCAGAACTTAGGTGGAGGAAAGATTCGACCGTTATTCTTATTGAAGTCAAGCGTGACGATTCCGCCGCGGCCGTACTTGGTGTTTCAGGAAGAAGATATTGTAGAGCTGGCAACGTACTTGGCTGTGTTTTGTTCAGACCCGAAAGCGTACTTGAAATTAGGAGAATAGAAATGGATTACAGACTTGCAAAGATTTTGGCTGGTGGTTCGACGGCAGTAGCAGCGTCAGGTACTGCGGTTCCGTTGGCTGGTGTGACGTACAGTACAGGGACTGTGACGCTGGTTGTTGGTTCGGCTGCCGTTGCCTCTGGAGGAGGGGCTAATTTTTCAGCTGCACATGCAGCGTTGGCAACGGCGCACGTGCTGTTTTTGCTGACAAATGGTGGTTATTTGTATAACGTTTTGTCTGTGGATGCGACGGCAGAGACGTTGACGTTGTCAAGACCGGCGCAAGCGTCGGAGGCCGGTGTCGCATATAAGTTGTACAGGATGTATGATTCAAATCTGCTGGCGTTGCATGTCCCGAGCGGGAATACGGGCGGGATATGGGTAGGTGATTCGACGGTAGATAAGACGTCGCAGAATGGCCTTTACATAAGTAAGGGAGAGTCATTGGAACTTGAAATAACAATGTTGGCCGATATTTGGGTCGATGCTGATACGAACGCTGATACGATTTCGTGGTTAGCGATTAGCTGATGACTGACTTTTACGGAACGAGCAGATCGATTCTGACGTCGATGAAGACGTTGATACTTGAGAATAGAATGTCACAGTCCGAGGAGCTCAGAAGAATTGTGACACTGCAGTTGGGAGTGTTTTCGCCGGTGACGGTGTTTCCTGCAGTGGCTATCGTTCCGCTATCGAAGACAGTCGTTAGTTGGTATAGCGAGCATACGACGAGGGTGAAGAGAGTGTATTCGTTAGAGGCGTTCTGCAGAGGGACAGATTCGGATTCGACGCGGAAGAACGCGAACGAGATTTTGTTGGCAGTTGTCGATCTGTTTAAGCATTCGCGTACGTTTGACGTACGCGATGGAGGCGGGAAGCAGACATATTCGATTGATGTCGATTTAGTTCGGTTGAACCAGACAGACGAGGGCGGGGTAGTTTCGAAGGCGACCGCGCAGATTACGACGATTGGTCGTGAGCAGTTAGTTACCAGTAGAGACGTGACGTCGTCGCTTGAAGATGACCCGTCTGTTGAGCTACTGTCTGATAGAATAGTGAATCGACTTTCGGTTGAGTTGCCTGTGGGCAAAGTGGCTTATGTGGGCAAAGGGTCGGAGATGCAGAAGGTTGTGATGAAGTTTCCTGCAGTGTTAGTACATGCTGAAGAGGAGTCTGAGTCGAAGTTTGAGACGGGACGCGATAGGAAGAAGGTCAGCTATACGATAAGCGTGTGGATGAAGATGGTTCCGTCTGGAGACGTGTTGTTGAGTCTGGTCGATTTGGCCGATTGCGTTGAGACTGTGTTGATTAGAAATGCAAGTTGGAGTGGAAGAGCAGTTGATTCGCAGGTCACGAATGAGGAGTTTTTTGGTGGGGATGCTGGGGAGGGAGTAGGCTATATGTATGAGGTTCGGTTTACGTACGTCGTTGAAGTAGCAAGATTGGTGTCGTTTATATAGGAGGATTTGATGAGGATTAGACGCGTATCACGTATGTCGCCAGGATGCGACGATCCGTTTTTTGTTAGCCATCCAGATGTGTGGGTTGCGCTACAGAAAGGGTCTGTGGTTGACGTGCCTGAAGAGGTTGTCGGGAAGTTGAAGGGAGTGGAAGTAGTGACTGAAAAAGTAGAGAAGACAGAGAAGAAGGAAGGATTGAAAGATGGGAATTAGAGCGAGTTGGGAAATCCGATATGGCATTGTCGTGAAGACTGGGATCACGTCGACTGCCACGTTTGCGTCGGGAAACGGGATCGGACTGAAGTCGAATTATTTTGGATTGCTGCTGACGAACAATCCAAGTTTCGAGGCTGGGAAGTCGATTGTTGATACGCCGAAGTCGTTTGGTCGTGCTCAGCGCGTGGGTGGAACTGGTGGAGAGTATCAGGCTGAGCGGGAGGCACCGTCAGTGACATTGGAGATGGAGGCTGATCGATATTGTATGGCGTTGTTCGGATGGCTTCTGTTTCAGAAGGGAGCGTCTGAATCGTCAGGTGCGTCGCCGTATGCAAAGACGTACGTTCCGTATCGTTCTGGAACGGGCACAGGAGAAGCGACCAATGCAGCAGAGCCGGAAATATACGCGGTTTTGTTGAAGGATTTTTCAGGAGATACATCGACCGCTGCCGAGCATCATGTTATATTGGGGGCGATTTGTAAGAGCATGAAGATAGCTGGCTCTGAGGGTGGTGCGATTACGCTCTCGGCCGAGATGGTCGGGGCAGACTTTACGAATACGTTTACAGAGTCGTCGCTTGTTTTGACTCCGACAGATCTGGCTCCGCTGCTGTTTAAGGATCTGACGTTCACTGTTGGGGGTGTGACGAATTTGATTGGCTCGTTTGATATTACGATTACGAATAACGCTGCACCGAAGTCGTACAATAGTGGTACGATTTCGAATTATGTGCTTGGAAAGGTGATCGTAACAGGATCCGTTTCGATGCCTTGGTCGGATGCGAATGCGGCTGGGATGATTGATGCTTATTTGAGTCAGACGCCTCAGACGCTCGTATTCAAGTGGGGAACTGCTTCGAGTACGCTGGTGCAGCTGACAATTCCGGCCAGAATAACGAACGCTCCGCTTGACGCATCGGGTGAAGAGCTGATGGTGTCCGTTTCGTTTGAGGGGGTTTGGTATTCGGCGGACTATCCGTCAGTAACGATGGTCGTGGAAGATTCAGTGTTGAGGAGTATTCCTGCGTGACGTGGGCTTCGTGGGAAGATCGCTATTTGATAGCGCAGAAGACTGGCAGTATTACGTCTGCGTACAAGAAGTTTCTTGTATCAGATTTGGGGGCGGACACAGGGAAGTGTGGATTGTTGTTGACGTCGCCGACGAATTTTGAGTGGTCGAACAGGGCAAAAGAAAGGTCGACGTTATCAGGAATGTTCGTTCGACAGGTGTCCGATATTGCTGAAGAGACAGTTGAGCATGGAGCGATGTTGAATTTTGAGTTTGACTCGAAGATTATGGGACTGATATTATGGCTGTTTTTTCAGGATGGCGCAACGCAGGTGTCAGTTGCTCAGAAGACGTATGATGTATGGTCGTCGAGTGGGTGTGAGGTTTGGGCGACGTTGGGTAGATTGTTGTCAGTGAATTTGGCTCGATCACAGATAATGGATGGAGTGGTGTGTAGTTCGATTTCGATTAAGGGATCGCTGGGATCGCCGATATCTGTATCAGCTCAGATGGTTGGACGTATGATGTTGAATACGTTTGATTGGAATGCACAGTTGAGCGTGTTTGATACAGCGGTTGGGAACTTGCCGATGTTTAAGGATTGTATTTTTCAGCTGGACATGAACGGAACGACGTTGACACCGAAGATTGATTCGTTTGAGTTGACGATGAAGAACTCAGTGCAGCCGAGATATTATGGATCGAAGTGGCCGTATGAGTTTAGACTGGGTGAGTTTGTTGGTAGTATGACAGTGACGTTGCCGATTCAGGATGATCCGTATTTGGAGTGCTGGAAGGATTCAGCTGTTAATGCTGAGAAGTGGATGACGTTATGGCTGTTTGCGTATCCGTTGGGTGTTTGGACGAGCGTTGCAACATTTTCGATGACAGGTGTTGTTGAGACAGTAGAAGAGATTGAGTCGGGGGGAGAGATTATGAGTCGAATAGTGATGAAGTTGATTAAGACTGGAGCAAACAGTCCGATGCATGTGGTGTTGTACGATAACGTGAATAGAGGAATACCTTAGGAGGAAATGATGGCAAAAGCTTTGGACATGAAACCGTTTGAGTATGTGCTTGAGTCAGACAGAGGATTGACGTCGGATAAGCAGACTGTGTTTGTTCTGCGTCGTCGAACTGTCGGAGAGGTCAACGCTGATTCAGCTGCACAGCTTCGTAGATTTGCACTTCGTACGTCGAAGACAGAATCGACTGCGAAGATAGGCGATGCTTTGACTCAGCAGCAGGCCGAGACGTTTGCGAGCGTCGTGCAAGAAGTTCGGAATTTAGTGGTTCCTGATTCAGCTCCGAACGGATTTTGTGAACGGTACAAGGACAAGTTTCAGAAATGTCCAGATGGAGAAGGATTGCTGATCGATGTGACGAAGGAACGGTCAGTGATTCAGGACATCTTTTTCGTTTTGCATTCAGACGACTCTGCGGAAGTGCTTGCGGAAGCGGACAGGAAAGGCTCGTTGAGTGAAGACGCAAAAAACTGATTGCGCTTCTGACGTACTATAGTTTATGGCGATCGAAGCAGTCCCCGTCAGTCAGACGGGGACTCGATTGCGAGTACTGTCAGAAGCTTGGACTGGCAGAAGAAGAAGGACGACACTGTTTTATGATCAGTCCTGACAAGGTCAAGGTTAAGTTTCCGATGGTGGATGAGGCTGGACGGACGACGAATGACTCAGAAGAGATGGACGTTGATCGCGACGAGTTTGTTGCAGAACTGTCGAAGATTTGTCGAGTCCGGACAGAGAATCCGTTTCGTTTGATGTTGCAGTGGTTTGGTGGAGGACAAGGACGCGCTTATATCTGTCCGATTTCGGTCGTTGAAGAAGAGCATACGAAGATAGTGATATTGGCAGATAGGTGTGAGACGTATCATAGTTTGCCGTCGGAAGGGGCATTGAGTGATCAGGACAATGTTTTGATGCAGGCGTTTGACGTTTTCAGAAAGACTCGAGCGGAGTACGAAGCTGAGAGGCTGGACGAGATGAGGAGAGGCAATGGCTCTTAATGCGGTTGAGCGGCGGGTTGCGTTGGTTTTAGGGGTCGACGCAAAGGAGTTTGAGAAGGGGATTCAGCAGGCATCGAAAGAGATTACGAAGATGTCGGAGACAGCGTATGCGGCGACGAAGAAAGCTACGTTAGCATTGTTTGGTACGGGGGGATTGTTTGCGATGGTCGGGAAGTCAGCCGTTCAGGCGAATATGGAGATTGCCGGATTGCAAAGAAGTCTGCAGATGCTGTATGGTTCGACGGAGAAAGCAGCGTCGAGAATGAAGGTATTTCATGAGATGGCGTTGACAACGCCGTTTTCGATGCAAGAGTTAGTGCAGGCTCAGGTGGCCATGGATCATTTTGGACTATCGTTTGAGAAGTGGTTTCCGTTGTTGGGTGATTGGGCGACAGGGACGAAGATACTCGGTACGGATATGTTGAGTTTGATCGAAGCGATGGCTCGATTAGAGCAGGGTGGGGCAGGCGCAAACAGAGCGTTTATGACGTTTATGCGATCGGGTTTGTCGAAGAAGGTATTAGCCGAATATGGCGTGGCTTTTGATGAAGTGAATATGAAGTTGATGTCAAGTGCAGAGACGGCGATGGAAGGGATTGTGCGTGCGGTGAAGGACAAGTTTGGTGGATCGATGGCGATTGCTGAGGACAGCTTTGGAGATACGATACACGATATCCGTGAGCTTTGGCGTCAGACAGAAGCTGAATTTGCAAAGCCTCTGATGGTAGTATTGCGCCGAGATATAGAGTCGTTATATACATGGCTGAAAGATGCAAAGATGTCAGGCGAGTTTGATAAGATTGGGGAGGCGTTGGTTCGTCTGTACGAGAACGCAAAGAAGTTTGGGGAGGTGTTGGTTAAGCTTGGCGAAAAGCTTTTGGCTTTGATGGACTGGTTTGACCGGACGGTGGGTGTCGAGAATGTCTTTCTTGTTATGATATTTGCAACGGCCGCATTGAAGGTAGCTGAGCTGATTGTTCAGCTGAACAGTTTGGTAACGATGATTGAAGGCAGCGTCATTTTGAAGTCGCTGTTTACGAAGATGGGAGGGGCGTATGGAGTAGGATTTGCGTTAGGTACTGCTGGAGGTGCAGCGGCGGCGGCATACGTCGCGGTTAAGATGCAGAAAGATTTGTCCGAGCACGGGTATGCTGTGGGTTCACCACGTGGGGCGATAAAGGCTCCAGATGTTAGTGGAATGGATCTGTACGCAGGAATGAGTAAAGAATATGAGAAGTTGTACTCGGCGCAAGAGATATTAGAAGGGCTGTACGGAAAGCAAGAAGAGGGCAGGACTGGGAAGGGGGATAAAGCCGAAAAGTATACGGCCGATGCAATGAAAGCCATTGAGACGATGAAGTGGGAGTGGGACGGGTATAATCAGTATAGGCAGGAACAGATTCAGAAAGAAGTTGGGATGTTGGAGGGATCGAATGAAGTCAAGCTCGCGTATGAAAGATATTTGCAAGAGCAGCTGTGGGCTGAGAGAGAAGAGTGGTTAGCGAAAGGGCAGACGGCACAGCAGTATTGGGAACAGTTGGGTGTGGATGATTATACGAGGACAGCAGCCGTACGCGTGGACGTAACGAGAAATATGTACGCTGAGATGCAGGATGCAGCAGAAGCTGGGTATATGGGGATGTCGAATAGATCGGCCGATTGGTATCACAGATCAGAGAAGAACGCGAAGCTGGTGGCACGGGTTGTGGCGTCAGCGTACGGGATTATGAAGACTGAGTCACAGAAGTGGGCGCAGGGTGAGATTAGTCTTCGCCAGCTTGTTAGCAATTCGATTATTAAGCTGGTGATGGATGAGATAGCTGCTGAGATGGAAGCAAAGGGACTGAAAGCTGTCGCTGACGCAGTCGCGGCAGCTGCTGCAGGACGTTGGTCAGCTGCTGCAGGATTTGCAAAAGCTGCCGCGCTGTATGGCGCAGGCGTCGGAATTGTTACTGGATTGGGAGAGAAGTGGACGGCCTCGAATAATGAGGTGTCGTCTGTTGGGATGTCAGACGGTGGGGCGTCTGTTGGTTCGACTTCGAAGGCGATAGAGAACCAAGGTACGACGATATCTGGACAGAAGCTGTACGTGACGATAGCACCGGCGATTTCGATTACGGGAGAGACGATATTGATTGGAACGTCAAGTGTTGCAGAGCTACGAGAAACGATAGGTCGGGTGGCCGTCGAAGCCGTAAAGGATTCTCTCTCGACAGGAGAGCTGCAGATAGCATGACGCAACTATACTCGGACAGCAGAAGATCATTCGACTACGACGGTGCCAGAGGCCGAATTTTGCGAATTACAAGGGGTACCTCGTGGGAATAACGTTGTTGTCAGACGCGTTCTTGAGACTATCTGTGTGGCATCCCGTATTTAACGGTGGGTTTGGAAAGCCCGTTTTTGGCATTCGGCTTCCGATAACGTCGACGAGTTATGAGGGCGGAACTGGAACGACAGTTGTGAATATATCTGGAACTGTTGATATGCGGTCGTTGATGCCTCGAATGGTTCCGACCGACATGACGATTCGAAAGTTAGCTGTGTTTGAAAATGCGGCAGGACAGAAAGAGGAGCATGAGATTGTAGGTTGCTATGGGGGAACGGTGTGGGCGTTGAAAGTTGTAGGGCAGTTGGCATATACCAGCCCAACGTATATGACTGTTTTGTCAACGACTTGGCCAGAAGGATGGGCGTGCAGTTCGTCGACGGGATATGGATTGTTTTTTGATCGGTTACTTGGATCGGGTTATAGACGAGATGGACTGAAGATTGCGTCGACGAATGCAACGTTGGTCACGCTGTCGCAGACTTTGAGTGAGTTTATTCGAAACATAACGTACAGAGCGTCGTTCTTTTATCGAGTTGCATCGACGCTATCGACGCCAGTTGTCGTGACGTTTAAGACAGGATCGTTAGCGTTGAGAACGCTGAGTTTGAGTGAGACGACAGGGAATGCGTGGTTGCAGGTTGATACAGAGTTTACGCCGTTGACATCGTCGATGACTTCGTCGATAGTGATATCGAAAGAAGGCTCGATACCGATTACGACGCCGCTGTGCATTTCGGATTTGGTGATACGACATGCATTTGGAACTTCGACAGAATTGACGTATATGGAAGTAGATGCGCATCCGTCAAGAATAAGCATGTCGTACAGTAATCAGGAAAAGCCGATTGAGCGATCGACCGGATTGGTGTCGATCAGAAAAGAGTTTAGGGGGCACGATAGAAAGCGTGCAGTAAACGTCTCGTATGATTCTTTGTCAGAAACGACGGTGAATAATCTGCTGATATTGCTGGACTGGCAGGACAGAGGAAATATGCTTGTGTTCGAAGCGCCGTATTATGAGTTGTTGCCATGGATGGTTGGGTACTTGTCTGTTTCGTTTCGTAGAAGCAGCAAGAACTTGTCGTTGTTTGATGTCGATATGACGTTTGTGGAGGTGTGATGTCGTTAGGTGATTCGTGGAAGTTAGGAGTGTGGCATCCGTTCCCGAATCCGCATTTTGAGCAGCGGGATCGAATTGCGTCGTCGTTAGGCGCGTTGTTTTCGTCAGGTAATATCGTTCAGCTGAAGTCGACAGAAGCGAACTTTCAGTATCATGTACGAGTAGGAGATTATGTCCGAATCGGAGCGTCGACAGGTTCGACGTGTGAGGGATCGGTGCAGTACTTCAAAGTGATTGGGATAGACGCAGGGAATAGAAGGCTGACGTTGGATCAGAATATAGCCAGCGGGACGTTTTTTAATTTGGGCGACCCGATTATGGCTTGGGCGTCGGCTGTGCCTGCTGGATGGCTGAAGACGAGTACGTCGTATTGGGAGACGTTGGGGATACAGAATGTTGGATTGTTGTCGCCGTATCCGTTTGGTACGAATGCGTGGAGATTGTCTGCTCCGTCGGCGACGCAGAATGTTGGATCGATAGCCGCATCGACGATTGAGTATCTGTTGTCGGGGGTTGTGTATTATGGAGCAGCAATATATAAGGCGTCGTCGATTGTGTCAGTTGAGTTTGCGTGGTATGACAATGCTGGGTATAAGATGTTGTCGCTGTATCCAACGACACAAAGCGTTTGGACGGAGGTTGCAGGAGTGTCGGCAGCAGCGACGATTGATTATTGGTATTCGTATCCGCAGGTGAAGATACTCAGAGTGGCGGGTGACACGTCGTCGAATTTATATGTGAAGACGATGATTTTGATGCATGCGACAGGCACGTCGCAGCAAGCGTTTGGGGTGTATATTTTGTCGTCGAAGCCAGACAGTATTGATCAGTATAAGATTGGGATGGACGTTAAGGATACGAAGACGATAGAGGGATCGAAGATTGTTGTTCGACGACGAGTAACGAATAGCTTGAAGACGTCAATTTCGGCGGCGTTCTCGAAGATTTTGCCAGCCGAGTTTGATGACTTGACTGCGTTGTTGGAGTGGCAGAGTAAAGGGGCGATGATTTGTTTGAATCCGTATTTGACGTCGGTGCCGAGATGGATGATTGGGGTGGCTGAGATTCGGAATGTGTCAAGAGATACAGAAACTGGAAGGATGAGCTTTACGTTCATGTTTGAGGAGAAAGTGTGACGTACCTTGAAGAGCTACTGGTTCGACATTTGAACTGTGGAGCGGTAACGTATTCAGTTGTGCTGTCTGTTCGGGACGATAATGGCAATTGGGTGAACTTTGCCGAGATGACGAGACACAGTTCGGTGTCAGGGATTGACAGGTTGGTGGATGTGGGGTCGATTACGATTACAGTAGAGAAGTCGATGGACGTGCTTAGTGGCAGTGTTCAGTCGGTGCGTCTGGATAATTCAGACGGGTTGTTTGATAGACCGTTGCCAGCGATGAGATCGTTTGTTGTTGGAAGTACGGCAGCTTCGTTTAGCAAGTCGAAGTCGTCGAGTGAGTCTGTGTTGATTGGGAAGTGGTGTCAGATATCAGTAGTGTTTTCGATAGAGGGTGTGAATTATACGACTGACTCGGGATTTGATTCGAACATAGAGTATGTCGTTGGAACGTTTGTGATTCAAGACGTTGAGACTGATGAGACGTCGAACGTAGCAACGTGGAAACTGGCTGGATTGCAGACGGAGCTAATTGACGCGGACGCAGAGAAGATTCGATGTGGTAATAGTTGGTACTTGAATCGTTCAGCTGCGTTTTTGATATCAGAGTTAGTGAAGGAGAAGTTTAGCCGAACGTCGTCGAACTCGTTGGTGGTGGGTTCACAAGTACAGAACAGACCGATTGTTTCGACGATTGATGGGAGTATGGTCAGTGCAGTATTAGGTCGGCCGCCAGACTATGATTCAGGAAGTAAGTCGTGGCGGGATGATGGCTTTGTAACGCGCGCGTTATGCTATCGAGCAGGATATGTATATGCCGGATGCGATGGGGAGATATGGAAGTACTATCCGTTGACAGATTCGTGGTCAGCCGTGGATCGAACGACGATAACGAATGTACTGGCGGGAGCGAAAGTTCGATTTATGGCGTTGTCAGAGACAGGTAACGACGCGATATACGGAGTGGCGATTCCAGATACGACGACTGCGTCGTCGAAGATGAATAAGCATTCAGCAGTGTTTTTTAAGATAACCAGTGGGGACAGTGTTCAGATGGTCGGGGCAGTGCTTGAAGGAGCGTTTGTTGGAGCGCAGTCAGTTAGGATGGGCGTTCGAATGGCTCCGTTTGGGGCTCCGTATTATGCAGTTGTTATTGGGCAGTACGCGAATGCGTATAAGAGTGGTGAGAATTTGTCTGTTCCGTTTGTACAGTCGGTGATTATAGATCACAGTAATGAATTCGCAACGATGTCGGGGGTGTTTGAAGAGGTCGTTGATAAGGATACGACAGAGGGGGACGCAGAGATTTGGACGCAAGCTCCAGATGATCCGGTAATAGATTTATCGTCGACGTTGCCGTTTAGAAAGACGTTTGATAGAACGTTTTATGCATTGGATGTGACGGAACAGAGTGTTGCGTCAAGACGATTGCTGGGATGCTGGTTTAGTTGGGGGCAGTCGCCGATGTTTGTTCTGCAAGGAGTATACTTGCACGGAGTGTATGTTTCGCATGGGTCGTTGTCAGTTGGACTGTACTCGATGAGCATGGAAAGTGCGGCGTTGGTGACAGTGACGATGGCGACTGCTGCGTCGACGATACAGAAGATACCGGTGTGCGTTGGAAAGCAGGATACAGCGATTTCGTCGAGTTTCTATGTAGGCGTAATGGTTTGGCATGAGGCGTATGATTCGACGACGATTTCGGAGTCGTGGATTGAGAGATATCAGTCGGGCACGTTGGCCTTGTTTTCGACGTATAAGCCGATGACAGGTTCTGCAAATGATGATCAGTACTGGTCGTTTGTGGATATTTTGGTGACGTCTGGCACGACGTTTGCAATTTTGTATAATCGAAAGACACAGCTATATGCGCTGGTACGAAATGTATTGGTGAATACGTTTTCGAGCATGACGTTTATCATGAAGACAACGAAAGTGCTTAGGAATTTGACGTACGTCGGGGAGAGTGCAACGCCTGAGGATAATTGGATTATTTGGTTTGAGCAGGGTGGCCGGGTTTACAAGACGCAGAACATAAAGACAGGAACTGCATATAGCATTGTGTTGGGTGATCAAGACGTTGTGGTTACGAATGAAGCGGGCATGGTATCGAATTTTGTGTGGGTGCCACAGACTTCGGCGTCGAATCCGACTGGAGATATGATGTTGTTTGGGGTGTCTGCACCGCAGTTCGATCCGTATTTGTACGCGTCGTATCCTGACGGGAAGTATCAAATGTTCCGGATTTCGAACGCTTTTGCAAGTAGAGTAGAGTGTGCAGATTTTACGGACATGTCAGTTTGGGATGCAGTGAAGAAGATTGCACAGGCCTTGCGATATGTCGCAGGGGTGAATGAGTATGGCAGCTTTTTCTTTGTCCCGAGAGTGATTACGACATCTGGAACGGTCGATTTTGTGATTGGCGAGATGAGAGATTCAGTGACGTCGATTGTTCCGTTATCGATTAAGAAGACACGTGGACGCGATAGCGTATATAATGTAGTCAAGATTACGCCCGGAATGGTTGTGGTAAATGCAGCAGAGTCTGTTTTGACGTTAGTCCCGAGAGAAGAAGATCCGGCGACAGAGCTGGGCGCGACAGTTGATACGAAGGTGGATAAGACGTCGTTGGGGTTTGCACCGTTTACGATAGAGAAGAAAGATGGATTGGCTAAGACTGTTGTAGCTGTCTGTGTTCAGGATGCGCCTGTGCTGAAGAAGTATCAGGAAACTGCAAATGAGACAACGAAAGTAGTGCAGCGTCGAAGGTACGTGGAAAGAACGGGTGTGAATACGTTGCCGTTGTTTAGATATGCAGTCACGTATAAGGAGATTGAGGTCTATCTTGCACGGGAGTATTTGTCTGGAACGACGTTGTATGTGAATTCAGTGTACAGTATGGAAGATTTGAGGACTTCGATTGAGATTGGAGATATTGTTGCTGTAGATGATCCGACGACTGGAGCGAGAATTTACAGGGCGATTACTGGAGTTAATAGAGAGTTGACGACCTTGACTGTGGCGTCGGATGTTGGAGTTACGTTGCCACAGAAGACGACGTTGCTTGTCTTGAAGAAGGCTTCGACGACTTCGAATGCTTCGACGGGTGGTTCAGCTTGGTCAGACGACGGGATAACGACGATAACTGCATCGACGAGAGTGGACGCGACGACGGTACGCTTGACGTTGAGTCGGACTGATGTGGTGTCGGTGGATACGATGGTTGAGTCGACTGGTCAGCGCGGATTGTTTTGTCGTGTGTCTAAGATAGAGCCAGCCGGAACAGTGTTGATAGAACATACGACGTCGACTTTGCCGTCGGGTGATTTGTTGGCGTACTTTTGCCCGAGATATTTTGATGTGTCGTACCAGATAGGAACGTCGAACGTGTTCTGTATGTTTACGACTCCGTCGGGTGAAGCCGGTGTGGATTACACGAACAAGTTTAGGATAGGCGACTGTCTGAAGATCACAAGTTTAGGGACGACAGCTGAAGAGGATTCGAGCTCGACGAAGTTTGCCGTTGACGTAACGTCGATTGGAAAGAATGGCAGACGTGAGTATGGCGAAGTCACGAATGAGTTTATGTCGGCTGGGATGGCGCGTGAGCTGTCTCGGTTGATTATCGAAGAGAATAAAGACCCGAAGTATGAGTTTGATGTTACAGTTCCGATAGCTCCGTTTCTCCGAATTTTGAATTCAGACGGTACACTATGCCGTTATGATGTGGTCTCGCAACGACTTCTGCCGATGGCGCAGAATTGCGCGGTTCGTTGCACGGCTCAAGAAATAAGCCACGATTTGAAAAATGGTACGACTCGACTGAAGCTTAGAGCTACGACGGCATATTGACAATTATATTTTGGTCATGATACGCTTTCGAATGGGAAACGCTTGGACGGATTTGAGTTGGTCTGACGAGTCTGAACGTGCGTGTGTTCAGAAGTTGATGACTGTCTCGTTTACGGCATTTGATCAGAGAACAGGATTGTTTAGAGTTAGAGAGAAACGGTTCTTAGAAATGCTAAGGAATAAGTCTGGGGGTAGAATACCGTCAGGGTTGGTGCGACGACTTTTGCAAGAGACGACGTGTACGGTGACGGGAGAGTTTGTAGGTAGCTCAGATAGACCTAAGATAAATATGACTTATATAGGACATGAACTGAGATCGCATCAGTCTGAGGCAGTAGAGCAATGTTTGAAGATGAATCGTGGAATTGTTTGGCATCCGACTGGAGCTGGGAAGACAGTCACGTTTTCGAATCTGATTGTGCGAATAGGTGAACGCGCATTGGTTCTTGTACCGAATCGACTGTTGCTTAAGCAGACGTATGAGGTTTTATGTAAGAGTGTGTTTGGAGCAACGATAGGGAGATGCGGTGACGGAAGATTTGAGATTGACAGAGACGTGGTCGTTGCGACAGCAGCTATGCTACACGCAAGAATGGATCGGGCTCAAGACGAGTTGCAGAAGTTTGGTGTGTTGATAATAGATGAAAGCCATCATTTGAATGAGGCTGCGATGATTACGCCGTGGGTAGGCGGGAATACGTGGTATCGGATTGCGATGTCGATGGATGCAAGACGTAGGTTTGCGTTTACGGGAACGGTGCCGTCTGAAGGAACAGTTCATCGGATGGCGATAGAAGGGATTACGGATAGAGTGATTCATTCGATTTTGCCGACGGAGTTGATGGACGGAAGCGTGTTGTCTGGCTTGTCGATTGTGTGGATAAAGATTCCGAGAAGAGAGCGATTGTTCGAGTGGGATAAGATTAAGAGTCGGATGGTTAGAGATGTGGAAAGAAATGCTTTGATCGTTGAGAAGGCGTTGGAGTATCAGGAGCAGGGCAGGTCTGTTTTAGTGTTTGTCGATCGAATTGAGCATGGAGAGTTGTTGGCGTCGATGATACAGAACTCCGTTTTTGTCAGGGGAGAGACAGATACTGTTGGACGCGATGAGGCTGTTAAGGCGCTGTCGTCGAAAGATAAGGTCGTGATTGGAACGATTTTTGGAGAAGGATTCGATTTGCCGAATCTGGATGTTGCAATAAATGCCTGTGGTGGAAGATCAGCAGTTAAGGTGATACAGCAATGTGGACGCGTTGTTCGGGCTGCTGTGGACAAGGTAGAGGGCGTGCTTGTCGACTGTCTCGATTCAGATGGAGGGGGAATTTTGAGTCGACAGAGTACGGAACGTAAGAGACTGTACCGGAAGTACTTTGGGGAAGTATTCAAGGAAGCAGGAAAATGAGTAGTTTTTTGGCTCGTGGTAATTATATTGATGACGAGCTCAGTTCAGGAAGGAGAAACGAAATGAACGAGAAGTTACAAGCAGCGATTGCGAAGTCAGAAGATATCGATTCGCGATCAGAAGACAGTTTGGTGAATCCGACTACGATTAGCGTGATTCCACGTGAGTCAGGGCACAAGTTGGATATTGAGTTTGGGGGTCGTCGAGTGGCAGTTACGCATGAGAGGATGCTGCGCGCAGTGTCGGGGCATGCGGAGGTGCCGTTTGCGTACCTGGAAAAGTTGCTGAATCGTGATCCAGAACTGGCTGCGCGGAATCTGGAATCAGGATTCAGAGAGCGCGTATCGGATACGTTGGTTCGGATATATACAGATTCGTCTGGAGAAGAGACTCTTAGAGGAATTCGGACGGAGACCTATTTGCCGATTTCGAGTACGCTGGTGCTTCGTCGAGTTGATGAACTGTTCGGAAATGACGGGGGTGTCTCGATTGAGCACGTTGCGCTCGATCAGTTTGGAATGCGGGTGACTGGCCGGACGAAGCGTGATGGAACAGAAACAGTCGGATCGCTGTTTCCGGGGTTTGCCGTTGGCAATGATGAGACAGGGGGTATGGCTCTTGAAGCTTCGATTCGTTTGTTCCGGCTGGCCTGTACGAATGGACTCGTTTTGCCGGCTGGGGAAGGGTTTGGGTATAGGAAGGTGCATGCGGGAAAGTCGTCGCAGCAGGAAATCGTCGAACGTTTGTTTGGGGTTGGAACGTTCGATTTCGGAAATCAGCTTAAGAATGCGATGCCCAGAATCGATCGAGCGTTGAAATGTAAGGTCGACTTCAACAGTTTCGCACACGGCGTTCGCAGACGCGGGATGGTGACGTCAGATGAGCTTGGGCAGTGGGTCGACGCATATGATCACGAAGTGTCGGAAGGTGTTGGTCGTCCGATGGAAGCATTGCAGAATACGTTGTGGGGATCGGTGAACGGATTGACTCGGACGGCGCGAGATACGCGAGACTACGGACGCGCGGCAGTGCTGGAGAGAACGGCGGGTGCGCTGTTGAGTCTGTCTGATAGACAAGTTGAGACGATGGCTTCGCTTGGTCGTGCATACATTCACGAGGTTCAGACGGCGGGTGGAAAGCGTGCTGAGAATTTGAGACTCGCTTTGTCGACGGGATTGAATTGATATCGAGATACGCGGCTGAGCGAGCAGTGCGGCGCTCGTTCGATCAGTGGATGAACGAGATAAAAGGCGACCTTGTGAAGAACAAGGTCGTCTCGTCGGAGGCGGCTGCGATTCGATTTGTGAAGAGGGTTGTAGGGATCAAGCAACGAAAGCTGAGAGTGCCTAAAGTAGTGGAGTAAGATCGCCGTTGGACAAGACTGTGCGTACGTTGATCGTCGGGTTTATTATGGCGATGGACGGACAGAAAGTACCAGAACAGAAGATCGCTTTGCTTGTCGAGACGCTTGGGATTAGCAAGGCTCAGCTTGACAGGTTCCTTGCTAAGCTATCGAAATTGGGGGCGTGTAGAGTCAGACTGAACTCGAAGAACGCGTACGTAGTTGACAAGGTAGATGTGAAACGCGCAATGATTTCGGTTGATCAGCAGGAACGAAATTGTGATGGAACGACGAAGGCAAGTAATGAGTTATCTGAAGAAGTCCAAGAATTCAAGATATATTCTCTGAACTATGTACGTATCTACTCTTATTTTAGAAGAGATAGAATTAGCAGCTCGTTCGATACGTCGATTTCGCTGGGTGCACGGCTCGCGGCATTGGTCGTGAAATCGCCGAAGTCCGCAAGACGTACAGGTGGGATGCTGTTGACCAGTACAGAGCTAAAGATGTTAGATTGGCTCAAGACGAAGATGACTGAGGCGCAAATTATATTAGACACAGGATGGAGAGAGAAGCAGATTTCGCCGTTGTTGAAACTGGCGAAAGTAGCTACGTTGACAGAGATTCAGAATTGTTGGGATTGGGGACTGGAAGATGCTTGGTGGAAGACAAAGATGCCGAGAAGTTTTTCGACGCTGTTGAAGCTTTGGAATCAGTATCAGTTTGCGAGGAAAAGTCGTGGACGAACAGAGACGCCGGATGTTGCTCGAACGACACAGACAGCAATTGAAAAGTGGGCTAATAGCTAATGCTTGCATACCGCCAAGGTTCAGCTCGTTTGAGCTGAAAGATTTGACTGACGTTAGCGGTCGGGTGTTGAAGGCCTGCTCGCAGTTTGCATTGACATTCAGTACAGATTCGTTAGGTGGGCTGTATTTGTGGTCAGCTCCGTCGGATACGGCAACAGGGGTTGGAACAGGGAAGACTGGATTAGCAATTGGCTTGATGCGCTTGTTAATCAGCTTAGGCGCGATCGAGCGCGATTGTCTGTTTGTTAAGTACGATGAGCTTGTTGCTGCTGGGCGGAAGGCGCACAATGAAGAGTCTGATTACAGAGCGTCGAAGTTAGTGACGCGAATTCTTGAAGCTGATCTGGTGGTGATAGACGAGTTTGGAGCTATGCGAGCGACGGAGTTTTCGACCGAGTTTACTCGGTGGCTCGTCGATCAGCTGTGGCAGAACAAGCAGCATCTGATAGTGACTTCGAACTTCTCGCCAACGCTGATTAAGTCGAAGTTTGCGTACGACGAAGATAGATCAGTGGCAACGACGAACGCGATTGTGTCGAGACTGCATGGATTGTGTCACGTGATAGAAGTTGTAGGACGCGATTACAGATTACGTTAGGAGGTAGTATGCGTTTTTGTGTTGGCTTTGTGCTGGCCGTGGTGCTAATGATCTGGTTGTTGCCGAAGCTCGAGCTTCCGGAACCAGCGGCTGTCAGGGTAGCCGAGTTGCAGCGAGACAGCAGAGTGTTAGTGACGCGTGATTCTGTTGTAGTACCTGATGTTGATGTCGATTCGATTGGCGTTTGGGTTGACCGACCAGCACCCGTCGATGATTTGGCGAGACTGAGCTTGGCGGAGCTTAAAGCTCGACAAGACTCGGTGTTGGCTGAGTATGATCGAATACGACAAATGCAAGAGCGTTTGCTCGTACTACGACTTCAGACGCTGGAACTGGCGTATGCGATACGCTGGCGTGAACAGATAAAGACGGGCGCGGATACGAACAGATAGGGAGTTGAGTGGACGAATACGGTCGGACATCGCCGTGCGATATTCAAGCTGAGATTAGCTTGTTAGGGTCGCTGCTGATTGACAACAGCTACACGACGAAGATTGTGTCGCTGTTGCTCGATAGTGACTTTTATGATGTTCGCCACGTCAAGCTGTTCAGAGCAATCCGACGGTTATGGTCTCAGACGATACCGCAAGACTTGGTCACGGTTACGGACGAGCTTGTTAGAATGGGCGAGCTTGAGAATATAGGTGGCCGTGGCTATCTGATTGAGGTTACGGAAGACGTTTACTCGGCGGCGAATTGTGAGCGGTACGCAGAGATAATTCGAGAGAAAGCTGTTCTGCGTGAAGTGCTTCGGTTGACTGACGGGATGGCTTCGCAGGCTGAGCATCAGACATCGACGCTGGTTGAGCTTTCAGAAACGGCGAAAGAGCTGTATACGCAGATACTCCGCGGGATGGGAAACAGCAATGAGTTGATTATGCCGAGCTCGTTACAGGCTCGTCGAGAGTCTGACATTGCGCAGTATCTGGCAACGCCACGAGTCTTGACTGGATTCCGAATTATTGACAAGCGACTAACGTATGGATACGCGCCGAGAATGATGTCGGCAGTTACTGCGTTTCCGTCGGTGGGAAAGTCGACATGGAAGTCGAATCAGATAATGAATCTGTGCGAAGCTGGCTATGGCGTTTTGTCAGTGGCGACAGAGCAGGGCAGTCTGATTGAGCAGAATCGACTTGACAGTTCGATGCTCCAGATACCGATATTCGATTTGGCCATGATGCGGACGTGGTCGCAACAAGACGAGCGACATGAGCGGCTTCGAAAGAACGCCGAGTACATCGCTTCGAAATGGAAGTACTACTTGCTTGAGTCCTGTTCGATGACCGTCCCGAAGCTTGAGGTAGCAGTCGAGACGTTGCTTGCCAATGGCAAGAAGCTGGATTGGATTGTGCTCGATTTGTTCGATCGTTTTGTCGACGTGGACTTTAGTTCAGCCGGTGGCGTCAAGAGAAAGCTGGTCGAGATTGAGAACATAGCCAAGAATACAGGGACGCATATTACGCTACTGGTTCAACAGCATCGAGTGAACGCCCGAGACAATCCGAACAAGATTCCACGCATCGACGGGATGAAGTGGTCAGGTTCGTTTGAGGAGATGTGTCGTCTGATATTTTTGCTCTGGCGTGAAGGTCGCATGAAAGACACGCCCGACGTTTCGATGGATGTCATTATTGGTAAGCAGTCTGATGGTTACGCGCACGAGGCGTATATGCATCGGCTCGGCTTCGATCCGGAAATCCTTGCTCTGTACGACCTCGACGAAGACGCTGAGCCGCACGTGGTGGACAATTCACCCACGAAGCCTGTACGCTCTCAGCCAGCCTCGCCCCAGACGTTACCAGACGTATCCAGACAATCAACTACGCCCCCAGAAAGCGACATCGCCGACGGCTCCGTTGATTTGGAGGATCTGTTTTGAGGACGTATCAGAATAATTCTTGTAACTCGTTGTCCAGCAACGGTAAAATAGTCGATATTTCTTTGATTTTGAGCTTTACATTGGCACCTGTTTTTCCTATAATATGAATGTGAGAGACACAAATCAACCAGTAACAGAGGACAGGAGAAACACAATGAGAGAGAAGAGGTTTTATTTGGATCAGATCGTTGAGATCGTCGCCCCGTCGTCGCCCGGTCGTAAGCCTGCATACGTCGGGAAGTTGGGTCTCGTGGTTGGGATTAAAGTATCGCCGCCACCAGTGGTATACTCAGTAAAGGTCAAGAATCACAGTCGCGAAATCAAGTGCAGAGCATTTCAGCTCAGCGAGTTCAACGAAGCGTAATAAGAGAAACAGAGAAGGAGAAACACAATGCCAGTTAGTTTGAACCAAGATGGACTTAAGCCGCAAGAGGCTCGGTATCAGCCGAAGAAGGGCGACCGCGTAATAATCAGCTGGACGGGGGCTCTCAGAGAGAATCGTTGGATGCAGGGAAAGATCGGGACGGTGGTCAAGGTTACACGCAGCGTAGTGGATTTCGTAGATGTTAAGCTGGACAACGGCGAGATCCTTGAAGTCGTGGACTCGTGGGTATCAAAGGTTAAGTAAGAGAAACAGGAGAAGGAGAAACACAATGAGCTACAAAGAAAACGATCTGGTTCGGACGAACGAAGGCCAGTTGGCCATTGTTTACAAGAGACACAAAGCTGAGTCGAAAGTGCTCGACCAGTGGTTCGAGATTCTCGATAAAGAGCGGAAGGGCTGGTTCTATATAGTCTGGCATCTAACGCAGACGGCGGGTATCGTACCAGCAGTGTTCGCTGAGTCAGAGCTGAGTCTGGTAGCAAAGCTGAACGTACCGCAGTTCAAGGTCGGCCAGACGGTACGCGTCAACGATCTCGGCGTGGATTTGAGTGAGCGTTACAAGGCTTTGGCTGGCAGCGTAGGGACAGTGGTCAAGGTTTGGACGATGCAGATATTCGTGGTCATCGACGGTCGGGAAGAAATTATTCCGATCTGGTTCGCGGATTTGGTATAAGAGAAACATAGAAGGAGAAACACAATGAGAAGAAGAAGTTATCAGTACGGCAGGCCGGTGCACAGCCAGCAGGAGATCAGAGATTTTCGCATCAAGTTAAACAACGTGTTTAAAGCAGTCCGGAAGCAAGGATTCGTAGCGAGACAGAACTTCTCTTGCTGCGGTGGCTGCGCTTCGTATGAGCTTGGTCAGTACCTGAAAGAGCATCCAGATAATCGGGGTGCGATATACTACCATAGACAGGACGCCGAGCGTATCAACGATACGCTTCAAGTTTATATTGGCTTCGTCGTTGCTCAGCCAGACGGAGTTTCAGACGAGCAGCAGGATGCTGAGGCAGTCGCTCTTGGACAGTTGATCGTAGACTCTGCACGCGCTGCCGGTCTCTTTGTTGAGTGGGACGGTACGTCGGGACATCGGCCTTGTCTCTCGTACGAAGGGAAGAAGCAGGAAATCAGAATCACGATCGAGCTTGAGTCTGGCATGGTAGTCCACGTGGAAGAGCGGACGCTGGATGAGCAGGAGCTTGCGACACGCCTCGCTGAGCTTCGTGCTCAGCACCCAGAATCAACCTATACGATCACGGTTGAGACGATCCTAACGTTTGAGGCGTAGCATGGCAATGATAACAGTTCAGATAACAGACGAGCGTAGTGCGGTGGTAATTCACCCACGTGGCCGGAAATCGTTCAATGCTATCAGCCTGAGACGGCTGAATCCGTCGATTAGCCGGTGGCTCTGGAGGGAATATGCGATTACAGAGCCGACGTATCTTGATGCGCTCAAGCCGGTGGATGAGCGTAGACTGCGTGCTCAGCTGGAGGTGCCAGATGGCGAAGCGTGAGGAAGCAGGAGTTCCGATATACATGACATCGGCGAAGGAGTCGTGTAAGTTTTTCTGTGGGAGCAAGCGTAGTGAGACATACCGTTGCGAACATGCAGTTGTCGTGATGGAGTACAAGTTCGGTAAGTTGGTTCCGATGAAGGATGGGACGCGATCAGTTCGCGTCCCTCGCTATATGAGAGCCTGTGGTAATTGTCAGCTATTTGCAAGGAGAGAAGCATGAGAGAACAAGCGCAAGAGACGGTATTGCTCGAAGGGCTTTGGAAAAAGCTCGGTGGCGCGAGTGGGGCATTTACATGCCACACGTCGGCGCTGTATACGCGTGAGGATATTGTTCAGCAGGCGCGGATCGGCCTGCTACGAGCGATACGTGAGTTCGATTCGTCGAAGAAGACGAAGACAGGACGTGATGTGAACTTGGAGTCGTGGTGTATGTTGGTTATGCGATCACACGTTAACGCGTGCCGACATGGAGGAGTTTGGAAGCGCGAGAATACGGTTGCCAACGCTGACTTGAGTCAGTTCGCAAGAGTCGTCGGTCGGGAGTCGTCGTCGTTTGAGACGCTGCTTACGATGGTCGAACGTTCGTTGGCGAAGAGATCGAAGCGGGCACGAGTGGTTTTTGGGATGCGCTACTATTTGCAGCTGACGGATAAACAGATACGAACGCAGCTGAACATCACGCAGGACACGTTGGCGACGCTGCTGGATATAGTTAGGGACGAGATTCGTATTTGTGGGGGTTGGCTTGAGTCAACGACTTGCGCTTAAGTACCGGCCGAGAAGGTTCGCAGAGGTACTGGGTCAAGATCCGACAGTTCGCGTATTGACGGCAGCGTTGCAGACAAGCAGGCTGCCGTCTGCTGTATTGTTGACGGGGATTCGTGGGTGTGGGAAGACGACATTGGCACGGATCGTTGCCAAGTCGTTGAACTGTGAGCATTTGCAAGGAGTTGAACCTTGCTTAGAGTGTCCGTCGTGTAAGTCGATTGACGCAGGAACGTTCTCGTGGGTTAGAGAGATTGACGCTGCGTCGTATCGTGGGATCGATGACGTACGGAAATTGATGGACGTACTGCAGTATGCACCGCCGCCGGGCAGTCGGTTCGTACTGATTATGGACGAGTGTCATCAGCTAACAGATGCCGCGTCGCAGGCGCTACTCAAGTCGTTGGAAGAGCCCCAGCCATGGGCGTACTTTGTCCTTTGTACGACCGAGCCGGAGTCGTTGTTGGATACGATACGAAGTAGGTGTATGAAGTTTTACTTGCGAACGATCGGGACGAAAGAGTTGGGTCAGATTGTGACGTCGATCGTTGGACGTGAAGGGGTAGAGATTGAAGCGTCCGCCTTGTATGCGATTTGTTCGAATGCCGGAGGATCGATACGCGATGCGTTGACGCTGGTTGAGCCTGCGTTGTTGACAGGGACTAAGGTTGTGACTGAGCAGGATGTTCAGTCTGTCTGCAGCTTGGTGAATATCGATTCAGTCGCTGATTTGATGGACTGCGTTGCAGTGCAAGACGTCGCCGGAGTGATTCGACAGGTCGGGCAGTTGCTTCGTTCGGGGTCAGACCCGCAGGAGATTTTTTCAGCCATCGGTCGTTACTGGCATGATCTGGCTTTGATCGTCAATGACTGCTTGTCGTTAGTTGAGTATTCGGACAGGATCAAAGTCCGGATGTTGGATCAGACGCAGCAGCTCGGACGGACGCATACGATGTTCTTGTTGCAGTTTTGGTCAGAGCGATCACGGTCGAAGGTCAGTGATTGGACGTTGACCGCGTATTTGTTGACGTTGTGTGAGATACTAAAGTCGGGTCGTCGTGTGTTAGAAGAGCATGCTGAAGTTGAGTCAATGTTACGTCGGTTTGTTGCAGGTCACGAGGATAGAGTGCAGCTGGAGTGGGATGAGAAGTCAGGGTTGTGGTCGTTGAAGGGAAAAGAAAAGCTGATTAACGTCGTTGTGACTCGCCTCGAAGCGGTCTCTGATTATTATATTACTGTATCAGATGTGAGGAGACTTGGATCGTTTTCGAAACTGACGAGTGAGATAAAGAAGAAGACAGACAAGTGAGCAAGGTAGTCGGATGCGAAAGCCTAAGATAAACTCAGCCGGTAAGGAGTTCCGGACGTACGTCGAACCGGTCGGCAGCCTTGCTGTACTTGTTAATAAGGAGGTAGAGTGAAGATTAGTACTGAGAAGTTTATGGACGCATTTGCAACGTTGAAGTCGTATGCCGAGATGTCCAGTGACTCGTCGACGGGATTTATTCAGTTTAAGCTGGATGGATCGTCGTTGCGGTTGTTGACGATGAACGCGGCGTCGTGTTGTCAGATATCTGGCATCGAGGTCGAAGAAGCTTCGACTGTCCCGTCGTTGTTCAGCATGCGGGTTGAGATGATCGATTCCGTCGTTAAGACGGTTTCGACAGCGAAGCTTGAGTTCGTTCAAGACGTAGAGACGAACAGAATGATCGTCAAGAATGGAGCGACGTACGTATTGAATTACGTGTCATATCCAGAAGAGTCGATCTCGATGGAGTCGTTGGTTTGGACGCCGTTGGCGATTGCCGACGCGTCGCAGTACATTGACAAGATGACGCTGTTTACGGCAGCCGATTCAGGTTCGCCCGCGCTTTGTGGCATCTGTATTGCAAACGGAAATGGATACGCGTTCAATCTGTACGAAGGAATTCGTGTCGAGGGATTCCCGAAGATAGAGGCGGCTCCGTTTGATGCTGATGCTGCGTCAGTGTTTGGATCGTTTAAGAAGGATCAGCTTGTCGAGATTGCGCGCGACGCGGGTAAGATCTATTTTAGACAAGGGTCGATCGTTGTTGCGTCGCGATTGTACGGGGATGAGTATCCGTGGTCGGATGTCGATAGATTGATGGGACAGAGTCCGACGATCGTTTTTGGCGTTCGGATGCTGCAGCTGAAGGCGGCCGTGAACAGATCGGCGATCTTTTTCAAGGATGCGAAGCTTGGCAACGGCCGTGTCCAGATGATGGTCAGCGATGGGGAGGTTCTGTGGTCGGTTCAAAGTCTTGAGCAGAATCAGCGTCTGGAACAGAGGCTCGATTTGCAAGTGGAAGAGGTTCTGGAGCAGCTTCGTCCGCCCGATGGATTGACGTTGCAAGTCAGTCATGGATTCTTGAAGAATCTCGTCAGAGTGTTTTCGGATGAGATTGCGATCGAGTTCAGGATTTCGAAAGGGACAGCGCAGGTGTCGAAGGGATCGACAGTTTGCTTTACGTCAGTTCGTCAGTCGAGTGCGAAGGTGGAAGCATGAGAATGTCTGTGAGGCCGCTTCGAGTGCTCGAAGTCTTTGATTCGATTCAGGGTGAAGGGCTTCATGCAGGACGTCCGACGAAGTTTATACGACTCGCCGGATGCAATTTGAGGTGTTCGTGGTGCGATACAGATTTTGGCCTGTCGTCAGAGGAGAGACCGATACGGCTTGTCGATACGTATGCAGATCTTGATCTGAAGTCGAATCGGGAGAACGGACATTTGTGTATTACAGGTGGAGAGCCGTTGCTGCAGATGGGTGAGATTGCGGAGCTACTTTTAAGTATGATGGTTGACGACGTTCGATACAGCTCGATTACGATTGAGACGAACGGAACACGAAATCCAGTTGGCCTGTTGAATCTTGTGGATCAGCTCAGTGAGAAAGAATTTGGCTGTACGATTTCGGCAGGGATCAGAAGTAAGCTATCGTTTTGTGTCGATTACAAGCTGCCGTCGTCGGGTCAGTGTTCGTCGATGGCTGACTTTGGATTGATTCGTAAGGAGCTTGGATTGAGCGATTGTGTCAAGTTTGTGATCGCAGACGAGCGAGATTTGTCGACCGCGGTTCAGGTTTGTACGGAGCAGAACTGGTTTGTTTGGCCGCGCAGCCAGACGAATGTGTTTTTCAGTCCGGTATTTGGGACGGAAGCAGACGTGAAAGAGTTGTCGTGTAGAATCGTGCGGACGTTGAGAATGGCTCCGACTTGGTCAAACGTTCGACTTGGTCTACAGCTGCACAAGATAATTGGTGTGAAATAGTTGGTACGTAGCAGTCGGTTTGAATTATATTATAGCCTGAGGAGATGAAATGGAACTGACAGTAGAGTTCGGATTCGATGCAGCCCACAGACTGACGCAGGGCAAGAGAGGTAAGTGCCATAGTCTGCACGGGCATCGCTATACGTGTGAGCTGACGATTAAGCAGCGTACGACTGTTCTGTCGAATTCTATGATGGTCGACTTCGGGGCAGTCAAGTCGAAGATTGTCGCCGAGATCGATGAGCGTTTTGACCATGCTACAGTGGTTGGTGAGAACGACTCGAAGTTACTTGAGTTTCTGTCGACGGAGGGATCGAAGTGGACGAAGGTGCCAGGTGACCCGACAGCTGAAGTGATGGCGACAGAGATTCGCTTGATGGTGAAAGAACTTTTGAAGACAGCGATACCAGCTATGATGAATGCGGGTATCAGGATAACGTTATATGAGACGCCGACGTGTAAGGTTACTGTCGGCGAGGAGGAATGATGAGTTCAGCGTTGAACATGACCAGAGAGCAGCTGGAGCAGTATGCTAAGCAAGATCCTGATGGACTGCTTTGGCTTGCTGAGGCTGAGTTTGGATTGAAGGCCGATCCGGAAGTTCTTGCTGCTGATCCAGAAGGCGGTAAGCAGTCCGAGCTGAAGAAGATTATTGACGCTATAGTCGAGAAAGCGGAGGCCGACGGACAGACGGCAGAGCCGGCTGGGGACTCGTCTTCGGATGAGCCGAAGGAAAAGAAGCCGAAGCCGGTGAAAGTCCCGAAGGAAAAGAAGCCGAAGCTATCGAAGGAGCCGCGTGAGTTGAAGCGCGCGCCGTTGGACTCGGTTGTTCCACGCGAGAAAGACGTCGCCAGATGGTCGAAGCATGAGAAGCCGTTTGGCAAGGGAGACAAGCCGAATTTGTACTTGGCTATCTTTGATTTGCTTTCGACAGGAACAGTGCCGTCGGATCCGGCCGGCTTGAAGGCTGCTGTCGTCGAGATGGTGGCCGTGAAGTTTCCTGATCGTAAGTCGGGCGTGGACTACGCGATTTACGATACGTTCAAGTGTATGCGTGAACGTGGTTGGACATGGACGACGGAGGACGGTTGCTACAAGATCAGCAGACTGCCGAATTAGAATCGAACGTCCGGAGTTTGTTGGAGAGTATTGGGGAAGACCCTGATCGTCAGGGTCTTCTTGAAACTCCGGCTCGCGTTGTCCGTGCGTATCGAGAGCTGTATGCAGGATACGGAAATGATTCCGTTCCGGAGCAGCTATGCTCGAGACGTTTTAAGTCGACGGCAGATCAGATGGTCGTGCTGAAAGACATCGAAGTGTTTAGTATGTGCGAGCATCATATGTTGCCGTTTTTTGGCAAGTGTCATGTCGGCTATTTGCCGAATGACTGGGTGATTGGGGTCTCGAAGATTGCTCGACTCGTCAGACATTTTTGTAGTCGGTTACAGATTCAAGAGAGTTTGACTGATCAGATCGCCGAGTCGTTGTATAAGGGGCTTGACTGTTTGGGAGTTGTTGTGATGATTGAGGCGACGCATACGTGTATGATCGGACGCGGCGTTCGAGAGCACGAAGCTACGTTGATCACGTCTTCGTTGAAAGGACGGTTTTTGGATAAGGACTCGACGTTGAAGCAAGAGTTTTTTAGTCTGGTTGGTCGTTGAGATGCAGAAGTTTGATCCGACGTTGCCTGTGGTTGGCCAGACGAAGTACTACTTTGGGAGTCTGTACAGAAAATGGATTCGGATGTCGCCGGAAGTCGACAGACGGTTGCGAACAGAACGAGAAAAGTGGGGTGTGTGCTGGTCGTTTGCGTTTTTTGCGAAGACATTTATGCGGGGAAAGAAGCAGCCGATCATAGACGAGCTGGACGGGGCTTCGATTTTGATGGACTCCGGTGCGTTTTCGGCGAGGACGATAGGATTGACGATTGACATAGGATTGTATACAGAGTTTGTACAAGAGTTCCAGCCGTATGTAGAGAGATTCATTTCGCTCGATGTTGGAGGTGAGCAGTCGTCGGTTAAGAATTACTTGCAGCTTAAGAAGATTGACGAGAGGATTATGCCTGTATGGCATCTTGGTGAAAGCTACAAGACTCTTGAGCTGTATTTGGATAATTGTGATATGGTCGGAATTGGTGGTGCAGCTTGGTTGAAGATCAAGAAGTCTGGAACACGACGAGCTTTGTATCGGTTGTTTAGCGATGACATGAAGTGGAGATATCCGCCGTGGTCGTTTCATGCACTTGGACTTTGTATGTACGACGTCCTGTTTGAAAATCCGTGGTATTCAGTGGATTCGACGCAGCAGTTGTTGGTGGGTCAGACAGGTGGAGTTATGTTGCCGTCGCTCGAAGAGAGTGTCGCGATACGAGATGTGGATACGATTGACGAGAGGGACGGTATTACGTTGGCTGATCTGAAAGCGACGACAGGAAAGAGAATAATGTATAACGTGTTGAGGACGATGGACTTGTTTGACAAGAAAAGAGAGTATGTGCCGACGGATCATGGTATGGCGTTTGCGGGGGATTTTTGAAGATACCTATTTTTCTTGTCCCGACGCATAGGTGCGTTCTGGAGTGTGAGTATTGTGGCATCGTTCGGACGAAGATTGACGAAAGTTGTACGCGCCGTTGGTTGGATGATATAGACAAGCTGGCTTCAGTGGCGTCGTCGTTTAGTATATACGGCGGAGAGCCGTTGTTGTATGCGGGGCTGGATAAGATGCTGGATAAGATAAAGTCGATTGGATTCAGAACGCACGTGTCGACGACGGCTCCGCCGATGCTGATACGTAGGTTGGACACAGGAGTGTTGGATGGTATAAGTGTGTCGATAGATACGATGCGTTTTGATTCGTTGACACGGTGTTCGATAGATTCGGCACAGAAGTCTCGTTGGGGAGTGAGTGCCGTTAAGCGTTTTGGCGATCGGCCGTTGATGCAGAATTTTGTGGGCATTACTGTTACAGACAAGAATGTCGCTGAAGTTAGAGGGATTTTGGATTGGCTGCAAGGGACGAACTTTAGGGTATGTCTGAACTTAGTGCAGGTTGACGACACTAAGACGAAGTCGTTAGCTACGTCAGTCGAGGGAGTTATCGAAGCTGAGAACGACGAGATTGACGCTTTGCTTGAGTATGTAGTTGAGAATATAGATAGGCTGCCGATGGCAGATGACGTCGAATTCTACAAGATGCTAAGAGCGACGGGATCGTTTCGATGCGCCGGACTTGGGGTTAAGTCGCTGTTTGTTGATTCTGATGGACAAGTAGCCGTGTGTATGGACACGTTGGGACGAAAGATTGGAGACGTTGATTCGTTCTTGAGTCAAGATTACAGACGTTATTTTGAAGTTCAGGATGCATGCAGCGGGTGTTCGTGGGGGTGTATGTATACGACGTATAAAGGGCTGACATGGCGATGAGACGGTTGATGAAGGCCGAGATTCTATTTACACGCAGATGTAATCTGCGTTGCGCATATTGTAGCATGGTTAGAGAGAGCTCAGTCGAGATGTCGATTGAGGAGTGGGCGACAGGACTTGACAATTTGAGATCGCTTGGATGCGATTGGATAGCAGTATACGGAGCTGAGCCGATGATCGACGTATCACGGTTGACGTCGTTTGTTAGACTTGTGTCAGCTCGTGGTATTGGCATGACGGTAATTACGAACGGCGTTCTTGCAAAGGATTCAGATTGGGTGAAGCTGGCAGAAGCCGGACTCGATTCAGTGACGATGTCGTATGATGGAGATGACGAACAGTCCGTCGGAGATGGATACGCCAGATCGAAAGGGATCGTGGCGAAAAGAAAGATGTTGCATCTGAAAGAGCTTGGGCTGTTTCGAGATTTGCAGCTGACCATGACGTTGACGAAACAGAATCTGCAGAATCTGGTTCCGTTGATAGAGTGGGCGACGCCGAAGGGTATTTGGGTATCGTTCGACTTTTTGCATTGGAAGCGTGACGATGTTTCAGATTCGAAATGCCCCGATAAGTCAGTGCTTGTAGGACAGACGTTGGACGCTACGGATTATGATAGAGTGGTCGAGCTTGTTAAGCGGTTGAGGGTGTTGAAGGCTGATGGTGCTTTGCTGTTCCAGAACGATGCCGTGTTCGATCGCATTGAGTATAGGTATGACGATTTGGTCGGACTGTCGTGGAAATGTGGGATTCCGGCTTTGGTTTCGGTTGATTGTGACGGGACGATGCGTTGTTGTGATGATATGAAGATGCATGAGACGTGGAACGTCAAGGATCTGACAGTCGAGAGATGGAACAGTTTCGTTGACGCGTGGAAGAGATCGGAGAGGCAATGTAAAGGCTGTTTTTGGACGACGCATATGATGTCAGTTGACATGCTGCAGTCTGATACAGCGCTGGACTATTTTGCGCATAGGGAAACGACGTGAGACGAAAAGTGTTGGTTGTTGATATCGATGGTGTGATTACGATCGATACGTCGGGTTCGTATGCAGCCAGACGGGAAGATGTTCAAGTGATACGGGACTTGACTATGATGAGGAAGAAAGGGTGGCGAGTTGTGTTGTGGACGGCTCGACCAGAATCGGCAAGACGCGTGACAGTGAACTGGCTTAAGGCTAAGTCAGTTCGGTATGAGAAGTTGTTGATGGGGAAGCCGAGAGCTGACGCTTACGTAGATGATAAAGCAATGACGCAACAAGAATTGAGGAGATTAGCAAGATGAAGAAAGTGTTGCTGTATTCAGGCGGGATGGACTCGTTGATTGCATGGCATTATTTGGGCGAGCCACAGTGTATGCATGCCGAGATTGGGAATAGGGGCGGAGAAGTAGAGCGGGCTTTAGCTCGGGTGGCGATGTCTGAGCTTGAGATGAGCATGCTGTTTAGTAGGGTGCTCAAGATGGACAAGTTCGAGGAGTCGGACGCGAATATTCCGATGCGGAATTTGTACTTGTCGATGCTGGCAGTGTCGGAGTTAGTTAGCAAGAGCAAGATTCGAGACGACGAATCAGAGGGCATCGAAGTGTACATGATTTCGCAGTTGGGCGAGACGTCGACGCCAGACAGATCGCAAGAGTTTATGTCGTTGGCGTCGAGTTTGTTGACGATGTTGAATGGTGGATTGCCGATTAAGATTTCGTCGCCGTTTATGAAGATGACGAAAGTCGATATGGTGGAATGGTATGTCAAGAACGTTCAGGACGAGCAAGCGAAGCGCCTTCGTCGTTTGACCGTTGGTTGCTTTAGTCCGATTTGGACGGGCATGAAGGGTGATGTTATTTTGCATTGTGGAGAATGCCCGGCATGCTTCCGTCGGCGGATTGCGTTTGCTGCAAACGACGTTGATAATTCCGGCGAGTACGCTCGGAATGTGCTCGAGTGGAGAGGCGTGCAGAATTATATTGACGTGATGTTGGCGGACAAGGCAGCTGGATATCCGAAGTATGGAGAACGGCGTGTCCGACAGACGCTCGATACGTTGATTAAGCTCGGGATTTCGATCGAGGAAAAGTCTTGATGGTGGTCTGTGGTAAGTGCCCGAATTTGTCGCAGCGACCTGTGCCAGGTCGTGGTAATGTTCGTGCGAAGATAATGCTGGTCGGAGAAGCACCTGGTCGGGAAGAGGATGAGCAGCAGCGACCGTTTATTGGGCAGGCGGGGAAGATTCTTGATGAAGCGTTAGAATCTGCAGGATTGAGTCGATCAGAAGTCTATGTTACGAACGTGGTGAAATGCCGACCGCCGGATAATAGACAGCCAGAAGAAGATGAGGTAGCACAGTGTATGAAGCTACTCAGAAAAGAGATAGCCGTAGTGCACCCGAAGTTGATTGTGCTATTGGGTGCGACTGCGCTGAGGGCGTTTTTTGGTGGGAAGCAGAAGATTACGCAGGTTCGTGGGGACATGATGACGTGGATGCTTGGGGATGAAGAGTTTAGAGTGATGCCGACGTTGCATCCGGCATACGTGCTTCGTAACAGAACGAAGATTGGTGATCTGGTTGTGGACTTGCAGAAAGCGAAGGCCGCTGTATCCGAAGACAGCCGGAAAGGAAAGTACGAGCTGGTTAAGTCAGTGGATCGGTTAGCCGAGCTTGTTGATCGGTTTAAGAAGGCACGCATTTTGGCAGTTGATACTGAGACGACGGGATTGACGTTTTGGAAGGATCGTGTAGTTGGGATTTCGATGACGGATACGGAATACGAGGGTTATTACGTTCCGCTTGAAGTGGCGAGCCCGTTGTTTAAGAATGATCTGGTTGATTTTTGGTCAGATGAAGATAAGCCGAAGGTGATGTCGTTGTTACGGGACGTATTGGGATCGGATGTGCCGAAGGTGGGACATAATCTCAAGTTTGATATTTTGATGCTGCGGGCTGCGTCTATGCCGCTATCAGGTACGTTTTACGACACGATGCTGGCGTTATATTTGCTTGACGAGAATCAGGACAGGTCGAAGTCGAAGTCGTTGAAGAATTACGTTGGGTTGTGGTCGGATTTGCAGGGGTACAAGGATGTCGTTGAAGGGGTGGATAGTTACGCAATGCTCTCGCTGGATGTTTTGTGGGAGTATGGAGCAAAGGATGCTGATGCAGTGATGCGTTTGTTGCGCTATTTGGAACCGAAGATAGAAGCTGAAGAATTGACTTGGATGTGGAATGAGTACGTTCCAGCAGCGCTTGGACTTGTGAGTGAGATTGAGTATCGGGGTATGTGCGTTGATGCTGCTTATGCCAGACAGCAGGCGCAGTTGTTGGAAGCTGAAGTTAGCCAGATGGTGGAAGATTTGCGTCGTTCAGTTGGTGATCCGAAGTTCAATCCGAATTCAGCCGTGCAGGTCAAGCGGATGTTTATGTCGCGGTACGGAATAGAGGTTTCGGATACGACGAAAGAGACGATGGCTTCGTTAGAGTATCCTGAAGCGCAGAAGATTTCGGAGATACGTAAGACGGAGAAGATAATCAGTACGTATTTGACTGGAGTGTTGGAGTTATTGGACGGAAACAGTCGGGTTCATTCAGAATACAATTTGAGTGGCGCTGATACGGGCAGGATTTCGTCGAGCAGTCCGAATCTGCAGAATATTCCGGCGCGTAATCCGAGGTTTTCGAAGCTTGTGAAGAAGATGTTCGTTGCGACGCCGGGATACAGATTGATTGGATATGATTATAGTCAAGCTGAGTTTCGTTTGGCCGCATGGATTTCGCAAGACGCTGAGTTGATTGCAGCGGTTGAGCGGGGAGTGGACTTTCATAAGTATACGGCGTCGATAATATATCAGATACCGGAACAAGAAGTAACGAAAGAGCAGCGGTCGATTGCGAAGAACATGAACTTTGCCATGCTGTATGGAGCCGGAGCGTCGAAGGTAGCTGAGTCAACAGGTTTGTCGGTGGACGAAGCGAAGAAGGTGATGGACACGTTTTTTAGAAGGGCTCCGAAGTTCAAAGAAATGATTGAGGGATTTCATTCGTTTGCGCAGGAGAACGGATACGTTGTTTCGTTGTTAGGCCGTCGTCGTAGATTGCCGATGATCAACGACCGAGAGGATCATGGGAAGAGCTTGCGTCTCGCGGTTAATGCTCCGATTCAGGGAGACGCGTCGGCGTACGCTATTTGTAACGGATGGAAAACGTTTTTGGCCATGAAGAAAGAAGGGATTGAGAGCTATCCGATTAACATAGTTCATGATGCAGTGTATTGGGAGTGTCAGGATTCGGACGAAGTTGCGGAGAGTGCGTCGGTGGTAATGAAAACTGAGGCTGTTGTGCCAGTTGGAAAGATTCGGATCAAGATGGATATTGACCTTTCGCAAGGAAAGGATTTGTCAGAACTATGATACGAAGACCGTTTGTCTATGACCCTGCTCAGTTGGTATGTGACATGGCTCGGTGGTATAACAGAACATTGACGACGAAGCCGGTGATCGTGGTTGGTTTGTTGACAGCTGCATTTCGCATGATGTCCGACTTCGTAGAGACAGCTGGCACGATCGAGCTTGAAGTGGAGTCAGTAGGATTTGTTAAGTCGTCGTCGTATGACGGTGTGAAGCAGATGCCGACGACAGATAGACGATTTGACTTGATGCTGGATACAGATGTTCGTGGCAAGAATGTGGTCGTGCTCGATGTCGTAGCGGATTCAGGTGAGTCGATTGCTCGGACAGTGTCGTCGTTGTTGACGTATCAGCCGAGATCGGTTACGACGATGGTGTTGATTGCAACGCCGAGAGCGAGGAAGAAAGTTTGGCTTGATTATGTCGCTGTCGAGACTACGAACGAGCATCCGTGGTATGTTGGATATGGTCTGGATTTGGATCAGAGACATAGGGAAGAGAATGTTATTTGGGCGTGCCCGGAGGGACAGTGGAAGTAGGCGTGACGATTCCAGACGAACCACGTATGGTGGTTACGTACAGATTGAAGGGACACGAGTTTACTGAAGTACTTGACAAGTTGCTTGGCATTCGTGGGGAACTTGCGGCACAGATGACGATTCAGCAGCTTGAGAAGTTGTATTTGGATTTGGGGTACTACAGATCGACGTTGATGTTTGCCGCGGAAGAAATGACTGAGTACATGCTGGACGAACGGGATGACTGGATTGAGTGGATGGCCGAGAAACGACAAGAGGCTCGTCGGGAATGTCGTCTTGATCGAGTGGCTGCGAAGGGTAAGAAGGTCACGCTTGAAGGCCTGACGATGCAAGAGTTGGAAGACTGGATCGTTGTTAAGTATAAGGTGGAGTATCGAGATAGAGTACGTCGGATGGAGAAGGCAAAATCTGACGTGACGTTTTTGCGTTCGCTGTTGGAAGAGATTGACCAGAAGCGTACGCAGTACAAAGCCGTGATTTCGAATCGTTCAGAGCGAGTGCTTAAATAACCAAGAAATCAGCACGTTTTTCCTCGTAACTCGTTGTCCTGCAACAGTAAAATACTTGAAAAAAGAGCTTGGTCTACAGATCTGTTCAATTATATTATGCACATGAGAAACACAAATCAACCAAGTCAACCAAATCAGAGGAGAACAGAGATGCCAGTATTCAAGATTCTTGCAACGGTTCAGGGTGGAGTCACAGGATTTCGTCAAGCTTTAGTAAAGCATGCAGGCCGTGACGTGGAGTACGCGACACGTGAGCAAGCAGAGATTGCAGCGCAGGATTTGACGAGAGAGAACAATTCGAAGTTCGCTGTGGCCATGTTTTCGTACACAGTTATCGAAGGTTAAGAGAAACGCAGAGAAACAGGAGAAGAGAGAATGACAAAGCAAATCAACTACAAGAAGACCCAGATTGGCAATCTGAAAGTCGGGGACAAGTTCTACAAGAGGAACGACAGTGGGATTATCGAGTGCGTGGTGCGTGAGATCTTTGCAGATGGAAAGTATTGTTACAAGCTAAACGACGTGGCGTTTAGCTGCGATGCTACGGACGTCGTTCGAATCCAGCAGCCGAAGCCGAAGAAAAGACACGGATTGTTTGAGCTTCGTTCGAAGGCATTCGATGAACTTGGCAAGGACTCGCCGGTGGTGGACGTTACAGCAATTGCGAAGAGCTCGGCGAAGCTTGCGAAAGCGTTCGCAGCGGCAAACGGATTAGTGATCTTGTTCAAGGGAACAGAGCTCGAACCCAGCTCGCATATTAGGCGAGTGTTGCTCGTCAAGAAGGAGCGGTGGTCAGAGACGAAGTGGTCGGGCAAGTTTAACGATGGCGTACAGATTAAGGAAGAACGGAATGATGGATATAATCGCCACACAGGTCAGCGGATGACCCGCACGACGTACGAGTTTTCGCTTAAGGGTTTGCTTGAAAGGATTCCGTACAAGTTTATGGAGACTGTGACGTCAGTGGTCATCGTCGGAGTCGATTTGAATCGTCGTCAGCTGCATGCGAAGAGGGTTGAGGCAAGACAAGGACGGCAGGATAAGACCTTTGTGATCAGCGTTCCGACAGTCAAGAAGTGGCTTGGCATAAATGATGCTCAGCGTTACGACTCGTTGGATGCGTTTGTGAAGAAGTTGAAGAGTCAGGATCCTGAAACGATTTCGACGCGGGACTCGTTGAGGGAGTTTGAGAAAGTGCTTGAGCAGATAACGAGTACGCCAGGTGGCTATTATCTTCGGAATAACGATCTTACGCACTTTCGTTTTGACAGGATCCGGAAGGGTGAGACGAACTATAGAACAGGTGAACCACAACGTCGGGATCTTAGTACGGTCTCGTATGAGCTTCGACAGGTTATCAAAGAGTGGCGTGACAAGAACGCGAATGTTTCAAGTCAAGTGTGATCATAGAAACATAGAAGGAGAAACGCAATGAAGGTGACACAGTTCAGCAAGGAGATTTGTCGACAGATGGCCGTCGAGATGGAGCAGGCCTTGAAGTCGATCGGTGAGAAGTACGGCGTAGCGATTACGCCCGCGGGCGGGACATTTAGCAGTACGGAGTGGACGACCAAGTTCAAGGTGACTTGCTCGGGTGAGCAGGGCGAGTGGAACGCGAAAGTCGATTTTAGTCGGCTCTGTGCAGTGTACGGGCTGTCGCCAGACGACTTCGGCAAGGAAGTCACGTATGGCTTCAAGCGGTACCGGATCGTTGGTATACGACCTCGCAGGTCGGTTTATCCGATCCTGCTGGAAGACACGATTACACGCAAGAGCATCTTGATGCCGGCAGAGCAGGTTAGGCTTATGCTGGGGAACAGTCAATGATCAGACGGGATCACAGAAACATAGGAAAGCGAGTCCACGTAGCAGTGGACTCGCATCCGTACTCCGGACGGACAGGAGTAGTGATGGGGTTTCGTGGGGACTTCAGTCATCGGGTACCGTTTGTATCCGTTAGGTTCGGTTTGCAGGTGATTCCAGTCCGCGGTGACTGGTTGGAGGAACAGAAATGAAGTACACAGAAATTCCGCAGATCACGAAGCCACGATATGCCGTGGATCATGAGTGGGCAGACTTGCCACGAGTCATTGCTCGCTACGATGAAGATTATGGATTTGACATGGATCCGTTCTATCAACGTGGACACGTTTGGACACCAGAACAACAGACAGCGTTCGTTGAGTGGGGGCTCAGAGGTGGTGAATCAGGAATGAACATTTTGCTTAGCTATCCGAACTGGCCGAGTGGCTCGACGTATGCAGGCTGGAAGATTGAGGTGGTCGACGGCAAGCAGCGATTGACAGCGGTGCTTGCTTTCTTAGCAGATGAGATTTCGGCGTTTGGTAGACGTCGGAGTGAGTACGAGGACAAGTTTCCTCGTTTGTGGCCGTCGTTCAGATTCTGCTTCGGGAACTTCACGAAGCGCGTCGACATCTTGAAATGGTACCTTGACTTCAACTCAGGCGGAACCGTTCATACGTCAGCTGAACTGGATCGAGTCAAGTATTTGCTTCAAGAGGCTGAAAGGCACGAAGAAAAACGACGGAACGAGAAGTCCGGAATTATATTAGGGCATGAGAAACCAAGTAACCAGTAGGAGATGACAATGGACGCACAAGAAAGATTTGATGAGTTGATGGAACTCGCTAAAGGATTTGACGACTTTGTTAAGTCCGGTGCGAACGAAGAGTTTCAGCATCCAAGCGCCGGCAATTACGCGGTCTTCGAAGGCTCGTATTACATTCAAGACGAAGCCGAGTGGGAAGCAATGGCCACGATGCTGAAGAACTGGAATCCAGATCTGGCTGAGCTTGGCGAGAAGATGTTCGCCGAGAGCCAGAACCATATGTCGGTCGCCCGATGCATCGTGCATCTTGGCATCGACCAGAAGATGAAGGAATTGACGGAATAAGACAGTTTCTCTTGTTCTCTGTTTCTCAGAAGAGGCGACTCAGCATGATGCGGGTCGCCTCGAATTATATTAGGGTATGAGAGAAATTAACTTAGAAGGAGAGTGAAATGGAAGTTGGAGTGCCGGATCAGGCTATCAAAGATGCGCAGGGTGGTTTGGGGGAAGAGATTAACGTTACGTCGTTGGGGCTTGGAGAGACGATACAGGTTCGTGTTGTGGCAGGTGTTCGGGTGGCGAATCGTGCGTGGCTCCCGTATAAGTCGAAAGATGACGAAGGACGGACTGTGACTGGATGGCAGATTCTGAACGCCGATTCCAGATCGATTTTGGGGACGTTGGCGGATCACGATATCAGGATTCAGTGTGAGAACACAGGTCGGTCGCCGAAGGATTGCCCGTCGAGACTTTCGCCGCAGAAGTCGTGGCTCTACGCTGTTCTTGACAGACGCGAGACAGAGCCACGAGTTAAGAAGCTCGTAGCCAATTATACAGTGTTCAAGGGGTTGAGTGCGATTCAGCAAGAAATCAGAGAGGACGATCCGTCGAAGTTGACGAACGGTCTGCTGTTTATGGTAGATGCGTATATAACGAAGAAGTTGAAGGATTCGAAGCGTCCTGCCGGTCGTAATAATACGGAGTACGTCGTGAAGCCGATGTATGCAGACAAGAATCCGTTTGCCGGAAAGATTTCGCGGGCTGCTGGCGATCCGTCGTCGAAGGAGTTCAAGGCGATTGCGTCGAATTTGGTCAGGCTTGGAGTATACACGCGAGAAGAGGCGCAGGTGATTGCTGACTGCAAGCTTGATTTGGTCGCGGAGACATCGGTGATGTCTGATGACCAGATTCTGTCAGCTCTCAGAGAGAAGCCGCTTTGGTTGGCAGCTTTGAACAAGGATCGAGTCCCGTTGTTTATGTATCCTGAAGAGTTGGCGGCCAAGTGTGACGAGCTCGGAGTTCCGTACATTTGGAAGACGGAGAGGGTGGTCAGTCCGACCAGCCGAGTGTCTGATAGTCGGCAGAGCGCGCCGGTGGCCGTTGATGCGACTCCGTCGAAGTCAGACGTAGTCGAGTCCAGCTCTGATGATGAAGAGATGATTTCGATTGAGGATTTGATCAGTCAGACGTCGGATGAATGATGGACGATACGTCGAAGATTCTGCAGGAGTACCGACAGCGATTTAAGAAAGAGCCGACGACAGCTTTATGTTCGAAGCCTGTTGAGGTGGTGACGACCGGATGGCTTGGCTTGGATTATTTAGCCGTCCGTCGTGGCGGAATTCCACGTGGAATGGCAATGGAGTTGTCGGGGAAGAATCAGTCTGGTAAGTCGACGCTTGCCGCGGCGATTGCGGGCAAGTTTATCAGTCGTGGGATGAGCGCGGCGTATTTTGATATTGAGGGCAGGCAAGATCCGCAGTGGTTAGCGCAGCTTGGGGTTGATACGAGGAAGTTGGTTCTGTTACAGGAGTCGAAAGGGACAGACGCGATCGATGAGGTGAAGTTCTTTGTAGCAAACGATATGGACTTAGTGATTTTGGATTCGATGAACTTCTTGAATCCGCCTGCGATAATGGATAGGGAGAACCAGATTGCGAAAATGAATGAAGGTTTTGCTCGGCCTCGAATGTTGAATGACTTCGCACGGGATATGTTAGGTGGGTTCAAGCTTGACCCGAAGGATAAGACGTACTTTGATTTGCGAAAGAGCAAGACGTGCTTGTTGTTGTTGAATCATTTGTTTGATCACCAAGACGGATGGATTTCGATGCAAGAGACGCCAGGTGGGGAAGGGCTGAAGAATTTTGCATCCGTTCGATTGTTCTTGTCGAGAAAGACGCGAAAGTTGACAGAGTCAGAAGATGGATCTGAGTTGGTTGAGTTGAATGTACGATGCGTCAAGAATTCGATAGCGCCAGCGTTTGGCGAGTGCAAGCTGATTATTGATCAGACGAAAGGTGTCGTTCATGATAGCCCCGAGTCGGTGGTGGACGTTCTTGAGAAGTTTGGCTTAGTGACGGTGCAGGGCAGTCGGTATTATATTAAGGCTGGAGTCGGGGTAGAGACTGTAGATCAGTCGATTCAGGGTAAGGAGAATTTGGCTGCGTGGTATGAACAGAACTCGCTTCGAGTGCGAGCAAAGATAGGAGGTTTGGGTGGAGTTATTGGGTCTAAGTGAGAAGGTAGAGGCGTCGGCGTTAGACGAGATACGACAGGTGTTTAAGTCGCATTCGATTGATGTGTCGGATGAAGAGACCAAGTTGATTTTGACGATGACTTGCTCTGCAGTTGAGATTGTTAACGCTCGCGTGGGCGTGGATGACAAGCAGAAGAGGATGGTAGCGCAGTCGATATTTTTGAGAGGCGTGGTTAGTATGATGGAGGTGTTGCAAGGTTGGCAGCGTCAACAGCAGAACGGATAGCTGTTTGTGCAGATTTGCACTTGTCTGAAAAGAAGTCGCAGATGGGAGGGGATGTTGAGGGAGGAGTTCCCTTGCGTCTGCAAGATAAGCTGGCGGGATTGAGGCAGTGGTTCAGCGAATTGAACCAGCGCGGAATTAAGACGGCAGCTATTTTGGGGGACATTTTTGATTATCCGGAAGCGTCTGAGACGCTGCGTCGGGCGTTTTACGCAACGATGGAAGACTACGATGGTGCGGTGGTGTTGCTTTTAGGCAACCACGATTTTAGAACGGGACTGAACTATAATTTGTCTGCTGACGCTGAGTTGCTTCGTAGGACAGGAGATAGCTCGGTGTGCGTGGTTGATACGTGCAGGATATTGAACGGAGTGGAGTATATTCCGTGGCCGGCTATGCTGCAGACTCGACAGCCTGTGACTCAGAGAATCGTTTTGACGCATGCTGATATGCTTGGGTTTAAGATGAACGAGCACGCTACGCAGAGGTCGATGTCAGTGTTTTCAGCGGCCGAGATAGGACGAGCGAAGTTGCTGGTTTCGGGGCATTATCATGAAAGACAGATGAAGCAGATGGGTGGGGTCTGGTTTGGGTACGTCGGAGCGATGTTTAGACAGAATTTTGGGGAGGGTATGAATCCGACAGGGTGGGGGATTATCGATGTAGACGCAGCGACGATAGACTTTGTGGATACGCAAGATCGGATGTATACGACGCTTGAGTGGAATACGTCGAGTACGACTCAAGATGAATTTTTGGCGCGGATCAGAACGAAGCCTGAGTATCTGGATGGAGCGTTCGCCCGAGTTATTGTGACAGGGAAGGCACAGAATATACTTTCGGCCAAGAGGAATGTAGTGATCGATGTATTGAGGGCAGAATTGGCAGTTGCTGCGGTGAAGTTCGACGTCAGAATTGACAGTGATGTAGTGGTTCAAGATTCGCAAGAGGTGTTTAGAAACAGAGCGGCTGATTTGGGATTGAGGCTGGAGATGTTTTGGAAGACAGAAAACGATGAAGCCGTCAGTCCAGAAGTTCGTGAGTTGGTAGCTCGTTATGTTGTGGGGTCAAGATGAAGCCGTTACGATTGAGAGCGTCGAATTTTTTCTCGTTTGGATCGTTTGATGTGGCCGTACCGGACGGAATTACAGTAGTGGTTGGGAAGAACGACGACTCGGATGGGACGGTTTCGAATGGTGTTGGGAAGTCGACGTTGCTTGACGCCATGTTGTTTGTGCTATTTGGGGATACGTCGAAGAAGATACCGATGAAGAACGTGGTCAGGTCGGGTGAGTGTGATGTGGAAGTGTGTCTTGATGCTGATGTGGATGGCCGGATTGTATCAGTCGGCAGATTGTGGTCAGAGAGGGATCACACGATTTCGATATCTGAGAAGTCGGTGACAGGTGTTGTCGAGAAGACGGGAAAAGTGAAGTCGATGCAGGCTGAGCTGTTGAGAGTATTGGGGCTACCTGCAGGGTATACGATAGACGATTTTTTGGGAACGAACTATTTTTCGAATGAGGGCAGCTATTCGTTTGTGTCGAGTAAGCCAGCTGACCGAACGCGTGCAGTAGAGTCAGCGGTGAATGCTGGGACAGTTGATAGAGCAATAAAAGATTGTCAGCGTGGAATAGCTGTATACAAGGATGAGCAGCTATCTGTAGATGCGCAGATTTCGATTTTGCAGAAGACACTTGGTGGGCTGCCGACAGAGAGTGAGTTGCAGAAGCTGATTGTTGATGCAGACAGTCGTTCTATTGAGCCCGCTCGATTGGTAGATTTGCGACAGCGTTTGACAGACGCTGCAGATGCGAAGAAGCAGATTCAGTTGTTAGAGACTCAGTTGAAGGATGAGGAGTCCAGATTTGGTGAGTTCGTCAAGACACAGCAGACAGCTGTTGCTCAGCTTGCAACGTTGATGAGATTACGCGAGAACGTGGATTCGTTGAACACAAAAAGAGCGCAGCTTGTAAAAGAGGTGGGGAGGATGCGGGAAGATGTGTTGAGGGCGCAGATTCGTATGCGTCAGGAGAGACTTGTCTTGATTGAGAGTGACGTTGAAAAGCTTGTTAGGCTCGATGCGGAGCTATCGACGTCGTTGACGAATGCCGAGCAACAGCTGAAGCAGCAGTTGTTGTGTCCGTCATGTGGTGAAACGTTGATGAGCCACAGTGGAGCGCTGAAGAAGTTTGATGCGCTTGTCGTGGAACGATCGATGAGCGCATGGCAAGCAGAGCGTCAAGCTGGAAGAGTTCTGATGGGTGCGAAGAAAGATGACGCTGGGAAGTTTCGTGGTGAGATTGAGTCGTTGGTCAAGATGGTTGATGTGCGAAAGCATAATCTTGATGAGATTGCGTCTGTTGATAAGTCGTTGGAAGCTGTGCCGACGAATGAGGAGATATCGAACGCCGAGAAAGCTGTGCATGCAGCAGCTAATATGGTCAAGACTTCGTCGAACAAGTGTGAGAATTTGGAATCGCAGATTGAAGAGTTGTCCGTTAGCTTGAGTTTGGTAGGACTGGGAAAGATCGAAGAAGAGATTAGACAGCTTTCGGAAGCGGTGGACAGGGCTAAAGAAGAGAAGCGTGCTCTTGTATATAAGCTGGAAGGGCTACGACAGACAGAAGCTCGTATTTTGGGGTTACGAAACCAGTTAAATACCGTCCAGAATGCGTTACGGGACGAAATGAGCGCGTTGAAAACGTTGATCCGGTTCAGATCTTGGTTGATGTCCGGATTTGCGCCTGAATTCGAATACAGAGCAAATAGCTATTTGAGTAAGATGGAGTATGATTACACGGTTCGTCTGTCGACGACTCGTGAGAAGTCGGACGGTGGGCAGAAGCCAGAGATTACGATTACGGTATTTGATGGAATCGATTGGCGTCCGTTTGAGTCGTTTTCGAAAGGTGAGAAGACGCGAATTGCTTTGGCGTGTCAGTTGGCGTTGATGGATATTGCCGGTACACGTAGAATAGATGTGCTGATGATTGATGAGATTTTGGATGCGGTTGATCCGGACGGCTTTGAGATTGTCATGTCCGCGATGCGTGAGTTAGCCAGTAGAGTAGTCGTTACGTCGCGGTTAGAGACTTCGAAGATTAGTGAGTGGGCTGATACGATAATCTCGTTGAGAAAAAGATTAGGGGTATCGTCGGTGGAACGAATTGACATACGATAGGAAATAGGTTACTTTATGGACGTGGACACGACACGATTTTACATCTTTGAAAAGATAGACGAGAACAGGGAGGCCGCTTGGGTTAGCATGTATGGATCGTTGCACGCATTGTCCAGTTCGATGGCGGGCAGATTGTTCATCTCGCTTTGTGGTGTGGCGAGTCTTAAGATTCAGTCGATCGGTCAGACGGTGCCGTTTTGTCATGAATGCAGAAGAGAACTGAACCGTGGTCGTTTTTCGTTGAGAAGAAATAGGGTTGTTGATACAGAGGAGCCTGATGAAGAGACATCTATGGGAGCGTGAAGTATACGTTCCGAAAGAGCTTGAGGAGATCTTTGATAAGAATACGTCTTCGATGAGATCTGACGATTTGATTTTGTTGGAGGAGTATGGATTCGGAAAGTTAGTGCTGTATCGACTCAAGCACGGAGCTGAGACGCTGGTTGGACGGTTCTTTGTCGATTTTAGAAAGTCAAAGATTGAGAACGTCAGTGCGATCATGAGCGCGGTCAAGACGACGATCGAAAGGAAGTACTTAGCCGAGCAGTTGAAGAGTTGCCAACAGAATTTTGATCTTGACAAGATGATCGAGACGTTAGAGTTTCAGGAGTTTGTCGATGAAGTCAGAGAGTTTGCTAAACAGGATGTCGGTAAGAACGTAGTTGTCTCGCCGGCGAATTCGACTCGTACTGCGTATTTGGTTTATTTGGCTGTGAAGTCGAACTTGTGGGCGCATTTACGCGCTCCGCATGCCGGTCGGTGCTATTTTGCACGGAAAGCGTTTGCACTTCGACTGAAAGACTACTTTGGGGACAGATTCGCTGAGTACACGAAATACGTATAGGTTCAGACGTCCGGATGGATCTGAGTTAGTTGTGGTGGATCCAGCTCGACGCGATAAGAACGGAAAGCCGATTCGACGCCCAGTGGTTGTCGATGGAGTCAGAATGTGTCGTTGGTGTTGCATGTCTCCGATAGAGAAAGGCAGACGAAAGTATTGTTCGTCGCTTTGTGCGACGTCTGCGTTATGGTTGCGGATTTGGGATAACGTGGTCACGTTGATCTGGCTTCGGGACAGAGTGTGTCAGATTTGTGGATTTGATCCAAGACGGTACTCTCGATATGACGATGGTCGGGGGATTCCTGTTTGCAAGTCGCCGGAATGGTATGAGTTGTTGCGTAAGGGATTCGATTTGACAACGCGGATATCGTTGATGGACGTGCATCATATAGTGCCGAAGTCAGTTGGTGGGGATAGATGGAGATTGGAAAACTTGCAGCTACTGTGTCAGCCATGTCATAAGAAGATAACAGCAGAGAGTAGGAGAAAGAATGGACAGACAGAGATATGTTCGAGTTCGGGCAGGTGCGTTCCATGACGTGCTTGCAATTTCGCAGTCGGGTCGAATAGTAACGCGTTGTGGCAAGGTTTTGCAGAAGCAGCCAGACGTCAGCTTGAAATCTGACATGCTCGACATGTTTCATCTGTACGTTGACGGCAAGAAGATAGATGTTTGCAGGGTATGTATGCACAGGAGATAGACAGCTTCGAGAGGCAGCAGTTGAAAGAGAATGTTGATTGGAAGCGAGTTTCGAGATGGATTCGTCGAAGGAAGAAAGAGATGCAGCAGAGAGCGAAAGAGCTTCCGAAGTACGAGTTGATCTCGACGTATGAGAACTATCTGTTGGATGAGAATGGAAACAGAGTGAAACGTATATGTGGGTGTCCGTCAGTGCGTCATGCGATAGGATTTGTATGCCAGAGTCTGGCTGGATTAGGCACTACGCATGTAGGGGTAGGCCGATGTCGACATCATGACAAGGGCAGGAAAGCAGCCGTTACGAATGCAATCTACGACGAGTTGTCAAGGCGTGGGGTTTTACAGTCTGGTGCGGTGTTGTTAAAACAGTATCACGACTTGATCGCAGCGACGGATATTGAAATCAATGATCTGTCAGGCGAGATACGGCAGTACTATGCTATGGTAGCAATGCTGCTCGATCAGCCTGATATGAATATTGTTGGTGGCCGCGTAGGATTGGTGAATAAGGTCACGACGTTGGTTGAGAAGATAGTGACGACGAAAGAAGCTCAGAAGCGAATGGAGCTCGCGTCGAAGTACATAGAGGTGGCTGAGGTTGATAGGCTGGTCAAGACGTTGATGGGTATTGTGATCAGTGAGATTGGGGTTGCGAAAGCGACCCGTGTATTTGACCAGCTTGAGAGAGCTTTGGTTGTGAAACAGAACCCGAATTTGTTTAAGATAGGAGATGAGAATGCTTTGGTTTGTCCCGAAAATGGACTCAGTCGAGGGGTCGTCGAAGTTGAAAGGCCGGTTTGAAGAGAACGGTATGTATCCAGTCGTGTCAGACGTGGTGATGTTGCCAAGCTCGACGACGCCCGTTTGCTTTGTTCTGGATAAGAACAAAGAAATGGTGCAGATCGAAGGATCGATGGGGACGTTCGATTTTGAGTGTGCTCCACCTTGTAATCTTGCGAGCGATGTCGAGGCCGAGGCTTCGTTGATTGAAAGTTTGACCAATGAACCGGAACTTGTTCCTGAACCGGAACCTGCACCTGAACCAGAACCAGTTCGCAGTAAGAAGAGTTCGAAGAAGATACCAGACGACGAGGCCTGATGTACGTCATCGCAATAGATACAGGGAATTGCACTGGATGGGCTATCTACAAAGTTGTGGATAGCCCGTTTAGTTATGAGCTGATGAGTAGTGGGATAGTTCCGATAGTGCCTGCTGCAGGAGGGTTTTTCAAGATACTGGGGTTTTGGACAGTTTTGTTGTCTGCGTTACCGGAGCTGTGCCAGGTACAGATATGCGTTGAAGCGAACTTTGCGAACACGCCGGGGGCAAGTCAGACGTATTTGAGCGCGACGAAGCAGGTGTCGATTGTGGCGGCTCGGATTGCTTGTGAGAAGCAGGGGTTTGACGTCAGTACGAAGATGGTCTATATATCGTCGATGGCAGCCGCATTTGGGATAAAGGTGCCGAAGACGAAGCAGAAACGTTCAGTACAGCAACGACGAATGTTGAGAGAGTACGCCGCGTCGACGTTGGGGTTAGACACGACGGCGTTGAACAAGTCGCTGGATACGTGGGATGCAATTATATTAGGCTTGGCTGCGATAAAGATGCAGTACAGAGAGAAGGATGAGACTATGAAGTTTGTGGCGTGTAGAGTTTGCGGAGAGATGTTACCGATACAAGCTGGGTACGGAATGGTATGTAAGTGCAGGTCGTTTGGTGTCAGAGAGACGCTTGACAAGAATGTAGAAGTGGTGGTGTTTGAGTCGAAGTCGTCGGGGGTGATTTGTGAGTTCTCGAGTATTTTGAAGGGTGCAAAGACGGGTGATGTGCTGGACGGAAAGATTGTCCCGTGGTCAGACGTTCGAACGTTTGACGTTCGGACTGAGACGAAAGAGAGAAACGCAGCAAAGAAGAAGTTAGCTGAGCTTGAACAGAATCAGTCAGACGTGGAGGTTCGACAGTGACGTTTTTGTGTTGGCTTGGCATCCATAGTTGGACACGTTGGCAAGACGTGTTCTTTATTACGCCCGACTTCACCTGCACTTGCCACAAGACGTTGGAGGAGAAATGATATATAGCGAAGAACAGAGAGCTGCGTTAGTTATGGCTGCGTCAGCAAGGGCGAATCTAAGATGCGCTGGCATGGTTGCGGAAAATACTATGCGCGAGATCAGACAAGAATCGCCCGCCTATGTCTATGACGACTTTGAAAAAGTCATATTTGATGAGGGACTGCGTGAAGACATCGTGAATTATTTTGTCGGAACTGGGGAGAAGCCATGACCGAGCGCAAGAGTGTAGTACTGACGCATTGTTGGCCGACTGAAAAGAATTTGTTGGCAGGAAAGTTCGTTCAGGACTGGGTGTGCCGGACGCTGAAGGGGGATATTTGTTTGATGCATATTCCGTTTGGCGGGAATATGCTATATACAAGACGTTGGATTAAGTTGGCTCAGTATATGTGGAACGCAGCGAGAAGAGTGGCAGGAATACGTGCGGGTTCGATAGTGTACGCGCATTGGTGGATTCCGTTGGGGTGGTTAGCAGCTCGGACGGACGCGACAGTTTTTGTCTTTTGTCACGGCGGGGACGTAGCGTGGTTGGAAAAGCATCGGCTGTTCGCACGTTGTTTACGACCGGCAGCACGAAAGGTAGTGCAGTGGTCGTTCGTTTCGAATTCGTTGCGTGGACGATTTTTGAAGCTGTATCCGATGGTGGATGTGAACAAGACAGTGGTCTGTCCGATGCAAGCTGATGGGAGAGTCTTTTTCGATTTTGTACTGACGAGAATACCGAGGTCGTATATAGTCTGTAGCGCACTGGTGCCGAGAAAGAACGTCGATATCGCAATTTGGTATTGTGCGAATATAGATAGAAAAGGCGAGGGTAAGACAATGCTGTTCGTAGTCGGGGACGGTATGTTGAGAAAAGATCTGGAGAGACTGGCGTCGAACTTGAACGTGCAGGCGAAGTTTTTGGGTCAGCTCAGTCAGTACGATTTGGCTTGGCAATTTAATCTGTGCGAAACGTTCTTGTCGTTTTCCGAAGATGAGGGGTATGGGCTTTCGATTGATGAGGCGAAGCTTTGTGGGTGCAAGACAGTAGTCAGTGCAGGTGACGGAAAGCAGGAGCATGCTGATGTGGTTTTGCCGATGCCGAACAAAAGAAAGCTATTGAAGATATTAGGTGGATACAGGGATTGGACGACGTTGTCTGATGAGCCGATAGGATGCGATTATGAAGAACGTGCGTGATTACGAAGTCGAACTTTGGGCGATAGCTGGGTATCTGGTTATCGACGTAGCCGCAGTGATTTATTTGGGCAGGTGCTTTGGGTGGTGGCTATGCGGTGGGTGAGAAGTGTCTTTTACGTAATGACCACGATTACGATTACGCTGTTGGCAATTATATTGGCTATAAGTAAGTAGGAGGAACGATGGAAGAGTGGCAACAGATCTTGAGAAGATATCCAAGCATAGAAACGACCTGTTCGATATACGATCCGAAGCCGGACAGCTTCTCGTTTGTTCGTGATCCGAATACGATGCTTGATGTGACGTGTAGGCGTGAGTTTCGAATTCCGAAACGAGTTGTGGTCGTTGCTCCGCATGTGGAGCGTCAGGCGTTGCCGACTGGTTGGATGTATGAGATGGTCGATTCGCCGGACTATACGTTTACGATGATACACAATTTTTTGGCTGCTGCGACATGCCCGACCGAAAATGTAATAGGTTCGGGATGTGTAGTGCACCCGACGGCGGTCTTGGATGTAGAAGGTCTGCATGTGACGAAGTCGCCGGATGGGAGACCGGTTCAGATGAGACACGTCGGGAATGTTGTGTTGGAAGATGATGTTTCGATATTGGCGCTGGCTACGATTCAGAGAGCGGTGTTTGGATCGACGATACTGCGCAGAGGCGTGCGGATTGATTCGCATGTGAATGTTGGACATAACAGTGACATCGGAGAGAATACGGTGATTGCTTTGGGGACAGTAGTTGGTGGGTCGGTTAAGATGGGCAAGAACTGCATGATCGGACTCGGGTGTGTTATCCGAAATGGAGTCAGCATTTGTGATAACGTTATCGTAGGAATGGGATCGCTGGTCGTGCGGGATATTACGGAGTCCGGAATATACAAAGGCTGTCCGGCGAAGCTGCATAAGCCATACGAGAAAGGATGGAATTTTTGAGTTTCCGTGTGCTTGCGATAGGCGCGCACTATGATGACGTCGAGTTAGGTTGTGCCGGTACGCTGCTTAAGCACGTACAAGCTGGAGATGAAGTGATGATTGCTGTGACGAGCGCCGATGAGGATGCGACAGGGCTGCCGTGTGATCGGTACGCTGAACAGCTGTGCGTGATGCAGAAGATGGGCATAGAAGGTTTGACACGGTTTAACGGATTAGACCCGATAAGTATGTGCGTCCAGAAACTGGACTCGTTTGGAGCGAATGTGGTGTACGCTCAGTATGGTCTTGATACGCATCAGGATCACGTTCGTAGTTCGATGATAGGCAATGCCGTATCGAGGATGAAGAATATACAGCTTTTGCAATATAACAGTGGATCAGCAATAGACTTTTTGCCGACCGCATTTAGTCCAGTCGACGGAGAGAAAAAACGTCAGTTGTTGTTGACATATGCGACTCAGTTGGAACGTAGATCGATAGATCTTGCCAGTCTGGAAGGGCGTCAGCGGTATTGGGGGTCGTTGATTGGGGTCATGTGTGCGGAGGCATTTGTGGTCAGACGCATGATTTGGAGGTACTGATGAGAATAGTTGTTGTGGTCATGATGTTGCTTATTGGCCTTTCAGCTTTTGTATTGTTTGAACATAGGACTTCGATGCCAGTTACGACTGAGCAAGCTGATTCGATTGAGATCGTGTCAGCGCGACATGAGGGATGGACGGCTGGGTTGTGGAGTCGGGATTCGATGCGGACTGCTGATTCGATAAGATCGTTGGGGTATTTGCGAGATTCAGTCGATTTGTGGAAGGCTCGATATCAGTCGGTGATTGGTTCGTGGCGTGCTCTTGACGATGAAATGAGATTGGCACGGACTAAGATTGCGTGGTTAGAAAGGGAGCTTGATAGTTGTCGTGGGAGGTAGACAGATGAGCAATAGAGCTGTAGTGATCGCGGCTGTCGTTTCGTTGTTGGTTTGTGGATCGATACCGGCGTATGTAGGATACAAGTGTGGGTATCATGATGGGTATGATATTGCAGCTAAGGAAGTCGTAGACAGTTTGAATGTTCGGATGGATGAGTTACAGGCAACGGTAGATTCAGTTGAGCAGCTTCGACAGAGAATATTGGAGTATCGGGAATCGTTGGCAAGATCGTTTGCGTATCCGGATTGGGAATCGTTTGCGAAGATGATTGAACGTATTCGGTGTGACGATACGACATTTAATCGGCTACGGCATGAGGGGAACTTTTATTGAAGATTGCGACGACAGCTTGGTCTCGTATTGTGGACAGGAAGATGATTGATTGGTTGTGTCATGACGCGCCCGATTTGTTTGTGCGTTCTGGAGTAAGGATAAGTGGACTTTCTGAGGGAGACGTATCGAACTCGTTGCAGCGTTTGAAGAGAAAGGGAGTGGTTAAGTTTGTGCGTCGACTTGGTAAGTGGAGAAATTATATTACGGTCAGGAGGGATCGGTGAAGGTAGTTGATCTTGATGTTGAGACGACAGGGCTGGACAGTAAACGTCATGGAATAATTCAGATTGCGATGAACGTCTGGATAGACGGAGTTGAGATCGAGAAGTTGAACTTGCTGATGTGCCCGTTCAGTACTGATGAGATCGATGACGAGACGCTCGAACTTTCGGGATTGACCAGACAGGAAATTGAGAATAGGCCTGCGCCGGCTGAGATGTACGTCAGCCTGATACAGAGTTTGAGTAAGTACGTGGACAAGTTTGATCGATCAGACAAGTTTGTCGTTATCGGATACAACGCCGCTTTCGATACAGAGTTTTTGCGTCAGTGGTTCAGGAAGAACGGGGACAAGTTTTATGGTTCGTGGTTTTGGCATCCGTATGTGGATGTCATGACGTTAGCAATGGCTGCGTTAGCGAAGGAGAGAGCACAGTTGGTCGACTTCAAGTTGAAGACAGTGGCGCGTTATTTTGGTATAGAGGTCGACGATAGTAAGTTGCACGACGCCGCATACGATGTACAGTTGACTCGGATGATAGCCGAAAGGATTGAGATAAGGAGAAAGCCATGAGCCCGAGAAAAGGATACCGACATCAGATTAACAAGAGGGCAGTCGGATCGAAGGGACGGGGGTCTGGTTGGGTGTGGAATTATGGTGAGCCGTGGACACGAACAGAGATAGCAGCTTTTAGACGGTTTTATCCGGTTATGTCGATGTCACGATTGAAGCGGCGTTTTGGCCGGACGCGTTACGCAATTGCTAAGAAGGCGTCTCGGATGGGTCTTAGAAAGTCGCGGTGGTACGATCCGCACAGGACGCGTTTCGTATGATCGTAACGCGGTGTATCGGAGGGACGTTTACGATCGCACTTGAGCCGGGGGATATGTTTTCGAAGTGGCACGAGTTTATTGATGCTTTGAAGGAGTACGTCCCGTCGTCTGACCGGTCATATGATGTGGTCGATAGACAATGGACAATAGCTGAGAGATATAAAGCTGGCGTTCAGACGTTGGCTGATCAGTTCTTGATTGAGATAAAGGATGCCGTATGAAGAACGGAACTACGAAGGTCACGATGTTGCGTATGCATAAGCATCGCAGGAAGCAGAGAGTCAGAGACAAGATGGCGCGGGAATCTCGCCGTCGAAACAGAAGGTAGGAGGAAACGATGAGGGATGTAGGACTGAAGATTGGGGTTACGCTGCTGATAGCCGTAATGTGTTGGTTATGCAGTTGTGACAGTTCGGAGAAGGCAACAGCTCCGAAAGCTGAGAGGATCGAGATTCCAGTTAGAAGCTCGATTGATCCGAACGGGGATTTGTCGATGTTTTACATGACTTCGTTTTTGGTTACGGATTCGTTTAGTGCTGTCGTGACGTTGAAGAACGCCAGCGGATCAGAGTTGTTGATCCCGATTCGATGGGATTCGGATTCGTTAGTGTGCCCGATGACAGGTGTGTCGTGGGTTAAGTGGGTTAAGTGTGTCAGTCATTGGATGGATAATTGTGAAGATATGCATCCTGGTGGTGGGCAAGAATTTTGGGAGTGTTGTGCGGCGGCAGCAGTCGGGTGTGCTCTTGGAGTGATGATGGTGGATTGGGCGAGATTTATTGTTTGCCCATGGAATTTTTGAAGGAGTGAACGATGGACGTGTTGCGTTGGTATTGGGAAGGCCTGCAGGCGGCAATGACTGGGATGGGGTATCCGATGGGGTTTTTGCACGGGATCTTGGTTGGTGTAGTTGCGTATGTGCTATGGAGACGTTCGTTATCGTGTCGCCGTTGGAGAATGTTTGGACTGTGAATTATATTAGGGCATGATGCAGACAGTAAGCCGACAGACAGACATTTTTGACGATCGTGCGACGTTTGATATTAAGGAGATTGCGCACGCGCTTTCGTTGATTTGTCGATTTAACGGACACACGATTAGGCATTATTCGGTAGCGGAACACAGCTTGTTAGTGGCTTCGGAAATAGAAAGATGTGGACATTCAGTCGAAGCTCAGTTGGCTGGGTTGTTGCATGACGTGGCTGAGGCGTATATAGGTGACTTTGTCAGTCCGTTGAAGTATCAGATGTCGATAGGTGGAGTCAGCGTCGAGTGGTTTGAAAAAGATTTGAGGACAAGAATATTGTCAAGCTTGGGATTGAAAGACTTTTTCTCAGATCGGTCGTATGCTGATATCGTCGACATGGCTGATGTAGCTCTGCTGCAGGCAGAGCTTCGTGATCTGTTTGCTCCGTCCAGAAATAGTAAGCGGGCTCGATGTAGGGTGCCGAAGGATAAGCCTTGTTGGACGATGGAAGTTGAGTTTCAGTTTTTCGGGGAGTACAAAAGATTGACGCGAGAATGCAGAAGGATGAGGTCATGCAAGTGAGTGCCGTTGCAGTTAAGCGGATGCCTCTGAAAGAGCTGTCGTTGGGTATGGCGGTCGATTTTAGAGGGATGAAGGGAGGTTTGTTGGGATTGGGCATAGTTACAGAGATTAGCAGAGACAGCGTTTCGTTGCAGGAGATTGTGCATCGTGCTCGACGACGTCGTCGGGAAGTTTGGATGTCGCTCGGTTCTGTGTGGTTCACGATGGATACGTATCCGGTCGTGTTGGCGCGCTCAGGAAAGCCGTGGACGCCGGAGGTGGTAAGAATTGATTAGATATGATTAAAGTGGAGGACATTGATTTTGGACAGACGCGCAATTATATTACGATGAAGGTAGGTAGCAAAGAACCGCATGACGAAAGGAGAAATTCGATGCGAAGTTTTTTGATGGGAATGACAAGAGCAGGAACGATGCGAATGTGGCTGCTGTCGCTGTTCTTGATAATGTTTGCAACGATGATCACGAATCCTGCAATGGCCGGTACGCCGGGCGAGACGATCTGGCTGCATGGTACGATCGGCGCCTCGCAAGTCGTCAAGATGTACTTCGACAAGGCTCCGCTGCCGTCCGAGTTCAAGCTCGGGAAGTATGTCAATTTCGGCGTCAGCTTTAGATCATTTGATTACAGATGGAAGTATACGATCAGTGCAGATTGGATGAGAAACTATGGATCGGCAACGACGGCCGAGACATACAATGCAAAAGGAATTGTTCAGTATTATCCGTGGTGGGACAAGACGAAGCAGTGGGGATTGTTCGTTGGCTTCGCCGGTGGTCATCAGTGGTTAGACTTTACGAACGACCCTGAAGGTGCGTATTCAGCTTTGATGGCCAGTTCTCAGATCGGCGTTGAGAAGATGCTGAAGGAAAACGGATCGCTCGAATTGATTCTCGATTTCGGTACAAGCAAGACCGTGTCTGAAGCATCGATCTATCTTCGCGGGTCGATGCCGTTGCGTTTCTGATCCGCTTGTGTGCGGATGGTTCCCCCCAGAGGGACTGGCTTAGGATTGATGGCAATTAGCTTCGATTACGGCCAGTCCCTCGCCTTTTAGCTATGGAGTGGCTTTGACAGCGCTGATACAGACGTTACGACGGAACATAGATTTAGCAAAGAGCAAGGGTTCTTTGCTTGACTCGCGTTATGTCTGGACTCAAGAACGTCAGGTTGAGTATCAGTCGAAGAAGATAGAAGAGCTTTTGAGTGACCCGTATTTTTTGGGGGAGCGTGCACGCTATCTGTATCCAAAGCATCGTGATGATATAGTCGAGTTATGGCGCAGGAGAAAAGAGGGGACGTACGTGTTTGCTGATTGCACCGGTATCGGTGGAGGTAAGACGTACAAGGCTGGGATTTTGATGTGGCTTCTGGCATTGGAAGTTCTGACTGATCTGTCGTTTGGTGAGAAGTTTCAGTTAGATCCGGACTCGAAGACAGCGTTGATTGTAACGTCACGAGATGCGTCGAAGGCGAAGGAAGTAACGTTCAGGGGACTGCTTCCGTTTTTCAATTGTGGAATAGTCAAGGACTACTTTAGGCCGAACGTCGATTTCGATACGGCTTCGAAGTCGCGCATTTTGCCGAATACGCTTCGGTTTGCAGGAAGTAACTTTTTGTTGTTTCCAGGAACAGGGCAAGAGGCGTCGGCGTTGGGGTTTAATTTGTACGGCGGAATCATGGACGAAGTCAATTATATGACTGTGGTTGACGAGTCGAAGAGAAGTCGAACGGGTCGAAATTATGATGCCGCGAAGGAGATTTATTCAGCGGTTGAGTCAAGAATGCAGTCGCGGTTTTTGGTTGATCAGCAACAGCATGGACTGCTTGTCATGTTATCGAATCCAAGATACGCTGGGGACTTTTTGGAACGGATGCGGGAACGCGCGAGACATGATAAGTCGGTGATGTTTGTCAGTCGTACGACATGGGATGCGCAGCCAGAGAGTAAGCACAGCAACAAGAAGTTCAGATTTTGTATTGACTCGTTGAAGATTGTCAGACGTGATGAGGCAGTCAGTGGTCAGGTGATCGATGTGCCGATCGATTGGGAATCGGACTTCGTTAAGAATCCTGTAGATTCGTGGAGGCGTTTGGGGAACACGCCGATTCAGTCGATTACGCCGTTTTTCTGGTCGTCGGAGAATTTGATTCGGTGCATCGATACTGATCGAGAGAATCCGTTTGATGAAAGACTGAGAAGATTCAAGACATGGTATAAGTGCACGGACAAGTTTCAGCGGTTTGTGCATATTGACTTGGGTCGTAGCCATGATTGTGGTACGATGTCGATGGGATATGCGAACGGTGTTTTGCCGCTGCGTGTAGAGGACGAGACAAGCAAAGATTTGGTGTTGTCCGTAGTGATTGATTTTGTTGTGAAGATTGACCCGAAGGAGTTGAATGAGACGATTGATTTCAAGATTTTTCGGGAGCTGATCTATGATTTGACAGAGCGCGGATTTGAGATAGCCCTTGTGACATATGATAAGTTTCAGTCGATGGAGTCGATTGACAGGTTGCGTGAGAAAGGATACGTGGTAGAGAATTTGTCGATAGATCGAACGTCGCATAGAGTTGTGTTGTCTGCACACGAGCCGAATGGAGTTCGGCGAGAGCCGACAGGTAAGCGGTATACGGCAGCGATGGATGCCGTATTGGGTCAGGTTAACGCAGGCGCGTTGAGCTTGCCAGAGCACTATTGGAACGAAGACTCTCGAATGTATCAGTTTGTTTTAGAGGCGCTGTCGTTAGAGAGATTATCTGTGAACGGAGAGATGAAAGTCGTTCCAGCAGTAGGCGCGCGGGATGACGTAGCTCAGACGATAGCTGGAACGGTGTTTAATTGTGTGTCGAATATACATGTCGATTCGTTCTCGAAAGAGATGTTTGTTAAGATACCGAAGGCGCTTCGTGGGGATACGAGAGATTCGTATCAGAAGCTTGATGATATGTTGAGTGGAAACAATGATGGTGATTTTGAGACAGACGACGGAGCGGACATGACATTGATGAAAGAGATTTTGGGAGAGGACGAGTTCTCGTTATGAGGATTTCGTTGTGTCAGTGCTGTGGGCGTTTTACTGACGGCGGAGTCTGGTGTGAGTGTTGTGTTGGGACGCAGACTCGGGCTGTCCGAAAAAAGGAACGGTGTGTTGTGGTCAGCAGTCGGATTATGCGGTTTAAGCAGTCTGATTTTGTGACGGTCGTGAATTCTGTTTTGGCTGGAAAAAGCGAGTACGTTAGGATAAAGAGGTCAAGATGAAGATGAAGGAAGCAGTTCGTCGGTTGCTTGAGAAAGCTACTGGCGCGCGGTTGATTACTGAGAAAGAGCTTGATCGTCGGTTGGACGATCGGGAGACGCTTGTTCGTAGAATGATGGAAGGGGACATGAAGGCAGCGTCGGATTTGCGAGTTCGTGACATGTCTGATTTGTCGGTGCTGTTTGAAGAGAGGAATATTCCAGCAGGTCTGTTAGAGGTGGCGATAGATTTGGGTGTGACTGCTGGAAATTTGCCTGCCGTCCAGATGTTCGAGTCATGTTGTTGGAAAGGCGGGTCAGACAAGACCGTCGCGACGATGCGGGAAGCACGTAATTGGATTACGCTTGGGTCGTCGTATGGGCAGTCGTCGTTTCGTATGATGTCTGACGATCTTCGTCGAGTTGTGCAGGACTTCTCTGTGTATTGGTCAGAGAAAAGTCCAGGTTTGAAGGGAGCCGTTAAGATGCTCCGTCGATACGTCATCGGTCGGGGTGTTGAGACATCGACAGGGGTTAAGGAGATAGACGATGTCTGGAAGAAGTTTTTGAAAGATATTCAGTATGAGAAAAGACAGAAGTCGCTGTTTAGCTATATGGCCTTGTGTGGGGAGATGAATGTGGTTATTCGAAAGACGGCTCAGAACGAGTGGTGGGCGTCGTTGGTATCGTATGCAGAGATGGACTTTGCCGATGCTGTGATTAAAGATCCGGATAACAGAGATAAGATAGTCGCAGTTGGCCGTCGCGTGTTGACTGCAAAGGGCGAAGCGTCGACGTATTATGATGCGACTGCGCAGATGTACGGGTTGCCAATAGTTGGACGGAATTTACAGGGGGATCCGATTCTTGTTGAGACGGATTCGTATTCGTTGTTCAGAGTTTCGAACGGTGTGGCGGATGAGGATCGATCCAGACCGACGTACCATGCTGCGCTTAGGCCTGCGAAGTTGTGGGACGATTTCGTTACGAATAGGGCAAGGCTGACTGACTTTAGGTCGAGAGTGATTATGGTAGAGACCCTGACGACGAATGCGGGCGTGTCTGCGTCGTCGGAAGTTCGGAAGATGCCGACCGGTGGAATAATCTTGAAGGAGTCGAATCAGAAAAAGCTTCGGTTTGACTCGCCGAATGTAGACGCGGCTGATGCGTCGAATGACGGTAAGCTGTTGATGTACAATTTTTGTGCTGCGATGGAGACTCCGCCGCACGTTGCGTTTCAGGATGCAGAGAATTCGAATTATGCGTCGATTCGAGAAGCTGATACGCCGTTTACGCAAGTGGTGCTTGACTGGCAAGACGAGTGGAGTGAGTTTCTTGACGATCTGTTTGGATTGATGGTTCGGATATGGGTGGACGATGGAACGTTGAATAAGGAGTATTCGCTTGAGGTGAAGCAGCCGGATGGATCGGTCAAGACAGAGTCTGTTCAGACGACGGACGTAAAGCTGTCGAAGGTGTTCCCAGAAGTGGTCAAGACGAATTTACAGATGAAAACAGACGAGACGAAGATGCTTCGAGAAGGCGGAATTATATCTAAACGTACGACGGCAATTCGTCACGGAATTGATTGGGACGCAGAACAGGAGTTTTTGGCGCAAGATCGGAGAGAGGCAGAAGAAGAGATGAAGAAGCGTGCTGCCGCATGGCAGCAGACGGGTGGGATGCCAGACGAAGACGCCGGCGAGGAAGACGAAGAAGATAAAGAAGAGCCAGATGACGAAGATAAGAAGGACGAGAAAGAGCCAGACGAAGATGAATGATGGATACAGACGACAGCTTGGATTGGAGTGGAAGGCAAAGCGTTCGTTTAGGTCTGACCGAGGTGGATCGTTTAGAATGACGCATCGTCCGCCGCATAAGTTTCATGTTGGGAAGTGGTCTGCTGTTGGGTCACGGATAGAGATTCCGTTGGATGCGTTTACGAGGTAGACTTGATACCGTTAGTCAAGATAGGTAAAGACATGCATAAGCAGGGCGCACGCGATGAGGTTGTGGTGTCCAAGAAAGTTCGCATGTTGATGGACGAGTACTTTGGCATGCTGAAGTATGCGTTTGAACGCGTATCGATAGAGTCTTCGGAGAAAGGCTGGCTGTCGTTTGCGTCTGCTCGAGACAGGTGGTTGAAGTACATCGAGGATTTGACGTTCAGATATATGTCGTTGCTTGGAGACGAGGCGGATGCGTTTGAGTACGACGGTTTTGTAAAGACACGCGAGAAGCTGCTAAACGATTTTAGCTCAGTTTTGAAAGTGGACATTGTGTCGAAAGCAGGGGAATCGATTTCACGGGTGGGAGAAGCAGCTGACGGAACTTTACCTAAGCTGGGGGTCGCATTTGGCTCAGGGGACGTCAATGCTGATTTTAGAACGTATCTGAAGGGGCGACTCAAGCAGGACATAAGTAATCCGTCGACGTACGTTAAGACGTTGTCCGGTTCGACAGTTAGTCGGATTCAGAGAGCCATGATGACTGCGTTGGATAAAGGATTCGACTTGGGGTGGTCGAAGGATCAGGTGCTCGCCGAGATGGGCAAGGTGGCAGCGTTGCCAGAAGTTCGGGCACAGCTTGAGTATAATGTTATGCGCGTGATGCGCACGTCGTACGCGAAGGCGGCCAACGAAGTGACGTATCAGTTTGGGCAAGAGAACAAGAAGATGATAGCTGGGTACCGACGCGTAGCGGATGGACGGCCGTGTATTTTGTGCATGGCGTTGGATGGAAAGTTTTATGAGCACGATGAGCCGCACGATGACCATCCGAACGGGATGTGTCGTTGGGTTCCAGTTTTGAAGCCGTTGGATGAGATGGGATTTAAGAATGTGGATAAAGGAACATTGAAGTCGCTTGCGAAGCAACAAGAGTTTGAGCCGTTGGCTTCGACGTTCAGCAAGATGCCAGATGCAGAGCTACGACAGCTGTTCGGGAATGAGAAGCTGTTCAGATTGTTTAAGGATAACGACCTGTCGCTTGATCAGTTGGTTAAGCGATCGGGAAACCAGTGGACGGTTCGCTCTGCATCTGAAATTGAAAAGATGGTGGCGAAGGGTGGGAAGGTTCCAGAGGTGAGTTTTATGAGAATGCAGCCAGGCGGAAAGGCCTTACCTGTTCAGAAGATTCCGGAATCGGCTGCCCAGTTTGGTTCGAAGCGTGAAGCCGAGAAGTGGTTCAAGAAGAATGGGACGGCCGATAAGATTGGGATAGACGCAAAGAAGGTTGACGCACGACGGTTTGGAAAAGGAGTTAAGTTTGAAAGCATTACGGATGCGGATGCCGCCAGTCGGTTAGGTAGACTCGCAGACGAGACGAAGAGAATTGAGAAGCGCTTAGGTGTGAAGCTACCAAAGATTAAAGAACTTAATTTGGTAGATATTCGTGGACAGCTCGGTGGTTACGCTACGGGTGGCGATGTAGTCGTATTGGGTAGTGGAACGAATTTGAATTTGGCACGTCAGTGGGTAGTTGGTTCAGCAGAGAAAGACTTCATGAAAGTTGCGTATCGACACGAGATGGGACATGTTGTGGATAGACAGTATTTGTTGACATCAGGTGGACAAGTTGATAAGGCTGTTTTGAAAGAGTTGATGAAGCTTTCGCAGTATGCCAAGACTAATGCTCACGAAGCTTTCGCCGAGGGCTTCTCGTATTATACTTCGCCGCTGTATGGGACGAAGTACAGGCGTCTGTCAAAAGAAGCTGAGAAGTTCTTTGATGACGTAGTGAAGAAGATGAAGTCAGGTAAGCTTAGTCAGGCTGAGAAGAATAAGCTGCTTGATAAAGAGTTATTTCGCTTAAGTGGAAAGCCGAGCCCAGAAGTTACAGTCAAGTTCGAGTCTATTGATGACGCGAAGAAGTGGTTTGGGGAGAATGGGGCTTCGTTGGAAGTTGAGAAGGGTGGAAAAGCGTTTCTTGAAAAAGAGCTGGATTCTGTAAGGTATAAAGAAATACCGATAAGCGAAGAAGAGGCGGTTAGTCGGTTAGGTCGAGTAGGAGATGAGGTTAGTAGAATACAGACGAAGTACGGAATTGAGATGCCTCGATTGAAACGAATTGACGTCGTGAATTTTGAGGACGCGGGGATCTTTGGAAATACGTATAGTAATCAGCGTTGGGTTGCAGGGTCGCCAAGGGGTGAGAAGTATTTGATTACGTTGGGTCAATGTAGTGGCGTCCCAGAAGGGATACCAGTGAGTTTTTCGGTCTCGACGATGGATGGGGATATTTTAGCAACGACGTTCAGACATGAGATGGGGCATGTGGTAAGTTCTGAATATAATTTGCTTAGGGGGGACGCTTGGAGGGCAGTTCGTGAGGAGTTAAGATCAGTTTCTGAGTACGCAAAGTTGAATGGTGATGAGGCGTTTTCAGAAGGATTTGCATATTATACGTCGCCGAAGTATGGGGCAGAGTTTAAGAGACTGTCGAAGGAAGCAGAGGAGTTCTTTGATGGCGTGATGAAGAAGATGAAAGTAGGATGATCAATTATATTACAGCAGGAGGATAGATGAACAATTTTGTATATGAAAGCTGTGCTGATTGCAAGCACTTTCTCGGAGTGCTCCCGCAAGAGGAAGACCCGCCGGGACAAGAAGTATTTGCAATCGGTCGCTGTGTCGCGTTCCCGAAAGGGATACCAGAAGAAGTGCAGAATGGGGATAATTGGCACCGGACGCCGATCGACGGCGATCATGGAATACAGTACGAGAAAGGGAAAAACGTTTTAGATGGAGAGGAATGATGGATAACAAGATTCAGCAGTTGCGGCCGGATCTGTTGACGAAAGAGGAGCCGACAGAGCCGGCGAAAGCGGCTTCGGTGCAGTGCGTCTTGATTGCTGAGGATGAGAAGGGGCTGAAGATTTTTTCGGCAGGCCTGATCTCAGAAGAGATTGATGGCAAGACAAGCGAACGAGTCGAGCTGCTGCCAACGAAGTTGGATATTCCGGCGACGTTTGAGTTGGTTGGTCGGTTGTACAGGTTCCTCGAACGCGATTTGCTCGCATCGCAGACAGTCGGGCAGCTGATACAGTTTTTGCAGAAGCAACAGGAAGCCATGCAAGCGGCTTCGATTGCTCAGCATCTGAAGCATCCGAGGAGACCCGTTTGAAGTTGGCAACAGCATCGGCGTTGAACGAATTGGTTCAGCTGATTGAGCAGCTGGACAGCTTGGGTGCGGATTCGACGTTTATCGCATCGTTGTTAGAGATGACGCGGACTGTAGCTGCTGGGGGCTTTCGTGGGTTCATGACGGTAGAGGTTGACGAGTTCAAGGCGTTGAGAGTGAAGTTTGAGCAGAAGGTATCGGCTCAGTTGCTCGTGGACAGATTAGAGGACATGGATGTTGGTTCAGATAGACGCTGAGTTTGACGTGTGGGTCGATCATGATATTAAGGCGTTGATTGGATTGAAGGGTTTGGAGAGTACGTTCATGATAACCAGAATACAAGAAGGGATTCAGCGCGGGCAGATTCGTGACGTCAGTTTTAAGCGAGGAAAACGTACGCTGTTGATTTACTGTGGGGGCTGGGGGGTGGTGACCCACGTTGCGTCGAAGACGATATTGTCGAAGATAACGGAAGCATTGAAAGAGAGTCGGGGTTCTGCGCAGCCGATAGACCGCAGTGTAGCAGATTTACGGTAGAGTTAACCGTCTCCGACTCGTTTGTTATGCAGATAAGTCAAGAAGAACGTACACGATTGCTTGAGGCGGAGAAGCAGATACGTGAGGGACTGGCCGTTTTTGACGACCTTGTGTTCCGGATTAGAATGGTTGAGACGGACTACAGCTTTGTGGATGAGTTACTTCGCAGTCGACGCCGTGTCGCTGGAGGCCTGATGCATTTGTTCAGTCTGCCGGGTCTCAGTCGGTTCAAATAACCAAGAAATCAGCACGTTTTTCCTCGTAACTCGTTGTCCTGCAACAGTAAAATACTTGAAAAAAGAGCTTGGTCTACAGATCTGTTCAATTATATTATGCACATGAGAAACACAAATCAACCAAGTCAACCAAATCAGAGGAGAACAGAGATGGTCATGAAGAGCTTCGAGATTACAGAGAAGAGAGACAACGTTTCGTGGGGGATGTGGGCAGCATCGTCTGCAAAGGAAGCGGTTCAGTTGTTGGTAGCGGACATCGTTGCCAGACCGACGGCGTACGCAGGGTTCCCAAGTGAGATCACGATAGTGGAGGTTAAGTAAGGTGCTGAGTAAAGAACAGTGGGCAGATACTCTGGCGCGAGTGATTTTTCCAGAGCGCTTTGAGATGGGATGGCTGGAGATTGGGACAACAGAAACGAACATTGAGATAGGAGACTGAGATGGCTAACATGTCGTACTGCAGGTTTGAGAATACGCATCTGGCGCTTCAAGATTGCTTTGGTGCGATGGAGTATGCGACGCAGCAAAGCGAGCTTGAGCTTTCGGACACAGAGAGAGCAGCTCGCAAAGATCTGGTCGACCTTTGCAGGATGATCGTCGAGAGAGCAGACTCGAAGGTGCCGGGATTCGTTGACGGTGTTGAGTTTCCGGATGACAAGGAAGAGCCAGAAGAGACGTACGAGCCCGAGTGGGCAGCGGATTTGGAAAGACGCTGGAACGAAAGACAGGCAGGAAGAGACTGAGATGGAGTACATGGTGGTTGGCAAGCTTCGCCAGCAGTTGAAGAAGTTGGCGAAGGAGATGGGCGCAACGATTGAGTATACGCCGGTTGATTCGTATGGCTGTGCTACGATGAATATTGACGCCCCAGACAACATGATTTGGGTGGAGGGTGATTGTCAAGCATTGGTCTGCCATACGTATCCGAACTGTCCGTATGAGACGTTGTTGTCGTTAGAAGATGTGATCCGCAGAATGAGTTTCGGATTACGCCCGATGACTCAAGATGAGATTGAGAATTATTAAGTACTGAGAAATAGGAGAAACGCAATGACAGTTTTAACAGAACAAGAAGTGGAACAGCGCGACGCCAATAAGGCGTTGGATGCACAGTCAGTTGTGCAGTTGCTCAGACAAAGGCTTCCGGAATTGCTCCCGTACGCGACGATCGTCGGACGCTGGGTCTGGCTTGAGACGCCGGAGAAGCCGTCAGACGAAGTGATCGTGAAGATCAAAGTCATCGGATTTAATTGGAACGCGAAACGCCGCGTTTGGCAGCACGCATGCGGCGTCAGCGTAGGCGCTTCGGCATACGATCCTCGTGGTAAGTACCAAGTCCGGCGGGTGGACGATGGTGAGACAGAGACCCCGCAGGCAGCGTTTTCGAGCATTTCAGCAGCCGACTACGCAGCCGGATTCAGGAAGGTGAGTCGATGACAGACGAACAGAAGAGCATACGCAGGGCTGCGATGATCGAGAAGGTTCGCAAGATCATGGCAATCGCACGCGATGGTCGGGGCAACGTAAATGAAGAGCAGGCCGCGCTTGAGAGAGCGAACGCACTGATGGCTGAGTATGGCATTGCCGAAGCTGAGTGTGATATGGGCATGCTCGATCGTAATGAGATGGAGTACGGAGAAGTGGAGGTTGGCCTCGACGGCCAGCCTCTGAAGCCGGGCAAGGTGTACAGAAAGCTTCCGACATGGACGAGCATGCTATCGCTCGGCGTCGCACGGTTTACGGATACGATAGTGGGTACGAAGACGACAGCGTCTGGACTCGTCTTTGTATACAGAGGCGAGAAGAACGATGTGTTGTTCGCTCGCTGGCTGCTTGGAGTGCTCGTGGAAGCGGTGCA
>ENA-UOWG01000338-UOWG01000338.1-activated-sludge-metagenome-genome-assembly--contig:-NODE-338-length-66350-cov-6.013953_pt1 | contig 66350 bp, 56 predicted proteins | sample MGYA00238147_ERZ761563 | MGnify/ENA primary metagenome ERZ761563 (study PRJEB28884, sample SAMN05720216) | anaerobic digester metagenome | isolation source: active sludge of municipal...
GTCGCACCCGTCGTCATCACCGTCAAGGCGCCAGTCCCCGTGATGTTCGTGTCCGCAATCGTCAAGGTCCCGTTCGAATCAATCCGGATCGCGTCCCCCGCATCCCCGATCGTGGTCGCCGCTCCGAAGTTCACGTTTCCGCCGTTCACATTCAGATCCGTGTTCACCGTCAGATTATCATCCACCGTCAGCGTCCCGTTAGAGTTGATCGTCAAGGCGTCTCCGCCGTCCCCGATCGTCGTGGCCGCTCCGAAGTTCACGTTCCCACCGTTCAAAGTCAAGTCTCCCACCAAGGTCTGATTCCCACCCACATACAGGTCCACCCCGCTCAACGTCACGCTCGAGGTGAACGTCTTGGTCGCGTTGATCGTCTGCACTGTCCCCGTCGATACATACCCGGCCGCGATGCTGTCAGTATCCCCCGCGTAGTGCGTCGACGCATGCGCCCCAGGCACTAACCCACCATGGGTGTGCGTCGCCGATGAAACCGTCACCTCACTGGAACCGTCCCGATATACCAACGCCCCGCTGTTATACCGGATCTGTCCCGCCGTCGTTAAGACCGCCGTCGGCAATGCCAAATACGCTCCCGTCCCGTTGAACGACAGACTGTCAGGTCCCGAGCCGTCTCCCACCGTCAAATTGCCGTTCGCCGCGATCGCCGCTCCCACCGTCAGATTGTTCGTGTTCACCGCCACTCCTCCGGTGAACGTCTTGGCCGCGTTGATCGTCTGCACCGTCCCCGTCGACACATATCCCGCTTCGATGCTGTCCGCGTCCCCCGCGTAGTGCGTCGACGCATGCGTTCCCGGCGTCAAACCACTGTGGGTGTGGAGACTGGTCACACCGCCATAGGTCAAGCTCGATACGTCCACGTTCGTCAGGTCGTCGTTCGCCCCGTTCCCAAAATCCAGCGTGTTCGCCGCCCCCACCGTCCCTCCGCTCAGATTGAGACCGGACGGGAACGTATAAACCTCGCTTTGGAAGCTCCCACCGTTAATCTTGTTGGCGGAAATGTCGGCCGAAGGACTGATGTCCGCGTTCATGATCGTTTCGTTCACGATCTCCGCGGTTCCCACGCTATCGGTCGCAACAGCAATGGCATAGGGGGCGGCCAGAAGTCTTTCGCGAGGGGTCATTTCATCGTCAAGTCCCACCTTGACTCCGAGGTAGCGGGCTGTCCCCCCCTGGAAAACACTCTTTGGAATGCCAGTGGCTGTTGAAGAACCGATCTGCACGTTGAAAACACCGTTTTCGACGGGCACTGCCGACCGGGATTCGGTGAACAGGGAAGAACCGCTGATGGGATCGTCGTAAATATTGAATTCGATGTCGTAGGGTCCGGTGAGCGGATTACCATTCTGATCTGTCAGTTTGCCCTGATAATTCAGAACACCGGGAGCATCGGCCCAGGCAATGGATCCGATGGACATCAAAGAGCACAAAATCGACACTAGTAGTATCTTGGCTGAATAAAGCAAAGACGGGGTGATTTTGGCTAAAGGGGCTGTGAATATTTTCACATAAGAGGACAGTCCCCCCTCTTTCATGGCGTTGCCGTTTGTGAGAGTTGTTTGGGGAATGACGCTGCCTGTCGTGTGTTGACTGTCATTTGCCTTGGCGGCAAATGAAAACACCTTTGTCAGGAGAGCTTTCCTTCCGAACAAGCGACTCTCATTTGTACTCATGGGACTTTCCTCCTTCGTGCACGTTCAGCTTTGCGATATCGGTTTAGCGGGCAACGTTTCCAGATTCAACAACTGTTGGACTGCTTTCAACACGTCGTGTGTTTCAAGTGGTTTGGACAACATCATATCCGCTCCGGCGGACATGATGCGTTGAGCGTTCTCCGACGTGTCATAACCGGTCACAGCAAGTATCTTCACGCCCATCAAATTTGCGTCGGCCCGGATCTGTTTGCAGACTTCAAACCCGTCGATTCCGGGAAGCATGAGATCCAAGACGACCAGATCCGGGACATATTCGGCCAGGACGCGACCGGCCGTGAAACCGTCTCGTGCGATCTTGACCTCCATCTTGAAACGGTCCTTCAACAGATCCTCGACGAATTCCCCCACTTCCGGCTCATCATCCACGACGAGGACTTTCTTGATGCCATTTCCCGACAGGGAAGCTTTGATTTCAGGAAGAGACATTCCATGGCTGGCGAGACGTTTGATGCGGGCTAACTGGAGCAATGTTTCGGATTCGTGATAGAGGCGATGTCCCCCCTCAGTCGTAGCGACATGCTGGAGAAGACCGAGGTCCGTGTAGTGGCGAATCGTGGATGGCAAAACATTGGCCTTTTCGGCGATGTCGCTGATTCTCAATAGTCCGTCTTTTTGTTGATACATATTATCAATTATCTCCTTCTATATATTTAATAGAGACGCATAAAACATGCCCATCGTTGCAATCACAACGATAATCTTGCTGCACACTTCATGTTTTAGCCTCAAAAAAACGAGGCTTTCGCCTCCCATATAAATATACAGGCTGAATCAGCTTTTGTCAAGGGTTTTCTTTTCACTATTTTAAACCCGTTAAATTCATTTGTTTTGCCGCCTCAAGATGTCATTTTTTGCTCAAAATCAGACAAAATAGCGTTGAACAAATCGAGCGTGCATACCGAATAAAGCTGTTTTCTCATGACCACGGCATAGGGACTTGATCTTAGATAGCCCGGGATGAACTTTCTGATTCTGAGTATACCAAGTTTTTCCCCGTAATGAGCAACATTCATCATCGCATGAGTTCGTATCTGATTGAACTTATCGCGGAGAGATTCCGGGGTATTCTCAGAGGGTTTATTGAGGATTATCTCAGAGAAGATGCGGGGATTCCCTATCGCCGCCTGCCCGATCATGACCCCCGCGCATCCGGTGCGCTGAACGTAAGTGGAAACATCTTCGGCGGTCTTGATTCCCCCGTTCCCAAAGACGGGGATTCGGACCGAAGAAACCGTCTCGGCGAGGGTCTCCAGATCGGCCGGACCTTTGCGACCGTCCTCCCCGTAACGAGCGTGGATGAAGAGCGCATTCACCCCGAGAGTCTCGGCGATCTTGGCAAAATGGAGGGAGAGCTTTTTCTGTTTCAACAGGCCGACCCTCATCTTGACCGTCACGGGGATGCGCACGGAACGGATGACGCTGTCGATGCACTTCTCGAACAGGGATTCATTCTTCATCAGGGCCATCCCGGCCCCCGTCTTGGTGATCTTGGGGACGGGACACCCGCAATTGATGTCGATGATGTCCGCACCGGCTTTTTCCGCCAAGTGGGCGGCTTCAGCGAGGTTCGCGGGGTCAGCCCCGAAGATCTGTATGGCCACCGGATGCTCCTCCGGATCAGTCCGCAACAACCGGAACGATTTCTTATCCTGGTGATGGAGGGCGTTCGATGAGACCATTTCCGAGCAGACAAGACCGGCTCCACCGCGAGCGCAGAGAATACGGAACGGCATGTCGGTGAGACCGGCCATGGGCGCCAAAACAAGACGATTCTTGAGAAGGACCGAACCGATGCGAACCGGTTGGTTCATTTCGATGGGATTAGCCCCAATTTCGGATCAACAGGGAGGGATCGATCTCGATGGAACGGGGTTTGAATTGAGTGTTCTTGCCGCCCGAGGTCATGTATTGATAATAGCCGGCAACGGCCACCATGACCGCATTGTCCGTGCATAAGGCAGGGGCCGAGAAGAGGACCTTTTTGTCGTGTTGGTTTTTCTTGAAGCTCTCTCTTAAAGCGGAATTAGCGGCCACTCCTCCTCCCACCACGATCGTCTTCAGACCCAGTTTATCGGCCGCAGCCAGGGTCTTTTTGACCAGAACGTCGACGATCGCCGCTTGGAAGCTCGCGCAGAGGTGGGCCATCTTTTTCTTGGTGCTTTTGGCCGAAGGATTGTCACGCAGATGGTATAGAACAGAAGTCTTCAAACCTGAAAAAGAGAAGTCCCATGACTCCCATAGCCAGGCTCTCGGAAAATCGACTGTGGCCGGGTTCCCGCTCTTGGCCAGGTGTTCGACGGCGGGGCCCCCGGGATATGGGAGACCCAATAACTTAGCCACTTTGTCGAAGGCTTCTCCCGCGGCATCATCCCGAGTCTTCCCCAAGACCTGATATTTCCCGAATTGACGTACATGGACGAGTTCGGTATGTCCTCCGGAAACGACGAGGGCCAGGAATGGCGGCTCTAAATCAGGATAGGCCGGGAGGATGGAGAGAAGATGGCTTTCGAGATGATTGACGGGGATCAGCGGTTTCTCATATACCCAAGCCAGCACCTCGGCGGCGATCTTCCCCACCAACAACGAGCCGGCCAGACCGGGACCGACGGTGACAGCCACCGCATCGACCGGCAATATCTTCGGGAAGCTTTTACCGCTTGAATCCCTCAAATCTTTCAAAGCCTCTTCCATCACTTCCTGGGCTTTTTCAACGTGAGTCCGGCTGGCCAATTCGGGGACGACCCCGGCGAACGGTCGATGGACCTCCATCTGGGATGAGACGACGTTGGAAAGAATGCGGCCCCCTCCTTCGACGACAGCGGCCGCTGTCTCATCGCAAGAGGTCTCTATCCCCAAAACACGGAATTGGTTTTTGGATTTCATGGCGTATGGAATATCAACCTTTCAAAAATCATGTCTTCGGAACCGAACTCAAGAACCGAGTCTTTCTGCGTTAGCAGGCCGATCTTTTTCTTTTTAAGGTATTGTTCCGCCTTCTTAGCGAAAGCCCTGATGTTGAATCCGGACGGCGGTTTCAGTTCCAGGGTTTCCTCGACCCAGCGAACACCCCGGTGATTGACCTCCTTGTTGTAGGAACGCTCGATGTGTACTTCGGAGAAACCCGAGGAGGCCAGGAGGTCCCGGATCGCGTTTTGGGCCCAAAGAGCGTCGGTCTGGACCGGGACGACCTTCGCCTGATTCGCCCCGGCTTCCGCTCGGAGGCGCGAGTTCCACCATCTCCATCCCACGAAAGCCGACGCGATGACGGCCAGGAGAAAGAGGACTTGGAGGATGAACCCGCCCCGAGGATGGTTCTTCATCATTCGGCCTGAATGTTCTCGAGGAGCGGCCTGACTTTCAATAGCTCGATGGCTCGATTCAGGACGTCGTCTTTGACCCGTTCTTCAGGCTTCACGGTGGATTCCGGCGACTTATCCTTCGAATAGATTTCCTCCGATTGGGCCTGCAACTTGGCCTCGACGTCTCGCGGGACGGCGATCACGATGTCGGGAGTAATTCCGCCTTCCCCTGTCTTCTCGTTGCGATGGATGGACCGGCCGTTGGGTGTGTAGTATTTGGCCGTGGTCAGGCGGAGGGCGGAACCGTCGTTCAGTCCGATGATGGACTGGACGCTGCCTTTGCCGAAAGTCTGGCCGCCGATGATGACGGCGCGTTTATGGTCTTGCATGGCGCCGGCCACGATCTCCGACCCGGAGGCGGACCCATGGTTCACGAGGACGACCATGGGGAGTTTGGGGTAGAGGGCTTGTATGTCGGCGCGATAATCCTGTCGCGGCTGGGAACGGCCCTGCGTGTAGACGACCAACTTTTGGCTCCCGATGAACACCTTCACCGTGTCCACGGCCGAGGTCAGAAGCCCCCCGGGATCGTTTCTTAAGTCCAAGACCAGAGAGGACATCCCCTTCCCTTCCAGTTCCTTCAGCGTCTTGACCAGATCGTTGCGGGTCGGCTCGATGAATTCAATCAGATGGACATAGCCGATGGCATCGGTCAGCATCTTCCCCTTGACGCTGGTGATCCGGATGATCTCACGCATGACCGTGTAATCCTTCGGCTCCTTCTCCCCCTCCCGCAGGACACTGATCTTCACTTCCGTCTTGGGTTTCCCGCGCAGTTTCTTCACGGCGTCGTTCAAGCTGACTCCCTGCGTGGATTCTCCTTCGATCTTCACGATCTTGTCGCCCGGCAGGATCCCCATGCGATAGGCCGGCGTGTCCGGCAAGGGTGTGATAACGACCAGCCAACCGTCCCGGATGGCGATCCGGATCCCCAGTCCGCCGAACTGACCTTCCGTCTCGGTCCTCATCTCCTTATGGGCTTCCGGTTCCAAAAACTGGCTGAAAGGATCCAACGTGCGCACCATCCCCGCGGCCGCGCCATAGACCAGATTCTTCCGTTCCACTGTCTCGACATATTGGTTCTCGATGTGTTGAAGGATATCGACGAGAAGGCGGATCTGTTCATAATTGTCGTTGACTTCGGCGGGGCTACTGGGCTGCCTTTGCTCGATCAGAGGAGCTTCCTCTTGCGCCCGAAGAGAGACCGCCGGGCAGGATGTCCCCAGCAGGAAGGCCAGTGTGGTTGCCAAAACGCATCGTTGTCTCATAAAAGAACCCCTTTCTTGTTTGAAATCCTATAACGCACCCTTACTTCAGCCAGACCAGAGGATCCACCGCGTCGCCGCTGATCCTCAACTCAAAATAAATCATGGATTTCTCGTCGTCATCCAGACCGGTCTGGCCTAAAATCTCCCCGGTCGACACGGGTTGCCCCTTCGAGACCAGAATCTCTCCGAGCTGACCATAAACGCTATAGAGCCGTCCGCCGTGATCCAGAAGGATCATATTCCCGTAGCTCATGAACTCGCCCGTGTATAATACTATACCTTTTTCGACGGCACGGACGGAAGAGGGGGCGGGAGTACGGATGGTGATCCCGTTTGAAAAAATGTACGTATCCAACTCCGGGTGATGCGTTTTCCCGAACCGTTGAGACACTTCCCCGTCGACCGGCCAGGGGAGATGGCCGCGTTTTTGCTGGTGGACGGCTTGGGCCGCCTTGATGACCTGTTTGGAAGGAAGAGACATCTCCTGCTTCTTCTGCAGGTCGGAGATCAGGCTGGCCAGTTGTTTGGCGGAGGCCTTGAGATCGGATAATTCTTTTTCCAATACCGCCTTCCGTCCACGGACGGTGGCATGGAGATCCTTCATCTGTTGGCGTATCACATGGAGTTGGGATTTCTCCGCCTCCTTGGAAAGCCGGAGTTTCTGAAGCTGTATCTCGAGGCTCAGAAGGTCATCGCGGACGGTCTCGACGTGACTGTGTTGCTGTTGAGCGAAAGCCAACCCCTGTGTTTTATCCGCCAGAGCGGCCTCCCGGTAAAGGAGTTCCGCCGAGGCGTCGCTCAGGGAGAGCGCGGAGCGTTCGTAGTATTCCCTGAGTTCGGCGGTCAACAAGCCGATCCATTGTTCCAGATCCATGCGGGAAGACCATAATTGCTGTTCCAGCGACTGCCGTTTCCTGTCGGCGCTGGAAATCTTCTCTTCGAGCTGTCTCACGACGGCTCGTGACCTCCTGAGTTTGACCGAAGTGTCGTCCACCGAGTGTCTTAAGAGTTCCTCTTCCCTGATGGTCTGTTGGCGTTCGGCTTCTTTCGATTCGATCCGGTCCTGGATCTTCTCCAGGGCCCCGCGCTTCTTTTTTATCTGCACATCGAGCGGTTTGGCTCCGGCCTGAGTCATCACGGATAAAACGATCGCCCCTGTCAGAAAAAACACGCGGCAGCGGCGAGGACGGCGTGGCGTCATGGGTCAGCGGTCTCCCTCCGCCCTTAATCCCAATTCAAAACAGACGGCGGCCAACACCCCGACGACGATCGTCCAGGGTTCCGGAGTCTGGATCAATTTAAGTCCGATGATATACGACGAAACCGCTCCCGCCATCCCGATAACAATGGATTGAGGCCAGGACGCGCTCACCAACGGGTTTTTCGTGAAGAAGAGGGATTGGGTGAGGAGGATGCACCCGATCAGAAGGCCGGCGCTCACCAGAAGAAAGACCGTGAGCTGGATTTGGTCCAGCAGGTTCTTCAGCGTATCCAGACGGGCCACCCGGTTCTTGTCGTAACCGATCCGTTCCACACCGGACTGCTGGGAAAGCGAACGGGTCGTGAATTCCAAGAACGCCCCGCTCATGACCGGCAGGGTCCAATGGACCTCGAATGCGTCCGGGAACGGATTCCGCCCGGTCAGCGTCAGCGTTTGAGAAAGAGTCGGGTTCTCATGGATGCGGCGGAGGGCCTCGTCCTTGGATATGAAGCGGATGTTCTGGATGCCGGGTCTGAGGCGGATGGCGTCTTCGACGGCATTCTTATCCGCGGTCGATTTAAGGAAGACGACCCAGTTGATTTCTCCGGCTTCATGCAACAGGTGTCGCTGGATCAGCCCCTGCAGGTCGGCGCACAGGATCAGGGTCAACGTGAGGGCGGACGACGTGACGAATAAGACGGTATATTTGGCGGCGTGCCGCCTCAGGTCCAGCGAGATATGGCTGAACAATGACATGAGTTTCATGAGAGAACACCCCTTTTCTCGCCCAAGACGGATGAAAACCTCTCCCGCTCGGCGTTGAACGACGAATGATTGCTTTCCGTCAATTTCCGCACGGGGAGAAGATCGAACGGATCGAGCCCCGTGAACCGATCGGCGGAGCCCCGCGCATCCTCCGACAACTCCCGATAAGCGATGGCCGGGGCCCCGACGGACTCGCAAAACCGGCGGGCTTTGTCATGCGCGTACAAGCCGATGAACGGCGTCGACACAAGACCCGACAAGAGGAGTCCGTGATACCGCATGCTGACGACGAGGTCATAGGAAGCGAGGATCTCCGGGATCTGGCGTTCTTCCCCCCACTTTTCCAGACGATGGAGGCCGTTCAGACGCTGAAAAAGTGCCGACAGGAAAGGCATGTCGAGAGCGGGATGCATCGGGAGGAAACCGAAACTCCACTCCGGATTCCGCTCGAACAAACGGTTTAAAAAATCCGGGAGGGGCGCACTCGACATTTCCCGCCGGTGAATCGGGCGCAGGATCCAACAGATGCGGCGATCCGCAGAGACGGAGGAACGGTTTTTTTTGACACTCGGGACGGGCCAAAGCCAGACGGGATCCGGGATCTGCTTGATCTTGTCCGTTGGAATCGAATGGGCAAAGAACCGGTAAGACTCTTCGTCACGGACCCAGATAAAATCAGCGGAACGGAGGATGGACCGGACGATCCGGGCTTCCCATCCCCGTTCGAAACGGGACGTACCCACCGCCAACAGACACGTCCGGCATCGGAAGAGCTTCGCCAGCAGAAACAGACCCAGGTAATAGAAGAGACTGAAAAGACTGGTTTGTGATTGGAAAAGTTCTCCCCCGCCCAAGACCAGTAATCGCGCCCGGCGGAACAACGAGGCGATGGCGAGCAGTCCCCACCGATCCACGCTGGAGACCCCCAATTTGAGAGAGGTCTCCTCCGGTCTGTTCGATAAGACGGTCCACTCATGGTCGGGGAGAGCGATCCTCAACTGGTCCAAGAGGACCCTGAGGATCATCTCATCTCCCGCGTTGCCGAACCCATAATATCCCGCGATGACGGCGAGGTTCATGAGGGAGTTGTCGCGTCCCGTCGACGGGCCAGCCGGGCGGTGATGACGATCAGGATCCCGCCGCCGATCGTTCCAAGCACCAACCCATTCAGTGTCCGGACGCAGGAGACGACGAATGGGATGTGCGCATGACAGAACGTGTTCAGGATGGAGACCTGTCCGACGATCCCCAGGAGGATCAATCCTCGGGAGACGCCCTGATTCCCCGAAGATATTCTCCGGGACGAGAGCCATAATCCCAAGATCAAGAGCGGGTGTCCGAAGGCGAATTCCTTGAATCGGGGGCGCACCACGAACCATTTTTCAAGCATTTCCCGGAAACGTTGCTCTCCTCCCGAGACATGGCCGGGGAGATCGTGTCCGCTTCGGACCAGATAGATCGCCATGACAGCGGCGACCGCCAAAAAGAAGAAAGCCATCTTGACCGTGAGCGGTTTTTGCATCAGAGCGTGGATCTCCCGACGGTCATAAAGGATGAGCCCGGCACCGACCAGCGGGAAGAGAAGGGCCGCCTTGACTCCACGGAAGAGGGACAGTCCCAGGACGAAATCAGGGGGCGACAGGAGACCCGTCACGATCGTCGATCCGGCCAGCGTGATCAGGGTGAAGACCGCCATCTGTAAAATCCAATGGGCTCGTCCACGCCTGATCAGGAACAGCCCCACCAAGGGGAAGGAGACAACGACAAGAAAAGAGATCGTCTGTCGGCCAAGGATGGCGCCCCGGTCCAAAAATTCGGCGCGAGGAGGAGAGACGGGGCCGACCGAAAAACCCTCTCCTTGCAGTCCGGCGACCAGACGAAGAAGGTGGTCCTTGTTCTCTTCCCAGGAGAGTTGGGGATACAATCGCAGATAGAGGAAACGGATCCCGCGTTCTTTGACGGCGCGGATGAATCGACGCCGGAGAGCGGCGGGGGCGTAGCGGGCCTGTTCGCTCTCGTCGACGGAATGGGCCCTGATGATCCGTTCCGGGAAACGGTTGACGAGAGCCCGGTTTCCCCATTGGCGGTTGAATTCGATCCAGGGAAGGTTCCAGGTTGTCTGTTGGACCAGCCGATACAACGGGGAGCTGTCCGGATAACCCCAGACCTGGTCCCCCGCACAGAGCAACGTGCTTATCCTCGGATAAAAAGCGCCGCCATGAACATCGGCCGGGTTGCCCTGAGGGAACGGATCCGGTTGAGGCCGGAAAGTGATGGACAACTCGTCCGGCCAGGCCGGAGACCACCGGTCCCAAAGGAGATCCAGGGATTCGGTTCCATTCCAATAAAGGCTGACGCTCGAAACCCCGGACTGGAGCAGGGATTGGAGTTTTTCACGCACGGACTCCGTTCGCCCGCCCCCGGCGGCCCAGACATCATCTCCATCGACGCAGAGTTCCACCGTCCGGGTGGATTCGAAACGGATCTTCCTCAACACTGGCGGCAAAGACGCGGCCACGGACAGCAGAATCAATCCGGTCAGAAGGGGGGTGGCGTGTCGTTGAAGAAAAGACATGAATTTGATCGGGGGAACCGGGGCGACGTCAGTCCGGACGGGCTATTCGGGACTTCATTTTCTCGAGCGCCGTCTTGTAAATGAGGAGGTAATTCTCCGCGCTCTCCGACCATCCTTCCTCATCGGTTCCGTTCACGACGGTGGCGCAATCCAGTGAGCGCGATCCGACGACGCCGGCCAGCCCCTGTCCGGTCTCCGGGTGTTCCTGGACATTCTTCCAGAACCCGAACGTCGGCGACGTCAGAACATCAGCGAAGACCAGACCGGCTTTCAGGAAATTGAATTGGCCATAATATTCCAGTCTCTCCGGCACGTAATCCGACCAGGGAAACCCCGCATGGAAATGAGTGTTCTTGGGGAAGAGCCCCTGGTTGGCGATGTCGTGGACCGTGTGGACGCTGGCTGTCGGCAGAAAGAACGAATCGATCCTGTAGAGGGTGGACAGATAGGCGGGGATCAGGCCGGCATGCCAGTCGTGAGAATGGATGATGTCAGGACGGAAGTCGACGGCCTTGCAGGTCTCCAAGGCGGCCCGACAGAAGAGGATGAACCGTTCGTCGTTGTCCGGATAGGGCTTTCCGTCAAAACCCTGATAGAGATGATCCCGATCATAATATTTTGGAGAATCGACGAAATAAACGGGACACTGGGTGTGACCGCTGATAAATTCCCAGAGACGGATCGTCTCGTATGAATCACCGATGGGAATGAGGCAACGCAGGCCGAGGGAGCGGAGTTGGTCCTGGAACGCCCCCACCGCCTTGTATTTCGGCAGGACAATCCGGACATCGTGCTGCTTCGCCTTGAGGGATCCCGAGAGGGATCTGATGACGTCGGAAAGTCCGCCCGTTCCGCAGAAGGGGGCGCATTCCGAAGCGGCGATTAGGATCTTCAAAGCAGGTTTTCGATCTCCCGCAGGCTCTTGGTGGCGTATTCCGGAGAGGTCGGGTTGATGTAGAATCCCGATCCCCATTCGAAACCGGCCGTCTTGGTGAGTTTCGGCATGATCTCGATGTGCCAATGATAGAACTCGCAGGGAGGCTGTTTGAGGGGCGAGTTATGAAGGATGAAATTATAAGGAGGGCCGTCCAGCACCCGTTCCAGACGGTTCAGAACGCTCTTCATCAACCGGCCCAGGTTGTTCACCTCGGATTTCTGGATGTCCTCGAAGTGGGAATCGTGTTTCTTGGGGAGGACGGAAATCTCGAAGGGGAAGCGGCTGGCGAACGGCGAGATGGCGATGAAATCCTGATTCTCGTCGACCACGCGGACGTTCTGTTGTTGTTCCTGCCGGATGATGTCGCAATAGATGCAACGTTCCTTGTAATCGAAATACCGCTGAGCACCGACGATCTCCTGTCTCACGCGGATCGGGACCATCGGCGTCGCGATCAACTGCGAGTGAGAGTGTAACAGGCTGGCGCCGGCCACGGAACCCCGGTTTTTAAAGATGAGGACGTATTGGAGGCGCGGGTCCTTCTGAAGGTCGACGATCCTGTCCCGATAGGCCCAGAACACGTCCTGGATCTTATCGTCGTCCAGTTGGGCGAGCGATTTGGTATGGTCCGGCGTTTCGACGATGACCTCATGGGCGCCCAGACCGTCCATCCGGTCATAGAGACCCTCGGCGGATCTGTTCAGCTGCCCCTCGATCTGGAGGACCGGAAACTTATTCGGGATGACTCGCAGCCACCATCCGCTCTCGTTGCTCTTCTGTCCCCGCGGCCGGTAGGCCATGATTTCAGGCGGGGTCTTCTCCTCGTTTCCGGGGCAGAAGGGACAGGGAATGGATCCCTGATTGTCCTTATCGTGTCCAAAGTCGCTGGGGCGCTTGCCGCGTTCCGTCGATATGATGATCCATCGCCCGATGATGGGATCCCGTCTAATTTCTGGCAATGTGATGTCCTCCTCGTGGATGATTGATATTCCGCCTTATTGTACCTGCTTCAGAACGGAGTGACAAGGGGAAATGAGCCGTCCGTCTCAAGAACCGCCGTAGACGTCGTAGTCGTCCTCGGTGCCTGTCCATCGTTTGATCCGGTATATCTGGACGGGCTCCTTCTGGGGGTCCAGCGTCACCGTGTGGCTTTCCCCCTTCCAGAGGTGTCTCCGGCCGGTCAGAAGTTCTTCCACGCGGAAGACCTCGTTGGGGTGCATCCGGAGCTGTCCGGTGGGCAAGCGGATGGACGACTCGTGGGAATGGAACGGATCCAGATTGACCGCCACGAAGATGTTACTCTTCCCATCCGGCGCGATCTTCCCATAGAACAGGACGTTATCGTTGTCGGCCGGGAAGAACGTCAGGTGCTGGGACGTTTGGAGGAGCGGGTTATCCCGGCGAATCTTGTTCAGCTTCGTGATATAGTCCTTGATGTTCCCCTTCCGGTCCCAATCCCACACCTTGAACTCATATTTCTCGGAGTTCAGATACTCTTCCTTCCCCGGGATGGCGGTGTTTTCGCACAGTTCGAACCCGTTGTAGATCCCATACAGGGGCGATAACGTAGCCGCCAGCGCGGCACGGATCTTGAAGTTCGGGCGGCCGCCGGTCTGCAGGGCCGCCGGGAGGATATCCGGCGTGTTGGTGAAGAAGTTCCCCTGGAAATACTCTTTCATGTCCGATTGGGTCAGCTCCGTGAGATATTCCGTCAATTCCCACTTGGTGTTGCGCCAGGTGAAATACGTGTAGGATTGGGTGTATCCCGCCTTGGCGAGAACCCGCATCATCTTGGGTTTCGTGAAGGCTTCCGACAGGAACACGGTCTCCGGCCATTGACGTTTGATGTCCCTGATCAGCCAGTTCCAGAAATAGACCGGTTTGGTATGAGGGTTATCCACGCGGAATGTCTTGACGCCCTTCTTGATCCAAAACTCGAAGATGCTCCTCAATTCATCCCACAGCGCCTTCCAATCCTTCGAATAGAAATTGAAGGGGTAAATGTCCTCGTATTTCTTGGGCGGGTTTTCCGCGAACTTAATCGTCCCGTCCTTCTCCCTGTAGAACCAGTCGGGATGAGCCTTCACGTAGGGATGGTCCGGGGAGCAGGTCAGCACGATATCCAGGGCCACATCCATCCCCTGGGAGTTCGCCTTTTTGACGAAGTGTTCGAATTCCTTCATCGTGCCGAGGGAAGGCTCAACGGCCTTATGGCCGCCGTCTTCGTTGCCGACGGCATAGGGGCATCCCGGGTCGTTGGGGCCCGCCTTCAACGCGTTGTTACGTCCTTTGCGGTTGGTCCTCCCGATGGGGTGAATGGGCGTCAAGTAGACCACATCGAAGCCCATTCCACGGATCTCCGGGAGGCGTTTCTCCATGTCTTTGAACGTGGCGCTCTGTCCGTCGATGGTTCCCTGAGACCGGGGCCACATCTCATACCAGGCGGCGGTGCAGGCCCGCTCCCGTTCAGCGACCACTTCGAGAGTACGGTCGTATCGGGTCACTAATTTCTTGTCATGGATCGGATACGCTTCGATCGTGTATTCATACACGGCATTCTCTTTGAGCGTAAACTGTCCACCCCAGCGGTCGTTGTCGATGAAGGTCATGGGGGTCGTTTTCCACGCCTTCTCACCGAGCCGGCGGTAAAGCAGATGGGACGAGATCGGGTCGTGGCCGTCCTTGAAGATGTCGGCATAGACTTCGAAAACGTCTCCCTCGCGTCGTTTGACGGCGTATCGCCCGCTGTCCAATTCCGGGTAGACACCTTCGATCGTGATGGATTTCCAAGGCAGTTTCATAATGTCCTCTCTTTTGTTTGATCGGGGCTTTCCCCGACGCCTTCAGCGTCGAAGAAGGTCGTGGTATAGGGAATGGGTCCGTTTCGCGATGGCCGCCCAGCTGAAATGGTCCAGCACGCGGGCGCGGCCGGCTTTGCCCATCCGCACGGCGAGCCCCGGCGTCAGGGCCACCCGGTTGATGGCGGAGGCCAGATCGCGTGAAAATCCGGCGGGGTTCACCGGTTCGAACGGACTGGTCTTATGTTGGGCCATCTTCACCAGCAGCCCGGTCTTTCCGGGTTGGACGACCTCGCAGATCCCTCCGACGGCGCTGGCCACCACCGGGACCTCGCAGGACATGGCCTCGAGGTTGATGATCCCGAACGGCTCGTAGATGGACGGACAACAAAAAACCGTCGACGCCGAATAGAGCTGGATCAGCGTTTTCTTGTCGACCATCTCGTTGATCCAGACGATGTTGTTCCGGCCTCTGTTCATCTTTTGGATGGCCGCCCGCGTCTCCCGGGCGATCTCCGGAGTGTCCGGAGAGCTGGCGCACAGGACGATTTGGAGGCGCGGATCGATCGAGGGGATCGCATTGAGAAGATGCCGGATGCCTTTCTGGCGCGTGATGCGCCCGACGAAAAGAACGTTGGGGGAACGGATCCCGTACCGACGGATGACGGGCGAGGGGTCACACTTCCTGAACTCGTCGGGATCGATCCCGTTATGGATCACGTGGATGCGCCGGGACTCCACATCGAACAGCCGGAGGAGGTCCTGCTTCATGCTTCCCGAGACCGCGATGAGGGCGTCGGCGGATTCCAGGGCCTGTTTTTCCACCCAGCTGGACATGTCGTACCCTCGGCCGAGTTGTTCCCTTTTCCAAGGGCGGAGCGGTTCCAGCGAGTGTGTGGTGATCACCAGCGGGATCCCATAACAGTTCTTGATGAGGATCCCCCCCAGATGGGTGTACCAGGTATGACAATGGACGATGTCGGCGTCGGTGTCCCGGGCCGCGAAACGAACGCAGCGTTCGAAGGATTGAAGGGGCGATTTCAAGAGCGACGGACAACCCGCATAAATCTCCCGGAGAACGGGGAAACCCGTCACGCGGAGCCGGGGAGATCGCGCCCGTTGAGTCCCGAAACAGCGCACATCCATCTCCATGAGGCGGCTGAGTTCCCGGCTGAGATATTCGACGTGAATCCCGGCTCCACCGTACACGTGGGGTGGATACTCGTTCGTCAAGAACAACGCTTTCATGGGATCAGGAGGCGGGCTCCGCGGGAGGCGCGTCGGGAGACGTCGACGGAGCGGTGTCGGGAGAACCGGGCCCGGGTGACACGGTGTCGTCGGGCGGGATGAGTTCCTCCAGCCGGGGCAGGTCGTTCAGGGTCTTCAGACCGAATTGGCGCATGAAATCGATGGTCGTCCCGTAGAGGAGCGGCCGTCCGAGAGTTTCTTTCCGTCCCATGATCTTCACGAATTTCCGTTCCAGGAGGGTCTCGAGCACACCCGTCACCTCGACTCCGCGGATCTCTTCGATCTCTCCCCGGGTGATCGGCTGCTTGTAGGCGATGATGGACAAGGTCTCCATGGCGGAGATGGACAGGCGGAGAGTGGTCTTTTCCTTGAAGAGGCGGCGGACCCAGGTGCTGTAGGCCGCGCGCGACGCCATCTGATACCCGTTGGCCACGGCCATGACCTGCATGGGGGATTCCCGCTGGTCTAGTTCGCGACCGATCTCGGCGATCAATTCGGCGACCGCCTCGTCGGAAGTATAGTCGTCGCCGAGGATGGATTTAAAATCGGACTTTTGAAGCGGCCTGTCCGACATCCAGAGCAACAATTCCAGAATCTTCTTAATTTGAGGGTTGTCCATCGGTGAGGGGAAGCGTCTCCTGGTTTGTATCAAACATCTCTTCCGTAGCTTTGAGGACGCGGATCTCTCCGAAGACCTCGACCTGGCGCGCCACGATCTGCTTGAGCCGGATCAATTCCAGGAGAGCCAAAAAACACATGATCATCCCGTGGCGGGTCTTTTCCCTTGAAAAGATCTCACGGAAGGTGACCTGGGGATTGGTCTCCAGGAACGAGAGGAGGTCCCGGATCTTGACTTCGACAGGGATCTCCTGAAAGATGATCTCCTGGACGTTCTCTTTGAGTTCGGAGAGGACTTGTTTGAACGCCGCGATGAGGTCGAACATGGTGGCGTCGAGGGTGTAATCATCCTCCGTGAAAACGGGGGATCCCTTGTAGTGGACGTCCTTGTAAAGGTCCAATCGCTTCCCGAGTTCTTTGGCCGCCTCTTTGTACCGCTGATACTCCAAAAGTTTATTGACGAGTTCCGCGCGGGGGTCAGGCCCCTCGTTCCCCTCCGACGACGGCGCGGGCAGGAGCATGCGCGCCTTGACCTGCATGAGGGTGGACGCCATCACCAGGAACTCCCCCGCCACTTCCAGACTGAGTTCTTTGATGATGTCCAGATACGCCAGATACTCCGCCGTGATCTGGGCGATGGGGATGTCGTAGATGTCGAGGTCGTTGCGCTGGATCAAATAGAGAAGGAGATCGAGCGGTCCCTCGAAGATGTCCAGATTGACGTCCCAGTTCTTTTGCTGCAAAACCATCAGGCCAACCCCATGTTCCGGCGGACTTCCGCCATCGTCTGGCGCGCCACGTCGCGCGCTTTCCGGTTCCCCTCATCGAGGACCGCGCGGACGCATCCTTTGTCTTTCATCAGTTCCGCCCGGCGTTTCTGCATCGGCGCCATCGCCGCCAGGAGCAGTTCCGAGAGGTTCTTCTTACAGCTCACGCAACCGATGCGTCCCTCGCGGCATTCCTGTTCTCTGACGGCGGCCTCCTTATTGTAAATCTTGTGGAAGGCATAGACAACACATCCGTCGGGGTGCCCCTTGTCATCGGCCCTCTTTTTCTGGGGATCCGTGAACATGCGCGAGATCTTCTTGGAGATCGACTCCACGCTCTCCGAGATTTCGATGGTGTTCCCGTAGGATTTCGACATCTTGCGCGAATCCAATCCCGGCACCTTGGGGGTCGCGGATAAGAGCGGTTTCGGTTCGGGGAAGACGTCCCCGTAGAGGTGGTTGAACCGTTTGGCGACGTCCTGGGTGAACTCCACGTGGGACAACTGGTCTTCCCCCACCGGCACCGCCTCGGCCTTATAGATGAGGATGTCGGCCGCCTGAAGGACCGGATATCCCAGGAAACCGTGGGTGGTGATCTCCCGTTCGCTGAGTTCGCGCAATTGCTCCTTGTAGGTCGGGATCCGTTCCAACCAGCCGAGCGGGGTGATCATCGAAAAAAGGAGGGAGAGTTCCGCGTGTTCCATCACGCTGGACTGTTGAAAGAGCACGCTTTTTTGAGGGTCCAGCCCGGCCGACAGCCAATCCAACACCATGTCCTCGGCGTTTTGCCGGAACTCTTTCGTGTCATCGTAACCCGTGGTCAGGGCGTGCCAGTCCGCGACCATGTAGAAACATTCGTATTCGCCGGAGTCCTGCAATCGAACCCAGCGTTCCAGTGCCCCCCAATAGTTGCCCAGATGTAACCGACCCGAGGGGCGCATCCCCGATAAGATCCGTTTCATTGTCCGATCTATCCTTTCATTCCCATCAACGATGCGAACCATCCGACCATCGGCCGGAGGATCCAAGGCAACAGGTTGGTGGCGAACAGGCCCAGTAAAATCCATTGTCCCCAGGGGGCCCACCGGTCGTATCGATACGACAATCGCGGAGGGAGCAACCCGGAGATGATTCGGCTCCCGTCCAACGGCGGGATGGGGAGCAGGTTGAAAACGGCCAGGATCAGGTTCAGGAACCCGGCGAAACCGAAAAACCAGACCAGGAGCTCCTGCCAAGAGGGATCCAGGAGGGCCCAGGGCAGCCATCGGATGGAGAGGAGGGCCACGGATGCGACCACGAGATTGGCCCCCGGACCGGCGGCGGCGACCCAGATGGCATCGCGCCGGGGATGGTTCAATCTGTCATAGAAAACGGGGACGGGGCGGGCCCAGGCGAACATGGGCAACCCCAGGAAAAACAGCACTCCCGGCAACAAGAGCGTGCCGATCGGATCGATATGGGGGATCGGGTTGAGCGTCACCCGCCCCATCTGTCGGGCCGTGTCGTCTCCGCACAATTCGGCCACACGCCCGTGCGCGAATTCATGCACGGTCAGACTGAAGAGGATGACGGCCAGTCCAGCAAGGAGTTCCATAGGGCATTATGCTAATCGTTCCGAGGAAAATTGTCAATTATAAACTGGATTTCCTGCGCGCGGGTCTTCATTCTTCCGGACCAGCGTTCTCGACGGATTTTCTCGAATATCGCGTGATAAAGTTTCCCCGGTTTGTATCCCAACCGCAATAAATCATCCCCTGTCAAAAGAGGCCGGCTCCTCTCAAACCTCCGAAGCGGCGAGGACCGCGGGAGGGCTTTTCTGATGAATTCCTGGACCACCGGAGCCAGATTGTCCCAGCGGGAATCCATCGGCACCTGGTCTTTCTCCAGTTGATTCAGGATCTCGAGGCTCCTTCGCACCGATATCGTCGTCTCTTTGGGCGTTTCCAAACGCCTGCAGGCGTTCTGCGCTTCCGCCGGCGTCTGATAGCGACTCAGGACCAGCCAACGGTAAAGGATGCGGTCCTCCCTGGAATCCGGAGACAGCGCATCCAGACATCTCCGATGGAACGGGGTCCAGGCCCACGCGGGATCAAAAAAGACGCTCCCTCCCCACCGGAACAATCGTTCGAACACCGGGGTGGCTTTCAGTTCGGCGGCCATCGCTTCCAGTTCAGCCCTCTTCCGGGCCGGGCTCAGCCGGTCCGCATACTTTTTGGAGAAGGCCTCCTCCATCCGAGTGCGCGTCTCGGAGGAAGGACGGAAATTGAACCGTCCGGCATATCGGATGAGACGGAAAAGCCGCGTCGGATCGTCTTCGAAGCTTTTCGCATGGAGGATCCGAAGGGTCTTCCGGTCGACATCCAGGCGGCCCTGAAACGGATCTTCCAAGTCCCCCCAACGATCCGGGGTCACGTGGAGCGCCATCGCGTTGACCGAAAAATCGCGGCGCTGGAAATCCTCTCGAAGCGCCGCCGGCTCGACGATCGGAAGGGCCGCCGGTTGGACATAAGTCTCCCGCCGCGCCGAAGCCACATCCATCGTCGTCCCATCCGGGAAATGCACCGTGGCCGTCAAAAACGAGGGGTGCCACGTGATCCGTGAGGACCAACGTTTTGCCAATTCCTGGAGAAGGCGCGTGGTCGAGCCCTCGACGACCACATCCCAATCCAGGGACGGGACCCGGAGATACAGGTCACGGACGCTTCCCCCCACCAGACAAGCCGCCGATCCCTGGGTCTGAGATATGTCCCCCAGGAGCCGGAGCCGGTCGCGCCACAGCGCGGGGATCCGTCCCATCAGACGGTTCGAAGGGGTCGCAGCGGACTCTTTTTTATTTGGAGCAGCCAACAGGTCAGCCTCCTCGGATGATTTCGGGCAATGACAATCCTACTATTTTCGGGAACGCGCAATGGTCGCAGACCCATGGTTTCGTATCGCAAAAATCCTGAAACAACTGAAGGAGGCCCTGTTGTTGGCGTTCCTCGTTGAGAGCCACGCGGCGCGTCTTCTCAGAGCCCAGCAACCGATGGGCCATCAACCGGGAGACGCCGGCCGGTTCGCGCAACCGCAGTTTCCGATACATCCCATGGAGACGTTCTTCCGCCTTGGCATCGCGGCGACGGCGTATCTCGCGAAGGAGGGCCGGCAGATAGACATTGACCCACAACGCCTGAGACCGGTCCGGCCCGATCAGGGCGACATCGTGCGGAAAGCGGGTCGAGTTCCATGTGGCGCGTCGCGCGAAATATCCGGCGGGAGGAACGACGAAACCGGAGGGCTCGAGGATCACCGACGAATCGTTCTGCCAAAGAGTCCCTTTGGAAAGATAGTCCTCGGCCCAACCGTCCAACAACAGCGCCAATCCGGCCAAGCGGCGATGGGGATAATTCGTGGGCCGCACTCCTTTGAAGTTCCAATCCTCTCTCCCCATCGGCGTCAATGCCCCTCTGACCCGGTCCCAGAGCGCTTGTCGTCTGGCCAGACACGCATGGGTTTCCATATCGTCCGTCGGGCGCGGTTCAAGAAGCAGCCCCGCCACCCCGAAGAGGAGTGTCTCGATCATCTCTTTTCGTTCTTCCCCCTTGAAGGGACGAGCCAGGGACATGAGCGTCGGCAGGGGAAGGAGTTCGGCCAATCGAGCCATGGCTTTTTTATTCTTGGCGTATCCCAACCCTTCGCAGAAACGGGTATAGTCCGAGGGATCGTCCATCCGTCCCGTCTTGAGCAGGATCCGCCCGTCACCCGCCAGATTCAGAAGGGTCTCCACCGTCTCGTAATTGCGGATGGAGACCGCTTTTCCGCAGGATCCTTTCCCGCAACGGCTGTCATAGGGATAATTCTCGACATCGAAGGAATGTTCCAGGGCGTTCCAGGGTTGCGGGAGACGGCCGAGGAGCGATGCCGAGGGGATCTGTCTTCCATCCGCCGCGCGCGTCAGGAAGGCGGAGGAGGAAGGGAACAGATAGACATGGAGGACGACCTTGTTATAGCGCGGATTGCGATCGTGCCGGTGGGCCTTCCAATCGCGCGCGTGGACATCGATCTCGATATCGCCCTGCACCGGTTCATCGCCGAGGGTGAGTTGCGCGCCCTGAAAGTCGGGCCCCTCCCCCGTGTTCCATTCGCCCGGGGAATGGATGCTGATCCGATCCCCCCCAATGGTCCCCCAATGCCGACGGTCGAAGCGGGATTCATACCAGAGCATTTTGATGATCTTTTCGTTGAGTGTCTTCTCCGGCTCCCCGGGTCCGGAGAACCGATCCGAAACGTTCTGGGCGGGCGGGGCGGTTGAAATCCCATTCCGATATTTGTCGCGCAAATGGAGATAACTGTCGGAGAACCCCGTCTCCATCATCGGGGGGAGGACCCGGGTCACCGGGAGGCCCTCCGTGTCGATCGGAGATGTTCGGTCAACCGGCCCAGGACGTCGGAAGGGAGCCCGGCCCCTTCGGCCTGAAGAAAACCGGCCAACGCTTTCCTGATCGCCGAAGAATCAGCCGTCGTGACATCGACCACGGGCGTCTTGATGTCATGTTCCCGTCCGTCCACTTCTTTCGAGTTCACAAAACCGGTCCGGAACGAACGTCCATCCCATTCCCCCCAGCATTCGTTCCGTTCCCCCCGAAAAAGAGACAGGCAGGATATTTGAAAAGACACGATATCCCGATCCCGACGCCAAACGAAAAGGTCGCCGTTCTCGGAATGATACCACTCGCGACGAGCCCCGTTCCGGCTCGATTCCGCAGTGACATCCTGGCGTATCTTGGAAAGCATCGGGAGGGTCTTTTCAGGGAAGTTTCAAGGAATCGAGGAAGGCTATCGTCAGAGCCGGACTCTTGGGAAGATCATCCTTCCACTGAAGGTAGACGCTCAACCGGTCGTTGGCTTTGACGATGCGGTGGAGACCCTCCAATATCTGCTGGGACGGGCTTTTCCGCTCATGGGAGACATAGGGGAGAATGGCCGGCACTCCGGAACGGCGGGCCAGCGAGGGAGAGAGACGGGCGATCTTGATGCCCGCTGAAACCGCCAAGCTGGCGGCGATCTCCCCCTGGTCCTGTTCCTCCTGCTCTTTGGAGAGGAGAGAAACGAGGGTGTCCAGGCCGAAGAAAATCACCGGCGGATACTTGATCTTCTCTTCCTCGGGGGATGCGTCCTGTGATTTCTGAAAATCCGTCACTGTCTGCTTCTCCCATTTCTCCTTCTCGGCCAGAGAAGCGCTGGGATAGACGAAGGCCAAGAGTTCCGAATGGGGCTCATGGTACAAGAGGAACTTCTCCGCATACACATATTGTCCGCATCGGGGGCAGGCCACGACGTTCAACATCCCGGCGAGAAGGGATTCCCGGAGTTCCGGGGTCCGGTCCGCGTTCACCGAATCCCACAACACGGCGTCGAATTCTTCCCCGCAGGGGCATTTGACTGTCTTCTGGCTTGAAAATGACATGCGTTTCTCTTCCTTATCTTCCGGGTTTCAAGCGCGGGCCGATCAATGTTTGGGCATATTCGCCAACACGTCGCGAAGAGCCGTGTTCCGCGGATCCAGCCTGAGGGCGAGTTGGACCTCGCTCTTGGCCATGTCGTAGTTCCCGAAATCGAGATGGATGAGCCCGAGGATCTCGTGGATCTTCGGGTGGAACGGGTTGATGCCCGCCGCCTCATAGAGCACGTCGCGGGCTTCGTAATAACGGCCATCGTCGTAAAGGAGTTCACCCAGCATGATATAGACGGTGACATAGGAAGGATTTTTCTCGACCGCCGTGCGGAGATATTCTTCCGCTTTGGCGATATTGTCCTGAGCGATGAGCATCCGGGCCGCCCGCCCCAGCGCCACGCCGTTGTTCGGTTCAAGGTCCACCGCCTTCTGATATTGGACGGCGGCCACCGCGGTCTGGCCCTTCTGTTTCAGGCGATCCCCCAGTCGGATATGCCCCCGGCTGTCCGCCCCCACGAAAGAATCCACCTCGTCGATGTTTTGGAAATAGACCTTCGGAATGATCGCGCCCGTGGAGACCTCGATCTTCTTGTCGGACAGGGAACGTTTCCATTCCGCCTCCAGATCTTGTTCCGATATCCCCAACACCGAGACGAAGGACTCCTCTCGGGAGCGCGTCTTAAACGATCGCAACAAGGACACCAATGTCTTCTCCCCATAACGGTCCAGCATATACCCCACCGCATCGGAGACTTGGGCGAAAGCCAGGGAGACTTCTTCCTGGTCTTTCAGATACACCATGGAAGGTTCCATGCGCTGGAACGGGATGAGGGAATCCGTCTCGACGGCCTTGGCCAGGAGGTTCTGGGAGGAGGGCGGCGGTTCGTAGGATCCGTCGCGTCTCCAAGCGGTTTCGTAATAACGGGCGATCCCCTCATGCAGCCACAACGGACAGAGGGAGCCCGAAACCTGGGATATCAGATAATGATTGAATTCATGAGACAGGGCATCCAGCCATCGGTATCCGAGCGGCAATGATTGCGGGGAGACGATCATGATCCGCCTGAACTTGCAGATCCCGATGGCCCCCGACCGGTCCAATGTTTCCGAAGAGAGAGTGGAGGCCGCCGAAAAGGACTCCCGCGTGGGGTAGATCTCGACGATCACCGTGGTCGACGGCGTGAGACCGAATCGGTCTCCCATGCCGGTCCAGGCCTCTTCGAGGGCGGGGATGGCGTACAACAACAAGAACAGGTGGTCTTTGTCAGCTTGGAACCTGAAACGCGTTGACGTGGAGAGGATCTCTTCAAAACCGGTTGTGATCTCGACCAAACGGGAGAGGTAAGCCCGCTGCGCCTGCCCTCCACTGTCCGACGGGGGAAGCGATGTCAGTCGGTCCAGGGCGCCGGAATAATCCCCCGCGTAGGCCTTCACGAGAGATTCGATCTTGGAGTGGATGATTTGTTGTTTGGGAAGACGGAGCGATTCCAGGTAGTTCAAGACCGGTTGGAATTCCCCCGCCTCCAGATACCGCTCCGCCAAAAGCCAAGGAACCTCTGATTTTTGGAGCATTTTCTCCGGGTTGATGTAGGCATTGAAATCGAAGTGTTCTTCAGAACGAGCGAGGCCGACCCCGGGACAGATCCAGAGGAAGGCCGCCAACAGGGTTCCGACTGTTTGAGGGGACCGAAACGGGGTCTTTCTGTCCATCATTTATCCGGGGCCCACCGTTCATAATAGTCCCGGATCATCCTTTCATGGATTTTCGGATATTTCTCTTTCATAGATTGTAGCAATTCTTCCCGGAACTCCCTAGGAGGCTTGAACTCATCGGCGCCGGGGATATGGACGATTCCGGTGTGTCCGCCGGAAGGAGCATGACTCCCCATGGGCTGGAGCGATCCTGTCAATGGTTGGTCATAGGATTTTCCCAGAGTCGTCAATGATTGATAGCCCGAAGACATGGACTCATGGGAATCCTCCAGAAGACGGAGGGCTTTTTCTTGCCAGGAAACGCACGCATGCGTATCCGGATCATCCAACCGGGTGACCGCTTTTCCCATCGCGTCCGCGGCGTCGCTCAGACGGCGGATCAACTTCGGTTCCAGCACCGCCGTCTGACGGGCCATATCCTGGATTTCGGACCGAAGAGACCGCGTGTCCTTTTCCACGACGACTTGTTTCGACTGGATCTCCCGCACTTCTCTCCCCTCCGTCTCATCCATGACCGTTTTTTCGGGAAGGGGGGCCATCCGTCGATAGAGGGCGTCCTCTCCCTCTTTCAATCGGGAGAATCGCCCCGTCAATGCCGCATAATTCTCGGCGGCCGCCTTGAACGTTTCCGAATCGCCGCGACCTTTTCCCGTCGACGAGCTGGGGACGAGGCGATATTTCTGCAAGCGTTCACCGGCCCGTTCGATCCCGCGCAGGGCCTCCTCATAATGTCCCCGCGATTCCTGAGCGTTCCGGGGAGCCTGAGACAGGGCGCGGCCGCCCACCTCTATTCTCGTCTGCGCCGCCAATTCCAATATCCGGGTCACGCGAAACCGGAGTTCCCCCGCCAACGAGATATCGTCTTCCTTCGCCACTCGGACGAGAGCTTCGTTCAGGGCCGCGATGTGTTTGTCGAAGTCGGTCTCCAATTCGGCCAAGAGCGCTTTTTCGGCCTCCAAGAGACGTGGGACCAGTCGTTTCGAGACATCGAGTGTCCGGTCCCTCAATCCCCGCTGCCGGTCCACCAGTTCCTGGAGCTTCGCCTGGGACCGCTCGTAAGATTCCCGGAACCGGTCGTCGAACCAACCGAATTCCCCCGGTACATTCCGGGAAGCTTCCCGGAGGGTCCGTTGCATCTCCGTCAGACGATCCAACACTTGGCGGGCCGCGGCGAGAGCCGACGAGGCATCCCCCCGGTTCAGAGCGGACTGAATCTCGTTCAATCCCGATTGGACTTGATCCAGACGGAGGTTTTTCACGGAGGGCTGATTGATGAATTCCTCGGGAAGTTCCTGGGGCATGGATTGGAGCTGACGGAGGATGCGATCCATCATCTCGTGGGCCGCTCGCATGATTTCCGTCAGTTTCTTCTGGTCTTCGGGCCGGAGGGCTGTCCCCTCCTTCCCCCCCATCTCCTCCGAAAGGGTCTGTATGGATTCAGTGAGGGCCTCCTGGTTTTTGAAAAGGGCCCGCATCTTCTGCGCTTGAGACACATCTTCCGACAACAACGTCATCCGTTCCAGTGTCGATATGATCTCCTCCATGGCCCGTCCCGCCGAGGCGTCATCCCCGGTCCGGAGGGCCTCCATCGCCCGAGGAGAAGAAATGTTGTTCAAATCGCCCAAAAGATTCCGCATCCCTTCGTGTTCATACCACACGAGGCGGTCGGTGAGCGGATCCTTCGACATCCGATCGAGCAATTCCGAAAGTGCCTTTTCCTTACGGAGAAGCCCCCCCTGGAGTTCGCTCTGCCGCCCGACCAATCCTGCGGAATCTCGCGGCACCGATTTCAATCCTTCCCTGATCAGTGTCTGTTCCGCCAGGGCCGAGAGGAGGTCATGACGGAATTCCTGGAGCGCGGAATCGATCCGAAGATGCTCCTCGTCATATGAGGCGATTTCGAGCGTGTAGACGGCGGAACGGCCTGTCAGGGGGCCGGTCAGCGTGTTGAGGTCAACCACTGTCAGGTAATATCGGAGACGATCCCCGGGTTTCAACGGGAGCGAATCCAATCGCCAAACGGCCTCATCCGTCTTTTCTTGCACCGCCGGCCGGATGCTCTTCAGTCTGATATCCTGCACGGGGCCGTCTTTGATCTGATACGCCAGTCGAATCTCCGCGACGCCGTAATCGTCGACAGCCCGATAGACGAGCCTCACCGGATCGCGGAGAGACAAGAGCAGATCCTGCGCCGGGGACAATATCTGAATGGACGGCACCTGATCCTTGATGACGTCCACATGGAACCGTTCCGATGTTTCCACGACCGAGGGGGCTCCGGGTGGAACCCATTGAAAACTGAAGTCCGCATTTTCGGTCACATCGAAAGTGGACTCCACATGGAGGGCATCGGATTGGCGGACCGGAAGGATCCGATCGTCGGAGAAGAGCAGGCAAGCCGAATGGACGGGCTTGTTCAACTCCCCCCGGACCGTGATCCGGGATCCTGTCAAGGCCCGGACCGTCAGGACGCGGGATAATTCCTCCGATGGAAGCCCGGTGTAGGGGGGCGGGACAACCGTCAGATGGAGCCGCTCAAACTGGACCGGTTCCACCGGGCTCAACTGGAATTCGCGGGAGGTTTCCCCCCTCCACCGCACCCGATAGACCAATGGATCCAGAAGTTCCGCCAGTGGATAGATGAAAGTCCGCTGATCGATCCTGGACAGAAGGCGTTTTTCCCAAGAAGCCGGTCCGCTCCGCTGGGATGCGGGCGAACGGACCCACAATTCCGGTTCCCATTCATCGAAAGATGTTTCCTCGCCGGCGGGCCCGTTATCAGAGATCCGGATCGTCACGTCCTTGCGCCGGGGTCCTGTATAATCTCCCGGAGAAATAAGAAGTCGATCCATCAACGACGAATGACCGAACGGATAGACACAGGGTCCCCATCCCGACATCGCTTCGGCCGGCAATATCCAACGGCTCCCGGCGATCAGGGTGAGAACCGCCAGGCAGACCAGCGCTTTTGCCCACACCCTGCCGGGGCTGAACCGTTCCCGGAAATTGACATTCGACAATTCTTCGAGGACCTGATTGATCGCCTTTTCCGCGATGGGGCGGGATATCCCGGTGTCATCGCCCGTCATCCGAGAAAGCTCCCAGGCGTTCAGGAAACCGTCGGGAACCGCCAGCCATTCCCCGATCCTCAGGGCGGTCTTGCGGAGGCCCCACTGACGAGGGGATCCCATGACCGAGACCCCGTAGAGACCCGAAACTGCCAGACCGACGCTCCAGAGAACTTGTGTCATCCGGAGGGCGGGAGAGAACAGAAATACAATGGACGAAAGAGCGGCGACCACACCGACATACCCGATCAGAAAGCGATACGCCATTTCAAGGAAACCGTAGGCGATCCTCCATCGGTAGGCCCGGATCAAAAAACGGCGGAGGAGTGACGGGGTGTCAGTCACGGGGACCCTCGCCCGTCCGATGGGATATACTCTCCAATTCGCGGCGAGCATCGGCATCGTCGGTGATATCAAAAACCAGAATACTGCGGGCCACCAGAGCCACGGGATCCCGTTGTCGAAGCCATCGGAAGAGGTTTTTATCGGCGTAATACGTGTGCTGATAGTTCGTGGCCGATATGGCGAAAAGTGTTCGCGGCGATGAGAACGCGTCGATGGAGTCGCCCGTCATCGGGGGCATGGTGATCCCCGCGACAGGCACATAGGCGATCCCGTACGCGCGGGGGTCCCCCGTCCCGAAATAGCTCAGATAGATCCCCCGGATATTTTGCCTGACCATATAACGCTTGAGTTCACGGAGACCCTGTCCCCAATCGACGTTGGAATCAGACATATAGCGGTACCCGTGCCGGGACCCGCCGACCGCCTCATTGAAGTAGGAAATGAAAAAGGGAGAGACCATCAGCGTCGTGGCGGCCTGAAGGATCCCTCCCAGGACGAACCACCGGCGATGTGTGTCCCACAAGGACTGGATCCCCACCGCGAGAGCGGCATAGAGGAACGGGTAAACGGGCAAGATGTGGCGATGTCCGATCTGGACCGACGAGGCGCAGGCGATCGCGAAATAAACGGCGGGTGGCAGAATCAACCACCAAGGAAGGCGGATTTTTTTCTTCCACGCGAGCGCCGCAAGCCAGACCATCCCGGCCAGTTCCGGCAACGTGGATTTCAGAAGGAAGGCGACCGGAAAATAGTACCACCATCCCGTCGTCCCATGTTGTCCCAACAGGAAAGAAGAACGCCCCCCCTGCAACCGTTCGTAGGTGTATCTCAATCCTTCAAGGAAGACGGGCACCCCCGTCACGTGATAGACCATGGAAACCGTCACGGCGGCCCCGACCCCCACCAGGATGACGCTCCGCAGGGACCAAGCCGGTTTCTTGTAGACCAGTCGGAGCGCCAACACGGGCCCGACAGCGAGGAATGAAAACTTGCTGCACATCATGAAGCCGAGGGAGAGAGCGGCCCCGGCCACCGACAGCCGATCCTGTTCCTGTTCCAATCGGCCCATGAAGTAAAAAAACGAGAAGTAGAATGCCGTAAAGAGGTAGTCCGTGGTCACCAGAGTGCCGTGTGCTAAGAACGAAGGGCTGAACACTCCCAGGACGAACACGCACCATCCAGCCAGAGGCCCCGTCACCGTCGACATCGCTCTGAACAGGAAGAGGAGGAAAAGACAGGAGAGGAAGAGGATGGAACAACGTCCCCAGGTCATCATCCGATCGGCAGAGACGCGGTTCTTGTAAAGGAAATCATGTGCGAACCGATATTGATCGTCCGCGCGAGACCAATCCCGGCGGGTCCAGAGAGGATGATCCCGGGGGATCTCCGGGGAAGCCGCCAAGAGCGGAATCGCGGCGGCCAGGGAGGACAACGGAGGATGGTGGAGACCATTCATCCGATAATCGCCGGTGGACAGATAAACAAAGCCGGCTGTCAGATGGAGCGGTTCATCGAACGTGGGAGACAACCGAAGGATGGATCCGACACCGAGCCACACGTGCGCAATCAATCCCGCCGCCAATCCCAATCCCACGAAACGACGGGAACGGGGAGAGTGTGTTTTCAATCGGTCATGGCCCATCGTTCCGCTCCGTCGATTCCTTGAAAGAACGGGCTTTCCGGAGAAAAGCCAAAATCTGATCGTTGGGGTTCAACTGATAGGCCTTCTCCATATAGTGAGCGGCCATCCCCCAATCGGCGTTCCAATAGGTGACTCCCAGATTGTAATAAGCCTGCGCCAGGGAAGGATTCTCCTCGAAGGATTGTTGATAGAATTTCCTGGCGTTTTCCAACCGCCCCCTCTTCTCTTCCAAAACCCCGCGAGACAATGAAACTTCCGCCGCCCCCCTTCTTATCTCCGCGACCAGGGAGGGAAGACTGTTATATTGCTCGGCCAGACCGATCACCCGGGTATAAGCCCGTCCGGCCCGTTGATAACGGGCGGCGGATTCCTCATAGCGGCCCTCGGAAAAATCGCAATACCCCAGGTTGAAATGGGCGGAGGGATCCTGGGGGTCATGGGACATCGCTTTTCGGAACCAATTCCTCGCCGAGGTCCAATCTTTCGCGCCCATCGAATCCATTCCCTTCTTCATATAGGCCTTGGCATATTCCGTCTCCAAATCATGGGTGAAAAAATCCGTCGGCTCCTTCATCCCCCTGGTGACGTAGAAAACGGATGCCTCCGTCCGGCGGACGGAGGACGGATGATAGGCCAGGGACACCAACCCGTTGTTGCGGAGGGGCCATCCCGCCGGCAGAGAGAGGGTCACGTCGCCGGAGAGCTGGATCGGACGGTTGCGGTTGTCCCCCACGAAAGCGGACCAGTCCTCGGGAGACGAGACCGGGCGGAGGGCCACCCACTCGTTCTGTTGCATCAACATCTCCCGATACCACGGGCTCCCCATCAGGCCTTGGGCGATCACCGAAATGTCCGGACGTTTTTTTTGGACCAGGGTCATCTCCCATCCCGAGAAGAGTTGCACGTCCTCGTGCATGACGAGGATAGCCTCCGGCAGACAAGAGCGGAAAACGTTGCCGATATAATCGCGTGAATGGAGCGTCCATCGTTTATTCGAACGAGAGGCGTGGGTGGAGATGTTCCAGGACACGACCCCGATCAGGGTGAAAAACGCCATCAGCCGGGCCGTCTTGGAGGACGCCCGATCGACGATTCGACAGATTCCTTCAGCCAGGAGGACCGCCAAGATGAAATGCGGCACGAGGTAATGGGCTTCGACGATGGCCACCGCATGAGGGTTCGGCGGCATATTGGCCAGATAGATGAACAACGGTCCCGTCACGCCGAGGGCGATGAGCGAGAAACAGAACAACTCGCGGTGACGGCGGAACAACGGGACGACCCCCGCGGCGACCAGAAGGAGACCCGCTCCCGAGAAAGCGACGGCGGTGTTTTTGGAGAACAAAACAATCTCAGACCAAAAGTTCTCCCCGCTCCGATAGGATTGAGACAATAGATCCAGCGTCCCCCCGTGCGTCTTCCGCATGAGACTGCCCAGGAAGTTCTGAAACGTTTCCGGATTATTCCAATCGACCCAGGGTTGACAAGCCGAACGAATCGGCAGATAAAGGAAAACCGAGAATCCGAGGACAAAGAAGAGGGCGGCTCCCCATCGGGGCCACGGTTCACGGCGCGACCAAAAGACCCAAAGGACCGCCGGGAGTAACAGGATGACCTCGGAGCGAAGTCCGGCCCCCAATCCCATGAGGAACCAGACGATCGGCCCGGGGGTTTTCAGACGGAACAGGGCCAACATCATCAGGGCGATGAAAAGGATCCCCCACGAATACATTTCGGAAAGGGTTCCCAGTTCCCAAAAGACAGGGGACGTTCCCAGGAGAGCCGCGGCCCCGATCGCGGACCACGACAACCCCGGGCCGACGATCAACACGAAGACGGATAAAGCCGAAGCGGCTCCCAAAGCCGACAGGAGATTGATCCGGTAAGACATGTTCCCGAGGGGAAGGACCGAAACCGCTTTCCCCAACATCGCGTAGAGCGGGTAACCCGGTGAATGCCCGACCCCCAGCGTGAGGGCGTTGGTGACCATCTCGCCGGTATCCCGATAAGGGACCAGGGTTCCGCCGGCCGAATAGATGAAGAAAGCCAGGCAGCCGAGGAAGAACAAGACCCAACGCCGCCGGTTCATAGACGGGATATGTCCCTTCTCTGAAGACGGGCGAGGCTCTCCCTGGCGGCCCGATGATCCGGTTTCAACTCCAAGGTCTTCTCGAAAGAAGCGCGGACTTTCGCCCAGTCCCCCTCCTTCCAATGAATGACCCCCATGTTGTAATAAGATTCCGCATAGGTGGGGTCCACACGAACAGCTTCCTCATAGGAAACCATCGCTTCCCGGAAACGCTCCTGCCCCGCGTAGAGGACCCCCAGATTATTCCACAGATAGGCCTCGGTCGGGGTCATCTTCAAGAGCGCCTTGTATGATTCCTCCGCTTCCCGGAAACGGCCGGACCGGTGATATTGAACCGCCAAGGAAAGCCTCCAGGAAGAAGCCCCCTGTCTTTGGGCCCGTGAGAAATGCCAGGAGGCACGGCGCTCCTGGCCGAGGAGGACCTCGTATTCCCCCATCAGCTGGTCGTGGGACAGCATCAAATGTTTCTCACGTCCCCCCGGTTTTACCGACGGGTCCGGTCTCCAAACGTAAAAAAGACCGTACGGGTGGGCGGGAGACACCGAGGGGCCGTGGTCGAGGACCGCATAGAGGAGGCCTCTCTGAACCCGGGGGAGTCGAATCTGACGGACATCGAGAGTGGCGTACCGGACAGGTCTCGTCGAACTCTCGATCAGCCGTCCTTCTACTTTTTCCCGACGGGCCAAACGCGGCGCGCCCCAGACCCCATAATAGTCGTCGCCATAGATATTCTCCGTGACCCCGGCATTACAGTCGACGAACAAAACATCCGGCCTCTTCTTCGCGCACGCAAAATAGTAGAGCATTCCGAACTCCGTTTCATCGGCCCGGTCTGAAAAGAAGACGGCTTGGGGAGGCAAGGTGCGGAGGAGGTCGGTGGCGTGATCTCTCACGGTGAAATACGACCGGTGCCCGGCCGAAGGAAAAGCCGTGACCTGACCGATCGAGAGTAATACCAAGAGGAGCGCCAACGGTTTCCCGAACCGCCCCAGACCGGCGGGAGCCCGATTCCACAGGAACGCAATCCCCCGGAAGACAGGGAGGATGCAAATTCCCAAGGGAAGTAAGATGAAACGTTCGATCAGTTCGTGGGAAGACTCAGAGGGCGTCACGTTGGCCCAAAACAGGAAAAAAGGGCCGCTGGCGGCGATGACGGCGGCTAAGAACAGGGAGAACGTTCCGGTCTTCTGTCTCAACCCCTGGACCAGACCGATCACACACAGAGAGACGCCTCCCCAGCCGATGTTACGAACAACGACGTCGATGAAATATCCTGTCTGTTTCACCAAGGTGTCTATCCCCCTCGAGGCCACGGCTCCTTGGGCCAACTGAAGACTCCCATAACGGGCTCGTCTGACGACGTTCCAGAAGCGCTCCCATGTATCCGGGTTCTCCCAATCCAGGAGGGGATTGCGCAAAGACCGGACAGGCAGATATGCATAGAGGGATAGTCCGAGGAGGAACAAGCCCAGACTCGCCCAGAGAATCTTCGTTGAAAACGGTCTACTCCGATGATGAAGGATCATCGCCAACAGGACGGCGGGGGAGAGAAGGAGGAGCGTGTGATGATTTCCAAGACCCAGACCCCACAAGAGCATGAAAAGAAGGATCCGGCGGGGGGTCCTTTTCTCCATGAGCAGAACGAGAACCATACCCCACAACAAGTTGAGCGAGAACACTTCACACGATATGGCTAATTTATAGACGAGAGGCGACAATCCGATCAAAACAGCCGCCCCGGCGAAGAGCGGAGTCTCCCCCTTTTCCTTCCGTGTCGCATAAAGAGCGATGGCCCATGTCAGGGCCGTCACGAAACCGGAAAAAAGGTTCATCCGGTAGGCGGGGTTTGAAACGGGCATCAGGACACTGAAGATATTCCCCAGCAGACCGAAGAGAGGATATCCCGGGGAATGGGCGATGCCCAAGAGCAGGGCCGCCGCGGTGAGTTCGGAGGAATCGCCCGTAAAAGGCGTGGGGGCCGTCCCCGCCGCATAAGCGCCGAACAAGAGGATAAAAACGGAGACACTCCACCCCAGACCTTGCGTTTCGGTCCGTATCGATGAGGGACCGGTCATGCTCATCGGGCCGACGTTCCCCTCACTCCCTGGAGCTTCTGGCGTGCGATGGGGAGGTAGGCCTGGGCTCCGGCGTGGGCCGGATTGATTTCCAACGTCTGCTGGAGCAGGCGCACGACGAGGGGCCAATCGCCTTTTTTCCAATTCAGAACCGCCAGGTTATAGAGCGCGTCCGGGTTGCGCGGATCCCATTCCAGAACCAGGCGGTACCACCCCATGGACTGATCCAACGCACCGCGCTTTTCGGCGATCGCGCCCAGGTTTGTGGCGGCGGCCCCATTCCTCGGATCGACGGCCAGACAGTCACGATAGAAACGTTCGGCGTCATCCAGACGGTCGGCGCGCAGGAGTTGATACGCCAGTTCATGATACAGGTAGACCAGATTGCTCTTGAGCCAAGGGACTCGGGGCCCCATCCGATAAGCGCGACGGAGGGCCCGGCGGGATTCCTCGACCGTCCCCTCTCGGAAGAGTTGTTTGGCCATCATGAACGGGAAGAAGGGCGTCAGGGCGATGGTGCGATAATCCCGGGTCGCGGGAGGATAGATGGACCTCAGACTGAAAAAGGGCCACGGAGCCGGACCCGATGGAATCGATCCCGCGTGAGACAACGCCTCGTAAAGGAACCCCCTCTGAACCAATGGGTGGTCCTCGAGGATGCGTTCGTTCATCGTGGAATAGAAAAGTCGCGAATATCCGAGATACGCTTTCTCGATCTCCTCCCGTCGACGGTCCTTTTCCTGTTTGGTCAATTGCCTGAAATCGGAACCATAGGGGTTCCTGAATATCAGGCCTCCCCGATCAAAAACGGTCAAATCCGGCCTCTGTCGGCGCACATACAACTGGTAGGCCGTCCCGAAAAACGTATCATCCCCGCCATCCATCGCGAAGGTGGCCTTCACGGGGAGAGTCCGCAGGATATTGATGCTGTAGTCGTTCACCAGATAATCGTATCTCTTGGGATAGGCGGAAGCGGATCGGACAAAAAGGATGCCCGGAATAACCAACACCGCCACGACCACCGGTCCGAGCGCCCGGCGGATGCCGTCCGCGCCGAAACCGGCGAAAAGAGACAGCGCCATCACGGGAAAGATATAAAACCGTTCCAATATACCGTCCGATTGACCGTCGAAGGGCAGGTTCCCCAACCAAGCGAAGAAGGGCCCTGTCATGAGAAAAGCCAGGAGGAAGATCGGACCAGCCCGTTGTTTACCGACGAAGCAGAAGACGATCCCCAGAATAACCAACACGAGTCCAGGGAGTGTGACCTGTTCCCGGAGTGCCATAAAGAACCGCCGTTCCTGTCGAAGAAATCCCGTCACGGTCCGAGACGGGGTCTCTCCCAACGAGAGGGAGAGCGTGCCGTAATCTTTTCTCAGGATCGCGCGATACGTGCGGGCCAGATCCTTCGGTTGGCCCCAATTCAACGAGGGGTTCTGGCGTGACCGGATGGGAAGGACGAGATAAACGCACAGCCCGCCGATAAAGACGATGAGAGCGAGGGACGAAATCCGTATGATCCGTTTCCAATCCCGTGATCCCGTTGCCGCAAGTATCCCGCCCCCGGCCCAAACCAATGCTGGCACCAACAAGATCAACGTCTGATGGTTTCCGAAGCCAAGTCCCAGGACGAGCGCGGACAGCAGAAGGCGACGAAGAGCCGGACCGTTTTCCGTGTCTTTCCGGGGAACGACCAGCATCAGGGCGAGGATTCCGAACAGCGAATTGAGTTGGAACACTTCTGTGACCAGCGAATGATGGAAAAAGGCCGGCGAAAAAGCGAGGAAAAGCGTTCCGACGGAGGCCCCCCAGGGAGACACGCCCACGATCCGCTGTGCTTGAAAAAAAACGATGAGAGCCAGGACGCCGGCGAGGGCGGACAGCAGATTGATGCGATAGCCTTCGTTTCCGACGGATAAAAAAACCGACACGGCTTTCCCCGACAAGGAATACAGGGGATAAGAAGGCGCATGCGGGAGCGAAAGGGTCGCCCCCGCCGTGATGAATTCCCCGGAGTCCCCCACCGTGACCCCGGGCGCGGCCCAGGCCACATAAAGTCCCCAGAGAAGGAGGGCTCCCAAGGCCAGACCGAACCGTTCTTGAATGGACGATTTCACCATTTTCCCCAACGTTTTCTCAACAACCATTCTACTAGAAGGATTCCGACGATGCAAAAAAAGATCCAAGGGGAATCCCACACGGTCTTCTTCCCTGAAAATCCCCAGGATTCTTTCGGTAATTTCTTTTTCAACCATGCTTCGGACAGTTGGTCGGCGGGGATGAATTCCCCTCCTGTCCGCTGAGAGAGCCCCTTCAGAAGATCGAAATCGGTGTTCACGTTCGAGGCCTCATCCCAATCATGGCCGACGGTCAATAATCGGACATCCTCTCCCAAACGACGGCTCTTATCGACGGCCCAAGCCTTGACTCTATAGCGTCCCGGCTGCACCAACGACAAATAGTCGGCGTAAATCCCGGGCGCGGTGGGAACGAGCCTCCGTGTTTCCTGAACATCGGACGGGGAAAGGACGGAAAGGTGCACCTGGGCCGTGGCGTCCGGGCGGTACATCTCGTCCCTGACATGGACGCGCACGGGAACATGTTCGGACAACGCCATGTTTTCCGTCGGGATCTCCAGATGCACTAATTGAAAGTCATCGGCCGAAGCCAACCAGCGCAGGACATTGTTCCAGAATTGTTGATAGACCCATGCGCCGGCCCCCTTCCCCTCATCCGTCATCGCCCAGCGCCACAGGGTCAGAACTCCGATCTGGAGGATCCGCCCTTGACCCGATGATGATGCGGCGACGACGGGGAAGAGTCGGCCTTCATGGCGGTAACCGGCCAGAAGGGCCCCTCGGAGGTTCAACGTTTCCGGGAACACCCCATTGCCCTCCAGAGCCGGCATCTGTGACCATTGACGCCGGCTCTCTTCCGCGTTCTCGCTCAATGTCATGACCGGATGACGGCTGTTGAACTCGTTCAGATGAAACCGTTTCGTCAGGCCGGCGGAGATCGGTCCCCACCGGACGGGTGACATCTCCTCGAAGAGGGTGTTCCGGTATGGGCCTTCCGGACCGAGAACCGACGAATCTCCCATGAGGAGAAGTCCCCCTCCCCGATCCACGAACTCGCGAAAAACGGATAACGAGGACGGACCGATCCCGAACTGCCGGAATGAGAACTGTTCCAGGATCACCACATCAAACGTCTTGACCTGGTTCAGCAGGATGTCCTGCGAAGGGAAGGGGATGAGCGCCAATTGGTCGTCGGGGATGGAGAAGGCGTCCTGAGGGTCTCTCAGTATCACGAAGGACACCAGTTCCACCGACGGATTCGTCTTGAGCTGATGACGGAGGAACGCATAACTCGGTCCCGGTTGTCCGCTGATGTATAGAACACGCAATTTATCCCGGGACACGTTCAGCCAGAACCGTTTCGTATTGTTCTTCGTATTCGCTTCGCCCCGATAGGACGGGACGCGCACGGAATATCCGATCGTTCCCGTGCGCGTCGGCTGAAAACGAAAGCGGCTTTCGGTGACGGCCACGGAGGTTGACAGGGAGATCTCTTGGGAAGCCACCAGCCGTCTCTCCTCATAGAGTTGGACGGTAACGGAAGAGGCCGTCAACCGGTCCTTTCTGATCCGGAAGGTGACTTCGGTATCCGTATCCTTGAAAGCAAAGGGTGGAGAGGAAACATTCTCGACGGAAAGGTCCGCGGTTTGATCCTCTCTTCCGATCCCGATGGTGAAGACAGGAACGCCCATCTTGGGGAGTTCGGCCAACGGGTTCCGCGGGCCGCCGTGTCGCCCGTCGCTGAGCAGGATCACGGCGTCCAGACTGCCGGTCGACCGGGTCAGTTGCCCCATCACGCAAAGATCCGTCATCGGAGAAACCGGCCTCATCCCCGAGATATTCTCGATATCCGTCCTCGCCAATACCCCATTCAAGACATGGTAGTCCGCCTGCCAGCCGCGACCCAAAACCGATTCGACTTTTCGGGTCGATTCGACCGCGATCTCCCACCGTGTCTTCAAGGTCGACGACAATCCCGCCGACACCCCCATGCTCTCCGATGAATCCAGGACCACCGCCAGGCGGACCGACTCTTTCCGGGTGCGCTTTTGCGCCGCCGGTTGGAATGAGACGTAGACGAGGAGGGCCAGGAGCAAAAGTCGCAACAGTCCCAACACGGTCCGTTGCCGGCCGGGAGCATGAGTGACCCATTCATAAAAGATCCCCCCGAACGTCCCCCCAATGACCAGGACGACAGCAATCCATTCCACAAGCGATAGGGAAGGAGCGACGAGTGTCATATCAACGGTTCATCTTCCTTTCCAGAAACGGTTGGTGGATGGCGTCCGTCTTATATGTTCCTGTCAGGCCGAACATGATCAGGTTCAGCGTCATCTTGAACGATTCGTTCCGCTGAACGTCTCCGCCCGGTTCGCAACCGAGCAGATATCGGCCCATATAATCCCGATACCATGCGCCATGAAGGTCGTTCCCGCAAAAAACAACGGCCGTCCGGGACTGGATACGGAGGATCGACAGGTTCGATTCGGTCTGACGACGCCCCGCGACCGTCCTCAAGAGGAAAAAGGATCGGAGGATCGGGTGATCGGGAGGAAGAGCTTCCCAGGTGGAATCAGGCAGGACCTGGGACAGGATCCGCCGGACGGAACGGCGGAACGGGCCATTTTTGTCGGCATCGGAATCATCGACGATGAGTAGTCCTCCGGCCTGAAGATAACGCCGCAAGACCACCGCCTCCTGCTCGGTGAACGGAACGGGGCCTCTCCCCATCCAGACAAGATAAGGGGACTCGAACAAGAGGGGATCGTTCAACGAGACCACCCGGCGTTCCGGCCAGGGCGTCAAACTGGTCGTGTTCTGGAGATAGGATGCGATCGCGGGCCAGATGGTCGGGTAAGGGTCCCAATCCCCCTCGTATTTCAGTTGTGTGAACACAAACCGGTTGGCCGGAACCGTATCCTCCGCCCGGACGGACATCCCGACGGTCACCAAGAAAAATGACAAGACAACCCTCGTCAACACATTCCGACTCCTATTTTCTGTGAGAAACAAGCCACGTCTCCGCCAGGAGCAAGACAAACAACAGGGTGATCAGATAGGGGAATAATTCCTGTCCGGACAGGGCCTTGTTAATTCGCTCGGATAATTCCCCTTCGTCGGGAGCCAAGACCGGCAACAGAAGCGGGTAATTCCGCGAGATCAATTCTGTCCCGACAGGCTTCAGGTCCCCTTCCCCTTTATCCCGCACCACGTTGACGGCGAACACGTCCTCGTGCTTTCCCTTCGAATCCGTCCACCGGAGCGAATAGTGTCCGGGGATGTTCGTCCTCGGATAAAGGATCGACGCCCCCTCGACCGGAAGTTTCTCCTGGACACCATCCGGCCTGGAAACCTGAACGGACGAGACGGTCTTGTCTTCAAACCGATGGGAATAAGGCTCATCGACGGTCAGATCCCGACGTCCCGGTTCATCCCCTTCTCCGGCCAGATATCCCAGGACCTCACGACAGAGCGCCGGGAAAAGAGGTTTCGAGGGAAGATTGGTCCAATCCCGGTCGATGGTGGTGGTCAGCAGGGCGGTGCGGCCTTTTCGCTCCAATTGATCGGTCAAGTAGGGGCCGGTGACCAGAAGAGGGTATCGCCCGGTCTTCGTTGCCAAGAGGACCCGCGCTCCCGGGGCGGGCTGCACTTGCAGTATCCGGCGGATCTCCAAACGATCGTATTCATAATCCGTGTCCGGTGCGGGAGCGGTTTCGTCGTCGACGCGAATCACTCTCTCGCCTGGAAGATCCATCGGCTTGACGTACTGGGCCGGGAAGATCCCGCTTGAAGAAGGCCATCCCGACACCTGAGACCCGGCGGTCATCCAAAGCCCTCCCCCCCGCTCCAGATGACTGACGAGCTGAGGCCACCACGATTCGACGATCCGGCCCGGGTTACAGAGGATCAGCACCTTCCAATCGGACAGATCCAAAGAAGCGAATGCATCCGGAGGTTCGATGCGGTAACGGAGCCCGCTTTTTTCAAGTGATCGGAGCACGTTCTCCAAATAGTAGGTCTCATTCGAGACAGGTGACAAACCCGGTTCGCCATTGACCACCAGGACGCCATAAGGATCTTCTTTTTTGACGGTGAAGTAGAACTCGTCATCGAGAGCCAGGTTGTCCGAGGCCAGAGCAAAGCGTGCGCGCCGTTGAGAAGCCGTCGGATTCGGCATCATGAAGACGATGTCCCGGGACTCTCGGTCCAGGACGACGCGATCGTGAACGGCCATCTGTTCGCCCGAAAAGAGGCTCCAGCCCGTCTGGACATGACCGGAAAGATTCCAGGCCCGGATCCGGCTCCTCCCCGCGGTCACGGTCTCATCGGTCGAAAGAGGATATTCGACGCGTTCAACGGCCCGATTGGACAGAGTATGTCCGATACGCAGAATCACCAGCGGGACTGAACGGACAGGCCCGCCGACGCCGGGGGCCGTCCCCCCCTCTTGGTCCCGCCACCCATGTTCGGCCGCATCGGAAAAAAGGAGTATCGCCTTCTCTGAATTCGTTTCGTGCTCCATCATCCTCAAGGCGGATTCCACCGCCTGCCCGACGTCAGTCGGACGGAATGTGTGAGAGACCCCCGACAGGGTCTCCCGGATCTTCTCATAATCCGAGGACGGGGGCAGGGAGGCTTCAATCCGGTCGGAGAAGACGATCAGTCCGACACGCTCGCCGTTCCGGAGCGAACGGAGATAGGATTCGACATCGACCTTCAGTCGTTCCCAATTCGTCAACCCCGCCTCTCGCAGGGACATGGAGTAGGAGGCATCGGCAAGGATCACCACGCTCCTCGATTCGGCGTGAGACTTCATATCGCGCCAGGACACACGGGGACGAGCGAAGAGAAGGACCAATCCTCCCAGCATCAGCGTCCGGATGGCCAGCAAGAGCCATCGCCGCATCCGAAAACGGTAGAAACTGTCCGTCATCGCTTGCCGAACAAACGCGACATAGGAGAACTCCACCGAACGGGGTTTTCGTTGATGGAGCCAATGGAGGATGACCGGAATCGCCATCAACGGAAGCGCCCAAAGGAAGAACGGCTGGAGGAATTGGAACCTCATCGAACAGACGGAGTGCCCGCCCCCCCCGGTCGCCGGCGATCGAGAAAATTCCTCAGGTTGGCCGCCAAGGGGACGGATGTTTCAACCAACGTGTAGTCGATCCCGGCGGAAGAATAGGATCTAAAGTTCGTTTCCAACCAGCGGTCAACGATGTCACGATATTTCTTCTGTATCCCGGATATTTCCGTGCGGACGGTCTCTCCGCTCTCCATATCGGTCAGGCGGATCGCGCCCTCAAATGGGAGCGTGCGCTCATCCGGATCAATGACCTGGACAGCCATGACCTCGTGTTTGCGGGCCGTCAGGAACCGCAGGGATTCGAGGATATCGTCGGGCTGGCGATACAGATCGGATATCAACACGATGACCGATCTCCGACGGAGCCGTTCCCCCAGTTCCCGGACGGCCCGTCTAAAGTCGGAAGGCCCCCCTCCCGCCGTCACCGCCGCCAACCCCTCCAGGAGACGCGCCAGTTGGGAGGCTCCGGCTCCATCCGGCATGAAATGTCGGATTCTGTCTGAAAACAGGGTAAGTCCGACCGATTCTTTTTGATGGATCATCAGCATCGCCAAAGCCGCCGTGAACACCTTGGCATACTCCAACTTGCCGGGACGATTCTGACCGGCAAAAGCCATGGACCGGGAGACATCCAGGAGGAGATGTACCCGGAGGTTGGTCTCGTCCCGATCCTCACGGATCATCCAGTGGTCCGTTCTCCCGAACACTTTCCAGTCGATCCGGCGCCAGTCGTCACTGGGCGTGTAACTGCGGTGTCCTGAAAATTCGGCGGAGTGTCCGGACCTTTTGGAACGGTAACGGCCTGCGAAAGCGCCTTCGACGACGCGGCGAGCCCGGAACTCGAGAGACTCCAACTGGGCGGCCAACTCGGGATCTAAGAAAGGTTTTTGAGGGGACGACGATTCCACGGCGAGGGACCTGATTCGACGGGTCTTATTGGGGGATTGAATCGAGTATCAAGCGGACGATATCCGATACGCGGACTCCTTCGGCTTCTGCCCTGAAAGAAAGGATCAAACGATGTCGAAGGACGGGATCGGCCAAGGCCCGCACATCCTCCCAGGAGACCGTGAACCGTCCATGGAGAACGGCACGGACCTTCGCTCCGAGAATCAGCGCTTGAGCCGCCCTCGGACCGGCTCCCCAGGAAACCCAGTCTTTGATCTTCTGGGACGACCGGTCTTCCTGCGGACGAGTCATCCGCACCAGACGCACCGTCTTCTCCACGATGTTGCGGGCCACCGGGACGCGGCGGACAACATCCTGCATCACCAATATATCCTGGGCGTTCAAAACCTTGTTCAACGACGGAGTAATGTCCGCCGTGGTCCTTTCGATGATCTCCCTTTCGTCGTTCTCGTCCGGATAACGGATGTCCACCTGGAACATGAACCGGTCCAACTGGGCCTCGGGCAATGGGTAAGTCCCTTCCTGCTCGATGGGATTCTGTGTCGCCATCACAAAGAAAGGCAGGGGGAGCGGATAGGTCTTGCCCGTGACCGTCACGTGATATTCCTGCATCGCCTGGAGAAGAGCGGCCTGCGTCTTCGGAGGGGTCCTGTTAATCTCGTCAGCCAGAAGGATATTGGCGAAGACGGGGCCTGTGACGAACCGAAAAGACCGTTCTTTCGTCACAGGGTCTTCCTGGAGGACATCGGTCCCCGTGATATCGGTCGGCATGAGGTCGGGCGTAAACTGGATCCGTCCGAATTTAAGATCCAAAACCCGCGCCAGACTCGAGACGAGCAGGGTCTTGGCCAGCCCGGGGACTCCGACGATCACACAGTGGCCACGGGCGAAGAGGGCGATCAATATCTGTTCGATCACCTCCGACTGTCCGACGATCACCTGGCCCAATTCCCGGCGGAGACGGCCGTAACCATCCGCCAACCGGGAGACGAGCGCGGCCTCTTGATCCTGAGGGGTCATCGTGGAGTCCAGGGAACCCGAAGGCTCCCTTAGAAAGGTTTGGCCTCGTCGATCAGCATGATGGGGATATCGTCCTTGATCTCATAAGACAGACGGCAGGCGTTGCAATTCAGTCTATTTTCCTTCTCCTGATAGGCCAAATCCCCTTTGCATTTAGGGCAGGCCAGGATATCCAATAATTCCTTCTTGAGCGTCATGGCAGACCTCCTGATTATCCTCGCGGATGATATCTCTTATGGACGTTCTTGAGATGTTCCTTGTCCACATGCGTATAGATTTGGGTCGTGGAGATATCGGCATGTCCCAACATCTCCTGGACGAACCGCAGGTCCGCACCTCCCTGCAACAGATGAGTGGCGAAAGAATGCCGGAGGACGTGAGGCGATATCTTTTTCATGACACCGGCACGCACGGCCCAGTTCTTCAACTGTCTCCAGAATTCCACCCGGCTCATGGGTCTATTGAGTTTCGTGACGAACAAAAAAGGGGAGTGAGATTTTGAATTCTTCCGTTTGACGCTCAGATAGTTGAGAACCCCCTGCACGGCCCGTGGATTCAAGGGGATCAGCCTCTCCTTCCCCCCTTTGCCGAGCACCCGGACGAAACGGACCTCCAGGTCGACTTGGGACTCTTCCAGCCGGACCAACTCGCTGACCCGCAGGCCCGTGGCATACAACAATTCCAACATGGCCTTCATGCGGACATCATGGGCCTTCTCGCCGGCCGGCCAAGCCAGTATCCGATTGACTTCCTCGACCGTCAGGCAATGGGGCAAACCGTGGATGATCTTCGGGGTGGCCATGTTGGCCGTCGGATCCCCCGTCATGAGCTCCTCGCCCCGAAGGAACCGATAGAACTGCCGGATCGATTCACTGCCCCGATACAGCGTCGTCGCCTTTAACTTTTCGCTGCGGCGTTTCCAGAGGAAATCCGTGATATGGGCATGGCCGGCATTGAGCGGCTCGATCCGAAGCTTCGCCAGATACGCGAGAAAGAACCGCAGATCAGACTCATAGGCCTTCAGGGTATTCGGGGAAAGGCCTTTCTCAACGCGCAGATATTTCAGGAAATCGTCCAGAAGGCTCTGTGCCGACAAGCGCTATCCCCTTTCCGCGGGTCGACGCGAATCAGTGGTCTTTGCGGGCGTGCTTCCCTTCCGGTTTCTCCGGCTTATCGGCCTTCTCAGACTTCTCCGCGGGCTTCGCTTCCCCGTTTCCCCGCTTGAGGAAATGGTCGAGGAGCGCCTGTTGGAGATCGTTGGCGACCTGGGGATTATTCTTGAGATAGTCCTTCGCGTTCTCCCGCCCCTGAGCGATCCGATCCCCCTTATAGAGGAACCATGTGCCCGCCTTCTCGACTTGTCCGGAGACGACGCCGAGGTCCAGGAGCCCTCCCTCTTTCGAGATCCCCTTCCCGAACATCATCTCGAATTCCGCCTGTTGGAAGGGCGCCGCCACCTTGTTCTTGACGACCTTGACGCGAACCCTGTTCCCGATCACCTGGTCGCCGTCTTTGATGGATTCGATACGGCGGATGTCCAATCGGATGGAGGCATAGAACTTCAGGGCCAACCCGCCCGGTGTTGTTTCGGGGTTACCGTACATGACGCCGATCTTATGCCGGATCTGGTTGATGAAGATCAAGCAGGTCTTGGACCGCGCGATGGTGGACGTCAATTTACGGAGGGCCTGAGACATCAGTCGGGCCTGTAACCCGACATGGGCATCGCCCATCTCCCCTTCAATCTCGGCCCGGGGAACCAATGCCGCCACCGAATCCACGACGATCACGTCCAACGCGCCGCTGCGGACGAGCTGTTCGGCGATCTCCAGGGCCTGTTCTCCCGAATCGGGCTGAGAGATGAGGAGGTTGTCGATGTCGACCCCCAGTTTTTGCGCGTATTGCGGGTCCATGGCGTGTTCGGCGTCGATGTAGGCGGCCGTCCCGCCGAGCTTTTGCGCTTCCGCCACGATGTGGAGGCAGAGGCTCGTCTTCCCTGAGGATTCCGGTCCGAAGATCTCGATCACTCGACCGCGGGGCACCCCCCCGATCCCGATCGCCACATCCAACGCCAGCGATCCCGTCGGGATCGCATCCACGGACACTTTCGCCGACTTCTCGCCCAGCTTCATGACCGCTTCCTTGCCAAATTGTTTCTCGATCTGAGTCAATGCCACCTGCAACGCCTTCAGCTTATCTTCTTTTATCACAGAATCCCCCCGTCGGACATTTTTCTAATGGTATCATACGAAAATCAGCTCGTCAAAGCGGCCCTCCAGACCCCGCGCCGAGACCCCGGATCATATGCCGCACGACCTTCAGATGGTTCTTCTCGTCCTCCAGGATGCCCTTGAGCACCGTCTGGAAATGAGGCCATTCCCCCGTTTCTTCGACCAATTCCTGGTATATCCGGATGGCTTCAAATTCCCGTTCCAGGTGCCGGTTCAGCGATTCCCGCACGGAGGGGATCCGCCGGGGAGTCTTGAAATCCCAGATGGGTTTCAGTTCGAGGGAGATCAACAGTCCCACCAGGCGGTCGGCATGGCGCATCTCCGTGGAACTCAAGAGGGAGAACCGGTGATGAAGGGAATCACCGCCGCCCAATCGTTTCTTAAAGAGGGAGGCCTCCCACATATAGAGGAAAACATCCTCGTATTCCATCGCCAACAAATCTTGGAGCCGACGGACAAGTCGGTCTTTGGAGATCCAGGGCTTTCGATCACGCGCCATGGGACACTCCGGCGAGGGCCAGAATGACCCTTAAAACGATATTGGCGGCGATGCCGGCCGCGACGTCATCGGCGACGATCCCCCATCCGCCGGGCCAACGGGAGACGCTGTGTCCCCAACGGAATTTGGCCACATCGAAGAACCGAAACAAGATAAAGGAGCCGACGATCCCCATCGGATGGTGCGGAATCCCCAAGGCGGCGATCCACATCCCCGCGACCTCGTCAATGATGATCCGAGGGTCATCGTGATTCCCCATGAGTTTTTCGGCGACATGGCTGACGGAGACCGCACAAGAGATCAGAACCGCCGTGACCAATCCCAGGACCGGTAACGTCAGCGCCGGGAGGAAAAGGATCAGACAGACACCCATCAGACTCCCGATCAATCCGCCTCCCTTCCATTTTTTGAAGGGGACGACCCGGTAGGGCACATAGCTGACGAAGAAACCGCTGGCGAGGGCGAGGATGAGGAGGCGGAGGAAATGAGACATGGACCTACGCGGCGGATTTGAGCAGGGGAAGGTTCTTCCTGAAATAACTGATCCCGGAGATCAGGGTGAAGAGCGTCGCCAGGAACATCATCCAATAGGGCGTCCAATCCAATATCCGCACGGCCACGAAACGCCAGCCGATGTGCAGATGGAATTGGGCCCGTGATATCTGCCAGAAATGGGTCAGCGAGGAATTGATGATGAGGATCACCATGATCGTGATGATCGTGGTGTTTTGGACGGTGGTTTTGAACTTCCCCATGTGGTCGGCCGGGATGTCCTGCCCTTTGCTGGCCGCCAGCGACCGCAACCCCGTCATGAAGAATTCACGGCCGACAATGAGCACCACCATCCAGGCGGGCACATTCACTTCGGGAAGTTCCACGAAAGAGATGAAAGCGGCCGTGACGATCATCTTGTCCGCCAACGGGTCCAGGAACATGCCCAGAGAGGTGACCATGTTGTATTTCCGCGCCAGATAGCCGTCGTAAAGGTCGGTCACACCCGCCCCGATGAATATCAACAGCGCCAAGACCCGCGTGTACACATTATCAGTGTAGGTGAACACCATGAACACGGGCACACAGAACAGACGGATGATGGTCAACCGATTGGGAAGGTTCATACGGCCTGCCTCCATGATTGCGGATCGAGGTTCCCCGTCGATTCAAGGACGGGGCCCCGATAACCGGTCACCCGGACGTTATAAATCCCCGGGTTTTGAGGAAATGTCTTCATACGGACTCCTCCATCGACGTCGGGGGCCTGATGGGCCGCACGGGCCGACACATCCCCGGCACGCTTTTCGACGAGGACATCGAGGAGCCGTCCGATCCGTCCGGTTTGACAACGATCGATCACACGGCTCTGCGCCTCCACCAAACGGGTCATCCTTTCCCGGACGAGACGGGACGGGATCCGTCCCTCTCTGCGAAAAGCCACCGTCCCGGGTTCGGCTGAATACGCAAAAATACCCACATGCTCGAAACATCCCGATGAGACGACATTGAGGATCCGTTGAAAATCATTCTCGGTCTCTCCCGGAAATCCGACGATGAAAGTCGTCCTCAAAGAGAGCCCCGGGACCTTTTTCAGCATCTTTTCGATCAGACGCAGGGTCGCTTTCTCCCCCCCCGGTCGTCCCATGTCCTTGAGGATCTCATCCGATATGTGCTGGAGCGGCATGTCCAGGTATCGGCACAACTTCGGGGAGCCCGCCAACAGGTCGAGCAATTCATCGGACACTTCGGAGGGATAGGCGTACATCAATCTCAACCAAGCCAGACCTTCCCAGGAGGACAGCGTTCGGATCAATCGTTCCAGCGCTCCCGACTCCCTCCGATCTTTCCCATAGGCCGTCGTATCCTGTCCGATGAGGACCAGTTCTTTGATACCCCGGTCCACCAACGACCGGCCTTCCTCCAGGATTTCCGCGGAGGGTCGACTCCGGTGGGGTCCCCTCAAGGCGGGGATCAAGCAGAACGAACATCGGTGGCTGCAACCCTCGGAGAGACGAAGATAGGCGGATTGCTGTCCGGGGAACAATGGCCGGACGGAGCCATGATGATAACCGCCGGCCGGCCGATCCGCCCCCGGGACATCGGGATGTCCGGCGGAGACCCTTTCCAACAAATCGGGGAGACGATGCAGTTCGCCGGTGGCCAAAAGACCGTCGACTGAAGCCGGCGGATCGGAGAGATAAAAGGTCGCGGCACATCCCGTCAGGACGATGGGCAGATCCGGTCGTTTCCGTCGAATATCTTTCACCACGCTCAACGCCTCATGGCGCCCCTGCTTCAAGAAACCGCACGAATGGACAACGGCGGAACGGCTCCGGGAGAGATCGGGGGTCAGAGACCACCCTCTTTCTGTCAACAAAGCGGCCAGCCCATCGGCTTCAACCTGGTTTTTGGCGCACCCCAAGACGAAAAGAGCGACGCTTTTATCCGGCCGAACCGGTCGAGTCATTCGGCCTGCCATATCCAGACACCGCTCCGTTCCCGGGGGTCGAGTCGGTTCCCGGCGGAAGAAACGGAAAGGTCACGCGATTCGGCCTCGATCATCGACGGACCTTCAATCGGCCACTTCTGCCGGGTCCCCGCGATGAGTGTCCCTTCAAAAACGACCCGATGATCTTTCATGACACGAGCCCGAAGAGACGTGTTCGCCCTCGTCTCCAGGGAGTTCACGGCCTCCGTGCCCGTGGACGAGAGGAACCCGTTCGGACGGCGGACCATCGCGACCACCGATTGTTCGCCGTGATCGGGTGTGCCGCCGATCCTTTTCACATGGAAGACTGCCAGCGTCGCTAAAAGCACGGTCAACACGACAAGGAACGTGACATCCGGAAGACGGGACGCTTCTGTCCCTCGGGGAGACTGCGAGGACTTCGAGGGGACGGAAGGAGCGGATGGTTCGACGGGAGAGACGACTTCATGGCGCTGCTTGTAGGACTGAAGGACCTCTTGGGGATCCAACCCCAGCGCCACGGCATATTTCTGCAAAAATCCATAAAGATAGACCTTGGCGGGGAGTTCCCCCCATCGTTCTTCTTCCAGGGCCTGGATGTACCGGGAGTGGATCCGCGTCGTGCGGCTCATTTCATCGACGCTCAAACGACGTTCCTCCCGTCGGGAACGCAACGATTGGCCGACGCTCCTGAGTTCGTCCGTCATGGGGCCATCCCTTCCGAAAGAGGGATCTCCGAGACCCCCTCGGGGGGCTGAAAACGGAAGAGGTTCTCATCCAGATCCGGGTTCACAACCGGGTCCATGATCCTCGTATCGATCGTGAAACTATCAGTGACCAACTCGGTCCTCAAGGGGATCCCCTTCTCGATGTCCATCTGCAACCGGAGAGTAAACGGCCAAGCGGTCTTTTTGACAGGCGACAGGAGCAGGACCGTTCCCTCCTCGTCGGAATGGCTCCGAAGTTCGAAACGATAGCGTTTCCTCATCCCGAGGATGCTTTCCTGAAAAGTCATGAGCCCCTTGGGAAATCCCGAGAGTTTCTGCCAGTTCTTCCAGGAATCCACGATGAGTTGCCGGCGGTCCGGGAGATAGAGCCACAACCGCTTCCCGTCGGAACAGACCAGCTGTTGGCGGGGCTCAATCTGTTCGATGCGGAACTGGTCGGGTTTCTTGAAATAGGCCTTGCCGGTCATCGTCTGTTTGCCTTCGGTGGCGTGGATCGCCGTGGTCTGAGTGAAGGAAAAGGTGATCGATCGGATCTGCTGCTCGGACCGGTCGAGTTGCTGCAAAACGCGGTCAAGTTCCGACTCTGCCGCGGGACACGGGACTGACGACAACATCACCCCCGCGACGATTGCCAGAAACATCCTCCCAACCGACGGGAGGAGCGGGTCAGTTGCTGGATCGGCCGGCTTTCGCATGCTCCAGGTATTCTTCGATCTTGTCATAAAAGATCTCCCACCGGTTGGTCCCCTCCGGCTTATGAATGAAACCCCGCACCTCCAGAAGTGAGAGGACGTTGGTGGCCCTTGCCGATGAACCGAAATGGGCCTTCAGGAGGTCCTGGGACACTCGTCGCCGTTCAAGAACCAGTTCCAGAGCCTGCACCAATTCGGCCAAGGTTTCCGCATTCTCCTCCGCTTCCTCCGCCTGGGAGATCACCTTGAAGATGTTCTCATAAAAAGGCTTGGATTGTTTTTTGGCGAAGGAGACGACCGCGTCCACCTCTTTTTCCGAAACATAGGCCCCCTGAAGGCGGATCGGCGCCGGCGCCCCGGCGGGGAGGAACAGCATGTCGCCCGAACCGACCAACGTTTCGGCGCCGGAAGTGTCGATGATGACGCGAGAATCCGTCTGGGAGGCGACGCGCAGCGCGATGCGTGCGGGCAGATTGGCTTTGATGACTCCCGTGATGACATCCACCGACGGGCGTTGCGTGGCCAAGACCAGGTGGATCCCGACGGCGCGGGCCATCTGAGCCAGACGCTGGATGGTGTCTTCGACCTCGCGCGTGGCCACCAACATCAGATCGGCCAGTTCGTCGATGATGACGACGATGTAATATTCCGGAGGAAGACCCGCCGCGGCCCGTTTCTCGTTATATCCGTCGATATTCCTCACATTCGCCTTGGCAAAGACCTCGTAACGGTATTCCATCACCTTCACCAGCTGCGACAGCGCCTTGGCGGCTTCTTTGGGTTGGGTGATGACGCGGGCCTCTTCGGGCCCCACGCGGGGATCATAGAGATGGGGCATCCCGTCATAAATGGGGAGTTCAAGGCGCTTGGGATCGATCAGGAGGAACTTCACGCGGTCCGGCGGAGTCCGATACAGGATGGACATGATGAGCGTATGGATGCAGACGGACTTGCCCGCGCCGGTCGCCCCGGCGACCAGCAGGTGCGGCATGGGGGCCAGATCGGCGATGTAGGGTTCTCCCGAACTCGTCTTGCCGAGGGCTACCGTCAGGAAAGAAGTGGTGTTCTGGAAGTTCGGGTGCTGCATGATCTCTTTGAGCGTGACCATGGCCGCCACGGTGTTCGGGATCTCAATCCCGACCGCCCCTTTACCGGGAATCGGCGCCAGGACACGCACGCGGGATGCCTTCATGGCTAAGGCCACGTCATCGGCGCGGTTCACAATGGAACTGACCTTGACGCCGGGCGCCGGCTCCAGATCGTAACGGGTGATGACGGGACCGGGATGGATCGCCGTCACATGCGCCGATACGCCGAAATTGGCCAAAGTCTGTTCCAGGAGTTTCGCCTTCTGCTCCAGATCCTGATCCGACACCTGGGCCCCGCCCTGCTTGGACGGTTCCCTCAACAGGTCCGCCGGCGGCAATTCGTAAGGGGCGCTGGGGGGTGCCGGCACGGCGGCGGTTTCAAGTGCCGTCTCAGCCGGCTTCTTGGCAACGGGTTTTCGGGCAGGTTTTGATGAATCTTCAGATCCTTTTTCATCCGTTACCGACGAGAGCGGCTTGATGATGGCCGGAGGCGGAGGAGGAACGGCGGGCTCGGCGGTCCCGGTTTTGGCGGAGACCGTCAACGGGCGCGGTTTCACCACCGGCGGCTTCTTCGCCGAAGACTCCTTGCGCGCCCCCTTCCACTCATCCAGATCGGCCCGGAGACGTTCGATCAGATGCTCGATCACCTCCACAGGGGACACCTTAAACAATCCGCAGGTTCCCAAGAGGAGCGCCGACACCGATACGATCCAAGCCCCCACGATGCCCAATAAACGGCTGAAAAAAGTGGATCCGGCCAAACCGAGCGCCCCCCCGTAATTCTGATGGAACGCCGCCTGTCCGAACAGGCTGGCCAGAGTGCAATAGAAGAAAATCAAGGCGCCCCACAGAGAAATCCGGAGGAAGGACTGCGGCCAGGGGCGGGTGATCGCCAGACGGACGCCGACATAGGAAACCAATACGGGAATGACGACGCGCGCCGAACCGAAGGTCCACGCCAATCCCCCTTTGATCAACCTCCCGAGACTCCCGGCCGGGAAGAGGACACAATAGAAACTCACGACTCCGAGGATCAACAGGAGGATGCCGGCCATTTCCTTCTTCCGCCGGAACGTCCCCTGCGTCTTCACACGCGATTTGAAATAGGCATTCACCATGACCGATCTTCCCCTTGTTGTTTTATGGAATGGAAAACCAAAATGAGACAGCCGACAGACAAAAACAATAGAGCGCAAAGGGCCACAATTTCTTCAGGGACAACGAGCGCATCAGGATCGACAACGCCAGGCAGCCGACACCGAAAGAAACGGCCATCCCCAGCCCGGTCGCCCCGTCGATCTGCAAGGAGGTATCCAGCGCGTTCAGCAGCGTGGCCCCCATGATCGCCGGCACCGCGATGATAAAGGAGAACCGTGCCGCCCTTTCTCCCGACCATCCCAGCAAAAGCGCGGTGGCGATGGTGGTGCCGCTCCGCGACCATCCGGGCCAGACGGCCAACCCTTGGACAACCCCGATCAGCGCCGCGTGCCAAAACGGCGTCCGGGGCAACGCGCCGGGGCCCATGGACAATCGCCTCTGCCCCCAGGACAGAAAAACCGCCGTGACCAGGAAACCCAGCCCCACCGCCGCCATGGATGTGACCGCACTGTCGACGGATCCCTTCAAAAGGAGCCCGATCAGGGCGGTCGGCACGTTCGCCACGACGATCAGGACGATATCCCTTCGGGTCCACATCCCCTCCGGGGAGTCCCCTCGACTGAGCGCATTCCAAAGAGCCAGCCAATCATTCCGAAAATAGACCAGGATGGAGAAAAGCGTACCAACGTGCAACCAGATATCCAGAGTGAGCATCCCCGGCCCCATCTTCCAGAGGATTTGCAACAGGGACAGATGGCCGTCTGATGAGATGGGAAGGAATTCGGTCAGACCCTGAACGACGCCGAGGGCCGCGGTGTGGGACAGGCGCATCGATTACGGCGCGACGGATTGTTTCAGCGAGATGCGGAAACCCTGGTCGTCCCTTCGGAGCTGCACGTTCCCTTCACGCAGAAGCCATCCGACCGCCAGGTAGAACTGGCTCTGCGTCAGGTCCAACTCCATTCGCACTTTCAGGGTAGGGGAATCGCCGTGTTTCTTCAGGTAATGCCAGATATCGCCGGCTGTCTTTCCCACGCGGTCTTCCATGATCTCGTCTCCGTCAGTCAGCGGGTTCCACCAGGAACAGCTTCTGATCGGCGGAGACGGGTTTTCCGTTCTCCGCCAAGATCTTCTTGACGACGCAGGCCCGGTCCGCGCGGATCTCGTTCATGACCTTCATGGCTTCCACGATGCAGAGCACCTGTCCGTAAGACACCTTATCCCCCTCACGGACGAACGGGTCCGACTGGGGCGACGGGGCTCGATAAAAAACCCCCGCCAAGGGCGACGCGATGGAGACCCCTTGTGGTTCCGGCTCCGCAACGGCGCTCTCCGTCCCCTCAGGGAGAACCGGGTCCGGCACCGGGAGGGTCGGCGCCAGCTCGCGCACCGCGCGGCGGCGCACGAGCTTAACGGAGAAGTTCTTTTGTCCGATTTCAAGTTCGGACAGGTTCTCGGACACCATCAGGTCAAACAAGGACCTGAGTTCCTGGATATCCTTCTTCTTCTGCATCTTGTCTGAATCGGTCATGACTTAAGACAAGGAAACCCCGTTCTTACCGTCGGGGGCCGCGGTGGTCCCGATCACGTCGGAACCCGCCACGATCCCGGCCTCGGTCACGGTCGAATTCGCGTCGTTCGGGCCTCTTGACCTCCAGCTCCGATCCGGGTTTGATGACGGCGCGGCGGGAGAGGTTCACGCGGCCCTGGTTGTCGATCTCGATGCATTTCACTTCGATGGTATCGCCTTCCTTGACCACGTCTTCCACCCGTTCCACGTGCTGAACGTCCAATTGGGACACATGCACCAGCCCTTCTTTGCCGGGCAACACTTCCACAAACGCTCCCAAGCGGGGCATGATGCGCGTGACGCGGCCCTTGTAGATCTTTCCGACTTCGATCTCGGCCGTACAGGATTCCACCATCCATCGGGCGGCTTCCATGGCCTCGGGATTATCACTCGTCACGAACACCTTGCCGTCATCTTCGACGTCGACGTTCGCACCGGTCTCCTCGATGATTTTACGGATATTCTTTCCACCGGGCCCGATCAGGGCTCCGATCTTATCCACGGGGATGGACAGGATGCTGATTCGCGGTGCATATTGAGACAAGTCCGTCCGCGGCGCCTGGATGGCGGCTTCCATCTTGTCGAGGATGAACAGACGCGCCTCCTTGGCCTGTTGCAATGCCTGTTTCATGATCTCGACGGTGACGCCTTCTATCTTGATGTCCATCTGAAGGGCGTTGATCCCGCCTCGGGTGCCGGCCACCTTGAAGTCCATATCTCCCAGATGGTCCTCCATACCCATGATGTCCGTCAGGATGGCGATGCGGTCGCCCTCCTTGATGAGGCCCATGGCCACTCCGGCGCAGGCCGATTTGGACGGAACGCCGGCGTCAAAGAGCGCCAAAGACCCGCCGCAGACGCTGGCCATCGAGGATGATCCGTTGGATTCCAGGATGTCCGAGACGATGCGGATGGTGTAAGGGAACGAGTCCTCGGTCGGGATGAGGGGCAACAGGGCCCGGCGCGCCAACGCGCCGTGTCCGATCTCCCGGCGTCCCGGTCCGCGGTCTCCCTTGGGTTCACCCGTGCTGAAACCGGGGAAGTTGTAGTGCATCAAGAAACGTTCCTTGTACTCCCCCTCCAATTCATCCATGATCTGTTTATCGGACGGGGATCCCAACGTCACTGTCGCCAGCGCTTGGGTCTGCCCGCGCGTGAACAGCGCCGAACCGTGAGTCCTCGGCAACACGCCCAGTTCGATCGAGATCGGTCGGATCTCGTTATACGCGCGTCCGTCGGTCCGCCGTTTCTCGTCCAAGATCAGCTTGCGGGCCTCTTCGTACAAGACGTTCTCGACGATCGAGCCCACCAGCGCTTCCCCTTCGGGGCATGTCTCGATCACCTTCGCCTTGATGTCCTTCTTGATTTCATCGATGGCGTTTTCGCGGGCCGATTTCTCGGGGTTACGCACGGCGGCGCGGATCTGTTCGCGCGCCAGGGCGTCGATCTTCTTGGCCAATTCGGCATCCACGGCGGGCGTGGCGATCGTGAATTTGGGTTTACGGCATTTCTTGAAGAACTCTTCCTGGGCATCGCACAGCTTATTGATCTCCGCCTGGGCGAGTTGCAGCGCCTCAATGAGCGTCTCTTCGGACAGCTCATGGCTGCCGGATTCCACCATCATGAGGGCGTCTTTCTTCCCCGCCACCACCAGGTCCAACAGGCTCTCGGCCTGCTCCTGAAGGGTGGGGTTCACCACGAACTTCTCGGCGCCGGCTTCGTCGCGGACGCGACCGATCCGAACCGCGGCCAAGGGACCGTTCCAGGGGATATCCGACATTCCCAGCGCCACGCTGGCGCCGAGGATGGCCGGAATGTCCGTGTCATGGCTCTGATCGGTGCAGAGCACGATCGGGGCCACATGGATCTCCTGCCGGATCGTCTCCGGGAACAGGGGACGAATCCCACGGTCTATCAAACGGCTCGTCAAAATCTCCTTGGGGCGCGCACGCCCTTCTCTTTTGAAGAATCCGCCGGGGATGCGCCCCGCGGCATAGGTTCTTTCCCGATAATCAACGGTCAGAGGGATGAAGTCGGCCCCCTCCTTCGGCGTCTTGCCGCACGCCACCGCCACCAGCACCATCGTATCTCCCATGCGGACCAAAGCGGCTCCGTTGGCCTGTTTGGCCACACGTCCTGCTTCCCAACTGATTTTCTTATCACCGATTGATACTTCCATCCGTTCGACGGACGTTGTCATTGTATCCTCCATTAGTTTCTATATTAAGAAACAGAAATACGGACTTTTGCGGGGTCAACTGGAACTATTTTCGGAAGGGATTCAACCGACCCGTCTTCACAGGTCCGTTGTATCCCTTTGGAAAGTTCGCGCCGGCCCGACTGCAAAAGCCCGTTTCTATTTTCTAAGATCCAATTCGCGAATGACTTTTGAGTATTCCTTCGGATCTTTTCTCCGGATGTAGCTCAACAGACCGCGGCGTTGCGCCACCATCATGATGAGCCCCCTCCGAGAAGCGTGGTCCTTAGGATTCTTGGCGAAATGACTGGCCAAGGTGTTGATGCGTTCGGTCAAAACCGCAACCTGAACGGATGCGCTGCCCGCATCATCCTTGTGCCGGCCAAATTTCTCAACGAGATCGCGTTTCTTTTCTTTGGTAACCATTGGCGTAAACAATAGCAAATGGGGAATGGACTGTAAAGAAGGTTGTGATGCGGACGGAAAAAATGATCCCCGATACCCGCGAGCCCCCTCCGGTCACTGGTCGAGTCGTCGATGAAAAAACTCGCAATCCTCGCGAGACGGGGCCAAAGCATAGGCGCGGTCGAACGCTTTCCGGGCGTCGCCCCGCCGATGAGCTTTCAATTGATACAGCCCTTCCCAAAGGTAAGGATCGACCCACAGGGGATCCGCCTCCTGGGCGTTCCTCATGAAACGCAGCGCCTGGGACAGGTCACCCGCTTCATCATAAGCCCGGCCCACGAGATGGTCATATCGGGCCCTCCGGGGAAGATCCCGTCCGAATTGGGCCCGGACTTCCTCCACATGTTTTTCGATCATCCGGCGGGTCTCCCCCTTCCGCAACAACGCCGCGAGGTATGAGATGGTCCTGTTCCAATCTGTTTTATCCTGGCCCCGATACGGCCCCCAATCGGGGATCCTCTCGATCCACTCGTTGCGAGCGGATCTGACAGTCCCCTCCCCGTTGGCGCCCCCCCATCCCCGACGATTGATCTCCGTCAAACACCGCAGGGCCTCGTATTCCTGATACGTTTCCCACACGTGGCAATGATCGTAAAGGATGTCCCATCCCGGGATCCGGTGGTCGGCTTTTTCCGACAATTCCCGATCAAAATCCAGCAGGGCAAAACCATGTCGGGCCGCCGCCCCCCGGAGAGCGTCCAATTCGGAACTCTGCACCATCATCTGGCTCCGATCCCCATCGATATCGACGGCCCGTTGGTAACAATCGCGGGCCTCCCCGTAGCGATGCTGTTCATACATCCAGTTTCCCAGCAGAAAATAACCGACGGGACTCGGAGCCGACTCCAATTTGTCCCGGAGGGTTTTCATGGCCCGGTCGGACGGGCCGAGGCAATACTGATAAAGGGCTTCCAAATAGTCGGACGCCACGATGGTGGACTCGTTGGAGTCCGGAGGGAACATCAAATTCCCGGGCATGGTGCAGAGGACGACGGGGATGGACCGTTTCCGGGTTTCCCGCGCCAGATCATCCAAAAAGACGCCGAAGAGCCGCCGTCTCTCTTCGTCCGATCTCGCGTTCGAAGGTCCCTGGATCGGCAATCGGGCATAGATCCTTCGAAAAAGTCGACTTCGGGTCCCCAAGGAACCGATGATTCTGTAGAGGTGATACCGGCGGCTGAAGGCGGGATGGACGACCCGGATGTTGTGCCCGATATAAACGACGACCACATCCGGTTTCAGATCGATGGATTCGGAGAAAACCCGGGAGAGGATCTCGATGCCGGCCGCGCTCACGCCCGCATTGACGACCTCGGTCGCCTCCGGCGCCCGTTCGGCGGCGAGTCCTCTCAGCGTCCGTCCCAGGAGAAAAGCGCCCGACTCCCCGATGACGAGGACCCGGCATACGCCGGGTCGTTTCTCTAACGGAAACGATTGGGTTTCCGTCAGCCCACAGATGGTGTCATGGGAGACCTCGGCCTTTCCATCGATCCGCCGGACAACGAAGAACGGTTTCCGCAACCGAAGACCATATTCCACCCATCGGTCCTGATGCGGCAGGTCATATTCCTCATCGGGGAGAGTCCGGTAATACAGTTCCAATCCGCTCAACAGCACCATCAGGAAGATCAGGGACGCCAGAGTGGCGATTCCGAATCTTCGGAGCCCTCTCCCGTCGGCGAAGCGGGGGGCCCTCTTAAAAACAGGCACGGGAGGACCTATTTCGATACGATCTCGACAAGGATATCGTCCCTCGTCATCTCCCTGACCTTCGCGTTCAGGGATGGGGTCTTCTCCAAGGCGAGCGCCATATCGTTCACCCCGACGCTCTTCGTCTCAACGGTCAAAACAGCGGTCACTCCCTCGTAGGACCGGATATAAACGGCCTCCACTCCCGCAACGGATTGGGCCGTTTTCCGTATCCCATCGAGTTGCCTCAGCGTCTGCAATCCCGTGACAGTCAGATTAAAACCCGCGGTCTTCGTATAGGTACCGGCCAGATCGTCGATCCACTCGTTTGAGATCTGTTTGGCGGCGTTCTCCCGCGCCTTGGCGGACGCCTTTTCCGCATCGACATCGATCCCCCGGGCCGTCTTCCGAATGGTCTTGATGACCTCCGCCGTCCGCACATGAATAGCCTGGAGCGTCACCGTCGAATCGTAGGCGACCAGCCCCCCCAACCCCTGGTCCGTCCTGAATTCGGATCTCGCCGAGCCCGCCACCAAGAGATCCGCTCTCATGGATTGGGCCATGCCCGGCACCGACTGAAGGTCCCCCAACTCGATGGACTGTAGAGAGGTCATCGCCTGAGCCAGATCGACCTCCGCGCGTTCCACCAATTCGAATCCCTTCCCCGAGAAGGCTTCCTGGAACACTTCCGTCGCCTTCAGCCGGTCCGTCGGATTTCCGTCCATCGCTTCCCCGATCAGGACCAAAACCCGCTGTTTTCTGTTCCCCACAGGTTCAAAGATCGCATTCAAATCATTCTGCACGTCTTTCATGGACACCGCGACCCGGAGGTCAACGTGGAACGATCCGTTCTTTTTCTTCTCGCGAAGCACTTCATATTTCTTGACGTAATCCGATGTTTTGGCGAGAACAATCATTCCGATCGAGTCCTTTTTATCTTCACGCACGCGAGCGGGGATGAACATCTCCACGGCCTTGTCCACCGCGTCCTTCTGGGCCTCCAAAATGGCGCATTGACGGGCCGACATCTCGTCGTCGATGAGAGGACAGTCCCCCTCCGATTCGATCAAATCCCGATCCAGTCCCAATCCGAGGCTCACGGACGACCGGGAGCCCGCGCAGGCGGTCAAAACCACGCAGAGACAAACCAACAGGACAATCTTCATTTTTTCATTCACGATGGGCCCCTCCTCTCTCTTCCTCCGTCCCGACGAAGGAGATTCAAACTCCGACATAAGCCATCCACACGAAACGGCTGCGTTCACGGGTCTATTTTTATATAATCCCCACATGTTCCGCAAGCTCGGTTGGATTCCATGCCTTTCCCTTCTGCTCCCGACACCCCCCCTCGGTGCGGAGGGAACGGACGTTGCCCCCTTCGAGTATCGCATCACCCAGATTGAGGGATCCGTCCTCTTCAAAGGCGTTCATGACAAATCCTGGGTTTCCGCCGAAGTGGACCAGATCCTTTCCGACGGCGATCAAGTCAAGACGATGCAGGACAGCCGCGCGGAAATCGCGACCCCGAATCCGGACATCATCCAACTCGATGAGAATTCCACGTTCCTGGCTCAAACGACGTCGGAGGATGAAACATCCTTCAGCCTGATCGCCGGCAAGTTCTTTTTCAATATATTCGCCAAGAAGGATCGCAAGTTCCAGATCAAAACCCCCCTGTCTGTCCTATCGGTCAGGGGAACGGAATTAGCGGTTTACCAGACATCGGCCGACGAATGGGAAGGCGGCGTGATCGAAGGAACGGTGGCCGTGCGGGCTCTGGCGGAGACGGAAGGAACGGATGTCGAAGAGTCCCTGGTTCAGAAAGAGGAAGGGTTCCGTTTCCAGCGTGGGCAAAAAACGGCCCGATTCAGAGGACTCCCCCCCCGGATGGCCGCGTTCCGAGCCCGTTTCGAGTCGATGCGTCAACGGAAACCGGCCGTCCGCCGAGAGTGGAAGAAACGGATCATTCGAGACGGGCGCAACAAGCGAAGAGCCGCTCAACGATCCCCCGCTCCTCGGCCCCGGCGCCGATAACTTTTCGCCGTCCCGCCACCCGCTAATTCGGTTGTGCCGAGAACGGGATCGATGGGATCCCGCTCTCCGGACAATTGTTCGATCTCACGGACACATTCACCAGAAACGCCCCTCCCACCAAACCATCCCCCGCGCGCAATCGCGCCTGAACCCGATGGGTTTGGCCGGGTTCCAACGTTCCGACCGGCGGCATGGGGAGGACGGTGATCTGCAAAGGAACGTCCCCGGGGGCAATTTCCACCGCCACAACCACATCCCGGGCGGCTTGTCTGTTCGGATTGGAAAGCCGTATCTCGATCGATTTCTCTTCACCCGCCTTGACGACCGGCGGTTGAGGCGGGATCACACTGACCGTCAGAGGTGACATCGCCACAGGGGGCGCGGGGACGACACCGGCCGGACCGGAACTGACCTCCCATATACGAATCACGGATTCGGTCCCTCCGGCCGCCAAGAGTTTTCCGTCGGAACTGAAAGCCAGGGACGAGACCTTCATTTGGGGGGCGAGACTCCGGAGAGGTTTCTTTTCATCCCCAATCTTCCACACCTTGATCTGCGCATCGTATCCGGTAGCCGCGATCCTCTGTCCGGTCGGATCGACAGCGATGGCCAAGACCGGCGTCCCATAATCGTATTTTCCGACCAACCGGCCGCTCTGGGCCTCCCACAGCAGGACAGTCCCGTCGGCCCCGCCGGTGACGACATGTTTCCCATCCCCGGTAAAACAGATCCCCGTCACCGGCGATTGATGGGCCATCATCACGAAGAGCTGACGCCCGGTGTCCACTTCCCACATTTTAGCCCCGTCATCGCCGGCGGAAGCCAGCCAATCGCCCGACGGACTGAATCCCAGCGCATTGATCTTTCCGGCGTGAGCACGGAAAGAATTCAGGATCTTTCCGGTGGAAAACTGGAGGATCGTGATGACCGGCTGGGGAGAGGCGCCGGCGATGAATCGATCGGTCGGAGTGACCGCGACGAGCTGACCCGCCGGCGAATCGAAGACGAGTTGTCCGGTCACCGCATCCCATTGACGGATATGGCCGGAGACCCCCGCGACAATCTTTTTTCCGTCTTTGGAGAATACGGGGGAAAAAAGCTGAGGATTCCCGACCGATATCTTTTTCCGCAATTTCCCACTCCGCACATCGAAAACGCCGACGGTCCCGTCGGCGCTCGCGGAAACCAGTTGGCGGCTGTCCCGGCTAAACGACAATCCATTCACGGCGCGGGAATGTTCGGTCAACACCCGTACCGCCCCGGAGGCATCGACGGGTTGAGAAGGGCTCTCGGCAGCGGGCGCTCCGGAGATCGACACCGGAACCAGTATCCCCGCCAGGAACATCCTTTTCACCGCCACACCGCAATGGTTGAACATGGGACCCCTCCTCCGCCCTACCCTCTGTTGAAAATCTTCCGCACTTCGCCTTTGTCACGCTTCAGTTGCTCGATGAGTTCCGCAACGGACGCAAAGGGTTTCTCGGGACGAAGATACCGTCGGAATTCGACCCTCATCCAGGATCCCGTCAAGTCTCCCCGATATCTCAAAAGGTGGACCTCCACGGTCACCGGTGGATGCGGGCGTCCTTTTTCAACAGTCGGTTTGGTCCCGATGTTACACATACCCTCATAGGAAGACCCCGACATGTCCTCGCCGGGACGGACGCCGATCCAACAACGGACGGCGTAGACTCCCGGCGGCAATATCTTGGTGGAGTCGATCTTCAGATTGGCGGTCGGGAAACCGAACTGGCGTCCCAAACCGCGGCCACGGACGACTTGCCCATGGATGAAATAATCATATCCCAAAAGCCGGCGCGCCTCCCGTAATCGACCCGCCGAGAGAAACGCCCGGATCTCCCCCGATGAGATCGGCACGTCGCGGGCGCAACGCGGCGAAACGACCCTGACAACGATATGATGGACCTTGGAAAGACGTTCCAGAAGCCGGGTATCCCCCGACCTATTCTTCCCGAAACCGAAATTATAGCCGACGACCAATTCCCTCGCATTGAGACGATCCAACACATATCCCTTGAAAAAGCGCTCGGGGGACATATTGGCCAGCGTTTGGCTGAAACGGAGCGGGATGACGCGCTGCATGCCGAAATGACGGAGCAGTTGTATTTTTTCAGGCAAGAGGGTGATCAGATGAGGCAACGGTTCATGAAAAAAATGGAGTCGCGGGGGCCGATGGAACGTCAAGGCCACCGGCGTCAGATGGAGCGCCCGGGCCCGCGCGACCGTCCTCCGGAGGATGTGTTGATGTCCCCGATGGACGCCATCGAACGTGCCGATGGTGACAACAGTCCCCCTACGTCGCACGCGCTTGAACCTCCAGATACGCCTCATTCGGGATGAACGACTTCGCTGTCTCTTCGGGGGAAGGGGGCTTGTCGGTCCGCCAAGGATAAGCCCCGGAGACATCGTAGCGACCGATCCTCTCCCGTCTCAAAGCCGTCATCACCGCGCCAGTCCCCAACTTGTTCCCCACGTCCCGGACCAAGGAGCGGATATAGGTGCCCTTGGAGCATACGACGGAAAACTCCCCTTCGGAATCCCTGTAATCCGAGAGATGGAAACGATGAACGGTGACGATTCTCCGGGGTTGTATCACGGGGATCCCCTTCCGGGCCCATTCGTAGAGCGGACGTCCCTTCACCTTGACGGCGGCGTACAGGGGCACCGTCTGTTCAATCGTCCCGACAAACGCCGCCATCGCGGATTGGACCTCGGTAAGACTCAAGGGTGGGACCGGATGGATCTCGAGGGTCTTCCCCGTCGAATCATCCGTATCGCTGGTCACCCCGAGTTTGAATCGCCCCCGATAGGTCTTGTCGCCGTCGGCGATCTCGGATTGCCATCGGGTGGCGGCGCCGAGGACCAGGATCAAGAGTCCCGTGGCCATCGGATCCAGCGTACCGCAATGCCCGATCTGTTTTTGTGAGAAATGTCGCCGGGCCCATAAAACGACATCATGGGAGGTCGGCCCGGCTGGTTTATCGACGAGGAAAAGGCCCGACGGGCCGGACGGCCCGGGCGTCATCATCGGGCGGAAGCGGAATGGGTTCGAAAAGCCGCCGACAGAGACCGGAGAACGGTCTGAGTGACGGTCTCGATCGAGCCGGACAAGGTGCATCCGGCGGCGTGGCGATGCCCGCCGCCGTTGAAGGAACGGACGATCTCATTGACGTTGAATGAATTTTTGGACCGAAGACTGACCTTGATGCGCCCGGAAGACATCTCGCGGACCAGGATCGAGACGACGACGGAAGGGATCTTCAAACCCTGATTGATGATCCCCTCCGTCTCCTCGTCGGAAGAACCGGCTCGCGCGAAATCCGCCCGACGGAGCGTCAGGATGGCGACGCGGTCTCGCTCCGCCAGACGCAGCGAACTCAAGGCGATCCCCAGGAGGCGGATGGCCGACACAGGGGCTGTCCCGTAGAGGTTCCTGGATATGTCCGCGACAGGTATTTTCGCCTCCAACAGGCGCACGGCCACCGCATGACTGTCCGGCGTGGTATTATCCTGTTGGAACCGCCCCGTGTCCGTGACCAGCCCCACATAGAGACAGGTGGCCTCTGTCAGAGTGAGCCTGTATCGGGCCCGGTCGAATACGTGAAAGATCAGTTCCGATGTGGAAGAGGCCGACGGATCGATCATGTTGATGTGGCCGAAATCGGTGTGGATGGAATGGTGGTCGATGTTGATCACCCGGCGCGCCTGTTTTTTCAGGTCGATGATGTTCCCCATGCGGTCCTGATTGGAACATTCGAAGATGATGGCCACATCGTAGGTCTTGGAGACACGTTGCGCCGTCTTGATCCGGCGGCAGTTCGGCATGAATTGGAGGTAACGCGGGACGGGCTGGCGGTTGTAAATATCGATCGAGCGTTTTCCGAACCGCCGCAGGAGACTGTCCATGGCCAATTCGGAACCGATGGTGTCTCCATCCGGTTTTTCATGGCCCGCCATGAAAAAGGTCCGGCCTTGCCGGAGTTCACGGAGGATGTCGTCGATCAGCTTATTTCTTTTTTGAGGATTTAGCTTTCCGGACATTCGTTTTGGCCCTTCGAGGCTTGGAAGGAGGAACGACGGGGGGTGCGTTCTCCGTTTCGATCCTGTTCAGGATCTCAAAGACCCGGGCGGCTCTGGCCGGGGTTTCATCGTAGACGAATTCAAGGTTGGGGATTCGACGAAGGTTCTCGAGATGCCGGATCTCGGACCGGATGAAGGGGATGGCCTTGATCAGGGCCTCGCGGCTTTTCTCCTTGTCCTCCTCGCTGCCCAAGACGGAATAGAAGACGCGCGCCTGATAGAGGTCATCGGTCAACTTGACTCCCGTCACCGTGACGAACCCGATGTCCGTGTTATCCAGAGTCAAGATCAGGCGGGAGATCTCCTGCTGCAAAAGCTCATTCAACCGTTCCAGACGTCGGGCCCACACGATGATCTCCCCCTCCTGGCGGCCGCGATCAGTTCTTCGGCAGCCGCGTTTGCTTTTCCAGCGAGTAAAACTCGATCCGATCCCCCGGTTTGATGTCCTGATACCCTTCCAAACTGATCCCGCATTCGAACCCTTTCTCCACTTCACGCACATCGTCCTTGAAGCGTTTGAGGTTGGAGAGGGTCCCTTCAAAAACGATCGTGCCGTTCCGGAGAAGCCGCGCCTTGGCGGACCGGGCCGCTTTTCCCTCGGTGACATAGCATCCGGCGACCGTGCCCGACTTGGTGATGCGGAAAACCTGCCTCACGTCGGCCCAGCCCTGCGTGACTTCCTTGACGAGCGGCTCCAACAATCCCTCCAGAGCGGCCTTCACGTCATTGACCATGTCATAGATGATGCGATAGGTCCGTATTTCGACGGATTCCCGGCGGGCCAAATCCTCGGAGGACGGATCCGGACGGACGTTGAAACCCAGGATGATGGCGTCCGAGGCGGAGGCGAGCAATATGTCGGATTCATTGATGGCCCCGACCCCCACGTGGATCGATTTGACCGTCACCCCTTCGTATGACATCCGTTCGAGGGAATCCCGCACGGCCTCGACAGACCCCTGCACGTCGGCTTTAATGATGATGGGGAGGTTCTTCAACTTCCCGGCAGAGACGGCCTGATGGAGGGTTTCCAAGGTGACGTGCTGCCGCCGTTTTTTGCTTTCCTCATCCGCAATGGAGGCCCGTTTTTCCGCGATCTCTCGGGCTTCCGAATCGGTCGCGACGACTTGGAACCGGACCCCCGTCTCAGGAGGACGAGAGAAACCCAATATCTCCACCGGCTGGGACGGGACCGCTTCTTTGATCCGCTGCCCCTTGTGATCCAACAGCGCGCGGACTTTTCCGAACGTCATCCCGCAGACGAAAGCGTCCCCCACGTGGAGCGTCCCCTTCTGGATGAGCACGGTGGCCACAGGACCGCGACGCTGATCCATCCGGGCCTCGACGACGACCCCTTGCGCGGAACGCGTCGGGTCCGCCTTCAGTTCAAGAATCTCGGCTTCAAGGAGGATCATCTCCAGGAGTTTATCCAAATTCAGTTTCTGGCGGGCCGAGACCTCCACCATGATCGTCTTCCCTCCCCACTCTTCCGTGATCAACTGGTGATTGGACAGTTCCTGTTTCACCTTCTGGGGATTGGCGTTCGGGAGGTCGCACTTGTTAATGGCGACCACGATGGGCACCCCGGCCGCCCGGGCGTGGTCCAACGCTTCAATCGTCTGAGGCATGACGCCATCGTCGGCAGCAACCACCAGCACCACCAGATCCGTGGCCTGGGCTCCGCGCGCGCGCATGGCCGTGAACGCCTCGTGACCCGGCGTATCCAAGAACGAGATCGTCCCCTTTTCCGTTTTCACCTGATAGGCCCCGATGTGCTGCGTGATTCCCCCCGCCTCTTTTTCAGCCACACGTGTCTGACGAATGGCGTCCAACAGGGACGTCTTCCCATGGTCCACGTGCCCCATGATGGTCACCACCGGAGGACGCGCCTTCAATTTGGATGGATCGTCCGGAGATTCCAGCGCCTCCTCCGCATACAGCGGGATCACTTCCACATCAAACTGGAACGTGTCCGCCACCATCGTCGCCGTATCCGAATCCAACCGTTGATTGATGGTCGCCAGCACGCGCATCGACATCAGCTTCTTGATCACATCCGGGACCTTCACGTTCATTCGATCAGCCAGATCCTTGACGGATATAAATTCGTTGATCTTGATCTTTACCCGAGGGGCCGCCGGTCTGGCCGGCTCGACCGGTTTGGGTGGCGGGGGAGGGATGACGGGCGCTCTGGGCTCCATCGGTTTTTCGGGAACTTTCAAAGCCGGCTTATCCGATCGTGCCGGCATCTTCGGAGCCGGGGGCTTGATCGACGGAGGAACCGGCTTAACAACCGGAGGAGGGACCACTGGGGCCGAAAGATCCTTGAGCGGTTTCTTTTTCTCGGGTGCCGGAACAACCGGCGGATGGATCGGGTGCTTCTTTTCAACGGGAACTGTCGACGGAGCAATCGCTTTCGTCACGACCGCGGCGTGAGGAGTCGCCTCCGGTTCGGTCTTTTTAACGGGCGGGGTCTTCTTCTTCGACAGAACCGCCTTTTTTTCGGCTGGCTTGTCCTTTTTGACGGTTTTCGCCTTTTTGGCATCCGGCTTTTTCGCCGTTTCCGAATGTTCCGGATGGGTCTTTACCGCGGCTTTTGTTTTGGGTTCTTTCTTGATCTTCATACGTGTCCTTATTCCTTCGAATCCTCGTCAGATTTTTCCTTCTCGGCCGAACTCGACTTTTTCTTTTTGGCGCTCGGCTTCTTCTCTCCCGTTTTTCCCTCGGCGGATTCCGGAGCGGTTGTGTCGGGCTCCGGAGTCTCCTTGGCCT
>ENA-UOWG01000346-UOWG01000346.1-activated-sludge-metagenome-genome-assembly--contig:-NODE-346-length-65305-cov-7.029762_pt1 | contig 65305 bp, 56 predicted proteins | sample MGYA00238147_ERZ761563 | MGnify/ENA primary metagenome ERZ761563 (study PRJEB28884, sample SAMN05720216) | anaerobic digester metagenome | isolation source: active sludge of municipal...
ACGGACAGGGACCGGATGACCTCGCCGGTGAACTCCATGGCCCGATAGAGGGCGCCGTCCACGCCGATCTGTCCGATGGTGTAGAGGACCAAGTCCTTCCCGGTGACCCATTTATTCAGGCGACCGTGATAGACGAACTTCATGCTCTCGGGCACTTTGCACCACCACTCGCCGGTCGCCATGATGGCGGCCAGGTCGGTGGAGCCGACTCCCGTCGAAAAGATGCCGAGGGCGCCGTACGTGCAGGAGTGGGAATCGGCGCCGATGACCACGTCACCGGGAACGACCAATCCCAATTCAGGCAGAAGGGCGTGTTCCACCCCGCCGTTGGTCTCGTCGAAATAGTTGACGATCTTCTGGAGCCGGGCGAATTTCCGGACGATGCCGGCTTGGGCCGCGCTCTGGATGTCCTTGGCCGGAAGGAAATGGGACAACACCAGCGCGATGCGCCGGCGATCCCAGACCTTGTTCAGCCCTTCCGCTTCGAGGGTGCGGATGGCGATGGGGGCCGTCACATCGTTCCCCATGGCCAGATCCACCCGGACCTGTAAAAAATCGCCGGCGTGCACTTCTTTCCGACGAGACGACCCGTTCCCATCCTGGGCGTGAGCCGCCAGTATCTTCTCCGTGATTGTCATTCCCATGTCAGATTTGTTCCTTTATTTTTTTATCGAACTCCGTCTTTCGCGAACGGGTCGCCAACAGTTTATTGATGCCGTTCAGATACGCCAACGCGCTGGCCTCGATGATATCCGTCGAGGTGCCTTTCCCGCTGACGATCAGGCCGTTCGCCTCGATCTTCACGGTCACTTCGCCCTGAGCGTCCTTTCCCGACGAGATGGCGCGCAGGTTGTAATCCACCAGTTTTACTTTCAGGCCCGTCATCCGGTCGATGGCCTTATAGGCCGAATCGACGGGACCGTCCCCGCAGGACGCTTCCTGGAGGATCTTCCCCTCGTTCTTCAAGCGGACGGTGGCCGTCGGGATCACTCCCGTGCCAGAAGTCGTGTTGAGGTAATCCAACGAGAACGCCTCCGGAACCGCGGAGCGTTCCCGATCGACCAGCGCGAGCAGATCGTCATCGAAAACATATTTTTTCTTATCGGCCAAGGCCTTGAACTTCTCGAACACAGCCTCCAGTTCCTTCGGGCTGAGCGTATAGCCCAGGTGCTTGAGACGGTTGCTCAGACCATTCCGTCCCGACCGAGCCGTCAGGAGGAGGGCGCTCTCCTCGATCCCGACGTCCTCCGGGTTCATGATCTCGTAAGTGGTCCGATATTTCAGGACCCCATCCTGATGGATGCCGGAAGAATGTGAGAACGCGTTGGCGCCCACCACGGCCTTGTTCGGCTGGACGACGATCCCGGTCAGAGACGAGATGAGCCGGCTGGCCTTGGCGATCTCCTTGGTGTTGATGCGGGTCGTGAGACCGAACAGATCCTTCCGCGTGCGGACCGCCATGACGATCTCTTCCAAAGAGGCGTTCCCGGCGCGTTCGCCGATGCCGTTGACGGTACATTCCACCTGACGGACGCCGTTCTGAACGGCCGCCAGCGAATTGGCCACCGAGAGGCCCAGGTCGTTGTGGCAATGGACGGACAGGACGGTCTTGTCGATGTTGGGCACGTTCTCCCGGAGACGGCGGATCATGGCCCCGAACTCGTCCGGGACGGCGTAACCGACGGTGTCCGGAATATTGACGGTGGTGGCCCCGGCGTCGATGACCGCTTCCACGACGGAACAGAGGTAGTTGAAATCGGAGCGAACCGCGTCCTCGGCGGAGAACTCCACGTTGGGCGTGTATTTCTTCGCGTAACTCACGGACTCCACGGCGCGTTCCAACACCTGAGCGCGGGTCATCTTGAGTTTGCGTTCGATGTGCAGGTCGGAGGTGGCGATGAACGTGTGAATCCGCGGTTTCTTTCCGACCTTGACGGCGTTCCAGCAGGCGTCGATGTCTCCTTTGACAGCCCGGGCCAGTCCGCACACTTCCACCCCCCGGATCTCCTTGGCGATGGTCTTGACGGCCTCGAAATCACCGGGACTTGAGACGGGGAACCCCGCCTCGATGACATCCACCCCCAGTTCGGACAACTGCCTGGCGGCCTGGACTTTTTGCTGAATGTTCAGCGCGGCGCCCGGCGATTGTTCGCCGTCGCGCAGAGTGGTATCGAAGATGATGATCTGATTCTGAGCCATGGGGATTCCCTCCGGTTTATTTCCCGTAGGTGTCGTGTTCGTAGGCCGTGATCGACTCCGGACGCTTGCCCCGCGCCCCGCCACCCGGCCAAAAATAATCGATGAGCCCCCAGACGATATAGATCGAGTAGAGGATGAAGATGGTGTTCTGGGGATACGAATACATCATCAAGACGGTCAAGAGCGTCAGCACCAACGCGTGCATGGAACGCGGCTTGAGCAGGTTCACTCCCTTGAACGTGGAGTAGCGCACTTCCGACACCATCAACAGGGACAGGATGACCATGATGGCCGGCACGAAATTATAGATGTGCGGGACCTGGCTCATGATGATCTTGAACGTGTTGGCCGGTTTTTCCAGTTCTACGATTTCGTAGAGCAGCGCAAAAATGGCCAGGGCGCCGCCCGCCGCCGGAATCGGCAGGCCGACGAAATAGGGGGTCTTGCTCTCCCCCATATGAGCCTTCAGGTTGAAACGGACCAGCCGGAGCGCGCCGCAGATGACGAAGAACAGGGCCACGGGAAAACCCCAGGGACGCACGTCCTTGAGCAGCAGTTCGTACATCATGAAGGCCGGGGCCACGCCGAACGACATCCAATCCGCCATGGAATCCAACTCCACGCCGAATTTGCTCTCGGAACGGCTCCAACGGGCCACGCGGCCGTCGAGGATATCGAGGATGTGGCAGACGAGGATGCACGTCGCGGCCACGCCGAAAGAATGTTGCACCGTCTTGATCATGGAGAAGAAACCGAGGCCCAGGTTCGCCAAGGTGAACAGGCTGGGCAACAGGTAGATCCCCTGTCTCAGCTGGGGCCGGGGAGCGGTGGAAGCCGGTGGGACATCCACCATGGTCACGTCCGTCCGCGGATAAAGAAGTTTGGGGATGATTCGTCGAGGCTGTCTCATTGTTATTCAGAGTGCGGGCGGAATCACATCCAGCGACCGATCACGGTCTCTCCGCCCACGACTTTTTGTCCCTCCTTCACGAGGATATCCACATTGGATGGCACATACAGGTCCACTTGGGACCCGATACAGATCAGACCGATCCGGTCGCCGGTCGTCAGTTCATCGTTCTCCCGGACCCAACAGACGATCCGTCTCGCCAGGAGTCCCGCGATCTGTTTCACCATCACCGGCCCGCGGGGGGACTGGATCATGATGGAATTGTTCTCATTGGCGAACGGAGCGCGCGGATCCCGTGTGTCGAGGAATACGCCGGGGAGATAACGGACGGATTTGACCGTGCCGCACACCGGTGCCCGCTGGAGGTGCACATCGAACACCGACATGAAGATCCGGATCACCCGACCCACGCCGTACCCTTCCCCCTCCACGGTCACCACTTCAAGGACGGTGCCGTCCGCAGGACAGATGATGTCATCGGTCTTCGGGACCGTTCTCTCGGGGTCCCTGAAGAAATAGAAACAAAACCCCGCAAAGAGCACGCACAGCAATCCTACGATATTGGAGAACCACGGGTCGAAGAACAGGAACAGGGACCCGAGGATCCCGAAGAACAGGATATACTTCCAGCCTTCGCTGGCGATGACCGGGATACGGAACCGCGGCATGAACGAACTACTCTTTTTTACGGAGCCACGGCATCATGGACCGCAGCCGCTCGCCGACGATCTCGATGGAGTGTTCCGACATGGCCTTGCGCGCCGAATTGAACACCGGGCGGCCCACCAGGTTCTCCAAGAGGTATTCCTTGGCGAACTGGCCGGACTGGACTTCTTCCAGGTTCTTCTTCATCTGGAGTTTCGTCTGTTCCGTCACCAGGCGCGGGCCGCGGGTGTATTCACCGTATTCCGCCGTATCGGAGATGGAATAATTCATCCAGCCGATGCCCCCCTCCTGGACGAGGTCCACGATGAGCTTGAGCTCATGCAGGCACTCGAAATAAGCCACCTCGGGCTGATACCCGGCCTCGACGAGGGTTTCGTATCCCGCCTTGACGAGGTCCACCACGCCGCCGCAGAGGACGTTCTGCTCGCCGAACAAATCGGTCTCGGTCTCCTCTTTGAAGGTGGTCTGAAGCACGCCGGCCCGCGTCGCGCCGATTCCCCGGCAATACGCCAGCCCCAGTTTGAGTGCCTTCTTCGAATAGTCCTGTTCCACCGCCACCAGAGCGGGGGTGCCTTTTCCCTCCTCATACGTCCGACGCACGAGGTGTCCCGGGCCTTTCGGCGCGATCAAAACCACATCGGCCTCTTTCGGAGGGACGATCTGTCCATAACGGATGTTGAAACCGTGGGAGAACCCGAGGACCACTCCCTTCTTGATGTTCGGGGCCACATCGTTCTTCCAGATGATCGCCTGGAGTTCATCGGGCAGGAGGAACTGGATCCAGTCCGCCCCCCTGACCGTCTCGGGCACGCTCGTAAAAAGGTTCTCTCCTTCTTTCCATCCATGGGTGATGGCCAGATTGAATCCCCGGGTTCCTTTTTTCTCGACCACGGAGACCTTCAATCCGGAATCCCGCAGGTTGAGCGCCTGGGCATGGCCCTGCGAGCCGTATCCCAGGATGACGATCTTCTTCCCCTTCAGCAATTTGATGTCCGCATTCTTGTCGTAATACATTTTCACCATTGGTTCATTCCCCTTTTTTTTATTTTTGGATCAAGCTTCATCGGAGGACCGACGGCCCTCCGAAAAATCACGATTTTTTCTGTCCCGTCTTCTTGACCGGCTCGCTCAAAGTCAGTTCCTTCGCGCCGCGGGCCAACGCCACGATGCCGGTGCGACACATTTCGCGGATGCCGAAAGGTTCCAGCAAGTCCCTCAACGCCTGTATCTTCTCCTCGTCCCCGGTGGCTTCGATGATGACCGACTCATGGGCCACGTCGACGATTTTGGCGCGGAAGACGTCGCAGATCTGGATCAGTTCCGCGCGGTTTTGCGCGGTGGCGGTGACTTTGACCAGGACGAGGTCCCGTTCCAGATGCGGCGTGTTCTTGTAATCCGACACCTTGATCACGTCGATCAGCTTGTTCAGCTGTTTCTCGACCTGCTCCAGGACGCGGTCATCCCCCTGCACGACGATGGTCATGCGGGAGACCTCGGCGTTCTCCGTCTCTCCGACGGCCAACGAATTGATGTTGAACCCCCGCGCCGAAAACAGGGCCGCGATCCGGGCCAGCACCCCGGCCCGGTTCTCCACCAGGCAGGAGATCGTGTGACGAAACTCGTTTTTTTCAGCCATACAAGACACCTCTTTCTCGAACGGACTCAGGCCATGTCCAGGATGATTTCATCCAGGCTCGCCCCGGCGGGCACCATCGGCATCACTTTTTCAGACTGGTGCACGCTCACCTCGATCAGAACGGACTTATCTGATTTGAACGCCTGCTTCAGGGCGGATTCCACCTGATTCCGGCTGTTCACCCGGATGCCCAGGATCCCGTACGCCTCGGCCCATTTCATGAAGTCGGGCACGTAGGGTGTTTTCTTCGGATCGGGTTCCGCTCCCTTCACGGCGCGACCACCGGGCGCCAGCTGATACGTGGCCGCGAAACGCTGGTTGTAGAACAGGTCCTGCCACTGCCGGACCATCCCCAGGACGCAGTTATTGAAAACGATCACGATGATTTTAACATTTTCTCGCACCGCCGTCGCCATCTCCGTCATCATCATCTGGAAAGACCCGTCGCCATCGATGCACACCACGGTGTCTTCCGGACGGGCCATCTTGGCTCCGATGGCCGCCGGGAAACCGTATCCCATCGTGCCCAACCCGCCGGACGTGATGAAATGACGCGGTCGCTTTGCGGCATACCACTGCATGGCCCACATCTGATGCTGTCCCACGCCGGTCGTCACCAACGCTTCCCCTTTGGTCATCTGATGGAGTTTGTCGATCACATACTGCGGCTTCACATACCCCTTCTTATCGTCATCCTTGTAAGCCATGGGGTGCTGTTGATCGAGCTGTTTCAACTGTTTTTTCCACTCGGGGTGGGATTTCTTCTGCACGGCCTCCAAGAGGCGGGGCAACACATTGCGGAGGTCGCCCACCACCGGCACGTCGGTCATCACATTCTTCCCGATGCTCGACGGGTCGATATCGATATGGATCTTCTTGGAATGAGGAGAAAACGCGGACAGTTTGCCCGTCACACGGTCGTCGAACCTCACGCCGCAGGCCACCAGCAGGTCGCAGGACTGGATGGCCTTGTTGCACACATACTTTCCGTGCATTCCGAGCATCCCGATATAGAGGGGGTGGTCGAAGGGGATGGCCCCGTTCCCCATGAGCGTGGTGGCCACGGGCATGTCCGCCTTCTCCGCCAGCTTTCGCAGGACCTCCGCCGTATCGGAGCCGATGACGCCACCTCCCGCGTACAGGAGAGGGCGCTGGGCCGAGGCGATCAGGTCCGCCGCCTTCTTGATCTGGAGAGGATGTCCCTCCAGTTTCGGACGGTAAGACCGGATCGATATGTTCTCGATCCACTTGAATTCCGTCTTTGCCCTTTGGATATCCACGGGGATGTCGATATGCACCGGACCGGGACGACCCGTCGAAGCGATCAGGAACGCCTCCCGGATCACCCTCACGAGGTCGCGCGGATCCTTCACCAAATAGTTGTGTTTTGTCACCGGCCGCATGATCCCGGTGGCGTCCGCCTCCTGGAAAGCGTCGCTGCCGATCACATCGCTGCGAACCTGGCTGGTGATGGCGATGATCGGGCTGGAGTCCATGTAGGCCGTCGCCAATCCCGTCACCAAGTTGGTCGCTCCCGGACCGGAGGTGGCCGTGCAGACGCCGACCCGTCCGCTGGCCCGCGCGTAAGCGTCGGCCATATGGGTGGCCCCTTGTTCATGTTTCGTCAGCACGAAACGGATGGGAGAATCATACAGGACGTCGAACATCGGCAGAGTGACTCCTCCCGGAATCCCGAAGATGATCTTCACCCCTTCACGTTTCAAACATTCCACGATAATCTGTGCACCGGTCATTTCCATCAGAGTTCCACCTCTTTCATGATTGTCCTAGAGCGCCCTTCAGGGCGGATCCCACACCTCGCGCATAGCGGGACAAATATCCCGATTCAGGGCGGCCCGGCGGCATCTGCCATCGGGCCAGCCTCACCTTGATATCGGTGTCCGTCAGATGCACGACGAGAGACCGCGCGTTCATATCCAACGTGACACGATCCCCTTCCTTCAAAATCGATAACGCCGACCGGCCGGCCGCCTCGGGGGAGACCATCTCCACCGCCGTGGCATTACCCATTCCGGACAAACGTCCGTCGGTCACCAGCAGGGTGTCTGTCGACAGTCCCAGCGCGGAGATCAACCGGGCGACGATCCCCACCGACCTCAGACCGGGAGCGCCCGCGGGGCCTTCGTAACGGACCACGACCGCATCGCCCCTCTTGATCTGTTTTTTCGCCAGCGCCTGCACCGCCGCCGATGAAGAATCAAAAACCCTGGCGGAACCGGAAAACCGCCCGTCCGGCGGAGCACAGGTCTCCGGATTGACCTGGAGGACGGCTCCCTCCGGAGCCAAGTTCCCTCTTAAAAAGACCAACCCGCCTTCCCGGCGATAAGGTCTCTTCGTCCGGATGACATCCGAATCGACAGGCCCCCGGACCGACTTGGCCAGGTCCACAATGTTCTTCCCGAGCACAGTGCCATGGGGCTGAAGCTCATGGCCCAGCGCGGAGAGCAGGGCCGGCATCCCGCCCGCCTCATGGAAACGGCTCAACGTGTCTTTCCCCTCCTTAAAGACCGAGGGGATCCCCGGGATCCAACAGAGACACGGCGTCTGGCGGCCCGCCGCCTCGAACTTATCGAGGGTGAACCCGGCGACGGCCTCCCGCGAGAGCGCCATCAGATGAACCAACACGTCGGACGTTCCGCCGAAAGCGGCGTCCAGCCGGGCCGCATTGCAAAAAGAGCTGAGCAGGAGGAATCGCCGGACCGGCAGGTTCTGACGGACCAGATCCACCGCCCGTCGGCCCGCCTCGCGCGCCAGACGGAACTGATCCACGGACCCCTTCGCGACCGTCGATGAGCGGGGCATGGACAGTCCGATCCCCTCCGCCAAACAAGCCATCGCATTGGACGCATAATCGTCCGATCGGACAGAGTCCCGTTCGCAGGGATCCTCCCGGTTCTCCTCCCGACCCGACAGGATCGAGCGAGCCAATTCATCCATCGGATGCGGCGAACGGCTCACCGCCGGAACCGATCCCCCGATCGGGACCACCAAAGCCGGAAGATTCAAACGGGCCGCGCCCATCAGGAGGCCGGCCAACAAATCGTTCTGTTCCCCCATCAGCACCAATCCATGGAGCACCGTTCCGCGGACCAGGCATTCCAACTGATCGGCCAGGAGGTCCCTCCGGGGGAGAAGGCACTGGAACCCGTCAGAGCGGGGAACAGCCGCGCCAAAACCGGAACACAATGAAAAGACCCGGGGACGCCCGCCGGTTGCAAAGACACCTCCCTGCACGGCGCGCACCAGGTTCTGCAGTCCGGGTGAATCGCACAAAGAATCCGCCGCGCAGACGATGATCCCGATGAGAGGGACCGCCGCCGGCTTCCCGACGGATTCAGCGGACGGGGTGTGGTCTTCCGTTCTTTTTTTCTTCATGCCTCTCTCTTCTCAGCGGCGCGACGACCTGTTCCGCGCGTCTTTGGTCAATTTATATTCCACGGCATCCACCAACGCCAGCCAGGACGCCTCGATGATATTCTCGGAAACGCCGACGGTCCCCCACTCTTCCTGGCGGTCGCGCGATTCCACCAGCACGCGCACCTTGGCGCCGGTGCCGGCGGACGCGTTGATGACGCGCACCTTGAAATCGGCCAGCGTCATCTCCCTCAGGGACGGATAGAACCGTTCCAAACTCTTCCGGAGCGCCCGGTCCAACGCCTCCACGGGCCCGTCTCCTTCGGCCGCCGTATGCACTTCCTGACCGTCGACCTCGATTTTCAAGGTCGCCTCGGTCACCAGAGAAGTGTCCCGGCGGGATCGTTCGACGATGATCCTGAAATTCTTCAGTTTGAAGAACGGCTTATAATTCCTCAGGGACTTCTGGATGAGGAGGGCGAAGCTCCCCTCGGCCCCCTCGAACTGATAGCCCTGGTGTTCCATGTCCTTCACGATCCCCATCACGCGCTGGATCGCCTGGGGATCCTTTTCAAAACCGATCTTCAATTCTTTCGCCTTGAGAACGATGTTGGCTTTGCCTGAAAGTTCCGACACCAAGATGCGGCGTTTGTTCCCCACCACCGCCGGATCCATATGTTCGTAGGTCTTGGCATGACGGGCCATGGCGGAGACGTGGACGCCCCCCTTGTGGGCGAACGCCGAGCGGCCGACGTAGGGCTGCCGGTTGTCCGGGACGATGTTCACGAGTTCCGAGATATACCGGGACCCCTCCGTCAGATAGCGCATCCGGTCTTCGGAGACGCAATCGACCCCCATCTTACCCTTCAGCGCGGCGATCACGGAGACAAGGTTCGCGTTCCCGCAACGTTCCCCGTAACCGTTGACGCATCCCTGCACCAGGCGGCATCCTTTTTGGACGGCGATGATCGAGTTGGCCACGGCACAGTCTGAATCGTTATGCACGTGGATCCCCAGCGCCGCCCGGGGGAGGAAACGCCGAACCACGCTCACGATATCCCCGATCTGGTTCGGGAGGCTTCCTCCGTTGGTGTCGCACAGACTCAAATTGTCGGCCCCCGCCTCCCACGCCGCCTTCAAGGTGGCCAGCGCGTAGGCCTGGTTGGCGCGAAACCCGTCGAAAAAGTGTTCCGCGTCATAGACGACCTCGCGGTTCTTGGACTTCAGGTATTTCACCGAATCCGAAATCATCCGGAGGTTCTCTTCCAGCGTGGCCCTCAAGGCGTGTTCCACGTGCAGATCCCACGATTTCCCGAAAATGCAGACCACCGGCGTGCGGACGTCGATGAGCGCGCGGATGTTGTCATCCTGAGAAGCCGTCTTATCCCGCCGGCGGGTGCTTCCGAAAGCCGTGAGTTTGGCGTTCTTCAGTTTCAACGATTTCGCCAGACGGAAGAAAGTCACATCCTTCGGGTTGGACCCCGGCCATCCCCCTTCGATGTAATGGATCCCCATATCGTCCAGGGCCCGGGAGATCTTCAGCTTATCGTCCACGGACAAGGAGATACCTTCTCCCTGTGTTCCGTCTCGCAGGGTGGAATCGAATAGGAAGACGTTCGTCTTCATGGAATCAGTCCTCTCTTCGTGTTTATTTTTTTTCGAGCGTGAACGTCTTATGGGCGATCCGCATGGCCTTTTCCGCATTGTTCTCTTTCACCACGCAGGCCACCTTGATCTCCGACGTGGAGATCATGTCGATATTGATCCCCGCGGAGGCCAGCGATTTAAAGAGACTGGCCGCCACCCCGGGGTGGCTCCTCATCCCGACGCCGACGATGGAAACCTTGGCCACGGCGCTGTCGGAAGTCACGGAGCGGGCCTTCAGATGGGCGCGGACCCGTTCCAGGATGGCCAGGGCCTTCTTCAGGTCGTCCCGGGACACCGTGAACGAGATGTCATTGACTCCCTCGCGAGGAGCCGACTGGATGATCATGTCCACGTTGATGGCGCCGTCGGCGAGCGCGCCGAACACTTCGGCCGCCACGCCCGGACGGTCGGGCACATCGGCCAGGGTGACCTTGGCCTGATTACGGTCCAAGGCCACACCGCTGACCACCGCCTCCTCCGTGCCGCCGTTGCGAATGCTGTCGTTCATCTTCTTTCCCTTGGTTGATCTCATAGTTGACGAATCCTCCCGCATAATCATGGTCCCATTCTCGTCGGTAAACGACGACCGCACATGGATGGGCACTTCGTATTTTTTGCCGACCTCGATGGATCGGGCCTGCATCACCTGCGCTCCCGCGCCGGCCAATTCCAACATCGCGTCATACGAGATCCGATCCACCTTGCGCGCCTCCGGAACGATGCGCGGATCGGCGGTGTAGATCCCCTTCACGTCGGTGAATATCTCGCAGACGTCCGCCTTCAACGCCGCCGCCAGGGCGACCGCCGTCAGGTCGGAACCGCCACGACCGAGCGTGGCGATATCGCGCCCGGGATTCAATCCTTGAAAACCCGCGACGATAACGATGCGGCCTTTTTTCAGTTCCCGCTGGACCGCCACGGGGCGGATTTTGGTGATACGCGCCTTGGTATGGGTCCAGTCGGCGTAGATGCCGGCCTGGGGGCCCGTGAGGGAAACGGCGTCCATCCCGCGGTTCTTGATGGCCATGGACAGCAAGGCGATGGAGACCTGTTCCCCGGTCGCCAGCAACATATCCATCTCCCGCGCGTCCGGATCGGACGTCACTCCCTTGGCCAATTCGATCAGATCGTCGGTCATATCTCCCGGGGCCGACACCACGACCACGACCTTGTCCCCCCGATGGCGGCGGGCCATGACACGATTGGCCACGTTCTTGATCCGGTCGGCATCCGCCACGCTGCTGCCGCCGAATTTCATCACCACAAGACTCATGCTGTTCTCCTGTTCATCGTCGATGTAGACCTTATCCCAGGACCTGGGTCCCGCGACGGTCTATCTTCAAATCCATGAAACAGCTGCGGACGCCCCGACGGGCGAACGCGCGAACCATGGCCGCCCCCACGCGCCGCGTTTGGCCTCCCCGCGCGAACGCCATCACGCTCGGACCCGCTCCGGACAGAGCCGCCCCCAACGCGCCCGCCTTCTTCGCCGAGACCAGCACCTGGGAGAGCCCCGGCACCAATCGATCACGATAGGGCTGATGCAACCGGTCCTCCATCGCATCCGCCACCAGATCCCACCGGCCCTGTTGAAGCGCGAGCAGGAACCCCGAAACCCGCGAGAGGTTGAAAACCGCGTCGCGGAAAGGGACTTTCACCGGCAACAACCGCCGGGCCCGGTCCGTCGACAATTCAAAATCCGGAACGCAAACAACCACGTGGGGATGGATGGAATCCACCGGCACTTCGAGGACGCGGAGCCGGTCTCCCCGTCCGAACGCCACCCTCAGCCCCCCCAGGAGGGCCGGGGTCACGTTATCCGGATGTCCCTCCTCCTCCACAGCCATCCGGAGGATGTCGTCCTGTGAGAACCGGTTCCCCGTCGCCGCGTTGGCCGCGACCAACCCACCGACGATGGCCGACGACGACGACCCCAATCCCCGCGCCAGAAAGATCCTGTTCTTCAGACGGATCTCCAGCGGTGGGACAGTCCGCTTCAGCCGCTTAAAGATTTTCAACACCGACTGATAGACCAAATTCCGGCCATTGAGAGGCAGGCGGTCGGCGCCTTCCCCCTCGATCCGGATGGTCAGGGCCGGCAGACAGGGATCCGCCCAGCCCACCAGCTCCATCTCGTTGTAAAGCGTCAGGGCCAACCCGACCACGTCGAATCCCGGTCCCAGGTTGGCGCTGGAGGCGGGCACGCGCACTTTGACTCGAAAACTGGGAGGCGTCCGCCTCATCGAGACGGTCATGACCGGACGGCCACCTTGGCCTCCTTCTTCTCACGGACCTTGCAATCCTGAGCCAACTGCATCGAACAAAATTTGGGTCCGCACATGGAGCAATAGCGGGCCTCCTTGTGTTTTTTTCCGGAAAGAACACTCTCACGTTTCTCCCGGGCCCGTTCCGGGTCCAAGGACAACTGGAACTGTTTTTCCCAATCGAACGCGAAACGCGCCTTCGACATCGCGTCGTCGCGGTCGCGGGCCCCAGCCCTTCCCCGGGCAATGTCGGCCGCGTGAGCCGCGATCTTATGGGCGATGACCCCCTGCCTCACGTCCTCCATATCGGGCAGGGCCAGATGTTCGGCCGGCGTCACGTAGCACAGCATGGACGCCCCGGCCCAACCGATGAGCGCTCCGCCGATCGCCGAGGTGATGTGGTCATATCCCGGCGAGATATCGGTCACCAGCGGGCCCAGCGTATAGAACGGCGCCTCGTGGCACCATTTCTGCTGGATCTCCGCGTTCATCTGTATCAAATTCATCGGCACATGGCCCGGCCCCTCGATCATGACCTGGCATCCGTGTTCCCAGGCGCGCAAGGTCAGCTCTCCCAGGGTCTTCAATTCCCTGAACTGGGCCTCGTCGTTCGCATCGTGGAGACTTCCCGGCCGGAGTCCATCTCCCAGAGAGAAGGACACGTCGTATTTCTTGAATATCTCGCACAGATCGTCGAAATGCTCGTAGAGCGGGTTCTCTTTCCCGTGCGCGGTCATCCATCGCGCCAGGATCGCCCCTCCCCGGGACACGATCCCCGTCAGACGTTTTTTCGTCGACGGAATATGTTCCCTCCGGAAACCGGCGTGCACCGTCATATAATCCACGCCTTGACGCGCCTGTTTTTCAATCTCCTCGAGCATCATCCGGGGTGTCAGGTCCTCCGGCTGTTCCACCCGTGTCATCGCCCCATAGAGAGGCACGGTCCCCACCGGGACCCGCACATGCCGGAGGATGGCCTCCCGGATGGAATCGAGATCGCCGCCGGTGGACAGGTCCATCACCGTATCGGCCCCGCATCGGACGGCCAGATCCACCTTCTGCAGTTCCTGTTTCATCGTCGAAGACAGGGAAGACCGCCCCAGATTGGCGTTGATCTTGCACAGAAAACCGATGCCGATGGCGATGGGGTCCAGACCATATCTCGCGTGGACGACGTTGCAAGGGATGATGGCCCGCCCCAGAGCCACTTCCTGCCGGACGAACTGGGGATCGAGGTTCTCCCTCCGGGCCACAAACCGCATGGCGTCGGTCACAACCCCCTGTTGGGCCGATTGCCGTTGTGTCCCACCCGTCTGTTTTTTAGTCATCATCTCTCTTTTCAATCCGAAAACGGTCTGTCTTCCGCGATACCGGAGACCTGACGGTCGAGCATCCTGGTCTTTTCCACCGAGGACCGGCGCGATTTGGCCTTGCGGATCGTCTCCTTCAGCGAACGGGCCGCGCCCTCGACATCGTCCTGATCGAAGACGGCCCTCACGACCGCCGCCCGATCCGCCCCGGCGTTGATGACGGCCTCCACGTTGGACGCATCGATGCCGCCGATGGCCACGAACGGGATGTGCAACACGTTCCGGTAATGCCTCACCGAATCCAAACCCACCGGCGCATAATCCGGCTTGGTCGGTGTCGCGAACAGCGGACCGCAACTCACATAATCGGCCCCCGCCGTCTCCGCCTGAAAAGCCTGCTGCAGGGAGTGGGTGGAACACCCGATGATCTTGCGGTGTCCCAAGATCTGCCGGGCCACGGCCACCGGCACATCGTCCTGCCCCACATGGACCCCGTCGGCGTCGCACGCCAAAGCCACGTCCACCCGGTCATTCACGATGAACAGGGCCCCGTATTGATCGCAGACTTTCTTGAGCGCGCGACCGAGGGAAATAAAATCCTTCGGAGAGAGCGTCTTGTCCCTCAGCTGGATGATGTCCGCTCCGCCACGGCAGGCCGATTCCACCAACCCTTCATGGGTCTGCCCCTCCCGGGGTTTCGCCGTCACGCAATACAAGTCGACGTCCTGGAAACTGGAAAGCCTCTTCCTGATCATGGTTCCTTTACCAGCCGCTGGGCTGTCTTTTCGATGATGTAGAGCCGATAACGAACGCTCTTGAATCCGGAGGCCGCTCCCGGAGAGAACACCTTGCCGTATTCCTCCAACACGCGCAACGCTTCCTGACTCCTTCTAAAATTCGCCGCCGTCAATCCTTCCCAGGCCCTCCGGCCCTTTTCCTTCAGGACGCGTCCCGCGTCCCGCGCGCTGTCACGGGACTGCAGCAAGGCCGGGTAGGCCCTGCGAGTCAACCGATCCAACCGATGGCGCAACGAGCGGAGCGTCCGATAGAGGGCCGGCCTCTCCCAGATGAACCTCGCCGTGTCCTCCAGCACTCGGAGCCCTTCCCGGGCGCGGTTCAGATTCGCGTCGAGGACCCGCAAAACCCTCTTATCGTCCACGGAACCGCTGTCGAATCTTTTGGATCAACGCCGTGGTGGACAATCCCTTGACGAGCGGGACACGCACCACTTTTTTAGCGACGTCGCGACCCACGATGTCGCGGGCGGACCAATCGCCGCCTTTCACCACGACGTCCGGGCGGATCGTCTCGATCAGCCGGGCGGGTGTCTCCTCGTTGAAAACCGTGACAAAATCCACACAACTCAGGGCCGCCATCACCGTCGCCCTGTCACGTTGCGGCACCAGGGGTCTTGAAGGCCCCTTCAATCGCCGGACCGACCGGTCGGAATTGAGCCCCACCACCAACACATCGCCCTGACGCCTCGCCGTCTGGAGGGTCCTCACGTGTCCGGCATGGAACAGGTCGAAACATCCGTTCGTGAAAGCGACGGTCTTCCCTTTCCGAAGGCGGGCCAACGTCCGTTTCAGACGCGCCCAACTAAAAACGATCTTGTCTCTCTCCGACGGCACAGTCTTACCGGGCCGACGGGAAAAGGCCTTCTTCCACGAGCCCGCAGAGGATATGGAGGATGACCTCATGCCCCTCCTGGATGCGCGGAGTCCGGTCCGACGGCACGCAAAGGCACAGGTCCGCGAGGTCCTTCATCTTCCCGCCGGATCGGCCGGTCCAACCGATGACGTAGGCCCCGATGTTCTTGGCGGCGCGGATCCCCTCCAATACGTTCGGAGAATTGCCCGACGTGGAGATGGCGATGACGACATCCCCCGCACGGACCAGACCACACACCGGCCTCGAAAAAACCTCTTTATAATCGTAATCGTTCGCGATCGACGTGAGGGTCGACGAGTTCGTCGTGAGGGCCAGGGCGGGCAGGGACCGCCGTTCCTTTTCAAAACGGCCCAGGAGTTCCGCCGCCAAATGTTGCGCGTCCGCCGCGGACCCGCCGTTACCGAAACACACGATCTTGTTCCCGTTCCGGAGGGCCTCGGTCATCTTCCCCGCCGCCTCTTCGATCTGACCGGAGATCAGGATCAATTGCTGGATCGTCTGACTGGCGGCGACGATCTGGGTTTCGATGCTCTTCCGGGGAGCGGACTTCTGAGATCGGATGTTCTTTTTCATCTCATATCACCGTCGCCATATGCCGTTCGATGAAATCGGTATGGGCATCTCCCCGCCGGAACACGTCGTTGGCCAGCAACTCCCGATGGAACGGTCCCGTGGTCTTAATCCCTTCGATCCACATCTCGCTCAAGGCGCGGTCCATCCGCCGGATGGCGGTCTCCCGGTCGGGGGACATCACGATGATCTTGGCCAGCAGACTGTCATAGAACGTGGGAACGGTGTATCCCGAATAGATATGCGTGTCCACGCGCACCCAAGGGCCGCCGGGCATGATCACGTTGGTGATCTTCCCCGGGCACGGCATGAAATTCCTGGAAGGATCTTCCGCGTTGATGCGGCATTCGATGACGTGTCCCCGGATCTGGATGTCGTCGGTATCGAAACCGATCTTCTCCCCGGCGGCAGTCTTGATCTGCGCCTGGATGAGGTCGATCCCGGTCACCATCTCGGTCACCGGATGTTCCACTTGGATCCGCGTGTTCATCTCCATGAAATAAAAATCCTTCTTCTTCTCGTCATACAGGAACTCGATGGTCCCCACCGTGCGATATTTCACTGCGCGCGCGGCTTTGCGGGCCGCCTTCCCGATCTTCTTCCGGAGCCCGTCATCGATCGCCGGCGACGGGGATTCCTCCAGGAGTTTCTGATGACGCCTCTGCACGGAACAATCCCGTTCCGGGAAACTGACGACGTTGTCGTGGGCGTCGGCCAGTATCTGGATCTCCACATGACGCGGCGACTCGAGAAAACGCTCCATATACACGTCCCCGTTGGCGAAAGCGGCCTTGGCTTCCGCCTGGGCCATGGCGATGGTCTCCTTCAGCAGGGACTCCTCATGGACGACCCGCATCCCTTTGCCGCCGCCGCCCGCCTTGGCTTTGACGATGAGAGGGTAGCCGATCTTCTTGGCCGTCTTGAAGAGTTTCGGATCGTTGATGTCCACGGAACCGAACGTCCCCGGCAGGACCGGCACGCCGTAGTTCTCCATGATGCGGCGGGCCTCCACCTTGTCTCCCATCTTCCGGAGGGAATCGGCCGAGGGCCCGATGAACTTGATGCCGCACGATTCGCACACCTCGGCGAAGTGGGCGTTCTCCGACAAAAACCCGTATCCGGGATGGATCCCGTCAGCGCCGGTAATCTCGGCCGCTGAGATGATGGCCGGAATGCTCAGATAACTTTCCGAGGCCGTCCCGGGCCCGATACAGACGGATTCGTCCGCCAGCCGGACATGCAAAGAGTCCCGATCCACGTCGGAATGAACCGCCACCGTGGCGATGCCCATCTCCCGGCAGGCGCGGATGACCCGCACAGCGATCTCACCGCGGTTGGCTATGAGGATTTTTTTGAACACTCTGGTCTCCCCTGATGATAGTCTTTGAATCTAAAACGGATGATCTGTGTTAGGGATGGTGAAAGGTCCGGCCGGAGAACCCGTCAGATCTCGATCTCGAAGAGATCTTGGCCGTATTCGACGGACTTGCCGTTTTCAACCAGTATCTTGGAAATCTTTCCGGAGACCTTCGTGACGACGTCCTTGGGGATCTTCATGGCCTCCACCACGGCGATGCGCTGACCCTCTTTCACCGTGGCCCCCTCGGCCACCAGGGGCTGCCTCCCGCGGGCTTCGGCCCGCCAGAACGTACCCACCATGGGGGACGGGATCCGCCGGACAGTGGATGATTCGGCGGAAGGGGCGGGAGCGGAACCGTTCTTCTCCTTGGGAGCGGACGGAACCGGCGCGGAAGAAGTCCCGTTCGCGTTCCGGCGGAACGACACCTTGCGGCCGTCTTTCTCCCAAAGGACCTCCTCCAAGCCCGTCGACTTGGCAAAATCCACCAGGGTCTTCAGGAATTCTTCGTCGAAAGAGGTGTCTTCGTTATTGGACATGGCCTAGAGCCTTTCGAGATATTCTCCGGTGCGGGTGTCCACGCGGATGGTGTCCCCCTCTTTGACGAAGAGCGGGACTTGGAGTTCGATACCCGAAGACACCGTCGCCGGTTTCATCAGGTTTGAGACCGAATCCCCCTTGATTCCGGGGACCGTCGAGGTCACCTTCAACGTCACGGAAGCCGGCAGTTCGATGGAGAGGAATTCGTCGTCCAAAAAAAGCGCGTTGACTTCCATATTTTCGGAGAGGAACTTGACCTGGTCGCCCAGTTTCTCCTTCGGGACGAAGATCTGCTCGTAGTTCTCGTTGTTCATGAAATGGGCATTGTCGGTATCGGAGTAGAGGAACTGGCTGCTCACCCGCCGCATGGTGATATCCTTGAACCGTTCCCCGTTCTTAAACGTCCGTTCGATGATGCTCCCCGTCTTCATGTTTCGGATCTTCGCCCGCATGACCGCCTCTTCGGCGGCCATTTTGTGGTTTTGAAACCAGATCACCTCGAAAGGGGCTCCCTGCCATTCGATCACAAGACCTTTTCTGAAATCCGCTGTAGAAACCATGGTTGTCGACTCGGACGATCTCCGTCCGATATTCCTCCTATTTCGTCAGAATGTCAAAACCGGTCCGCGTGACAAGGACCGTATCCTCGATGCGCACACCGAACCGGCCCGGAATGTAGATTCCCGGTTCGACCGTTAAAATCATGCCGGAGGCCAGCCGGTCCCGGCCTGTCGGCCTCAGCCATGGCCCTTCATGGATGTCCAATCCGACGCCATGACCCGTATTGTGGATATAAAACCGTCCAAATCCGGCTTTCCGTATAACAGAACGAGCGGAGGCGTCCACTTGCCCTCCTGTCACACCCGGACGCACCCGCTCGAGGCCAGCTCTTTGGGCGCGCTGAACAACCCCATAAACACGCCGAAAAGAGTGGTTCATTCTACCGAAAAACACCGTCCTCGTCAAGTCGGACCGGTAGCCGTTTACTGTGCATCCGATGTCGAACAACACGGGTTGATCCTTCCCCAAAGACGCGGGGCCCGGAACATGATGCGGGACGGCCGTATGGGAGCCGAAAGCCACGATGGGATCGAAGGCGACTTTATCGGCATGTCGACGGTGAAAATAACAGATCAATTCGTCCGCCAACTGTTTTTCAGTCACTCCGATCCTCAAACGCCCCTTCAAAAAGCCGAACCCTTCGACCGTCAAACGGCACGCGGACCGGATATCGGCCAATTCGAGGCCGTTTTTGACCATCCGGAGCTCCTTGACGGGGCTGGTTTTAGGCGTACAACCCATCTTTTCAAGCGTTTGGCCGGCCGGATGGCTGATATCGGGATCGAACGTGACCTTTTTCAGCTTGTTCTTCCGGATCAACCCTTTGATCATCTCCTGCCATTTTCTCGTCGGAACGACCCGGATTCCATCGATCCACTTGTCCATCCCGGCGGCCAGCATGGGGGGCAGGACCAGCCAAGACCCCTTCGTGGAAACCAACAAGAACCCGTTTTCGATCGGATGACCCGTGAGATAGGCCAGATTCGATTCCCCATGGACCAAACAAGCATCGGTTTTATCCCGATTCAAAACAGAAATCAAACATGCCGACCGATGTCGACGATTCATGTCTATATGATGCATCGTTTTCATTATTTTTCTTGAGATCCCTCGGAATAGCGGTAGGGAAGGTTGATTAAGCCATGGGAACCGACAATCAAATCCCCACGCTTTGGAGAGCGGAGAGGATCTGAGAGCGCGGGATGTTGTCGACCACTTTGACCTGGCCCCAACCGAAAGGGAGGACGAAACGCCATCGGCCCGCCATTACCTTTTTGTCCCGGGACATGGCTTTCAGGATCGCCGCGCGGGACACCCGCCCGGGAGCACGGACCGGCAACCCCCACCGGCGGATCAGTTTTTCAAGGCGGTCTGCATCCGAGGAGGACAAATAACGGAGCCGGTTCGCCAAACGCGACGCGAAGACCATCCCGACCGAGATCGCTTCCCCGTGCGAAATCTTCCTGTATCCCACCACTGTTTCGAGGGCATGGCCCAGCGTATGGCCGAAATTCAACATCTCGCGGATCCCGCGCGTCTCCGTCTCATCTCGCGAGACGACCCGGGCCTTGATCTCGGCGGATCGGGCGACGAGTCGCTCCAGGCAGAACCGGCTGGTGCGCAATTCCTGCGGGGTCAACGATTCCAAATCCGACAGGATCCCCGGGTCGGCGATGACGCCGTATTTGATGATCTCCGCCATGCCGACGTGCCACTGTTTTTCGGGCAACGTCTTCAACACGGAAAGGTCCATCCAGACCAGTCGCGGCTGCCAAAACGCGCCGATGAGATTCTTCCCTTGGGGCAGGTCCACCGCCGTCTTCCCGCCGATGCTCGCGTCCACCATGGCCAGCAACGATGTCGGACACTGGACGCAGGAGATTCCCCGCATGTAGGTGGCGGCCGCAAACCCCGCCACGTCGCCGACGACGCCGCCCCCCAACGCCACGATCAGGCTGTGACGGTCCAAGCGGGCGCGCAGACACGCCGAATAGATCCTCTGGACCGACTTCAGGTCCTTCCGATCCTCCCCGTCGGGGATGAGGACCACCGACGGCGTGAACCCCGACTTTTTCAATCCATAGGCGAGCCGGGCCGCGTAATGACGGGCCACGGGCGGTGTGCTCACGATCAAGACCTTGGGGCCGAACCCGAGCGGCTTCAGTGCGCGCCCCAGATCGACCAGCAACGAATTAACCTTGACGAAATACCCTCGCCCCGCGAACAGCCGAACCGTGATCGTTTTCATTTTTTCTCCATCCATCCGATGATTTGTTCCGCCGCCGCCTCCGGCGACAAAGAATCCGTTTCTATCCGCACCCCGCATCGTCGATAAAAAGGGTCCCTCTGGGAGAGGAGCGTCTCCACTTTTTTCCGGGGGTCCGGCACGTTCAGGAGGGGGCGAGCCGTCCCTTCGGCGGCCACGCGCTCCAGGATCGTGTCGGGACGGGCCGTCAGACAGACGACCATCCCGTTCTTTTCCAACGCCGCCATGTTCTCCGCGCGCAAGACCACGCCGCCGCCGGTGGAAATAACCCAATGGTCTTTCGAACTCACTCGACGGACGATCTTGTGTTCCAATTCGCGAAAAAAGGGTTCCCCTTTTTCCTGGAAGATGTCCTTGATCGGGAGGCCGACTTCCTTTTCGATGAGTTCGTCCGTGTCACAGAACGTCCATTCCAGCCGGCGGGCCAGGATTTTCCCCACGGCCGTCTTCCCCGTGCCCATGAACCCCGTCAAGACGATGTTCATGTCCGCCTTGTCCCCGATCCACGCCAAGACACCCCCACGTAGGGGCTGACATGAACATCCTCGAACAGGTCGGCTGAGAACCAACCCCGGATCCGGCTTTCCGATATGAAATGGGTCTGAGGGGCGTTCAACTTATCGAACACGTTCAACATGTTACGCCGATACCCCAACCGGCGGAAATTCGCGAAATAATCATAATAAGGCAGGAACCTCAGGGGCAAAAGGTAAACCGAATAGACCGGCGGATAGAGAAGGACCGTCATCGCATGAGCGACGGCCAGGAGGAGCGGCCGGGGCAAAAAACCGAAGAATACTTTTTTCAGCGGTTCCAGGACCGCCCGATTCAAAAAATTACCCTCTTCCGAGTAGGTCCACACGATGAGACGGCCACCGGGTCTCACCAATCGGACCAGATGGCGGAAGGTCTGGTCCGGATCATCGGTGTGGTGAATGACGCCGACGCAATAGACCACGTCGAATACAGTCCCGTCCGACGGGGACCAGCGGGCGACATCGCCCTCGACGATATCGACGTTCCGGAAGGAGGCGGTCCGCTGGCGGGCCAGCTCCGGACAGTTGAGGTCCACGCCCACCACGCGGCCGGCCACCGGCGCCACGTATTCGACGTGATGCCCGCCCCCGCAACCGGCGTCCAGGACCGTTTTTCCCTTAAAATCCTCGAGACGGTTGGGGAAGATCCAGTCATCGAACAGCCAACGGTTCCGGTCTTCCAGTCGGGACCATTGATAGGACCATTCCGATTGTTTTTCCTGTGAAAAGGCCATGCCCGATTATATCAAACAGCCGGTCTCATTGGGGAGGCGGCTGAGACATCCGCTGACGGTGAACGGAGAGCGCCGCATACCGTTCCCTCACGCTGGCCACTTGGGGCCAGCGCTCCGCCATGCCGCGCAAGATCTGGAGGCGGAGATCGATCCATCCGGCTTGCTGTTGAGGAGCCATCAGTTCTTCGTAAAACTGGAGGAAAACGTTGGCCGGGGCCCGTCCCTTCCGAGCCGCCTCTTCGGCGGGCAGGACCTCACACAGCCAAAGTTCGATCTGGGCATCGAAATATTTCTCTTTCACGCGGAGCGTGTGGACCAACCGCACGTGCCGGTCCCAAAAATCGCTGACACGCGCGAGTGTCTCGTCCTGCCAGGCCAGGTTATTGTATCCCAACAAACGGACGATCTCGTTGATGTTGATGACCATGTGCGTGACCCCCTCCTTCTGGAACCGTCGATAGAGGTCATCGGCGGAAGAGGATTGTTCCGTCCAGACCGCGAGGAGGCTTTTGTTGTAGACGCCGGAGGCCCGAAAAGGCATCTCGCAGGTGGAGACTTTCTCGTCCCCCACGATCAAGAGCCGGCTTCCCGGCGGCAAGTTCTGTTTGGCGTAGTCGAACATCTTCGTGGCGGGGTTCGGATTGATGGCGGGGTGCGTGTAGGTCAAATAGTCCCTCCGGTCTTCCGTGCCCACGAGGACCCCCCACGACTTATAATTGGCGATCATCACGGGGATGGCATGAAAAAATCCGATCAGGGCGGCCAACCAACACAGGATCGAGAAGAGCGTCCTGAAGAAACGCCCGCCCCGGTCATAAAGGACGCCCGCCAGATGCCCCGTGAGGAAGAAAAGACAGGCCAGCATCGGCATCGCGACACGCGTCAACTGGGTCTGACGGAAAACGAGCACGAGGGAAAGGAGAGTGGCGATCAGGAACGGCCGGTACCAGGGCGCGCGGTCGCGGCGCAATCCCCACCAGACCAGCCCCGGCAAAAACATCAGCCCGAAGAGGTTGGTGCCGGACAGGCTCGAGATCTCGGCGAAGGTGATCGTCCACGGGAAGAACAGCCATTGCCGGAACGAGGTGGGACGCAGACGCATGTTCTCATCCCATAATTTCTGAAGCCGGCCCGGTTCGAAATCGCCCCAACCGAAGAACTTCGCCAGGAACGGGAAAAACGGGTTCCCGACGTCCATCCAGTTCTTGATCAGCCAGGGGGCCATCATCACGAACACCGGGATGAAGAACGCCAGTCCCTCCCGGAACGCCCTCTTCGGATTTTTATCGACGAAACACCGGAGAGAGAACGACACCACCCCGAAGGACAGGGGGCAGACCGCCGCCGTATATTTGGAGGCCGCCGCGACGCCGCCGAAAATTCCGCCGAGGATCAGCCAGGGGATGGCCTTTTCTTCGTCGGTCATCGCGTTCAGCCAGGCATAGACCGACAAGAGCAGCACCCATGACAGACGGACGTCCACCCCGGCCGTCCACAGGTTCATGAGAGCCATCGGCATCGAAAAGAAGGCCAGGGCCGCCAGAAGACCTCCGCGTGACGGACCATAACGACGGGCCATGCCGAGAAAAGAAATCGCCAGGAAAAAACCTCCCACCCAATGGAACAGTTTGGCCAGACGTTCCCCCTCCAGCGCCAACCCCCAGACGTTCTGCATCTGCATCACCAGGGGGAGTTTCTCGTGGACGTACGCCATGCTCCGGATCCCCCCTTCGAGCAGATAGAACCGGGGAACACCCAAGTGATAGACCATGGAGTCGTAGAATATCTCGGGCACAAAAGCCATCGGGAACGAGACCCCGATCATCGTCCAGAGAAGCAGTTTGTGCGGACCCCAGGAAGGGATCTGGCGCAGCGTGTGACGGAGATCCGAAAGACCCTGTCCGTACAAGACCGCCAGGTCTTTCCTTCCGAAGGCAACGGCCGACACGACCAAAAGGACGAAGAGCGTCCAAAAAACAGCGGGACGATAGAGTTGAACAACCCCGATTACAAAAACACCGTAAGAAAGGAGCGACAGACCCAATCCGGCCGAAAAGACGGACTTCTCGAAACTGGAATTCCACGATAAACCGAACCGGTCCAGAAGACGGCTGGCCCAGACGTGGAGGCCGATCAATGTGCCGATGAGGAGGGCGAAGGCCTTGAGGTGGCCTACTAAGAGAGGAAAGGACGGGAACAGAGGCGACAACCGGAGGTTGGACAGGATCCCCACATAAGCCGGATGTTGCCGCTGGAAGAAATAGATGACAACCCCGAACCACGCCAGACACATCCAAGGCACGAGGCCGAGCGAAGACGGTGGATTTTTGGGGAGGGACGTCGTCGCGGAGGGTGGAGCCGTTCTCTTACGGGCCACGGAGGGGTCGTCTCAGGACGGGTCCGACGGATCGCGGAACAGTTTCTTCCAACCGAAAAGCAATTCTTTGACGTAATACAGCGCCATATCGATCCCGATCCTGGCCTTCTCGAAGATGTTCTTCATCGAGTGACTCTTCCTCAGGTTCTGCAGGACATAGGACGGGCGGAAATAGAACTGCCGGTAGGCCTGATCCCGGAACGCGATCAACTCGTCCTTAGAGAAAAACTCGTTCCATATCGGCGGCGAGAAATCGCGGATCGGATCCTTGGCGAATTCGCGCCAATAATCGGAGGGATACAGCCTCTTCTCAAGACCCAGCCCGAACAGGCGGGTCCCCGGGAATGGGACATAGACGGAGAACTGGCAATAATCGGCCTGCAGGTCGACCGCAAAATCGAAAGTGGACTGCATCTCCCGCCGGGTCTCTCCGGGCAAACCGATCATGAAATCCGCATAGGTGGTGAACCCGAGTTTCCGCGCCATGGAAAAGACGTTCTTGGTGCGATCCAGCAGGATGTCCTTCCCGATGATCTTGATGATGCGCGCGTCGCCGCTCTCCACGCCGAACTGGATCCGGTCGCATCCGGCCTCCCTCATCTTCTCAAGCAGGGGCTCGTTCACGGAATTGATGTGAGCCCGCACGTCCCAGAGCACGTCCCATTTTCTCTCCAGGATCCCGTCACAGACGGCCCGGAGCCGTTTCTCGTTGACCGTGAACGTATCGTCGAAGAAAAAGAACTCACGGATCCCCAGCTTCAGGCATTCCCCCATCTCTTCCAACACGCGCTCCGCGCTCGCCTGACGGAATTTGACGAGGTTCTCATCGCAGAACCCGCAATGGAAGGGGCACCCCCGTGAAGTCACGATGGTCGTCATCCGTTCCGATTTCTGGACCACGGTCCTGTATTTGTCGATGGGCGTCAGGGTCCGGGCCGGAAAAGGGAGCTGATTGATGTCGGTGATGATCTCGGGCTGGCCGGTCGAAACCATCTCTCCCTTGTCGCGGAAACGGATTCCGGGCACCTTGCGCAGTTCATCCGGTCGCCCCCAGGCGTTGACGAACTTCGTGAACGAAATGTCGGCCTCACCGAGGAGGACGGCATCGACCCAGGGTTGGCCCAAGGTCTCATCCGGATAGCAATCCACGTGCCGGCCGCCGAGGACCACGGGGATATCCTTGGAGACCTCTTTGACCAGGCGGGCCGTGTTCAGACAGTCACGTAAAGTGAACGTCAGGGCCTGGATCCCGACCATGTCGGGTTTCCGACGAGCGACCTCGGCTTTGATCTGTTCGTCGGACAACTTCTCGACCTGCGTATCGAGGATCTCGACCTCATGGGAAGAATTCTTCTGCAGGTAGGCCGCCAGATAGAGAATGCCCAGCGGCGGATAATATCCCCAGTTTTCCGGGACGAATTTCGGAGTGAGGATCGAGAAGAGATTCCTCATGGGTGGCTGAATGAGCAGTACCTTCATAATCTCTCCTTGAATCCGCGGAGTCCCGGGGTCACGCCCGGCCCGCCAAGAACGCGGCCGTAAAAGAAACGATCCCCGACACCGCCAGAATGACCGCCGCCATCCGCCAGGGTCTGTGCCTCAAACCCAGCCAGAACATCACCGCCAAAACGCGCGTCGTATCGCGACACAGTTTGACCTTGCTCGATCCGATGCGTTTGGCGTAATCGATCGGCAAGTACCGGACTCTTTTCCCGTGAAACAACGACATCAGCGTGAGGGTGGTCGTGTAGGAAAATCCCTCACAGAGACTGGCTTCGTATTCCCGGGCCATTTCCCGCCGGAAGAGACGAAAACCGGAATTTAAATCGGGGATCGGATGGCCCGTGATGAAATGGGCGATCCCATAGACCGTGTGGCGGGCCAGATGGACAAACCAAAGGGCGCGGCCATATCCGAAATCCTTTCGGCGACCCACCACCATATCGGCGTCCTCGGCCTCCCGGAGAAGGGCCGGAAGAGCTGCCAGCGGATATGTCCCGTCGGCGTCGGCAATGACGATCCAGTCATGTTCGGCCTTCGAAATTCCGTCCTTGATGGAGCGGCCATAACCCATGGACCGGGGATGATCGACGACCGTCACGTCGGACCGCCCTTTCAATGCGACCGCGGTGCCGTCGGTGGAACCGTCGTTGACCACCACCACTTGGAGCGGGCAAGGCAGGGCCGTCTTCAACGCGGACAGGCCGTCCATGACTCGCGGGAGCCCCTGTTCCTCGTTATGGGCGGGGATGACGAGCGTGATTCCTTGGGGAAGGGTCATGAGAGGCCGGAGATCCGGTTCAATATTGTCTCAGGTATTCCAGATAGCGGGAATGGTTGTCCGACATTTCCCGGACGGAGTCCCCGCCGAACTTCTCTTTCATCGCATCCGCGATGACCAAAGCGGCCATGGCTTCTCCGACGATGGAGGCGGAGGCGACCGGACACACGTCCGAACGGACGATCTCAGCGGCCATCTCCTCTTTCGTCAGGATGTTCACGGATTTCAACGGACGACGCAAGGAGGCCAGCGGTTTCATGGCCGCCTGGAGGACGATCGGTTCTCCGTTCGTGATACCCCCTTCGAGCCCGCCGGCGTTGTTGGTCTTGCGGAAGAATCCCCGGCCCGCCTCGTGGAATATCTCGTCATGGACGTCGGACCCCTTGTCTTTGGCGAGCCCGAATCCGTTCCCGATCTCGACGCCCTTGTGAGCCTGGATGGACATCAACGCCTGGGCCAGCCGCCCGGTCAGCTTTAAATCCCATTGGACATGGCTCCCCAATCCCACGGGGCATCCCGTCACGGCGACGGTATAGACCCCGCCCAACGTGTCTCCGTCGGCTTTCGCCTGCTGGATGGCCTTCACCATCTTCGCCTCGGCGTCCTTGTCGGGACACCGCACGGACGATTTCTCGGCCAGTTTGAAAAGATCTTCGGCCGACAGGGACCCCAATTTGGCCCGATGCCCGCCGATCTCCGTCACGAAAGAAAAGACCTGTATCCCGAACTCCTCCAACAACCTCTTGCACACGGCCCCGGCCGCGGTACGGGCCGCCGTCTCCCGGGCCGACGCGCGCTCCAAAATATCACGCGTGTCGTGCCGGTCGAATTTCAGAACACCCGCCAAATCCGTATGACCGGGACGCGGGCGGACCAACCGGAACTTGTCGGACCGGTCCTCTTCCGAGATCGACATGATCTTCTTCCAATTTTCCCAATCCTTGTTCTGGATCTTCATGGTGATGGGTGAACCGAGGGTCTCCCCCCAACGGACCCCGGAGAGGATCTCCACCTGGTCGTTCTCGATGTATTGGAGCCGTTCCCCTCGCCCGAAACTGTGCTGCCGTCGGGAGAGTTCTTTGTTGATGGCCTCTTCCGTCACCTTCAGCCCGGCGGGGATCCCTTCCAGGATCACCATCAGGCATTTTCCGTGAGACTCACCGGCCGTCATGTAGCGGATCATACGATCACCCCTTTCGACATCTTCATCGTTCACGAACCATGGATCTTCCGACGCAACGCCATTTCCATCACGCGGCGCGGAGCCCGGCGTCCGGTCCATCGTTCAAAAGCCAGCATCCCCTGATGCAAAAGCATCCCCAACCCGTCGGCGCACTTCAATCCGGCGCGGCGGGCGGACTTCAAGAGCAACGTCTCCCGCGTGTAGACCACATCGTAGACGAACAAACGCGGGGGAAGGAGAGCCGCCGGGACCAACACGGGGTCCGACGGATGCATTCCGATCGGGGTCGCATTGACCAGAAGATCGGCCTCTTCCAGGGGCTCTCGGAGAGAATCCGGGCCGGGATCGATGACGCGGACCCGCCCCGACAAAAAAAGTTCGGACAGACGGGCCGCCAGGGACCGGGCCTTGGCGGGAACCACATCCGTCAGCGTCAACGACCGGACCTTCTGCTGGAGAAGGGCCGCCGAGACCGCCCGCGCCGCGCCGCCCGCGCCGAGAACGACCACGTTCGCTCCCGCCAATCTTTTCAAACCCGCCCCCCGCAACGCCGCCAGGAACCCCGGGGCGTCGGTGTTGTCTCCCATCAAACGGCCCCGATCCCAATAGAGCGTATTGACGGCGCCGATGAACTTGGCGAACGGCGTCAATCCGTCGAGGAAAGGGATGACCGATTCCTTATGGGGCACTGTCACGTTGGCGCCGGCCATCTCCATCGCCCGGAGCCCCTCGATGGCGGCAGGGACATCGTCCGGCTTGATGTTGAAAGGCATGTAGACGCAGTTCAAGCGGAGCGATCGGAACGCCGCATTGTGCATCGCCGGAGAAAGTGTATGCTCGATCGGGTGCCCGAAAATGCCGACGACCTTCGTCTTTCCGTCAATCTCCATCCGTCCTCCCTCGCTGTGTCTCACTGCCCCCCACCGACAGGGATCGCACGCGCATCGTGGGGCAGCCCGTGCTTCCATACCACGTCAGATCCCGCGCGACTTCCTCGATGTTTTTCAGAAGACCGCGGATGTTTCCGGCCAGCGTCACGCCCTTCACGGCACGGACAATCTTCCCCTTTTCAACCAGAAGACCGGACGCTCCCAGAGAGAAATCTCCGGAGACCGGATCCGCCGTATGCATCCCCATCACTTCACGGACCCAGAATGCCCGGGACGTCCGGCCGATCAGGTCTTCCCGGGACGTCGTCCCGGGAATCATATAAAAATTGCTCGAATCCGGCGCCGGAGGAGCCGACAATCCCGCCCGATAGCCGTTCCCCGTGCTCTCGACACGGTCCTTCCGGGCCGTGTAAGTGTCGTAGAGGTATCCGCGGAGACGACCCTTTCCGATGAGCGTCGTCCGTTGAGTCGGAACCCCTTCCTCGTCGACCGGAGCGGTGGAGATTCCTCCTTCCAACGTCCCATCGTCGACGATCGTCACCCGGGGCGACGCCACCGCATGCCCGATCCGGCCTTTAAAGATGGATCGTCCCGCCTGAACCGCATCCGCACAGAGAGCTTCCGACAAAAGATTCATGAATTCGACGCCGACCCACGGATCCAACAGGACCGTCCACTCCCCCGAGTCCAAGGGCCGCGCCCCCAACGAGTTCAGGGCGCGGTCGCGGACCTGCGCCAAAACATCGTCGACGGGGATATCCTCAAGCCGTTTTCCGGAAACGGTGATCCAAGCCACTTGGACCTCCCCCCGTTGTTCCGCCATCAATTCGATGGAGAACGAGGCCTCCGCGTCCTGATGGGACACATCGACACCCCGCGTGTTCGCCACCGCAAAATGCGTCCGGCCCTCACGGACCCCCATCCGGACAATCTTCTTCAACCGCTTGTCGAATTTTAAAACATCCTTCTCCAGATGGGACAGCCACCTCTGCTGTTCATCCACGGACATGGAGAACAGCCCATGCCGGGGGGACGTCCGGACGGGCCGGGAAGAGGGCGTGGGTAACATCCGGCAAGGATCCGAACACGCATAGGCGGCCGACGAACAGGCTTTCCGATGAAGGGACAGGACATCCTCTTCGGATATCCTGTTGGCGAAGGCCAGTCCCTGCCGGCCCGACGACGTCACTCGGACCGCCATCCCCTGCCCGAAAACCCGTTCCGTGTCGGACGGCTTCCCCTCCGCCCATTCGACGGTCCGGCTGTCTTCCTCGGTCAGATAGACCTCCGTCTGGAGTGATCTCGATGACCGAACAAGGCCGATCAGATGGGGCGCCGTCTCGGAAAAATTCACGGCCTGTCTTTTTTCTTCGACGTCGGATCCTGGCCGGCACGATCGGAGCCGGTTTCCGGAGGAACGTTCTCCAACTCCGCCGCCGGAAAGATACGGTTCGTCAAACCGACATAATCCGGCTGGATTTCCAAAACGCGTTTCCAGGCCTGGCGCGACTGATCCTTCCTGCCCAACGAGGACCATGCCGTCCCCAACAAGACCCAAGCATGGATGTTGTCCGGTTCGCGTTTCAATATCTCCTGGCAACGGACCACCACGCCCTTGTAGTGATGGACCCTCAGAGACCGGTAGGCGTCCTGAAGATCCCAGTAGCTGGACCGATGAGACGGCGCCGCCTGATACGCAAGGTTATTGAAACCGGCATAGAGGAACACCGACGCGGACACCAAGAAAAGAAGCCCCCATCTCCGACGGAAAAGAAGCACGTGGGCGTCATTGAACAACATCTGGCGACCCGCCGCGTTGATCTTGAGAATCCAGGCAGGCCGGTAAAGATAGGAGAGGCTGAGGAACAAAAACAAAAGCCCCGCGATGATCTTGATGACTGCTTCCATCCGTCGATATCCTTTCGGAGTTGATTATCCTAAATACCCCAAATCGTGTCAAATAAGCGGGGGACCGTCATTTCTGAACGGGAATTTCCTTGGACGCATACATTTCCCGATAGATCTTGACGAAAGCGATCAACATGGCGACCACCAGCGGACCCAGGAACAGCCCCGTGGGGCCATAGACCTTGATCCCGCCCAAGATGCCGAAGAACAGGAACAAGATCGGGAGTTTGGCGCGGGTACCGACCAGATAGGGCCTGAGGAAATTATCCACAAGGCTCACCACCAATCCCCCCCAGAGGAGGATGAAAACCCCTTGCCCGACCGAACCCTGAGTGAGACAGAAAATGCCGACCGGAAGCCAGACGATGGTCGCGCCGATGAACGGGATCAGCGCCGCGAACACGGAGGCGAAACCCAACAGCACCGGGGAAGACACCCCTCCGATGAGGAACCCAAGGCCGGCCAAGACCCCCTGCGTCACCGCCACGAAGAAAATGCCGCGCACGATGGCCGTCACCGTGAGATAGAGCTGATGGGCGATCTGATCCTTATGCCGCGGATCCATCGGGATCACTTCCTTGATCTTTCCCAACAGGATGGGGCCGTCTCGAAACAAGAAGAAAAGCGTGAAGACCATCACCGCCAGATTGATCACCAAGACGATCAGGTTCCGGGCCAACATCTTCCAGATCTGAAAACCCGCGTTCATGACGCTCTTGAAGACGGGGAGGAGAAGCCCCTCCAGATTGATGTTCGGCAGACGGCTCCATAACTGCAACCGTCCCTCCAGCTTCGCCAACCAAGGGAACGACCCCCCGCCCCCCGAGTGACTCCAATTCTGAACGGACCGAACCAGCATCTCGATCCGGGGGAAATAGTCCGCCATGTCGCGGAGAAGGATCCACGTGAAGAACAAGAACGGGAAGACGATGAACGCGACCACGACGAACGTGGATAAGACCGCCGCGGGATTCGGCCTGTCCTTGATGACCCGCGCGAGGATGAACTGGTGCATCGGATAAAAGATGAGCGTGACCACGATGGCCCCCAGGATGCCGGCATAGAACGGGGACAGAATCTTCAGGATCTGGTATCCCAGGAAAGCCAGAACCGCCAAGACGAAATACCGGAACAATTGTTCACGCGTCATGATCAACTCCTTTTGGATCTCTTTTTACGGCAGAATCAACCCTTATCCGACTCCTCGGAGGAGGACGAAGCCGTTGTCCCTTCCGCCTCGGCATTCGAGGCCTGAACCTCCGCCTTGGCCTCCTTGCTGGTCTCCAGATCCACCTTGCTCTGCTCCTCTTCCTCATCCGCCTTTTTCTTCTGATCCTTATGGTCGTCCAGTTTATGCATGATCTTGTCCTTGTATTCGGTGCGGATCTTGTGTTCCAGGGGACAACCCACGAGATAGTCGCATCCGCCGCAATATTTATTCACCGACGGAGGAAAAATCAAGTCCCCCCCCGAGATGCACTTTTTGGCTTCCTCGGCGTAGGAGGCGTCCGACATGGCGGCCCCGTTCAGGAGACCCCGCAGTTTCTGGACGTCATTGACGGTCATCTTTCCTGACAGTTTGTATGGGATCTTATAGGAATCCAGCGCCTTCATGTAATGTTCCGCCAGGGCCCGCTGCTTCGTCAACATGTCACCGCTGCACTCGTCGACGGCGTCGGCGATCTTCTGAATATCCGCCGGCTCGCGCCGGGTGGTCACACATTGATTGAACTGCAGGAACAGGAGCGTCAAGGCCTTGATCTCGATGCCGAGGGCTTCGCGCATGGCCCAGTAGTAGATGGTCAGCTGGAGGTCGTTATCCACCTCTTCCTGCGTGCGCATCTTGGGGTCCGTCTTGTAATCGAAAATTTCATAAGTGCCGTCCGCGTTCTTCTGGATGCGGTCCATGAATCCGATCATGATGCTCCCGTTCTTGCCGATGGGGAGTTCGAAATACATCTCCACCCACCACGCCGGGATGAATCCCTCTCCATGGACGATATACTTGTCATAATAATCCCGCATCCACTGCTCGCCTTTGGCGAACGTCTCCATCTCGTGCTCTTTGCTCTCATACCCCTTGGAAATCCAATTCTCCTTATATCGTTCCAAGAGGAACTCCAGGGTCGGCGTCTTCCGAGGACCCGCGTATTGATAGAAATCCTCGAACGCCTGATGGCACGTCAACCCGATCGAGAAAAAATGTTTCGGCCTCATGCCTCGCTTATCGATGTAGATATACTTATACGACAGCGGGCAGTTCTGAAACACGCCCATCTTCGAATAGGAAAGTCCCATGCGCCCGTCTTCGCGCGCCAGGCGGAACATCGGCATGGTCTTGCTGATCGGGAACCGCTTCTTCTGTTCATCCCACGCAGAACACATGCCGTAATAATCACACCAGCCGCACAACGGCCCCTGGGTCGGTTCATATTCCTGGTTCCGGATCCCCTCCGATGTGCCCGCCACCGTCTTCCGGACTTCCTTCACGAGACTGTCGACCGGCTTAAAGACGACGATGCTGCCATTCTCCAGATAATGAAACTCCAACCGGATCTTTTTCTTCGGGAAGGTTTGTTGGGCGATCATCCAATACATGTTCGCCTGAAAATCAGCCGCCATTGATTCTTCAACGAGGATGTTCTTCCCCGTCTTATAGTCGATGACGACCAGCGTGCCATCCGCCAACTCGTCCACCCGGTCCGCCCGGCCCGTGAACGCGTTCCCTTCCACCATCCCCTGCAACGGTTTATCCAGATAGATCGTATTCGGCGGATTGGCCTTCAATATCTTGAAATAGTTCTTAATGACGCCGATCCCCCGCACCTTAAAATCCGATTCCTGTTCTTCCGATTCATACCCTTCCCGGAGCCAATTTTTCTCAAAGAATTCCATGATGTGTTCTTCGGTGGCCATCGACACATTGATCCGACGCACGAATTCCGACAGGGTCTTATGCAGACTGTTGTTGTAATCCAGATGGGGGCTGCCCTTTTTCCCTCCCACCCGGCTCACATACTGGAATTTATATTTCAACGGACATTGATTGAACGTGTTCACCCGGGCATTGCTCAAGACCGGCTGTTTATACGTCATCCACAGGAAGATCTTTCGGGCGGAGGAAAGCAGGTACGTGATCAGATTTTTCATCATTGGAGTGGCACCTCGAAAGATTCCCCCGCGGTCGGCGTCTCTTTCCGGGGGGCGGGAGCGGGGGTTGTCTCATCATCGGATCCCAGATCCACCTCCACCGGTTCGGACGGTGTCGATGTTTTTGATTTCCGGCGGGGCTTATAGGGAGAATAGTCCTTCGGGGGCTTGGGAACCGATGAACTCGGCGATGTCTCGTTTCCCTCTCCCAAATCCACCTGAACTTCTTCCTGGGGTCCGCTGGGAGGTCGCTTTTTGGTTTTCCGATAATAAGACGGTGACGGCCTGTACGAATCCGACAGAGAAACCCCTCCTCCATCCGAATCGTCGCCCGTCAAATCTACTTGAACGGGCTTGGACGGGGCGAACATCTTCGGCACCGAGGCCACAGTCGCCTGTCTTTTGGCATATTCCAACGGCAAGGCGGCTGTGGCCGTGTTTTTCTTCGATCGGGGAGACACGACGGTCGGCCCCACGTCCAGCAAAGTCACCACCTTGACCTTCTCTCCCTCCGTCTCCATCAAGATGTTCCCATCCACATCGGTCCGGTAATACATAAGCGGGCGGTCGTCCAATTTGGCCATCGTCTCGGGATGCGGCAATCCGAACGAATTTCCACGGCCACAGGAGATCACGGCGAATTGCGGAGACACCCGGTCCAAAAATGCCGATGAGGTCGACGTCCTCGACCCGTGATGGGCGACCTTCAAGACCGTGGACTTCAGCTGATCCTTCAGTTCCAACGCATCCAACTCCGCCGTCACCTCGACATCACCCGGAAACAGGAATGAGACATCCTTATACGTCAATTTGATCATCATGGATGAGTTATTGATATCCGAGTATGTGGTCGAATAGAGTTGAGACGGCCGAAGAATGCGCAGCGACAATCCCGGTTCCACCGGTATATCGGCCGGAATGGAGGGAATCGTATAGGGGACATTCCACGCGGACAGGCCTTTCAACAGATTCAGATAGGGCTCCGCGGCGAATTGAAACCCGACATCATAGAAACGTCCGATTGAAACGCGACCGAACAAGTTTTGGAACCCACCGTAGTGGTCCATGTGGGGATGAGTCAAGATAGCGGCGTCGATCCGGGTGAGGCCTTCCTTTCTCATCAAGGGAAGGATGACGTCATACGCGGCGTCGACGTCGGACATCCTCATGGGACCGTAGGGGTCCTCGGTCAACCCGCCCCGATAGTTTCCCCCGTCGATCAAGATGCATTTACGCTCCGGCGTCACGATAAGCGTCGCGTCGCCCTGCCCCACATCCAGGAAATACACCTTCAGGGGGCCGGAACTCCACACGGGGACAGAGACCGCCCAAAGAGCCAAAAAGGCGGCCCTCTTTAGATTTTTTCTCACCCGATTGCTGACGGGCCCGGTCATAAGGCCACCAGGATGGACTCATTCTCGGAAGCCGGCATTCGGTCCGCACCCCTTTTTTCCTCTTCCAAGGTCCTGTTTTCACCCAATATCGTCTCCATCCGATACGTCTCTCCGTCGGAATGAAGCGTGACGGCTCCCATCATGTCCGTCCGAAACCAGCGGATTCCCCGAGATTCATAACGTTTCAAGGTCTGATTCATGACGGGACCATAGAAGAATTCGGAATCACGGCTGTATTTCGAAAGGAATCCGTATTGGACAACCGTGTCCTTGGGCGCGACCACCGACAGGAATTCATCGGTGGACGCCTGTGGGTTCCCGTTCGAGGGAACGAGCAATACATCGGATTTCAATTCGTCACCCCATCGGTCGATCAGTCGCCATTCCCCCGCCATGCCGAGTTGCTGGGCCAGCAGGACCGATGTCTTTCCATAGGTGACTTTCAGGACGATCGAATTATTCCTCAGCGGGTCGTCCAGACCGGTCTGGGAACCGGGCGTCGGCGACAGGACTCTGATCTGGAATTTTTTATCCCCATGGATCTCTTCACAAAGGACATCGCCCGACACGGGCCGGTGATAATCCAATTTATTCCGTTTCAATATCCTCAGGAAATCATAGTAGAGGAGATAGGAGGCCTGTGTCTTCCGGGAAATGGGCATCCGAACATATTGGGGGTCCTCCATCTTCTCCAGAAACTCATGATAGGTCAAATCCGACGTAAACACCTTTTCGTCGAGGCTGGAATAGACCTTGTCGACGGGATAATCGCTCAGAATCCCCAACAACCCCCCCATGCACACCTCCAGCGGCGCCGTCACCACCACGGCCTCGATCCGGCTGATCTTGGCCTTCGAGAGCGTGGGGATCAGGGTCGTGCTCGAAAAATCAAAGAACTCCTTCCGCCCCCCGTCGATCAGGAACGCCTTTCCCCCGGGAGATTGGAGCAAGAGAGAATTCCCATATCCCACATCGAAGAAGACGATCTTCATCTCCTTCCGTTGAGCGATCTTCTGATATGAAGCAACCGTCAGCAGTCCCGCGCCCAAAAAGACGGCCGACCATCTCAGAGCTTTCCTCTCCACCACATAACCATAAACGACCTTACCCCACTTCGAGAAAAACTTCCAGAATCCGAACAGGAAAACCCCGACGTAATACCACGTCATCTGACTGGTCGTAAAACTGGTCATATACCCATAAGGGATATAACCCGACCACGACTTGGCCATTCCGAGGAACATTTGAGCCAACGGCCAGTTCCCCGCATTGATGAGGAACGCCAGCTGTTGACCGAAAAACGGGAGACCGATCCCCGAACAGAACATGTCCAGGAGCCCGGAGATCAGCGACACCTGTACGATGTATCCGATCAAGGGGATGGCGAAGAAATTCGCGTAGATACCGGCAATCGGGAAGCGATAGAAATAATAACTGGACAACGGGATCATCATCCCGATCTGGATGGCCAATTGAGCGACCGTGAAGATGCAGAATCCCTTCCACCAACCGAATCGACCATAGTAGATCTCGTAGATCAGGTCCTGGCCGGTCCGCTTTTTGAACCCGAAAAATATCCCTACCCCCGTCAGATAGAGAAGCAACGTCATGATCCGCCAATCGGGCAAATAATTCTTCATGAGGAAATGCTCCGAAGCGAAAAAGGGCAGTATCTCCCGCACCAGGCGGATCTCGGTGGCGATACTCACAAAGGAAAGTATGGTAAACAAGACCAGAACGAAGAACGCTGGAAAAAATATGAACCCGCGCGTAAACTCGTTCCTCACGAAGATATCGTTGACCGAGTCGGACAACGACACCAAGCTCCAAACGGCCGCGAAGGAAAGGATGAAACTGGCCTCGGATATGACGAGCGGATCGGGGATGAGGAGGATGAACGCGGCGATGGGGATGGTGAGGGCGGACGACCCCCTGAATCCGAATCCACCGAAGGTGTATATGAATTGTCCGATGGACGACATCAACGCCGCGCGTTTAGTCGCCGGGGAAGCCCCGGTGATGATGGTAAAAACAATCAATCCGAACACGACCACGAACCACGTCGCCTTTTTGGGGACACGAAACGCCGAACAAAAGGTGACCAACAACAAGTGCACGAACCCCACGTGCAATCCGCTCACCGCCAGCACGTGCGCCACGCCGGTGGCCTGAAACTGATATTTCACGCTCTCCGGCACTCCGCTGCGCAGCCCCAACTCGACCCCACCCAAAAATGCTGATTCAGGAAAGGTCATGGTGCGCTTCAGAGAGGCCAACAAACGCATCTTCACGTTCAAAGAAAAGTCAACGATCCAACTCGTGGATCCCTTCCCGAGGAACTTGATCAGTTCGGGGGAACGGATGGGACGCCCCGTCGCCCAGATGTTCCGCGCTTTCAGATATCTGGCGAAATCGAATCCTGCGGGATTGCTGAGCGCACGCGGAGGCATGATGGGTGTATGGATCTCCACGCGATCCCCATATGTGATGGATTCGTAATATTTCCCGACGGTCGGATAGATTTTGACCCGCATATAGCCCGTCTTTCCCTTCAAGACGACCACCGTCTTATCCTTCTCAGGATTGATGATGACCTCCTCGGGCTTTATATCGATATTGGTGAAGCGTTCCCTCACGTCTGTGTCATGGATGATGGTTCCACGCACGATGGCGGGTTCAAAAAAAGAAGCACTGTAATAGTTGGAGATATGGGAGGGAGCCGTGGTGTCGGTAACTCGATAGAAATTGGCGCTCCCAAAACAGATGGCGGACAAACCCAGGAAGAGGAGGATCAACCTTTTATAGAAGAACGCAAGGCCGAAAAACAGGGTTCCCATCAAAGAGAGAGGCAACACGCGACCCGTCCTGAACTCGGGAAAGAACAGAACCGTGAGGGCGACTCCCACCACGAAACTGTAGCAGAACATCTGAGCGCGGTTGTTCAGCACCCGCGCCGGGGTTTTAAACTTGAAGGTCACCATACGGAAGGAAAATAACTCCTATTCGAGAAGACGATCCGCTCCCCGTTGAACTCCGGAATCACCTGGATGACGACGAAACCAAGCACGATCATGGCCAAGATGACGTACATCAGGATCTTGGCGGCCTTGTTGCCGGACTGAGCCGCGAGCAGGTCGCGGTAGAGAGAAGGCGGTTTAGGTCTTCTTTGGAATATATTCTTCAAAGACTCATCCCTTCAGCGGATAGAGTGCCAAACCCGACGGAAGTTTCGGATAGAAATACGTCGATTTCGGCGGGAGCACCTGTCCGGCGCGCGCCACATCCACGATATCCTGAACGCTCAGAGGTTTGACGAAGAAGGCCCATCCCCCGCACCGGGTCGCCCAACGGGCCGCCTCAACGGCGTCCCGCGTGAAGAAAAAATCCTCTTTCCCGAGGCCGTCCAGCGGACCGGCGTGAAGACAGGCCACGGCCAAACGGGCGGCCGGAGTCCCCTTCAAGCCCGACGGGATCCGCCGGAACCGGAACACATAGGATTTCCCCTTCAGGAAGACGCACACGTCCCGAGGATCCGCCGACTTGGATTTCACCCACTGGCGATAATCGCGGATCGGGATCAACCGTCCCCAGCGTTCCAGTTGAACAAACTGTTTTTTGGACGGATCGACCGCCCGATGAGTGGCCATCACCTCAAGACCCTTATCCGCCGCCGAAGAAAAGTAGGTCATGGTATGCCGCGCGGCGAGTCCTCCCATCTCCTTGCCATAAACGCGCATGGTTTCATAGCGATGATGTCCGTCCGCGATGACGGCGTCCCGGCGGACCATGAGCCGGGTGATCCGGCGGATGTCCCGCGGATCCGTCACGATCCATACCCGATGACGAACGCGCTTGTCGTCACTGAAATCCCAGTCCGGCCGTCGACGGCAAACGGAATCGATCATCTTCTGTCCCGCCCCCGCCGGATCGTGGAACATGCACTGAACGGAACTGGTCTGAACGTGGAGGGCCTTGAAGAGCCGGAGACGGTCCGCCTTGGCTGTGGGCAGTGTCTTCTCATGGGGATAGACCCCCCGGCCCCACGGGACCTGCCTCAACGCGGCGTAGAACCCTCGCCGGACCAGCGTTTTCGACGGTTTCCCCAGAGAGGCGAACGTGGCCTCATAAAAATAGAACGCGGGATTCTTTTCCCGCACAAAGATACCCGACGCAATCCACCGCTTCAGCACCTTGGCCGCATACGCGTATTTTTTGAGCCCGGGGCCCGGCGGCAATTCGACATGAACCATGTTGCCGACGTGCCGCTTCAGCAAGGACTTCTGCTCTTTGGCCGATATGATGTCATAGGGAGGACACACCAGCCGGGAGAGCTGTTTCCTCAATCCATCGGAGTAACGGAACGCGCGGAACGGTCGTATCTGGGGCATGCGAGTATCATCCTTTCCTTTTTATTTTTTTGAACACCAAATCGATTATATCGATCGTCTTTTCGATATCGTGACGGCGATGGGTCGTCGACACGAAAGCCGCTTCGAACTGGGCGGGCGGGAAATAGACGCCCCGTCCAAGGAGCCCGTTGAAAAAAGATGCATAACGCCGCGTATCAGACCGGAGCGCCGTCTCATAGTCCGACACCGGCCGGTCGGTCATAAAAACCGTCAGCATGGAACCGACCGAGTTCACCCGGACGGGAACGCCCGCCCGCGCCGCGGAATCCTTGATTCCGCCGACCAGGAGAGCCGTCTTCTCCTGCAATGAACGGTAGGGGGAAAGACTCCTCAGTTTACCCAAAACCGCGATACCGGCCGCCATGGCCGCCGGATTCCCGGACAACGTACCCGCCTGATACACCGGACCCATCGGCGCCAACCGGTCCATCAGAGTCCGTCGTCCGCCGAAAACCCCCACGGGGAGACCTCCCCCGACGATCTTGCCGAGACATGTCAGATCGGGCTTTATATTATACAAATGCTGCGCTCCCCCCCAGCACAGGCGGAATCCGGTGATGACCTCATCGAAGATCAGGACGGATCCGTTCCCCGCTGTCAGCCGACGGAGAGTCCCTAAAAATTCGAGGTCCGGCGCGACCACACCCATGTTCCCGGCCACGGGCTCCACGATCACCGCCGCCACGTCACGCCCCGACTTTCTGAAAAACCTGTCGACTGCCGCCCCATCGTTATAAGGCAGGACCACCGTCCACCGGGCGATCTCCCTCAGCACCCCGGCCGATGTGGGTCTGCCGAACGTGGTGGCGCCGCTCCCGGCGGCCACCAATAATCCGTCGGAATGACCATGATAACAACCGGCGAACTTCACCACGATCCGCCGTCCCGTGCAACCGCGCGCCAGACGGATGGCGCTCATGCAGGCCTCCGTGCCGGAACTCACGAAACGCATCCGTTCCATCCCCGGGAAAGCATCTTGGACCAATTCAGCCAAGCCGACCTCCCACTCCGTCGGCGCGCCGAAAGAACTTCCGGCCCGAACGGCCCTTCGCACGGCCCGACCGACGGATTCCGGCGAATGTCCCAGGATGAGCGGTCCCCATGAACCCAGATAATCCAGATATTGACGGCCGTCGGCGTCCCACACGAAGGGGCCCCGTCCCCTTCTGATGAAGAGAGGCGTTCCCCCCACCGCCTTGAAAGCACGGACGGGCGAATTGACTCCCCCGACGAAAAACCTCGAGGATTTCCGGAACAATTGATCCGACCGGCGATGAACGCTCATTCCCGACGCCTCACCCCTTGGGATTTCAATGGTTTCTCCTTGACGGCAGGGCCGGCACCATCACCGTCGGGCCTGCGGGGACCTGATCCGCCTGGATCTGCCGTTGTGATTCCGTCCACGGATCGATCCTCTCGAACTGCTTTAAAAACGATTCCAAGGAATCCAATTCGGCGAACCGCACCAGTGGATTCCCGTAGTGCATCGGGATGACGATACGCGGATTGATCAACCGGACAAACTCGGCCGCGCGGACGGCATCGATGGTCGGGCCGCCGCCGACGGGAATCATCAGAACGTCGGCTCCCTTTAAAAATTCGATCTGTTCCGGCGTCAATCGGTCCTGCCCGATATCGCCCATGTGGGCCAGCGTCAGCCCCCCCATGGACCAGACATACATCTGGGTCGTCCCGTGACGGCGGCCGTTGACCGGATCATGGAACGCTCTCATGGACCTGACTTCGATCCCGTCCGCCGCCGCGAACGTCCCGGTTGAACAAAAAACGCCTTCCGGCAACATCCGGACCTGTTTCCGGTCACGGCCTTTCCCCTTTTCCATCTTCACCGGGTCTTCATCCGGTTTTTCCCGGGACCCCATCAACGGCGAAGGACGGGGCACGTACGTCCAACGGGGATCGGCATGGTCGAAATGATCGTGGGTGATCAAGACCGCGTCCGGCTTGGCCGACGGCCGCACATAACCGACCGTCTCGTCGAACGGGTCTATCAAGACCGTCCGTCCGACGCTGTCCTCGAAAGAAAAACACGAGTGGCCGTGCCACCGGACCCGGAGCCCCCACAACGGGTCGCCGGTCCCTTTGACGATCTTCCGCCCCCCGCAGGCGGCCACACCGATCATCACGAACAACAGAAGAAGTCTTCTCATCCTTCCGGATCAGCCCTCCCCGAAAAAAACGGGGTCGGGTCGAAAGCCCTCCGACTCACTTCAGATCTTTGACGACGTCCCGGGCGTGATACGAGAGGATCAAATCGGCCCCGGCCCGCTTGATGGACGTCAATATTTCTCGCGTGACCGCCTTTTCGTCGATCCATTTATTCCGCGCGGCGGCCTTGACCATGGCGTATTCCCCCGACACGTTGTAGGCCGCGACGGGAAGGTCCCACCTCTGTTTCACGCGGTGGATCACATCCAGGTAGGATAACGCCGGTTTCACCATCACGATGTCAGCGCCCTCCGCCACATCGAGAGCCACCTCACGCATCGCCTCCCTCGTGTTCGAGGGATCCATCTGATAGGTCTTCCTGTCTCCGAACCGGGGCGGCGATTCGGCCGCATCCCGGAACGGCCCATAAAACCCCGACGCATATTTGGCCGAATACGCCATGATGGATGTCTCCGTGAAGCCGGCCGAATCCAGGGCACTGCGAACCGCCTTGACGACCCCGTCCATCATCCCCGACGGAGCGATCAGGTCGGCCCCCGCCTCCGCCTGAGACACCGCCGCCCGGGCCAACAATTCCAGGGTCGGATCGTTGTCGATGACCGGATTGCGGGAGTTCTTCCCTTTCTTCAGGACTCCGCAATGACCGTGCTCCGTGTATTCACACAGGCACAGGTCCGTCATCACCACCAAGTCCGGCAACGCCCCCTTCAACAGACGGACGGCGGTCTGAACGGCCCCGTCCGCCGACCACGCTTCCGACCCGAGGGGGTCTTTCGTCGACGGGATGCCGAAAAGGATCACGGCGGGGATCCCGGAGCGGTACAGAACCCGGACATCCCTCAAGAGTTGGTCGGGCGACAATTGGTCGCATCCCGGCATGGACTTGATCGGCCGTCGAAGACCCCGGCCGGCTCTCACGAAAAACGGTTGGACGAAATCCTCCGGCCGCAGCACGGTCTCCCTCACCATCTTCCGGAACAGGGGCAACCGGCGCAAGCGGCGCAGACGGACTGCGGGGAACGACATCGTCGCGTGTGCTCTCATTCGATTCGAAAAACGATGCTCTGGCGTATCTTGACCGCCACCGGCGTCGGACCCACCATGGCCGGAGAAAACCTCATCTCCTTCACCACCGCCCGGGCGGCATCGTCGAACGATTCCCCGCCCGATTCCACGATCTCAATGCGGCCCACCTGCCCGTCGTCTCCGATATGGACATCCACGACCACCACGCCTTCCTGGCCAAGACGGCGTTCCCTCTCCGGATAGAACCGCTGCAGGTTCCGGCGGATCTCTTCCCGGTTCAAAAGTCTCGGCAGACGGCTCAGTCCCACGCCGTCCCCCTCCCCTCCATAACCGTATCCGGACCCGTCCCCGCTGCCCGGCGGCAGGGATTCATCGCCGCCGGTCCCCTTTTCGAATTCTTTGGTGTCCGCCGTCGGCAGTTTCCACTCCTCCGTTTTCTCCTGCGGCAACGCGCTGGAGTTCGGGACCGTCTTCTCGGTCGGCGGCGTCGGCACCGGGGGCGACACCACGGCCGGTTTCTGATCCGCAGACGGACCACCGCCCAGTCTCTTCAACGATGCGTTCGGATCCAGACGGAACGGTTTTGTCAGATCGATTTCCAACGCCGGCACATCGGGATCGGAGGGGGCGCGGTGGACCCACGAGAACGCGCCCCACACCCCGCCGTGGAGTCCGACGGAGGCGATCAACGCGATCTGGAACAAGGACGGTTTGGACCGCATGCGCGATTCCGCTATTTTTTAGATGACTTGCTCTTGACTTCCAAAGCCACTTTCTTGACGCCGGCGCCCCTCACGATGTCCAGGATGCCGATCACATCTCCGTAGGGAAGGGTGCTGTCCGCCGAGATGGCCACATGCACGGCCACGTCCATCCGCACGTAATCCGCCAGTTCCTCCGCCAGTTCCGGGATCCCCAGCTTCTTCCCTCCCAGATACACTTCCTTCTTCTCGTTCACCGCCAGTTCCAGCGTCTCCGTGGCTTTCTTCTCGTGATGCGCCGCTTTGGGAAGGTTGATGTTCATCGCCCTCTTATGGATGAGCGGGGCCGTCGCCATGAAAATGATCAACAACACCAGGATGATGTCGACCAGCGGCGTGATGTTGATATTGGTGATCGATTCTTCCTGACGGGACTCCAGCATGTTATTTCCCTCCGGAGGCCTTCAACCGCGCCATTAACAGGCGCGTCAGCGCGTCTGTTTCCGTTTTGATATCTCTCACCTGTTTTTGAAAGTAATTAAATGCAATCACGCACGGAATGGCCACGAACAATCCCACCGCCGTGGCGATGAGAGCCTCCGAGAGTCCCTGCATGACCACCTCCGGACCGGCGGATCCTTCCCGGGCCAAGTCGTGGAACGCCTTGATGACGCCCATGACCGTTCCCAACAACCCGATGAACGGCGTGTTGTTTCCAAGCGTTCCCAAAACCAACAGGCGTGTTTCCAATTGATTTCGTTCCAGCATGACGGTCGAGGCCATCTGTTCCTCCACCGCGCCCAGTCCCTGCGATGCATGAACCAACCCACTATAAAGAATCCGGCTCGCCGAGCCCGGATGCTCTTTCACAGCCACCCGCACGTCGTCCAGCTTCCCGTCCGAGAGCAGGGGAGCCACGCGGTCTCTCAAGGCCGAGAGATTCTTTTTCTCCCGACGCAGTACGATAAAACGCTCGATGCACACAGCCAATGCCAGGATGGAGCTGGCGATCAGGATGAAGATGATCCATTCCCCGCCGCCCAACGCCAGTGCCTTCAATACGTTCATGCTCATGGTTTATGTCTCGCTTTCAAGGGATGATTCATTGATAAAGTTTCAGCAGAGCCGAACAGATCTCCGCCTGCACGAATTTATTCTGTTCCCGGCCCAGATAGTACAGCATCCGGTTATAGTCGTCGGCGCCGCCCAATTCGCCGATGTATCGGACCGCCATGGCGCGCACCACCCAATCCGAATAATCCAGGAACTGCCAGAGGATCTCCTTCCCCCCCTCATCACCGACGCGCCACATGCCCTGAGCCGCAAAAACCCGGACCGCCCCGGAAGAATCCGTCTGGGCCATATCCCTGAGCAGAGACGCCGCATCCCGGAATCCCCAAACCGTCAGGGCTTCGGCCGTCGCGAACCGGATCGAGATATTCTCATGTCTCACGTTCTCCATGAAAAAAGGCATGTCGGCCCTGTCCCGGCGATATCCGAGCGCCACCAGCGCCGCCGACCTCACGTTCTGATTGATTCCGCTGCGCACCGTCCTCATCAACTGGTCCACCAATCGGGACTCGTTGGTGCCCGCCACGCCGTCGGTGAGGAGGATACCCAGTTCGGAGTAACGGCTCTTGAGGCGGAATCCCGCCGGCGTCACCAGCTGGATCACGTCCGCGCGAGCCGGTTGGAGCAGTTGGTCGTCCGTCGGCCCGATAAAATCCTTCTGTTCATACTTTTCCATCATGCGGATCAACAGCGCATCGATCTGGGGGGCGACCCATTCCCCGCGAGGCACCTTCATCCGCGGTGCGCGAACGACCAGCGGCTCCAGTTCCATGACCACATCCCGTTTCGTTCGTTTGCGGCCCGGCGACCCCGGACGGGAGGAGTTGGAGTCCAACTGCTGCATCGTCATCTTGAGTTTCTTCTGCGGATAGAGGTTCAGCGCCCCGATGGCCATCTCCGCCGCCACAAAATCGTTATCCTGTTCCGCCGAGATGCGTGCGACGAGCATGTCGTAATCTTCCGCCGTGCCCAGTTCGCCGATGTACCGGCCAGCCATGGCACGCACCACCCAGTCCCGGTCCTTCAAGTAGTTCAGCAACAGCTGGCGCCCCGTCGGATCCCCATAACGGTAAAGGATCTGAGCCGCATAGACCTTCAGCAACGGCGATGGGTCCGACTGAGCGACTTTCGTCAGAACCGGCACAGACCCCTCAGGATACCCCCACGCCTGCAACGCCTCCAGAGCGGCGAAACGGACCATCACCCGGTTGTCCCACAACGCCTCGCGGAAATATTTCAGGTCGTCCCTGTTCTTCAAGAACGCCATGGACACCAGGGCCACCGACCTCACGTTCGGACTGTGGGCCCAGCGCGCCGCCTCCGTCAGACGGACCTTGATATCCGGGTCCGTGACCCCCGCCAATGCTTCCGCCAGCGTGATCCCCAGGTTCGTATAACGGTTCCTCAGATCGTACCCCGTGGGGGTGGCGAACGAGAAGATATCCTTCATGGCGGTCTCTTGAACATCCGTATTGCTCAACTTCACCAGTTCGGACTCGCTCAACAACGCCTTCAACCTCATCACGATCTCCGGATCCACCCTCACATTGGCGATATCGGGCATATCCTCTCCGCACAGAACCGCGCTCAGGAACACCAACAAGAGGCCCGCCAGGACCCGCTGAAATCCGCTGACAGACGTTTTCATTTTCTCAACCCCTTTTTTAAAATAGTCGCCATGACCGCGTGAAGACATCCATTCGTGCAAAGGATCTGCTGCGGACGGTTCAGATCGAACGGCCTCCCCGTGAAATCGGACAAACGCCCCCCGGCCTCCTCGACGATCAACTGCCCGGCGGCCACGTCCCATGGATTCAGTTTGAACTCCCAAAAACCGTCGAAACGTCCGCAGGCCACGTAGCACATATCGAGCGCCGCCGCGCCGTATCGGCGGATCCCCTGCGTCCGGACCATGAATTTCTCATAGAAACTCAGATAATACCGGGCATTCTTTTGCCGGTCATAGGGAAACCCCGTCACGAGGAGGCTGCCGATCAGTTTCTTCCTCCGGCTGACGGTGATCGGACGGCCGTTCAGGGTGGCCCCGCGGCCACGGCAAGCGAAAAACAGTTCCTTTTTGAAAGGGTCCCATACTCCCCCCATCAACATCCGTCCGTCCTTCTCCAATCCGACGGAGACGCAGGCATGCGGCAACCCGTGCGAAAAGTTCGTCGTCCCGTCCAAAGGGTCGATGATCCACCGGTAGGGAGAGTTTGTCTCGTGCGGGGGCGATTCCTCCGTCAACAACGCGTGGCCCGGGAAACACTTTCTGATCTCCCGGAGGATCCTCCGTTCCGCCTCCTGATCCGCCTCGGTCACGATGCTGATCGGGTTCTTATAAGCGACGATGGTCGTCTTTTTAAACTTGTTCAAAAGGACCTCTCCCGCAGAGGATAAGGATCGCCTCAAGACGCGTTCAAGGGTCGCGAGCGTTTCCGTCGGTTTAGTTCCCATAGCGTGACTGATAGTATCCTCCCAATGTTTCGGCCAATGATTCCGCCGTCGGTTCCGCCGCCTGGATGAGACGCGGGACCCCATACCCGGACAACGTCTCGGTCGTGACGGGACCGATGGAAGCGGCCGTGATCTTCTGGAAAACCGTCTTCCGTTCCGTCGAGCTGAAATTCTCCACGAAGGCATGCACCGTGGACGATGAGGTGAACGTGACGATGTCCACCCTTCCCCCGAGGACGTCCCTCTTCCTCTTCGGGGAAAGCTTCAGGTGAACCGTGTCATAGAGAGGCCATACGGTCACCCTGGCTCCGCGCTTTTTCAGATCGGACGGCAGGTGATGGGGGGCCGTCAACGCGCGGGGGATCAATATCTTCTTCCCCCGGATATTCCCCAGGGAGCCGGCGATGGTCTGCGAAACATACTCCGGCGCGATCCGGTCCACCCGACCGCCCTGTCTCCGGATTTCGGCGGCCGTCTTGGGGCCGATCGCACAGACACGCGGCCCGCGAGGCCAGCGGTCCCGTCCATCCGTTTTTGTCCGAAACCGCCACCATTCCGAGAAACAGGTCACACCGTTCACACTCGTAAAGATCAGCCAATCGTAAGATGGAACCGCCCTCAGGACGCGGATCCCCTGCGAGTGGAACGGAAGAGGTCGAATTTCCACAGCGGCATCCTCCATGACGATCGCGCCCAACGAGGCGATCTTTTTCGACAGACCGGCGGATTGTCCCTCCGGACGCGTCACCAAGACCGTCCGACCCCGAAGAGGTAATGGTGATTTCACTCGGAGACCGGCCGTCTCTCCCACCACAATCACCGCCGGGGGAGTCAAACCTTCTTCACGGACCTTTCGGACGATGTCCGTCAGGTCTCCCCGGACCACTCGCTGTTCCGCGGTCCCCCCCCGAGAAACGACGGCGACCGATGTGCGAGGGAACCAATGCCTTTTCAAAAGCCCTTTGACGATACCTTCCAGCCGGGACAACCCCATCAGGATCACGAGCGTTCCGTCTGGAGGGATCTTTTCCCAACGGATCTTCCGGCGTCCCCCGTTGAACGTATTTTCGCCGGTCCGGTCCGCCGCCACAATGGTCACGGTGGACGTGCATTCGGGATGCGTCAGCGGGATTCCCGCCAAGACCGGCACCGCACTGACAGAAGGAACCCCGGGGACCATTTCCACCGGAATCCCGCGGGCGATCAGATCATCGGCCTCGTCGGCCCCCCGGCCGAACAGGAAGGCATCGCCGTTCTTCAGACGTGCGACGGTCAACCCCCGACCCGCCAATTTCCTCAACAACCGCCGGACCTGGACACCCCGGCATCCCGGGCGACCGGTCCAAAAGATACGGGCACTCGGACGGCAATGGTTCATCAGAACCGGATTCACCGACGGATCGGCCACCACCGCATCCGCCCGCCGGAGCCACTCGACAGCCCGAAGAGTCAGCAGGTCCGGAGACCCCGGCCCGGCGCCGATGAAAGTGATCCGGCCGCATTTCACCGGCAAAAATCCTCTCCATCCCATAAGCTCAGCGCGCCCGCCCGGACCATGGTCCGGGCCAACCGGCGGCCCACCCCGTCGGGATCCCGCGGAGAACCCGACACCGAACCGGCCGCGCGGGATTGACCGTCGGGCGACATCACCAGTCCGTCGATCCGAAGAGTCTTCCGATCGATCCGCGCCCAACAGGCGGCGGGAATACGGCATCCCCCTCCCAGCCCGTCCAAAAATGCCCGTTCCGCACGGGCTTCGCAAAAACTTTTCAGATGGTTCAATCCCTCCGCCCACCGTCTCGCGGACCGGTCGGACCGGCGGATTTCGATCCCGATGAACCCCTGACCGGCCGCCGGCATCATTCTCTTCAACGAAAAAATCTGTGTGGCCTCATCCGCCCGGCCCAGCCGCAGGAGCCCCGCCCGCGCCAGAACCACCGCCGACAACGCCCCTTCCTTCACCCGGCGCATCCGCGTATCCACGTTTCCTCTCACCGGCACCACGCGGAGCCGGGGATAGGCGGCCAAGATCTGGGCCTGACGGCGCAATGAATTCGTCCCGACCAAACTGCCCGGTTCCAACCCGGCCAAGCTCCGATGCCCCTGAGAGACCAGACAATCGCGCGCGTCCTCACGCTCAAGCACCGCCGCCAGGGTCAACCCCTCCGGCAACCGGGTCGGAAGGTCCTTGAGGGAATGGACAGCCATATCGATGAAACCCCGACGGAGAGACTCCTCCAGTTCCTTCACGAACAGGCCTTTCCCGTATGAGGGGACCTCTTTCAAAGAACCCTTCTTAAACCGGCGCACATCGCCGGAGGTTTTAATGACGACGGTCTCGACCGTCACGTCCCTGAACCGGGACTTCAAAGCTTTTTCAACGAGCCGGGTCTGCGCCAGAGCCAGAAGGCTTCCGCGCGTGCCCAACCGGACGACACATGACTTGGGGGACGATTTAATCAACAGGAACCCGAAGAGGCCTGATCAGAACGTCTCTACCGTCGGCAGAGCCATGACCGTGGATCCCACCGAATGTCTCAATCCGGCCCGCTCCCCCTGTCTCCAGGCCTCGAACCATCGGGTGAACTCGAAGGATTGTCTCTTCACCAGGGCCCGGACCCCCTCGATATCCGACGCCAACCGCACGGCATTCTCATCGGCGACCGGTCTCAGATCGTCGATATTATAGAGATAAACGTCTTTCAACCGATGGGCGGCCGGATCGATGTTCCGGGGAACGGAGAGGTCGATCAAGAACAAGGGACGGCGAGGACGGCGCTCCATCACGGAGAGGACATCCTCGGCACTCAGGAGATGAGTCGTGGAACTCGTCGAAAAAACAGCCACATCGCACGATTCCAACTCCTTCGCCAAATCATCGAAGGGACGGTCGGTCCCTTTCACGCTCCCGGCCAAACGCCGGGCCTTGTCCGGCGAACGATTGATCACGATCAACCGCGACACCGGGCACGAGGAGAATTGTCCGGCCACGGACTCGGCGATCACCCCGGCTCCGACGACGAGGACCTTGCATTCCGCGAGGGACTTGAAGAGACGGCCGGCCAAAGCGACCGAAACCTGGGCGATGGAAGAGGGGATCGGCCGCGTTCCCAGACGGGTGCGCACCAATTTCCCGACGAAAAGAGCCCGCTGGAAAACCACGTTCGTCAGTTTTCCGGTCGCCCCCGCGTCCCGCGACAACTCATAGGCCCGCTTCACCTGCCCCAACACCTCGGACTCGCAGGGCACCATGGAATCCAAACCCGCCGCCACGGCAAAAAGATGGGACACGGCTTCCATCCCCCGACATTCGTAACAGGAATCCTCTTCCCCCTCGCGCGGCGAGAGCAGCGTCCGCCGAAGATCGGCGGCCACGATCCCGGGATCATCTCCCACGGCGTAAAGCTCCGTCCGATTGCAGGTGGACAGAACGACCGCTTCGTCGAAACAGTGACTGAGGATTCCTTCCTTCAAGAAACGGCGGGTTCGGTCGGGCGCGAATGACGCCCGTTCGCGCAAGGCGACGGACGCCGTCTTATGGGAAAGCCCGACCAAAACCAGCTGTTTCATGAAACCCCTTTATTTCTCGTCGCCGTGCGTATGGGGCGGATATTGGTTCGAGATGATGGCCGTGAAGATGTCGGGATATCCATCCACCTGGACCATCCCGTCGGTTTCCTGGGGAGACACGATCTTCCCGAAATTGATTCGGAACAGCATCAGAGACGGGGCGAGGACGAATTTCGTCTTGACCTCGTGGGCGTTGAGGTTCGGGCTCAACAATTCCACCACGTCTGAAAAGTTCGGGATATAATCATAGCTCACCCTGAACGAGACCGTGACGGGGGCCCCCTTGGCGGCCTCCTTGGGTTTCTTGTTGGGCATTCCCTTCACGTCCACATCCAGTTTATTCGGAGCCATCACGTACCAGTTCAAACGGATGCCCGAATAATCCAGATAGAACCCTTTGAGCTGTTTATCCGCGTTCTTCTTCTCCTCGGCGGATAATTTGCCGTTCTTATCCACATCGAGGACGGTCCAGAGCACATTCAAAAATTCGCCCTTGAACGTCTGAGTCTGTTCCACGACGATCACGCTGGTGGTCACGCGGACCACGTTCTGCACGCTCAGGTCGGAACTGCGGACAGGCCGCGTGGGAGCGATCGGCGACACGTTCACGGACGGCGTGGATGCCTTGACTTCCGCCTGGGCCGACCAGACGAAGGACACCACCACCACCAAAGAAATAAGGATTGATTCGATCATCTTTTTCATGACTACCTCCAGTTTGATTTAAAATCAACCACCGAACAAGAATCCATGCACGGCGGAAAATGAGTTCACTCCGATGGAGGTGACCATCACGGCGCCAAAACCCGCCACCGACAGGTAAATGGAACGCCCCCCGGTCCACCCGTTCACCAACCGCATGTGAAGGTAGACCAGATAGACCGCCCATGTGATCAGACTCCAAGTCTCCTTGGCGTCCCATCCCCAATAACGGCCCCACGCCTGAAACGCCCATTGGGCTCCAAGGATCATCCCCAACGTCAACAAGGGGAACGCCAAGGAGATCAGCCGGAACACCAGTCCGTCCAACTCCTCCAAAGACGGGAGATGGAACGAGAAATCGTCGAAGGACTTGTCCTTCATGCTCCGCTCCTGCACGATATAGGCCACGGCCACACCGAAGGCGTTGGCGAACAGAGCGTAGGACAGGAAGATGACCGGCCCATGGAACAACATCCAGGCGGAATTCAATGCCGCCGGGAGAGAAGGGATTCGACGGATCATCGTCACCCCGTCCCCGGACAGCGCGGGATAACCCACCGACGCCGCCAAAAACGCCACAGCCAACGTCATCACGAAGAGGCCGAGGACCGGCAACCGCACCCGAATCTGGAGGAACGCAAAAACAGCCGCGATCAAGAATGCGAAGAAAGAGAATGCCTCATACCAATTACACCACGGCATATACCATTGATGGTCCGGCATCTGTCGCCCCACGGCGAACCGGAGGACAAGAGAGACGAGATGGCACAAGAGGGCGGCCAAAACCACGCGTCCGGCCGGGACCGTCGAAGAATCCCTCCGGGAAAAAACGGGGATCCAATAGAGCGCCATCCCCGCGAGATATCCGCCGAACGCCATATAAAATAGAGCCGATTCGAAAAACATCATGAAAACTCTCAATACCCCCACTCCGGAGCGCGACGGCCCCGCTTCCAAGGGCTATTATTTTACATAATTTAACGGAGACAGACTGGCGAAAAAACCCCTCTGCGAAAGCCGGGGGAAGGGCCACTTTGGGCTGGATTACCGAGAAGCGGCGGACTGTTACCTTTTCTTCCTCTCGTTCGGAGAAATCCAATGGGAATTCCAATTTTTTTCCTGTTCCACAACCATCGGGATCCAGCAAGAACACTGCGTCTCCGGGCACGTCTTTGCCTCCTCATAAAACACGAACGTCCCATCGAGAAGGTTCCCGATGAGCGGCGAATGGCGGTGATGACAACAGCGGGAGACCGTCCCATCGGGCATGATCTTGGCGTACATCTGCCCCATACGGCACAGCTTCCCCGCATGGGGGTTCAAGGATTCCGGGGTTTTCTTTTGATCGAATGCGGACAGCATGCGCGACGCCGTCCGAGGATCGCATTGACGGATCATCTCTTTTTCCGAGTCGGTATATCCCTGCGGATAGTCCCTTCCCTGATATTTTCCGCGGAACGGCATGATGTCGAAGGAGAGGCCGTTCTCGACGAAAACCTGCCTGAATTGTTTCATCTGAGACAACTGCTCGGGGAAAGCCACATAATTCACCCCGATGTCATAGTGGGCGTCCTTCAGCGCTTTCGCCTTCGAATAAAACTCATCGAGGTCGGCGAATTGGGGATGGAAAGTCACATCGAGTTTCGTTCTTTCGGGAGGGATCCGCCTGATCCATTCGGCAACGTCAAATGAAAGATTCGTGTCGACTTCGAAGGTATGTTTCTGGATGAGATGGGCGACCAGGTCGATGAAACCGGGATAAAAGAACGGCTCGCCTCCCGACACATGCACATGAGATTCCCCGTATTTATCATAGATGTCATCCCAGATGCGCATGAGCCGGTCCAATCCGGGATAAACGTTCTTCTTCTCCTCGTCACCCCATGTCTCATGGAAAAAACAGTATGAACACCGGTAATTGCAGGCGTGGTGGATGTCCCAGGTAAAGAAACGCTTGTATGGCGGAAAATCTTTCCGCTGTCGGTTCGGTTTAATCGTATCCATATCGTTCAGACAAAGGGGATGGGCAGAATCCATGGGATCAACATCCCAAGATCCCCGGCGACGCCCCAGCGGAGTTCACGGCTCTTTCGTCGGGCACGCCGAATCGTTCTCAAATCGTCAATCCCCACGGACAAACGGGGCCCTCGTTGATGATGAGTTCGATCAAGCCGATCAGTCATCGGCACGATCATCGACTCACTGGAAAAGAGAGAACACCTGATCCTTTTTTCCCTTCGGCAGGGGAACCAGATCCGCCGATCCGACACTCGGCAGATAGTATAGTTTAAAATTCTCCGTTTCCGCATGAAGGACGGCTCCCGTGATGTGCGGAACCCGAACATCGTCCGCATAAGTCAATATATACTTATACCGGTGTTGGCTCACGACCTCCCCTATCAATTCCTCCGTCACTGAAACGCCCCCCGGGCCCGACGAGGGGATGTTCCCCTCGTCGCCGATGATGTCCCGCAGATGAATATGCTCCGGGGTTTTGAAAAAATAAAACCCCAGCAGATTATACGGCGCCGCTCGTCGATCCGACGGTTTATGAAGAAAGAACACCGCGATCTTCTCCTCCTCCCGAATAACCCCATGCCTCCATAACGATTTAATGCACACCCCGACCTTTTCTATCGGCGCAAGCACCACGGGGGCCGAGGGCTCCGCCCGAACATCCCGGTTAAAACTATAAAGGAAATATAGCACGATCGACAGGGGGTAGAGTGTTCTCAAAAAGGCCCTGCCCATCCACGATAATGAAAGACGGGTCGCCCCTGAACCCGCTGTCTCCCGATAAAATTGGACCGGCATGAACAGGATCGGGAAACTCAAGGCAAAATAATACCATAGGTGCGATTTTGGCGTCCCATATTCAAGCATCGTAAAAACAAGGTACGCTAAAAACAGTGTGGCCGGATAAAGCAAATAATACTTCCATACGGAACGATTCACCGATCGGGGAGAGAGAATGAGATACGATGCGAGGACGGTGACGGACAGAAATATGATCACCGTTCTTTGCGGACGACAGAACAATTCCTGAAAGAATATGACCAAAGAGGCCTGTTGCTGGAATATATGCTGGTATCCGCTCACCTGGGCCTGGAGCATACCAGAACCCGCCGTCCCCAGCAGGACGGCCCCATAGAACCCGGCCAAGACCCCGGCGACAATCCGGTGCAGGAACAGGGCCCCTCTGTCTATCTTCGACGCCACATGGTCATGCAATAGGAATACATAGAACAGGAGCGGGAGGATCAAACCTTCCCATCGGCTCATCGACGTCAAACAGGCCCCCACGGCGCTCACATACATATATCGGACAGAACGCGTCCGGACGTACCGCAGCCACCCCCAAACAGACAGGAAGGTCGCCGTGAGGAAGAAATTGTCGTTATACGCCGATGCCGTGGCATTATAAAAGTGATCGACATGGACGATGGAAGAAAATACCACCAAAAACGACATGAATGGCGGGAAATCCAGCTCTCGACATATCCTGTAAAGCAAAAAGACTCCCAGCGAACTGACAAATATCTCTGTGGCCGCGAATGCAAAACTGTAATCATAGGAGAACATCTTCATGAACACGCCATAGGTCATCAATGGCAATGCCGGGAAGGTGTTTCCCTGCAGAAAAAGGAAGGGGGCTCTCGCCCACTCATAGACGAACTTCAGATAGACGAACGGGTTTGCGTTGGCCAACAGGAGGAAACGCGTCTGCCAGAGAGTAAAAAAACAATAGGTGGCATGGATCCCGACGAGCAAGACCGGGGCAAGGGCCTCATGGAACAGCGGGAGAAGATTGATCCGCCTCATAAGCATGGGATCACCACGGGGCGGGGAGACACGACCCGACAATCCGAATCATTCCCCCTAAAAAGGAAGGTCCACCGACTTTTCGGTCTTCGAGGAAGGCCCCGCCGCGTCCTCCTCATCTAGATCAACGGGACCGGACTGCGCTTTTTCAAACCGATCGATCACCTTCTTCACTTCGACTTCGGTCTCCTTGAGACGGCTCTGGCAGAATTCGATCAATTCCGCCGCGCGCTTCACCTTGACGGAGAGTTCGTCCACGTCGATCTCCCCCTGCTCCAAAGCCTGCAAGATCTGTTGAAGTTCCTCGTATGAGGAGGAATAGTTCGTCGCCTTATCCGTTGTTTTTTTCATGACACACCCTTTCTTTTTGAGGTCACCCGCGCCGCAATGAATCCGTCTCTCACCTGGGCCTCCAACTCCGTTCCCGAGGAGACCTGTTCGAGGCTCTTCACGATCCGTCCATCCGCCGTCAGAAGACTGTAACCCCTTTCCAACAACCGCCGGGGGTCCTTCAGATCGCACTCTTTCTTCAGCGCGACCAGCCGTTCCCGGTGGACGCGCAACTCTTCCGCCGCTTTCCGGCGGACGTTTTCGAAAGCGGTCCGGAAGCGCTGATACCACTGTTCCACATGCCGACGAGCCCCCAGGGACACCCCCTGCGTGGCCTCCGAGAGCCGCGCCCGGTGCCTCTCCAACAACCGCATGGAGACGCCCCGCCACGTCTCGACGGAACGCGTGAGTTCCTCTCTCTCCCCGCCCATCCGCTCCCGCACGAACTCGACGATGCGCGCCCCCCCCTCCTGCAAGGCTGTCTCGAAATCCCGAAATTTCCCGATCAAGAACTGGGCCACGGCCGTGGGCGTTTTTTGATATGTATGAGCCACGAGGTCCGCCACGGACAGGTCGATTTCATGCCCGATGCCCGTCACGACGGGTTTAGGGCAACCGGCGATGGACAGCGCGATGGCCTTTTTATCGAACCAGATCAGGTCGGACCGCGACCCGCCCCCGCGGATGACGATGATCACATCCACCTCCGTATCGCCCGATAAAATCTCAATTCCCCGGCACACGCTCTTCTCCGTGTCCTCCCCCTGCATCCGGGCGTCCCAGAGTTTGATCCGGAAAGAATACCCGGACGATTTCAATTCATCCAGGAAGTCATGATAAGCGGCGCTCCCGTCGGATGTGATGAGACCGATGTTCTGAGGAACCCGTGGGAATTCCGTCGATCTGTTCCGGTCGTAAAGCCCCTGTTCCTTGAGGAGTTTAAGCAGTTCCTGGCGAGCCCGCTCCATGTCTCCCAGAGTGAAGTGAGGGTCCACGTCGTGCACTTTCAACTGAAGGCTGGCCCGGGGCCAATAGAAGTCCACCGAACATAAGAATTTCACCTTCAACCCGTCCTGCAGAGACAACTTTTCTGAGGTCCCCTTCAATTTATCCATGATCTCGGAGAGGACGCTCCCCCACATGAGGGCCTTGACGGAAGCCTTGGCCGTGTCGGAATCGGTCTCCTTCTCGATCAACTCGAAATAGACCTGCCTCCACCGCCGGGTGCCGGCTTTGACGATATCACGGTCGTACCCCTGCAGTTCCCCCACGATCCAGAACGGCTCAGGGAACCCGTCCTGAAGGACCCGGGCGATCTGCTGGTTGACCTGGCTGATGGTGAGGACAGCCTCGTCACTGGTGTGTTTTGTTTTGGCCGGCATGACAGGAGATATTCTAGTTTAAAAAGAGGGGTTAGAAAATCGCGGCCGGGAGATCATCATCCCATCGCCCCGACGGTTCAGATCTTTTCGATGCCTTTGGTGATCTTCTGGAGGACTTCATCGGCCAGACGCTTGATGCGTCCGTCACGATCCCCGGTGGACATCTTCCGGAGGGCGGGCACCGCGCGTTCATCGCCGAGTTGGCCGAGAGCGCGAAGCGTTTCCAACTGGATGGAGATGGACGGATCCTGAAGCAGGGTGAGGAGATATTCCTGCACCTCGTCGAGTCCGAGTCCGATCCGAGCGAGACATTGGATCGCCGTCCGGCGGACCTGGATGGAACACCCATACGCGGAATACTCCCGGAAAAGACCCACCGCCTCGGGCGGGTTCAACCGGGCGATCCCGTTCAAGGCGGCCACGCGGAACACGTCGTTCCATGATTCCCGCTGGAGCGCCTTTTTCAGATCGATCAGGACGGAAGGGTCCCCCATTTTGCCGAGAGAACGGAGACATTCGGCCGCGCAGAAATAGCTCTTCTCCGACGAAGCCATCTCGCGCAGATCCATCATCAACCTCTGATCGCGGAATTCCCCCAACGCCTCGATGATGGCGCGCCGCGCCTTGGGATGTTCCACGTCCTGAAGGCCGGCCCGTAACCCCTCGAAGGCCTTGCGCGAATGGATCCGGCCCAGAGCCGCCGCCACGGCGGATTGAACCCCCCAGAATCCCTCCTCTAAAAGGGCCTTGGACAATGCCTCCGTCGCCCTCTGACTGCCGTATTGACCCAAGACTTTCGCCGCATCGATTCGACCGAGGACATTCGGATCCGACGACAACTGGACGATCCACATGGATTCCGGTTTCACGATATCCATCTTCTTGAGGATCCACTGTTCCGGGTCGAACAGGAACAAATCCGGCTTTTCCGAGAGCTTGAAGCGGAAGAGATGGTCCCTCTTCTCGACGGTCTCGGTGAATCGCTTCTCACCCGTTGACGTCCGGAACGAGAACACCACGGGCAGGGAGAACAATCCCGTCTCCGTCTCGCTGTTCTGGGTCTGAACCACGCGCACACACATTTCTTTCCTGCGGGCTTCCCACCAGAACCTCACTTTATATTCCGGATGACCGGACCGATGGATCCATTCGTCGAAAAATCTCCAGAAATCGCGCCCCGTGCTTTTCTGCAGAGCGTTCACCAGGTCGACCGTCTCGACGGTGGACCCCTGATGATCCACCACATACGTGTGCATGGCCTTCCAGAACAGCCGGTCCCCCAGCAGATAACGGACCATGTGCAGGATGCAGGCCCCCTTCTCATAGAGGTGCCGATCGAACAGGTCTCCGGGCTGTTTATACACCCGCGTGACCATGGGGCGGCGATAGTGCTCCTTATCCTCGGAAAAATAAGCCTCGGCGTTCTCCCTCATGAGATAAAGGAACTCGTCCTTCCCCAGATCGTGTTCCTTATAGAGGGCCTCGAAATAGGTGGCGAAACTCTCGTTGAGCCAGGCATGGGACCAATCCTTGCAGGTGATCCAATCGCCGAACCACTGGTGGGCCAGTTCGTGGGCCACCAAAGGATCGCTCGAAAAATCCATATGCGCCCGCTCATCGTGAAGCGTGAACGCCGTCTGGGTCGTGGCACTGGAGTTCTCCATCCCCCCATAGATAAAATCCACCGCGGCCACCTGAGCGTATTTGGCATAGGGATAGGGGACGCCGAGCGACCGGCTGAAGAAATCGATCATCGTCGGGGTTTTTCCGAAAGACCGGCGGGCATCGTCTTCCCGTCCCGGCGGACAATAATAGAGCACCGGCACTTTCTTCCAATGATCCCTGATGACACTCAAACGGCCGGCGACCAGGCTGACCAGATACGGGGGATGGGGAACGGACTGCTTCCAGTGGAATAACCTCTTGTTCTTCGACGGAACGGATTGGATCCGGACCAAAGCCCCGTTCGACACGGCCGTCATGTCGGATGGGACGGTGACGAGCATCTCGGTGGTCGTGCGCTCCCGGGGGGCGTCCTGGCAGGGGAACCAATAACGGGCATATTCATCCTCTCCCTGTGTCCATGCTTGAATGGGTTTCGACGGATAGGCCTTGTCCGGACCGACGAAAAACAATCCCAGAACGGGTTTGACGACCCTGTAACGAATACGGATCGACACGCGGGCCCCGGCCTCGAGCGGTTTCGGCAGAGTGACGTCAAGCCGTCGTCCGTCGTAACGATGTCTCAGGAGACGGCCCTCCCAGTCCACCCCCAGGATCTTGAAATTGACGGCATCGAACGAGACGGTGCCGGCCTGATCGACGATAGCCCTGAGGTCGGTCAGACAACTGCCGTTCAGCGTTTTCTTGGGGAAATCAAGGTCCAACTCCAGACGGATATGTTCCGTGCGGAACGAGCGGTCGGACGCGTATTGGGGGCGGGTTCCCTTGAGGACGAAACGGGAATCAAAAAAAAGGCCGGACAGCGTCCGGCGGTTCTCTTGATTCTCATCGGAATAAATCATGGGGGGGGGCGGCTTAAAAGCTATAGGAGACGCGCATGTTCATGCCGTTGGACGTGGTGTCGTTCGTCGGCGTGATCACGTCTTTGGTCTTATTCTGATATCCCCCCAGGGTCAACACCGTGTTGGCCGTGGCCTGCACTGTGAATTCCAGGTTGGCGCTGGTGGTCTGGTTGTCCGCCTTGTTCACCAGATCGTTGTCGGTGGTGGAATTCATGGTCCCCCAGATCTGCGAATAAAATTTATTCTTGATCATCTCGTAGTTGACCGATATCGACACCGATTGGACGTCCTGGACGGACGCGTCGACCTGGTCTTCAGTGCTGGATGTGGTGACACCGATGGATGACGACACCCGACCGCCCAAAGCCAAGTTCAAGGAAGACCCCAAGGTATTGGTGAGAAGGTCGTTGGTCTGCAACGTCTTATCGGTGAATTCGGAACTCTGATACGACAGGGACACCGTCTGTCCCCACAAGGTCTGAGAGAGCCCGACGGAACTGGTGAGCGTCTCGTTATCCTGGGCCGTCCGCGGATCGCCCACGGCGGTATTGACGGAATAGCCGAGATTCAACCCCGTCTGCGTCGGAAGGTTGAAGGAGATCCCGCTGCTCATGATCTGCTGGGTGGTGGTGACCACCGACGGATCGTCTCTCAGGTTATCGCTGTAACTGTTGAACGATCCGTAGACGTTGAACCAACCCACGGGGGTCAGGGAAAGGCCGGCGTCATAGGTCATGCGGTCCTTGGTGGCGTTCGGGGCCCCCAAGGCGACGAAATCGGGACCGGTCCGCTGGACATACCCGTTGATATTGAGTTTCTCGCCCTCATACCCGACGAAGGTCCGCCAAGCGCTGTCCGTCACGGCGGTGACGGTGGAAAGCTTGTTCTCCTGATAGGAACTTCCCTGATACTCTCCGCCGATCTTCACCCGGGGAAAGATCTCCCAGGTAAAGCCTCCTCCCATCACCTTGTCGTCCACCGGTTTGACTGTGGGGCCGGAGACCTGGAGAGACGAGTCCACGTCATAGGCGTTCACATAATTCAGGCTCACGGCCAACCGGCCGGGCAGGAGAAATTCGCTCTTTCCTCCCATGAGGAGCCGTCGATAGATCCCGTCGCTCGTGGAAGACCCCTCTTCGGCCGCGGCGACGCGGGCCCCCACGGCGCTGATGTTCCATCCCACGTTCCCCAGGTGAGCCTTGGTCTCCCCCAACGCGCCGCGCATTCCCTGCCCATAGAGCGACAGGGCCGAGAACGACGGGGACACATCGCCGAGGCCCGCGGTCACCCACGGGCCGTAATAATTGAGCAGGATGGTATAGAAATCGATGCTGTCGTTCGGGTCGTGCGTGGTATAGGTATTGAAGAGGAAGGTTCGTTCCTTGGCGCGGCCCACGAGGTTCACCGATACGTTGCCGGCAAACTCTTCGGCGCCGGTGGCGTTCTTGTAAGAAGCGATCACGTTTCCCCCCAGCGCCATCGCGGGCGGTTTGGGAGGGATGATGGGCCGCTCCTTCACCTGGAACGGCTGAAAATCGCTCTCCAGCACGCGGGTCTCGTCATGGACCACGAACACCTTGTACAGGTATTTATCGACGTAGTTGGGCGGCACTTCGAAACTCAACGTGGTGAGGAGACTCTCTCCCGGTCGGATGTCCTTGGTCCCCTTGAAGCGCTCGGTGCGTCCCAAATAGATCTTGTCGGAGGTATAAACTTCGGCCTGCAGGTAATAGCGTTTCGCGCGCCAGACGGCCGTCCCCTTGTTGACCGCGATGGACTGGAATTGCACCCTCTCGCCGGCCATGACAGGGTCCGGCGCGGCGATGACCAGCTGGAACTGCCCCGTATCGGCGGCCCGGGAGGGAACGGCCAGAAATCCCAATAAAAAACCGCCGGCAACGAATGCGGCGGCGAACCGATGAACACATGAAGATCGTTGAGAATCCATAGAACGTCTGGTTGTCACAGATGTGATCGTCATCACGCCCGTATCTTACACCATCCCACCGGAGAGGTCAATCGGTGCATTCCCCGCTCATCGGCGGAATTTGAGACGGATCTGTTTCTTTTCCCCCTTCTCTGTTTCGATTTCAACATCCAATTCGCGTCGGGCCGCCTTGGCCACCATATATCGGACCGGGGACACGTCGTATCCCTCCACTTCGATACCCACGTTGACGGATCCCGGCTGGATGGCCCGCACCCACGCCTCAGCCTTCCCCCCGGACGCTTTGACCGTCACAAAATTATTGGCCCAACCGGACTGACCGTTCACCGAAAATTCGGCGTCTTCCCGGTCGCTGTAGACCCGCACATCCCCCTCAAAGCTCTTGTCCTCGTTGTTCTTCGTGTCATAGGCCGCGATCGTCACGCGGACCGCTTCCCCCCGGGGCGCCTCGGCCTTCCCGAGATTGATCTCGATCTTCCCCTTGGAGGCGATCTCGTTCTGCCACGTCTCCTTCTTGTCGGTGGTCCGCACTTCGGGGGGTTTCCCCTCGTTCACCGTGCACTGCTGGCCCGCCTCGACGTCGGAACCGGCATTATCCTCCACTTCCTCGTCCTCGTGATGGATGCTGGCCACCCGGAATTTCCCCTCATAACAGGTGGCCTTCAGGCCGTTCTCATATTTGACATCGCCTTCGGTTCCCCGGATGGACACGGCGGCCACGGGCGTCTTGATCTGAAATTTTGTCCCTTTCCTCAGGACCTTGAACCAGATCTGTCCCTTCTGCAACCCGGTGTCGTTCCCCTGTCCCCGTCGGGACGGGTGGGTTTTCCGGACGGTGTATTGGGTCGTCTGGTTCATCTTGACCTCGATCCCGTTGACGAACGTGAGGGCGGCCTTGTCCCCCTGGCCGGTCTTCAAGACGGACCCCTCGTAAATGAACTCCCCTTTTTTGGCCTGCTTGTAAGAAGTTTTTCCGGGGGCCTTGATGAACAGGGCGCCGAGGATCTGGGTCAAGACAGCGGCCACGTCGCCGGCGATCAACTCGGGCTGGGCGGCGGTCAGAAAAAATCCCACGCTGAAAACCACGGTGAGCGTCTTCAAGAACGACGGTTTCCTTGTCCGTTTCATGTCATATCCTTTTCCGTTCATCGATGATCCCATGATGTCACTCCACCGGTTTCAGATTGACGCCCTTCAACAACGCGCGTCCATCCTTCAAGGAATTGATCAGCTCGTCGATCTCATCGCGTCCGATCCCCTTCCCCTCCACCGCGTCGCAGAGGTATCCGTCCAATTCGGCCAACACCTCCGTGTCGGTCACAAAACGCTTGATGATCTCCCAAATCTCGTCGGGTTTCAGCCGGCGGGCCTTCTTTTTCTCGATCTGGAATTGTTTCATCATGGAATTGTTGCGCACGTTGTCGTCGAACAGGTCGATGACGGCATTGGCCAGGAGCGTCTGCCCCTCGTCCGGAGGACGGGCCGGGAAGACCAGCTTCTCCGTCTTTCCGGGCTCGATGCGCTCGATCCTCTTCGGAGAGGTCGGCACGGCGGCCCCATCCACGTAGAGGTTCACCGGAACATTGAATTCGGAACGCCCCCCCTGGTTCTTCACGAACACCGCCAGCGGCAGGGCTCCCGGCGCCGTGGGGATCCCCTCGCTGTTGATGGCGATGTCGATGATGGCCAGGTCCCGGGAGGTGGACTGGGCCGCTTCGGATTTCACCGTGAAACTGAACGGGATGTCGGATTTGGCCACCACATTGCCCAGGCCGTCCAATCCCTCCACTTTCCAATAATAGACCTGCCCCGACGCCAGCTTCTGCCGGTCATCGCTCGGATTCTGCGGGTAAGAGAAGAAACTCGTGACCGTCTGTGCCACGAGCAGCGCGTTGTAGAAGGAGATGTCGTCGTCCACGTAGACTTTGTAACTGGACGCCCCGGAAGAGACCCACCGGAAGACGAGTGGCTGATCGATCAGGTTCTGCGCGTTATTGGGAGGATACGTGAGAGTGATCTGCGGACTCAACACCGTAAAAACGGCATTGCCCACCACCGTCTCCCCATTGAGAGTGGCCCGGCCGGTCAGCGTGTACTGTCCCGGCGAATTATAGAACTGGGTCACGGCGATCCCGCGAAGGGTCGTCCCGGCAAACCCGATGACGGAGGCGGGGGCGGAATTACCGGACTGGGACAGGCGCCGGTTCCCCGCTGCATCCTTGATCTCGAAGGAAAATTGGATCTGGCCGGTGCTTACCGCCGTGTTCTGAACCCGGATGGACAGCGTGATCTTTTCCGTGGATGAAAACGACGTGCGGGCCCGTCCCGCCGCGTCCTGAACCTGGACGGTGAGAGAGGAGAGCTGCGCCCCGAACAACGGCAAAAAAGTTAACGGTGTAAGGTTCAAGGTGACGACTAAAACCTTGATTATGAACTTTTTCTTCATATGCATGACTCTCAATTTTCCCCTTCCTGCGCGGAAGTATTAATATAGGTTTTAAACCTCAAACTTTCAACCTTAAACCTTTAACTGCCTCTATTTCACGACCGCCAGTTTCTTGATCACACCCGCCCGGCGGTTGGTCGCCGGGTCGTGCACCTTCACGTGGACCAGGTAAATCCCTGACGCAACCGGTTCCCCCTGGGTATTGCGCAGGTCCCAGTTCCAGGTCACTTCGGCGCCCACGCGGACGGCATCGCTTCCGGTGAGTTCCCTGACGAGAGCCCCCGTGATGTCGAAGATCAGCGCTTGCGCTTCCAACGGTTGAACGACGCTCTCAAACCGGATGGCGGCCTGATAACGCGCCGGGTTCGGATAACAATAGACCTTCTCTTCGGGCAACAGATCGAACTTGAAGACCAGGCTGAGCACCTGGCCCTCAACGAGAGTGACCTCGGTCATCTCGCTGAAACTCAAACCGTTATAGGCGCGCAGGGCATACCGGCCCGGCAGCAGGTTCGGCACGATATAGCGCCCGTCGGCGTCCGTGTAGATGACGCCCACCCGCTTGCCTTTCTGATAAACCTCGATGAACCCGGCCCCGACGGACGCCACGGGCGCCGCATAGGCGGTCGCCATCGCGCGCACCGCTTTGGGAGCCAGCGCCACCGAACCGGTGATGGTGGCCAGATCGATGTTGATCTCCAGGTTGAAAACGACCCCGCCGCTACCGGTCGGCACGTTCTCCAGATACACGCTGGAAGTGATCTCTCCCACCGTCCAACTCACGCGCACCGTGTAGAGCGAGTTCGGCGTGAGCCCCCCGAGCCGCCAATATCCGTTGGAATCGGTATAGGTGTAAGTGGAGATGACTCCCGCCGCCGTGAGGGCTTCCACGAAAACCAGGTTGATGGCCTGCCCGTTGGCCTGGCGCACATATCCATCGATGGCCGTGGCGGCCGTCTCCTTCGCACGGGCCGAGGCCTGGGGCGACGTGAGATCGATGGCCGACGTGTTGTTGGCCTCGTCGATGGACTTGATGCGGAAATAGTAAGTGGCTCCCGGATTCAGTCCGGTCAAAGTGGCGTTCACCGTGGCCCCCACAGCCGCGCTTCCGTTCGACAGAGCGCGGGACGACATCGCACTGAACTCCGACGAACCGAAACTCAACGTGGAATAGCGGATATCATAAGTCTGGGGAGCTCCCGAAGACGAGACCCCATTATCTTCCACCGGCACGATCCAGGACAGGTCCACCGATCCTTCCGTGGACCCGGTCGCCGCCGACAACACCGAGATGGCCGGCGTCACCA